>Ga0335078_10000454_pt1 | contig 63406 bp, 57 predicted proteins | sample Lox_Sample_32_FD_206711 | JGI IMG/M metagenome (GOLD analysis project Ga0335078, IMG submission 206711) | Soil microbial communities from Loxahatchee National Wildlife Refuge, Florida, United States - Lox_Sample_3.2 | ecosystem: Environmental > Terrestrial > Soil > Wetlands | place: USA... | reverse complement strand
ATCTCCCCCGGGGGGATGACCCCCCGGTGACCCCCCACGCATGGGGCAGTCCCTCCCCCATATCCCCCTCGCCGGGGCGGAGCCCCGGGACGGCGCCCGCGGCGCCGACGTCACTTGTCATCCGCGGCCTCAAGCTGCTTGATGATCCCGTCAAGGATCCGCGGCGTGTCGTGCGGCTCGTACGCGACGAGGGACAGGCGCTCCATGGCGAGCAGGTAGCGGTCCACGTCGGCCTGCTTGTCGAGGTAGAGCGCGCTCGTCAGGTTCTCGACGTACACCACGTCCGGCAGGTCCCGCTCGATGAACCGCAGGATGCTGAACCCGGTCGGCGCCGCGTGCCCGCCCGCGCCGTACGGGATGACCTGCAGGGTGAGCGCCGGCCTCGCGCACGCCTCGCGCAGGTAGCGCAGCTGCGCGAGCTGGACGTCGGGCCCGGCGACCGGACGGCGCAACGCCGCCTCGTCGAGGATGACCCAGAGCTTGAGCTTGCCGTTGCGGAACCGGCGCTGCCGCTCCTTCCGCAGCACGACGAGCCGCTCGGCCTGCTCAAGCGGGAAATCGCCGAGCGAGATCACCGCGGTCGCGTAGTCCTCCGTCTGCAGCAGCCCGGGGACGAACTGCGCCTCGTACACCCGGATCGACCGCGCCGCCTCCTCCATCCCGACGTAGGCCTGGAACCAGTCGGGCAGGATGTCGTTGTAGCGGTGCCACCAGCCGGGCCGGTTCGACTGCTCGGCCAGCGCGAGGAGCTGCTCGCGCTCGCGGGCCTCCACCCCGTACAGCGTGAGCAGGTCGAGCACGTCGATCTCGCGGATCGCGTTCCTGCCAAGCTCGATCCGGCTGATCTTGGACTCCGACGCGCGGATCTTGCCAGCTGCCTGACGCGCGGTGATGCCTCTGGACTCGCGGAGCCGCCGCAGGTGGGAGCCGAGCAGGATGCGAAGCACGGTAGGCCCGTCCGAAGATTCAGGCACGCCACCGACCTCCTCGTCAAATTACCGCCGGCACGCAGCATGACGCAATCGCAGCTTGGCTCACGTAACCGATATCCCTGGGTGGTACAGCGCAATTGCGTTGCAGGTCTGCGCTTGCGCAGTCGGCCAATCATATCGCCTGCCATTCCATGTCGGCTATCCGACCTTCACAGGCAAGCCATTCCGGGCGGCGCCGCGCCCGTACCCGGCGGTGCGCCTGGCGCGGGCCGTTGTGCATGCACGAAACCGGAATTGTGCATGCACAAGCCTGCGGATGGGGCAGCGCCCCGGCGCGCGGCGGGCCGGCACGCCACCCGGGGCCACCGGAGTGGCGGCCCGACGGCAAAGGGCCCAGCAGCCGGACGAAATAATTGCACCGCCGATAACCGTCAATTAACCGGCAGGCGATCCGCCGGTCATCATGGCTAACGGCCGATCGCAATTGCCCGACATGATTTCGGCAGCGGCGACCAGTCAATGCCGGACAGTACTGTCCGGTCAATTATGGCGCTCCCGTCCGGCGAGTGCCCCGCGCTCGCGCGGAACCGCCTTCCGTAGGATCCAGGTATGCGCTATCGAACCCTGGGTGACTCCGGCCTGCTCGTCTCCGTGGTAGGCCTCGGCTGCAACAACTTCGGCGGCCGCCTCGACGCCGCGCAAGCGAACGCGGTGGTCAGCGCGGCGATCGACGAGGGCATCACGCTGCTCGACACCTCCGACACCTACGGCAAGGACGGCGGTTCTGAGCGCGCGCTCGGCGAGGCACTCAAGGGACGCCGCGACCAGGTGGTACTCGCCACCAAGTGGGGGCACACCGACGCGGACATGGGGTACGGCCCGGCGGCCGGCGCGAAGGGCGGGCGCGGCTACATCAAGATCGCCGTGGAGAAGTCGCTCGCCCGGCTCAAGACCGACTACATCGACCTGTACCAGCTGCACCGCCCGGACCCGGTGACCCCGATCGACGAGACACTCGCCGCCCTGGACGACCTGGTCGCGGCGGGCAAGGTGCGCTACGTCGGCCACTCCAACTTCACCGGCTGGATGATCGCCGACGCCGCGCACAGCGCGCTCGGCGCCGGGCGCACGCCGTTCATCTCCGCGCAGAACCACTGGTCGCTCCTTGAGCGCGACGCGGAGCGTGAGGTGGTGCCGGCCGCCCGCCACTTCGGCATCGGCGTGCTCCCGTTCTTCCCGCTGGCCAACGGGCTGCTTACCGGCAAGGTGCGCCGGGGCCAGGAGATCCCGGCGAACTCCAGGCTCGCCGAGCCGCGCCGGGCGGGCTACGTGACCGACGCCAAGCTCGACAAGGTGGAGGCGCTCATCGACTGGGGCAGGCAGCAGGGCGTGTCGCTGCTCGAGATCGCGATCGGCGGCCTGGCCGCCCAGCCGGGCTGCTCCTCGGTCATCGCGGGCGCGACATCACCGGAGCAGGTCAAGGCCAACGCCGCGGCCGGCCGCTGGGAGCCGGCGACGGAGCAGCTCGTGGCGATCGACGCGATCGTCCCGCCGCCCGTCGCCTTACCGGCCCGTCTCCCGTCTCCCGTCACGCCGTAGCGCCGCTCGCCGCCGGGGTGTCCTGCGCCCGGGTGTCCGGTGACCGGGTGGCCCGCGCCCAGCGCCGCCCGAGCAGCAGCGACCTGGCCGCGAGCCAGCAGCCGAGCGCGGCCCACACGCCGGGCAGGCCGATCCAGTGGAACCTCGCGGCGAGCGCGGCGGCCGGCACGAAGGCGCCGATGGCGAGGATCATCGCGCGGCGCATCGCGCTGTAGTCGCCAAGGCCGAGGATCACGCCGTCGTAGACGTACGCCAGTGCCGCAAGCGGCTGGGTGAACGCGGAGCACAGCAGCGCGGTGACCGCGGCGGCGCGCACCGCGGGATCGGCGGTGAATGCCCGCGGCGCGCCGAGCGCGAGCGCGGCGGTCACCACGGCCAGCCCGCAGCCGGCCGCGAGCCCGAGCACGAGCGTGCGCCGGGCGGCGACCTCGGCCGCGGCCCGGTCGCCGCGGCCGATGGCCGCGCTGACGTAGACCTGCGCGGGCACCGCGAGCGCGTCGGTGGACAGCGAGAGCAGTCCCCATAGCCGGTACGCGACCTGCCACCCGGCGAGCGGTACCGCGCCGAGCCGCGCCGCGACCGCCGTCGCCGCGAGCGGCACCACGCCGAGCGCGATCGTCCGCACCGAGAGCCGGTGCCCGTCGCGCAGCACGGCGGCGATGTCCCGCCTGGCCGGCCTGGTCGGCGGGCACGCCGAGCGACGCGAGGCCCTGGCGTACGCCGCGGCGGCGAGCACCTGCGCGGCGACCGTGCCCCACGCCGAGCCAAGCAGCCCCGCGTGCAGCCCGAACACCAGCCATGCCTCGAGCGCCACGTTCACCACGTTGGCACCGACCGCGATGCGCAACGGCGTCCTGGTGTTCTCCAGGCCGGTGAGCTGGCCGTTGCCCGCGTAGGAAAGGTAGAGGAAGGGCAGCCCGAGCGCCGAGATCCTGATGTATCCCGTCGCCGCCGGCCCGATGCCGCCCTTAGCGCCGAGCAGCGTCACCAGGACCGGCGCGACGGCGGCGACAAGGCCGGCGGTCACCGCGCCCCAGCCGGCGGCGACCGCGTAGGCGGCGCCGACGGCGCGTCCCGCGGCGAGGGTCTCGCCGCGGGACGCGCGGCGCGCCACCTCGGTCGTGGTAGCGGTGGACAGGAAGATGGCAAGCCAGGCGACGATCGACAGCGTGGAGGTGGCGATCGCCAGCGCGTCGAGCGCCCCGCGGCCGAGATGGCCGACGATCGCGGTGTCGGCGAGGTTGTACAGCGGCTCCGCCGCGACCGCGCCGAGGGCCGGGATGGCCAGCCGCGCGATCCTCCGGTCGAGATCGCGCCGGGCCGTGCTCACGTCCTGCTCACGCCTGCCAGGATATAAGTCGCAAGGTAGCCGATTTCGGCCCGTGAGGTACGGTTAGTTACTCGTGAGCCGAACCCAGTCGCCGCCGGCCGTCGGCCGGCAGAAGGTCCGGCTGGAGCGTACCCTGCTCGTGGTCGGCGTGCTCGCGCTCGGCTTTAACCTGCGCGGCGCGATCACCAGCCTGCCCCCGGTCTTCCCCGAGCTGCAAGGCAGCCTCGGCCTGTCAGGCACGACGGTCTCCCTGCTCGCGGCTACCCCGGTCATCTGCTTCGGCGTGGTCTCCGGTTTCGCCGCCGCCCTGGCCAGGCGCGCGGGGGAGGAGCGGGTCCTGCTCTGCGCGATGGTCGCGCTGACGGCTGGCCTCGTCGCGCGCGGCGCCGCGCCGCGCGCGCTGCTCTTCCCCGGCACGATCTTGCTCAGCGGCGCGATCGCGGTGATGAACGTCCTGCTGTCGAGCCTCATCAAGCGGCGCTGGCCGGAACGGGCCGGCTTCCTCATCGGCATGTACATCACCGCGCTGTCCGCGGGCGCGATCGTCGCGTCGCTGGTCAGCGTCCCGCTCTGGCAGGGCACCGGCGGCTCGGTCGCGCTGACCCTCGGCTGGCTCGCCATCCCGGCGGCGCTCGGCGCCCTGCTGTGGCTGCCGCAGGCGGCCGGCTCCCGTGCCCCTCGTCCCTCCCGGGCGGACGGCAGTACCCACCCCGCCCAGCCGGCGCGCCCCGCCCGGGTGGCGGTGCACCGGTACGCGCTCGCCTGGCACGTCACGCTCTTCATGGGCATGCAGTCACTGCTGTACTACGCGGCGCTGTCCTGGCTGCCGACCATGCTGCGCGACCGCGGGGTGAGCGCGGCGGACGCCGGCGACCTGCTCGCCCTGATGGGCGCGGGCAACCTGACCGTGTCGCTGGTCATCCCGGTGATAGCGCAGCGGATGCGCTCGCAGCTGCTGCTCGTGGTGCCGACCGTGGCCGCGCTGGCCGGCGGCCTGGCCGGCCTGCTGTACGCGCCGCTCGGCGGCGCGGTCGCCTGGGCGCTGATCCTCGGCGCGGGCCAGAACGCGGCCCTGGGCCTCGCGGTCTTCTTCACCGCGGCCCGCGCGCCGCACGCGGCGGCGGCCGCGTCGCTGTCCGCGCTTGCCCAGTCGGTCGGCTACCTGCTCGCCAGCGCCGGCCCGCTCGAGGTCGGGCTGCTGCACTCGGCGACGGGCAGCTGGACGGTGCCCGTCATGGTGCTGTTCGCGTTCAACGCCGTGCTGCTCGTCGCCGGGATCCTCGCCGCCAGGCCGCGGATGCTGCCCCCCGCCGACATCTCTCCAGCCGGCGGGGCGCCGGCGTCGCCCCCGGCCGGGGAGGCGGCATGACAGCGCCGCGAACTCCGCCAACTCGGCCGCCGGTCGGGTTCGACCTGGACATGACGCTGATCGACTCACGCCGCGCCATCATGGCGTCGTTCGCCGGCGTGGCGGCCGACACCGGGGTGGCGATCGACCCGGCAGGAGTGGACAGCCGTCTCGGCATCAAGCTACAGGACGAGCTGGCGCACTGGTTCCCGCCCGGCGAGATCGAGCACGCCATGCGGCTTTACCGCGCGCACTACCTGGAACTTCTCGCGCCGCTCACCACGCTCCTTCCCGGCGCGGCCGAGGCGCTCGCCGCGGTGCGCGCGGCGGGCGCGCGGGCCGTCGTGATCACCGCCAAGCCGGAGCTGACCGCGCGGCTGAGCCTGAACAGCGTCGGGCTGGCCCCCGACGAGCTCATCGGAGACGCGCACGGGCCGGAGAAGGCCGTAGTGCTCGCGGACCTCGGCGCCGCGGTCTACGTCGGCGACACCCCAGCCGACATGCTGGCGGCGGCCGCCGCGGGCGTGCGCGGCGTAGGCGTCGCCACCGGCTCGTTCAGCGCACGTGAGCTGCGCGATGCCGGCGCGGCGGACGTGCTGCCCTCACTGGCCGGCTTCCCCGCGCTGTACGCCGCGATGTGAAATCCTCGCTCAGGACGCGCCGCGCCGCGGCCGCCCCGCGCGCTTGACCGGCCGGGCGCCGACCAGCATCTCGCCCGCGGACTTCTCGGTCACCAGCGCGCCGAAGGCCTCGGCGTCTAGCGTCACCCGGCGCGGCAGGTCCTCGCCGGGCAGGTACAGGTCGAGCACCGCGACCCGCAGCGCGTCCTTTTCCATCGCGAGTGCCTCGTCGGCCAGGGCCTCGATCTCCACCGGCCCGTCGCCGAGTTCGGGGTGCTCGTGGATCACGATGCGCGCCAGCGCGTCGTCCCGCATGATGAGCTGCCCACTCAGGTCGCTAAACCGGACAGTCTTCTGACCCATGATCTGACCCCTCTATCCGAACGTTCTTGCTGAACGCAACCGACAATGGAAAACCTAACCGCAAGCCAGTTCGTTTGTCAAACGCCTGTTCTAGCGTCAAACGCTATACGAATCTCTGGTCGACCGCGGGGTAACCCGGTCAAACGAGCTTCTTCATCTGCACGGCCGTGACCTCGTAGCCGAGGCTCTCGTACAGCGACCTGGCCACGGTGTTCTGCCCGTGCACGTTGAGGCCGAGCGACGTCATGCCGCGGGACCGCGCCTCCGCCTCCGCGAGCCGCATCGCCGCGCGCCCGTACCCGTGCCCGCGGAACGCGGGCTCGATCTCGATCTCGAACACCCACGCCATGCGCGGGTCGGGTTCGGGCCCTGGCACGCCGAGCCACAGCCAGCCGACGGGAACGTCGCCGGCCATGATGCGCAAGACGAACTGGCCGGGGGTGGCGAAGCCGCCGCTGAAGTACCGCGTGGTGTCCTTCTCCGCCTTCTCCCGCGCCGCCCGCGCGGGCATCGCCCCCGAGGACGCGATGAGTTCGGCGTAGGAGGCGATCTGGCGGGGCAGCCACGCGTCGAACTCGTCCCGCGTCACCGGCCGCAGCCGCAGCTTCTCGTCAGTCACCCTCCCATCTAAGCCGATTCCGCCCGATCAGGCCACGGTGTCCCGTGCGACACGGGTTTGCCACGCCTTCGTTCTGTCCTCACCGCGCGGTAGCCTCCCCGGTAGGAGGCCTCGATGAAAGAGGGAACCGCGTCGCACACCGCGCGCAGCGTCGCCGCGCGCAGGCTCGAGTACGGCCGGATGGCCGCGGGCTACGGCGACCCGGCCGCCGACGAGGCGCTGAGCCGCGACGTGGCGGACGGCCTGACGCCCCGTCGCAACCGGATGCACGAGTACCTCAGGGCGCGGACCGCGTTCTTCGACCGGGTGGTGGTGCACGCACTCGACCGGGGGATCACCCAGGTCGTGACCGGCGGTGCCGGCTATGACGGCCGCGCCTTCCGGTACGCGCGGCCGGGTGTCCGCTGGTTCGAGGTCGACCACCCGGCCACCCAGGCCGACAAGCGGGCGCGCGTGGCCCGGCTCGGGCTTGACGCGGCGCACATCGCGTTCATCCCCGCCGACTTCACCGCCGACCCGGTGGCCGGCCCGCTGCGCGACGTCGGCCTGGTGACCGAGGGCCCGGCGCCGGCGGGCGGCAGGCGCGGGGTCACCGCGCTCACCCCGCGCGGCATCCTCGCACGCGACGAGTACCCTGCCCTGGCCACGGCAGCTGAGGTCCGGCCTGCGCCTGGCACACCCGGCCGGGCATCGGGTACCGGCCGGGTGCGCGCCGGCCAGCCCGCGGCATCGGGAGCTACGGAATGACTCATCTGGGGCCCGGATCTCGCCGCTAATACCGCGCGAGAGGTGTGGAGGTGACCCGCCCCGGGGTACAGCAGTACCGAGGAGGTACCTAGCATGCGTCTTGGCAAGGAAAAGGCGACGGGCTACGTCCAGGACACCGAGGCCGACACGGTACTGGCCGAGGAGATCACGGCGGAGCGCCCAGAACAGACGCCGCTGACTCCGGCACCCGAGCCCGCGCTCCCCGTCGCCTGACACAGGGCCACGAGACCGCGCGGCAAGGGTGACAACCGTCATCATCCGCGGGGACGTTCCCGTCTGCCCGCCGCGGCCAGCCTCGGTGCGGCCAGGCCAGGCAGCCGCGCGCGTCCCCGCCAGGCTCACCGGACAGGCAGGAGGATAGCCATGGCCGGCCTGCGGTCATGGGCGTCCGAGGCGGCGCGAGAGGAGCGGCCCGACCGCCCGTTCACCGGTTACAAGCTGGCGCACGCCGTGCTGTCCGCCGACGGCGGCCGGGCCGGCTTCGCCGGCCTGACGCTCGGCGCGCACAACGTCTACGGCGCCACCGCGGACGCCATGTGCGTCTGGAACAAGCGGCACGCGCCGCCGCGCCGCTGGTGCGGCTGCGGTTTCTACTGCCTGCACGCGCTGGCCGACGCGCGCTCGCTCGCCTGCGCGACGGAGAACAGGTCGGCGTTGCTGCTGCAGGTGGCGGCGTCGGGCTCCTACATCCGCTACGAGCGCGGACTGCGCTACAGCAGGCAGCGCGTCCGCGCGGTGCTCGACGCGCAGTGCTCCTGCGGCCGCCCGGGCACCGCGCTCGGCGACGCAGGCAGCGGGCTCATCGGCTGGCGGCACCTCGCCCCGGTCTGCGCCCGGTGCACCGCGGGCCGGCCGGTGCTCAGCCTGCGGGAGTTCACCTCCCGGCTGGACAGCCCGGTCCGGGTCGCCGGCCTGCTCTCCGCGAGCCCGCTGTCCCTCGGCCCGCCGGCCGCGGGGCCGCTGGCGGACGGAGTGCGCGCGGACGAGCCACCGCGCGACCCGGTCGCGGGCGACCCGCGCGCTGCTGCCACCGCGGCCGGGGACCCGCTTCCCGGCGCGCCGGGCGCACCGGGCGCACCGGACCTGCCGTGCGACGCGGGGGAGTCGCCGATCGCCGTGCTCGCGGCGGAGATCGCGCTGCTGCACGCCCGCCTCGACGACCTGCAGTCCCGCCTGGACCGCTGACAGTCCCGCCCGGGCCGCGACGCTAGCCCTTGACCACGCCGGAGACCAGGCCCCGGATGTAGAAGCGCTGCAGGCCGATGTACAGCAGGACGCACGGCACCATCGCGATGACCGCGCCCGCCTCCAGGTAGCCGAAGTTCACCTGGCCGACGCTGCCGTACTCCATGTTCAGCAGGGCGAGCGGCAGCGTGTAGAGGTTGTCGGAGGTAATGAACGTGAGCGCTCCGACGAACTCCGTCCAGGAGAACAGGAAGGCGTAGAGCACGGTGGTGGCGATGCCAGGCAGGATCAGGGGACGGAGCACCGACAACAGCGTCCTGGCGGCCGAGGCGCCGTCGACCGCCGCGGCCTCGGACAGCTCCCAGGGGATCTGCAGGAACGTGTTCCGCATGACGAACACGCCGAACGGCAGGTTGAAGGTGGTGTAGAACAGCGCGAGTCCGGCCAGGTTGTTGGTCAGGCCGAGCGAGTGCATCTCCAGGAAGAGCGGGGTGAGCAGCGCCTGGAACGGGATCATCATCGTGACCAGGACCAGCGCGAACACCACGCCGGAGCCGCGGAACCTGAAGCGGGCGAAGCCGTACCCGGCCATGGTCGCGATGACCGCGGTCAGCAGCCCGGTGCCGACGGCGACGGCCAGGCTGTTGCCCGCGTAGTGCAGGATGTCGTTGGTCTGGATGAGGCCCGAGTAGTTGGCGGTCGTCAGGTGCGAGAAGTCCGACGCCGACGGGGCCTGGGTGACCAGGCTCGACGCCATGAACGAGCGGAGCACGGCCCAGGCGAGCGGCAGCAGGAAGACCAGCGCGGCGAGGGTGCCGCCGGTCAGGTACAGCGCGAACCCGGCACGCCCGAGGTTGCCTCGCCCGCCGCCCGGGCGGCCGGATGGGCCGGAAGCGGCCCGGGTCCCGGCCGGCCGCCAGGTGCCAGGCCGGGACGTGCGGGTGGTTCTGGCCGCGGTCGTCATCGCCTCGCCTCCTGGTCCCTGCCGTCGCGCAGCAGGTAGAACTGTGCGGCGCTGATGATCCCGATCACCACGACGAGCGCGACCGCGCCTGCGGTGGCGTAGCCCAGGTGGTACTGCACGAACGCCTCCTCGTAGATCCACATCACCACGGGCTGGGTCGAGGTGCCTGGGCCGCCCTCGGTCAGGATGTAGAACTGGTTGAACGCGAGGAACGAGCCGATCACCGAGATAATCAGCGCGAGCGCGATGTTCCTGCGCAGCAGCGGCAGGGTGATCCGCCGCTCCTTCTGCCACCAGGTGGCGCCGTCGACCTCCGCCGCCTCGTACAACTCGGCCGGGATGCCCTGCATGCCGGCCATCATCAGCATCATCGTGAGCCCGGCAGCGAACCAGATCACGAACACGCAGATGGCGGTCAGCGCCAGCCCGTAGCTCACCGTCCACGCGGTGTTCGCGTGCGCCAGCCCGAGCTTCGACAGCACGAAGTCGGCGGCGCCGGAGTCCGGCTGCAGCTCGAGCAGCGCCATGAACGACTCGGTGGCCAGCCCGACGATGAACGGCAGGAAGAACGCGGTGCGGAAGAACACCGAGCCGAACCGCCCGGCTCGCACCAGCATGGCCATGGCGTAGCCGATCACGAAGATCGGCCCGGTGACGATCGCGGTGTACAGCAGGGTGAACAGCACCGAGTGGATGAACTGCGGGTCGCGGGTGAGCAGGCTGTAGTTCTGCCCGCCGGTGAAGTGGTAGGGGCCGATCAGCGGCCAGTCGGTCAGCGAGATGTAGACCGCGAAGCCGAGCGGGAACAGCACGAAGATGGCGACCATCGCGACCGCGGGCGCGACGAGGACCATCCCGGTGCGCGCTCGCCTGGCCCCGAGGCCCTGTCTCCAGATGCGGGGCCCAAGTCCGCCGGGACTTGTCACGATGCCTGTTGCAGGAGCCGGGTCAGCCCCGACTGGCCCTGCTGCAGCGCGAGGCTCATGTTGCCGTCGTACACCGCGGTGCTGAACATCTGGAACCACGGCCCGCCTGCCTGGTTGAACATCTGGTCGTAGACCAGCGTGACGGGCGCGTACCCCTTCGCGAGTGCCTTGAGCGCCACCGCGTCCTCGGGGTTCGCGGTGGAGAAGGCGGGGGTGAGCACGTCGGTGCGGACGGGCGTGGCGCCCAGGGCCGGGTACTGGTCCTGCTGCTGCGTCTGCATCACCCACTGGATGAACTCCCATGCGCCGGACGCGTTCTTCGCGGCCGCCGGGATGACGAAGTCGTCGCCGCCGTCGAACGTGCTGTAGCCGCCGTTGGTGCCGGGCAGTGGCGTGTCCATGAACTCCGAGCCGAGCTGACTCGGCTTGACCAGGTTGACGACCTGCCCGTAGCCGCCGGGCATGATGCCGATCTTCCCGGCCGCGAAGTCCTGGCCCCAGGTGGTGCCGTTGTCGGTGCGGTCGTTGTCAGGAACCAGGTGCTGCGTCCATATCTGCCGGTACAGGGTGAGCGCGTTGACGAGGGCCTGGTTGCCGGTGATGGACGCGGTCTGGCTGTCGATGTTGCCGCTTGTCAGGTACGAGCCGTCCGCCCAGATACCCGGCTGGACGGTGAAGCCGAGGCAGCCCTGGCAGTCGCCCGCGAAGGTAAAGCCGTTGACGCCGTGGCCGAGCTTGTTGATCGCCTGGGCGTCGGACAGGATCTGCGCGTAGCTGGTCGGCGGGTCATCCGGGTTGAGCCCGGCCTCCTTGAACAGCGTCTTGTTGTACCAGAGCACGGACAGGTCGGCCCAGTAGGGAACGCCGTACTCCTTGCCGTTGTAGGTCGCCAGGCCCACGTGACCGGGGGACAGGTCGGCCTTGTAGGTGAGCGCGTTGATGTACTGCGTCAGGTCCATGAACGCGCCCTCACGGGTGAACGTGGGCACGTCGATGTCGTTAAGCCCGACGACGTCCGGCGGGTCGCCGGCCCTGATCGAGGTGGCGAGCGACGTGACGTCGTCGTTGATCGACGTGAGCGTGAGCTTGACCTGAAGGTTCTTGTGGGTAGCGTTGAATTCGCTGACCAGTTTCTGCGCGAGGGTCTTGGAGACGGTACGGGCCCAGAACTGCACCGTGCCCGTCGCGTTGACGCCGAACGAGGATGAGCCGGACGAGGAGGTGGATGAGGGGGAGGACCCGGATGACGAGCATGCGGCCGCGGCGGCAAGCAGCACGACAGCTGCCGCCCCGGTAAGGGTGTGTCTAGGCGAGAGCTTCATTGCTGTGTCCTGTTCTCGTTACGAGAGCGGCAGGGGAGCCAGAGAGGACGACCCATGGGCAAAGGTTTAGGAAACCCTTTTCCCAAAAGCTAGGAACCCTCCGTCCGGCCGTCAACCCCTTGGCGCCAACAGGTTGTTAACGTTAACGGACGGACCTTTTCGCGCACATTCGTGCCGTCGGCGTGAGGACTGCCGCCATGTTGCGCCCGCCCGTCGTGGTGCGCCCGCCGTCGTGCTTGTGCGCCGCGGTGCGGCTACGCGACGGGTGCGGCGAAGCCTCCGGTCGACTCCCTGATCTCCAGGCGGGCAGGCACCCGGTGCACGTCGTCGGCGCGCTCGCCGCCGATGGCGGCGAGCAGCCGGGTGGCGGCCATCCGGCCGACCTCTTCAAGGCACGGGTCGACGCTGGTCAGCGGTGGCAGCGCGCCCATCGCCATGGGCAGCCAGTTGTCGAAGCCGACGATCGCCACGTCGTCGGGCACGCGCCGCCCGACGGCGCGCAGCGTGTCGGTGACGCCGCGGGCGATCTGGTCGCTGCCGCAGAAGATCGCGTCCGGTCGGCTGGCGAGCAGCAGCCCCGCGGCCTCCCTGCCCCAGTGCTCGGTCCACTCGCCGAACCTGATCTCGCCGGACGGCGTCACCCCTGCGTCGGCAAGCGCCGCGGCGAACCCGCGCGCCCGCAGCCGGGCCGCGAGAAACCGCCGGGGGCCCGCGACGTGCGCGATGCGCCGCCGCCCGATCGCGAGCAGGTGCGCGGCGGCGGCACGCCCGCCGCCCTCGTCATCCGGCAGCACGGCGGCGGCACCGCCGCCGTCCGGCTGGGTCATCGCGTAGACCACGGGGATGCCGGGCGGCGCCTGCACCGGGGGCCGTGGCTCGATCCGGCGGCCGGCGACGAGCAGCCCGTCCACCCGCCGTGCGCCGAGCATCTCCACGTAGCGCCGCTCGCGGTCGGGGTCGTCGCGCGCGTCGCACATGAACACGGAGACCTGCCCGGTGCCGAGTGCGTCCTCCGCGCCGAGCATCACCGGGATGCTGAACCGGCCGAAGCTGTCGGTGGTGATCAGCCCGACCGTGAAGGAGCGGCCCGCGAGCAGCGCCTGGGCCAGGGCATTCGGCGCGAAGCCGAGCTGCTCGGCCACGCGCATCACCCGTTCCCTGGTCTCCGCGCGCAGCTTGCCCTGCCCGTTGAGCGCCTTGGACGCCGTGCCGACGGACACGCCGGCCGACTCGGCAACGTCCCTGATGGTGGCCCGCCGCGCGGCCCGCTCCCGGCCCGCTTCCTGGCGCTCGGGAAGCGCCGTCCCCTCGCCGCTCGTTCCCATCACCCGCTTCGCGCCGGTCGCCTGGCCTACCGCGACGCAGGATCGGCTGTTGACGTGATCGGCTGTTGACGTGCCACAGCCGAGACTCTAGCGTACAGGGCAATACAGGGAAAACCTATTCCTTGTTGGGAGGCGGGTTTGCTGGGCACGCCAGATGACGACGCGGCACGGGCCGACGCGGCACGGGCCGAGGTCACCCGGACCGAGGAGAGGCCGCGCCCCGTCCCCGGCAGCGGCCCGGTCATGCCCACCGAGCGTGCGATCGCCGCGCAGCACCCGCTCCCCGCCCCCGGTGCGCGGCTCACCGGCGGCCTGCTGCACGCCTGGCAGCGCCGCAATGCCGCAGCCAGCATGCCGCTCGCCCTGCACCAGCTGGTCGCCGCGGGCAACCTGGACAACCTTCAGCTGGCCATCCGCGCCGACCGGGCAGCGCCCATCCCACCCGTCCCACCCATCCCACCCGTCCCGGCCACGGACCCGCCCGCGCCGGCTGCCCGCAGGGCCGGCTCGGTCGACCCGCCCGCCAAGCTCGGCTACCACGGCCCGGTCTTCATGGACTCCGACATCTACAAGACCCTGGAGGCCATCGGCTGGGAGCTCGAGTCCGCCCGCACCGCGCAGGCGCCCCCTGGTCAGGCGCCCCCTGGTCAGGGCACCGAACCCGCCCGCGACCAGGCACTGTCCGACTTCGCGGCGAACGCGATCGGCCTGCTTGCCCGCGCGCAGCGGCCGGACGGGTACCTGAACTCCTACATCCAGGCGAGCGGCGAGCCGCGCTACGCCGAGCTCGCGATCAGCCACGAGATGTACTGCGCCGGCCACCTCATCCAGGCCGCGATCGCCCTGGGCAGGGGGGCGGGCGAGCGGTCCGCGATGGACATCGCGGTCAAGCTCGCCGATCACCTGGTCAAGGAGTTCGCCGGCCAGCGCAAGGGCCTGGACGGGCACCCGGTCATCGAGACGGCCCTGGTGGAGCTGTACCGGGAAACGGGCACCGCCGCCTACCGCGACCTGGCGAAGCAGTTCGTCGACCAGCGGGGCCACGGCCTTGCGGGCGACTCCGGCTTCGGTCGCCGCTACCTGCAAGATCACCTGGAGGTCCGGCAGCGGACCTCCGAGGTCGGCCACGCCGTGCGCGCTCTCTACCTGGAGGCGGGCGTGACCGACGTGGCCACCGAGACGAACGACGCGCGGCTGCTCGACGGCTCGGCCCGCCGCTGGCAGGACATGGTCGCCGGGAAGACCTACCTGACCGGTGGCAACGGCTCGCGGCACGACGGCGAGTCGTTCGGCGACCACTTCGAGCTGCCGCCGGACCGCGCCTACAACGAAACGTGCGCCGCGATCGCCAGCTTCCAGTGGAGCTGGCGGCTGCTGCTCGCCACCGGCGACGCGCGGTACGCCGACCACATGGAGCGGATACTCTACAACGGCTTCGCCGCCGCCATCGACACCGAGGGCGTCCGGTTCTTCTACGTCAACCCGCTGCAGCGCCGCGCCGACCACTACGAGAAGGACGACCCCGGCCGCCGCCGCGAGTGGTTCAAGACCGCCTGCTGCCCGCCGAACATCATGCGCCTGCTGGCATCACTGCACCACTACCTGGCCACGGAAGCCGGCGACACCCTCTACCTGCACCAGTACGCGACCGCCCGCCTCGCCGGCGCGGGCCTGGAGGTCGAGGCCGAGACCGGCTACCCGTGGGACGGCCTCGTCACGCTCCGGGTGCTCAGCGCACCCGGACCGGAGCGCGAGATAGCGCTGCGGGTCCCCGCGTGGAGCCCCGCCGCGGCTCTCACGGTGAACACCGGTCCAGCGGAACGGTTGCGTGTTGCACCACCCGCCTACCTGCGCGTCCGCCGGGCATGGCGGTCCGGCGACGAGGTGCGGCTCCGCCTGAACATGGCACCCCGCTTGACCTACCCCGACCCCCGGGTAGACGCCATCCGCGGCTGCGTCGCGATCGAGCGCGGCCCGCTCGTGTACTGCTTCGAGCAGGCGGACCAGGCGGCCAGGCTCGACGAGCTCGCACTCTACCTGGAAGCGGGTGCGGGCGGCACCCCGCTTACCGAGCACGAGGTCATCCGGCCGGCCGCCGGCCGGACCATCCAGGTCGTCGCGCCCGCCAGGCGCGCGGCGCAGGCCCCGGCCGGCGCCTACTCGGCCGTCAGCCAGGACCACGCGGGCAGCCAGGACCACGCGGGCACCCCGGGCCGCCAGCCGGGCCAGGACCTGACGGTGACCGCCGTCGCGATCCCGTACTTCCAGTGGGACAACCGGGGACCAGGCCCGATGCGCGTCTGGATTCCCGTAGCCGGCCAGGAACCGCCAAGCCCGACATAAGGACGCAGCCGCGGAAGGAGGACCCGTGTCCGAGAGCCCCGAGCCTGATAACACCGTGCCTGACAACACCGTGTCGCGGATCGCCGTCGACCCGGCGCGGTCCCTGGGCACCGTCGACCGCAAGGTGTTCGGCGGGTTCGTGGAGCACCTGGGCCGGTGCATCTACGGCGGCCTGTACGAGGCGGGGTCACCGCTCGCCGACGAGCGCGGCTTCCGCACGGACGTGCTCGCCCTGCTGCGCGAGCTCCGGCTCGGCGTGCTGCGCTGGCCGGGCGGCAACTTCGTCAGCAACTACCACTGGACCGACGGGATCGGGCAGAAACAGGCGCGGCCGCGCCGTCCCGAGCTCGCCTGGGGCGGCGAGGAACCCAACACGTTCGGCACCGACGAGTTCCTCGCCTACTGCGCCGAGCTCGGCACCGAGCCGTACATCTGCCTGAACATGGGGACGGGCACCCTCGCCGAGGCCCTCGCCTGGGTCGAGTACTGCAACTCGGCGCGGAACACCCACTGGGCCGCCCGTCGCCGTGCCAACGGCCGCGACGAGCCCTACGGTGTCAGGTACTGGGCCCTCGGCAACGAGATGTACGGTGAGTGGCAGGTCGGCCAGCTGACCGCCGAGGAGTACGTCCGCGAGGCGACCAGGTGGGCGCGGGCGATCCGGATGCTCGACCCAGGCGCGCGACTGGTCGGCTGCGGCGAGACGGGCCTGACCGACTGGGACCCGGTCGTCATCGACGGCCTGGCCGGCCTGGTCGACTACTACTCCATCCACATCTACACCGGCAGCGGCGATTACTGGACGAACGTGCTGCAGCCGCATCAGGCCGAGCGCGCGATCAGGACCACCGCCGCGCTCATCGACAGGACCGCCTACCTGCGCCGCCTGCCGCGCAAGCCGGCCATCGCCTACGACGAGTGGAACGTCTGGTACCGCACGGTACCTGGCGACCAGGGGCCCGAGATCACCGGTACGGGCGACCTCGCCGAGCGGTACTCGTTCGACGACGCGCTCGCCGTCGCCACCTACCTGAACATCTTCGTGCGGAACTGCGCCAGCGTCCGGATGGCCAACCTGGCGCAAATGGTGAACGCGATCGCCCCGATCGTCACCACCGGGGACGCGGCGGCGGTCCAGCCGATCTACTACCCGTTCCTACTGCACGCCAGGGCCGCCCTGGCGCTCGCCGCGGACGTGCACGTCGACGGCCCGGTGATCAGCCCAGAGCTGCCGGACGGCGCGAGCCGCTGGCCGCACCGGGTCGCCGACCTCGGGCCGTTCCACCTGGTCGACGCCGCCGCCAGCGTCAGCGCTGACCGGAGGAGCATCGCGGTGACCCTGGTCAACCGCGGCCTGGACGCCGCCGCGGCGCGGCTCGTGCTGCGCGACTTCGCGTTCGCGGGCCCGGCGGCGGTGACTACCGCGACGGCAGGCGGCGGCGTCGGTGCCCCGGTGCTTCCCGGTGCCCCGGTGCTTCCCGGTTCCGCGGTGGTTCCCGGCATCGCGAGCGTCCAGCTGACTGAGGGCGCCGAGCGGGCGAGCGGCCCGGTCCTCGCCCTCACCCTGCCGCCCAAGTCCTTCACGGTCGTCGAGGCCCCCGTGGCCGCATCGCCCTGAACCTCAGGCATTTCCCCTTCCCTGAGATACAAAGGAGTTCCACCAGTGAATATGAGTACGGAAGGCACGAGAACCCGAAGAAGACACGTTCCGCTCGCCGTGACCGGCGTCGCCGCGCTCGCGGCCATGACCGGCCTCGCCGCGTGCAGCAGCGGGTCGAGCAGCTCCACCGCCGCCGCGGCATCGTCAAGCGCGACGAGCACGAGCAGCGCCACCGCGTCCGCGGCGGCGAGCCCGAGCTCGTCGGTGACCGTGGAGGCGGGCGCCAGCTGCGCGAGCAGCAGCGCCGTGAAGATCACCTTCTGGGCGTGGGTGCCCGGCCTCGGCCGCGCGGTCAACGAGTTCAACAGTACGCACCCGGGTATCTGCGTCACCCAGGAGGACGTGGGTGCGGGCGACCCCGAGTACGTGGCTATCACCAACGCGCTCAAGGCCGGCTCGGGCGCGCCCGACGTGGCCGAGGTGGAGTACGACGAACTGCCCTCGTTCATCATCACCAAGAGCGTCGACAACCTGGTGCCGTACGGCGCGAACAACTACAAGAGCGACTTCGTGCCGTGGGCCTGGTCGGAGGTCAGCCAGGGCTCGGCCGTCTACGCGATACCCGGTGACGCGGGCCCGATGGCCTTCTACTACAACAGCGCGCTGCTCGCGAAGTACAAGATCACCCCGCCGACGACCTGGGCGCAGTTCGCCGCCGACGCGGCCACCCTGCACAAGGACGACCCGTCCGCCTACATGACGAACTTCTCCGGCGTCGACCTGCAGTGGATCATGTCGCTGATGGCGCAGGACAACGCCTGGCCGTTCACCTACACCGGCGGCAGCAACATCACCATCAACTGGACAGGCCCGGCGCAGATGGCGTTCGCGCAGTACTGGCAGAACCTGATCAACGCGCACGAGGTCAACGACACGACGGACGTGTCCGCCACCTCGTTCGCCGACATGGACAAGAGCATCGACGCGAGCTGGCTCAGCTCCGCGTGGGGCCCGTCCTACTTCCTACCCGACGCGAAGTCCTCACTCGGCGTCTGGCGCGCCACCAGCCTGCCGCAGTGGACCGCCGGCGCCGACGTCGCGGCGAACTGGGGCGGCTCGTCCTACCCGGTCTTCGCCCAGTCGCAGCACCCCGCGCAGGCCGCGGAGTTCGCCGAGTGGCTGAACGCGACCACCGCCTCGTGGAACATCACCAAGACGGCGCCGTCGCTGCTGTTCCCGACCTACGTGCCGCTGCTCAACGACCCGTCATACAAGGACCTGAACAACCCGCTGTCCGGCACGTCCGACCCGAACGTGGCGTTCACCGCCGCGGCGTCGCACATCACCTCCGACGAGTGGCCGCCGTTCATGACCGAGGCGCTCAACGAGGCGTCGACGGTCTTCGCCGGCGTGGCGAACGGCAAGGAGACGCTCCAGGCTGCGTTCTCCAGCTTCCAGAACGTCCTGGTGAGCTACGCCAAGGCGCAGGGCTTCACGGTGAGCACCTGATGCGGGCGGCAGCTGACATGCGAGCCGCACCCGGCGTAGGCAGCGGCTAGCATGCGGTCATCCTGGATACACCGGCGGGACCGGCGCGGCGTCTGGTTCGTCGCGCCGTTCCTGCTCGGCTTCCTGCTGTTCATGCTCGTGCCGCTCGGCTACGCGATCTACACCAGCCTGTACACGTACCGGATCATCGGCGGCACGAGCTTCACCGGCGCGTCCAACTACACCGCGACCCTGCAGAACGGCCTGTTCTGGAACGGGGTCGTCCGGGTGATCATCTTCGCGGCGATCCAGATCCCGGTGATGCTGGTGATCGCGTTCTTCTTCGCCTGCGTCTTCGACCTCGGCGTCGCGAAGTACGGCACGTTCTTCCGCACCGTGTTCTTCATACCGTTCGCGGTGCCCGCCGTGGTCGGCGCGGTCATGTGGTCGTTCCTGCTCGAGCCGCAGTTCGGGCCGTTCACCCGGCTGGCGAGCGTGCTCGGCTTCTCGAATACCAACTTCTTCGGCCCGAACCTGATGCTCGCCTCGATCATCGTGATCGTCATCTGGGAGTGGACCGGTTACAACATGATGATCCTGTACACCGCGCTCAAGTCGGTGCCGCGCGACGTCGTCGAGGCCGCCATCCTTGACGACACCCCGCTGTGGAAGATCATCGTGCGGATCAAGCTGCCGCTTGTCCGCCCGGCCGTGGTGATGCTGGTCTTCCTCAACACGGTCGGCGCGCTGCAGCTGTTCACCGAGCCGCAGATCCTCGAGTACTTCCAGCAGGGCGCGATCTCGGTCAACTACACGCCCTCTTACTACATCTACCAGACCGCGATCGCCGCCGACGAGACCAACCTCGCCGCCGCGATGGCGGTCATACTCGCCGTGGTCATCGTGGTGATCTCGGCGCTTTCGCTCATCGTCCGCCGCCGCAGGGGAGAGTTCGCATGACCGTCACCACGGTGTCGCCGCCCCCGCCGCCCGAGTCCCGCCGCCAGCGTCGGCGGCGGGAGCGGCTCGCCGCGCGCGACAGCGAGATCCCCGTCGAGCTGTACGGGCTGCCGCGCGGCACGGTCGGGCTGCTGACCACGCTGGCGTTCGGTTTCGCGCTGTTCACGCTGATCCCGATCGGCTGGATCCTCATCAACTCGACGAAGACCCAGGCGAACATCTTCGAGACGTTCGGCTTCTGGTTCGCCAGCCCGTTTGAGTTCTTCCACACCTTCGGGCTGCTCTTCCAGAACGTCGACGGGTACGGCACGTTCATCCAGTGGTTCGGCAACACCGCGCTGTACGCGGTGCTCGGCGGCGGCGGCGCGACGATCCTGGCCGCGCTCGCCGGGTACGCGCTCGCCCGCTTCAGGTTCCGCGGCTCGCGGTTCGTCTTCTACACGATCATCGCCGCGCTGCTCGTCCCGATCACCGCGCTGTCGATACCGCTCTACCTGACCTACGCCAAGGCGCACCTGATCAACTCGATCTGGGGCATGGTGCTGCCGAGCATGATCTCGCCGATCGGCGTCTACCTGATGCGCACCTACGCGGACATCTCGGTGCCGCGCGAACTGCTCGACGCGGCGCGCATCGACGGGGCGGGGGAGCTGCGGATCTTCTTCCGCGTCGCGCTGCCGCTCATGGTGCCCGGGCTGCTCACCGTGCTGCTGATCAACATCGTCGCGGTGTGGAACAACTACTTCCTGCCGCTGCTCATCTTCAACATCAACACCAAGTACCCGCTCACCGTCGGCCTCGGCCTGTGGTCGACCCGGGCGGTGAACAGCGGCGACGCCAACCTGTACCCGATGCTGGTGATGGGCGGCCTGGTGACGATCATCCCGCTGATCGCGCTGTTCCTCATCCTGCAGCGCTACTGGCGCGGCGGCATGCTCCTTGGCAGCATCGCTAACTAGGGAGGTGCCCCATGCCAGCCATCGAGCTTGAGAACCTGACCCGGGTCTTCGCCAGCGGCGTGACGGCGGTCGACCGGCTTACCCTGGACGTCGACGACGGGGAGTTCGTGGTGCTCGTCGGCCCGTCGGGGTGCGGCAAGACCACCGCGCTGCGGATGATCGCGGGCCTTGAGAAGATCACCGCGGGCACCGTCAGCATCGGCGGCCAGGTGGTCAACGACGTCTCGCCGCGGCGCAGGGACGTCGCGATGGTCTTCCAGAACTACGCGCTCTACCCGCACCTGAGCGTCTACGACAACCTCGGCTTCGCCCTGGAGAACGCGGGCGTGCCCAAGGCGGAGCGGGACCGGCGGATCCGTGCGGCCGCCGCGGCGCTCGGCCTGTCCGAGCTGCTGCGCCGCAGGCCCCGGCAGCTGTCGGGCGGGCAGCGGCAGCGGGTCGCGATGGGCCGGGCCATCGTCAGGGAGCCCCGGGTCTTCCTGATGGACGAGCCGCTGTCCAACCTGGACGCCAAGCTGCGGGTGCTGATGCGGGGCGAGGTGCTCCGGGTGCACCGCTCCATCGGCGCCGCCACCGTCTACGTCACCCACGACCAGGTGGAGGCGATGACGATGGGGGACAGGATCGCGCTGCTCAACGGCGGCGCGCTGCAGCAGTTCGGCCCGCCTGCCGAGCTGTACGCCCGCCCGGTGAACCAGTTCGTCGCGCGGTTCATCGGCTCGCCGGAGATGAACCTGTTCGAGGCGGCGCTCGACGCCGACGGCGCGCTCGCCCTCGGCTCGCAGCGGATTGACCTCACCCGGCGACCAGTGCCTGGCCAGGGGACGCCCGGTCAGGCGGTGCCTGGCAAGCAGGCGCCGCGTCGCGGGGAGCCGGTCATCGTCGGCATCCGCCCCGAGGACCTGGCCCTCGGCGCGCCCGGCGCCCCGGGCACGCTCACCGCCGAGGTCCGCGCTGTGGAGCAGCTTGGCAGCGAGCTGCACGCGTTCTTCTCGATCGACGCCCGTCAGGCCGGCGACCAGACGGGCGGTGCGAGCGACGCCGACCAGGACGCCGCACTGCCCGGCCAAGCACACAACGGGGTGGCCCGCCTCGACCCGCGGTCCGGCATCCGTCCCGGCGGCCGTGTCACCTTCCTTGTGGACCCGGCCAGGCTCTACTTCTTCGACCCCGCCACCGGCGAGGCCACCGGCTGGCCCGCCGCGCCGGCCCAAGCGCCCCAGGCACCCCAGGCGACTCAGCAGGCGTCGGCCGGCGCGGGCCGCACTCGCTCCGGCTGACCGGAGCCCGCCGCCGCCCGCTGCCCGGTTGGCCGTGCGCCGAAGATAGTGGACGTTTAGGCACACTCCGGTGTACCCAAATGTCCACCATCTTTCCCTTCCCCCGTTGCGGGCGAGATAACAGCAAGAAGCGCGAGGCGCGCGAGCGTCCCGGCCTGCGCTCACCAGCTCCCGTGGTGCTCGGGGACCAGCCGCACCAGCGGCAGCAGGAGCAGCAGGATGACCGCGAACACCAGGAACACGTGCGACTGGACCAGCGCGCCCGCGGCGGGCGAGCCGCTGCGCGCGATCAGCGCGGTGGTTACCGAGACCGCGGTGATCGCGCCCGACTGACGGAACATGCCGCGCAGCCCCGCGATGGCGGCCACCTGGTCCGGCGCGAGCTGCAGGCTGGCGTTGTTCGCCGCGGGCACGGAAAGCCCCATGCCGAGCCCGGTGAGCGCGGCGCCGATGGCCAGCCACGCGTAGGGAGAGATGGGCGCGCCCGCAGCCATGGCCAGCAGGCCACCGGACAGCACGACGAAGCCGGCCACCATCGGCCACCGGTACCCGGTGCGCCGCAGCGCGAGCGCGGCCGCCCCGGCGACCCCGATCATGCCGACGGCCCGCGCGGTGAGCAGCGTACCTGCGCCCAGCGAGGAGATGCCGTACCGGTCGGTCGCGTACAGCGGGACGAGGGCGGCGAAGCCGAGCGCCGCCGCGCCGTACAGGTAGTTGATCAGGTTCATCACGCCGAAGCCGCGCCCGCGCAGCAGCCGGTAGGGCACGAACGGTGCCGCGTCGCGCCGTGCGTGCCGCACGAACAGGCAGCAGAACACCACGGCGCAGGTCTCGCTGAGCAGGAACACCGGGCGCTGCAGCGGCACCGTGCCGCTGCCCAGGTAGCTGATGCCGAACATCACCGTGATGATAAGCCCGGCGAGCAGCAGCACCCCGGTGGTGTCGATGCGGCTGGACGGGCGGGTGGCCGAGGCGGGGATGAACCGGGCGGTGAGCAGGATGAGGGCGATGCCGGCCGGCACGTTGACGAGGAAGATGCCGCGCCAGGACCAGTAGCTGACGAACAGGCCGCCGGCCACCGGCCCGACGATGCCGCCGATCGGGAGGATGGAGGTGAACATGCCGACCGCGCGGTCCCGCTGCTCGCCGAAGTGGTCGGAGACGATCCCCGTCGCCGACGGCATGAACGCGCCGCCGCCGAGCGCCTGGACGAACCGGGCGAGCAGCAGCAGGCCGATGTTCGGCGCGAGGCCGCAGCACAGCGAGGAGAGGGTGAAGACCGCCGCGGAGACCAGGAAGACCTTCTTGCGGCCGTACATGTCGCTGATCTTGCCGGCCATCGGCATGGCGATGACCTGGCCGAGCGCGTAGACAGAGATCGTCCAGCCACTCCAGTTGATGGCGGCGTGCAGCTCTTTCTCGATCGCGGGCAGCGCGGTCGCCACAATGGTCTGGTCGATGGAGGCCATGAACAGCCCGATGGAGACGATCGCGAAGATCAGCCGGCGCCGGCCCGCGGGCCGGGTGAGGGCCATGCCCTGGGGCACGGTCGCGTCCTCGGTCCCGGTCATGCCCTGGGGCGCACCGCGGACGAGCCGCCCGGTACTGCTGGTTTCCTCCGCGACGCTCACGAACGCTAATATTAGTTGCTTGCTGGCAAGCATTCAAGTGGATACCCGGGAAGAGAGAACGTGATGGACACCGAACTCGTGGCGCGGCTGCGCGCGGTCATTCCCAGGCTCGCCCGGGTGCTCAACGACACGTCCACCGGCGAGGACCTCACCCCCACCCAGTACTCCGTGCTCGCCCTGGTCCGCGGGCGCGGGCCGATCGGCCTGACCGAGCTGACCGAGCTTGAGGGACTGAACCCGACCATGCTGTCCCGGATCGTCAAGGTCCTCGACGAGCGCGGCCTCATCCGCCGCATGCCCGACCCCGGCGACCTGCGCGCCGCCCGCGTCGCGGCCACCCCGGCCGGCGAGCGGGTGCACGACCGGGTTCGCGCCCAGCGCACCAAGGTGCTCATCGAGTGCCTGCACGGCCTGCCGCCGCAGATGTCGGCCGCGCTGCTCGCGGCCGTTCCCGACCTGGAGGCACTCGCCGAGGCGCTCAAGCCGCCGGCCAAGCCGGTCAAGAGCTACGGGAGCACCCAGAACGAGGGCGGGTAAACCTGTTCAGCTAGGCGGCGTCGTCAGTCAGGCAGCCGGAAGCGCGGCAGCGGCGAGCCTTGGTGACCGCGGCGCCGAGCACGCCGCCGAACGCGCCGCAGCCGAGGATCAGCCCGAGCAGTCCCGCGCTGACGTGACCCCGCCCTTCCCGTCGTCCGCCGACGAGCGACTGCCCGTCCACGTAGTGCTGCGGCGCGACGATCGACACGAACAGCGTCTGGTCGGCGACGTTGAACAAGCAGGCCGGCCGCCGCCGCGGCTTCCGGGTCCTGCTGCACGTCATCCCATGACGTCGACGTCGTGGTCGCCCGCCACGGCTTCTCCCGCCCGGTCCCTTCCCCGGTCTCCTCTACCAGCCCGTACTTGGCGAGCTGGCGCAGGTGGAACGAGCACGTCCCCGACGACTCGTCGAGCAGCCGCCCCGCCTGCGTCGCGGTCAGCTTCATCCGGTCCGCCCGGGTACCCGTTCCTCGTCCGCGCCGCTGCGCGCGCCCGCACCCATGCTGCCCGTGGTCAGCCCGGGCTCGGGACCTGCAGAGCCTCAGGCCGCGATCGCGTACGGCATGGGCGCGCGCCGCAGCCACTGCCAGAACGATCGCCGCCGCGGCCGCGCGAGGATGTGGCCGCTGCCGCAGGTCCCGGCGACGGTGACCCGCAGCACAGCGGGCACGCTCTCGCCCCATGGCGCGCGGACCTTGACGTGGCCGCTCCGCACCGACACGTCGTCCAGGTCGACCGCGATACCCGGCTTGGTGATCAGCGTGATGTGCCCGCTGCGCACCTCGGCGTCGATGTGCAGCGCCTGCTGCGTGATGACCGCCTCGGTGAAGTCGACCGTGATGTGCCCGCTTGTCACCCGCAGGTCCATTCGTGCGGGCACCGTCCACCGGCCGGCCCGCTCGCTGTGTCCGCTGGTGGTGTGGATCTTGACCAGTTCCTTGGCCGGCGCCTGCCCGGCGCCGCCTGGCAACGGGGCAGCGAGCGGTCCGGGCAGCGGCGCGAGCGCGGTCCCCGCGGCCGGCAGGTCGGCGACGAGCGCCGCGAGGTCGTCGTAGGTGCGCGCGGTCAGCGCCCTTTCCAGCCGCTCGTCGAGTTCCTCCGCGGTCAGCCGCCCGTCACCGGCCGCGACCCGGAGCGACTCCGCCACACCGTCCCTGTCCTCGTGTGACACCCGCAGCGACCCGTGCCAAGCGGCGGCCTGATTCCCCGTTTGCTCCTGATCCGGCATGGCACAAACTGTAGGGCACCGCCGCTTTCCGCTCCACCTGGCCTGGCGGGCGCTTGCCTTCACCACAGATCTCTGACTAGGGTCAGAGATTGTGACCGATCCCGTCGCCGTCGTCCGCCGCTTCAACCGGTCTTACACCCAGCGCATCGGCGTGCTCGAGGACTCCTTCCTCGGCATGGGCATGCCGCTCGGCCCCGCCCGCCTGCTGTTCGAGGTCGGCGCGGCCGCAACGACCGCCCAGGCGCTGCGCGAGCGCCTCGGCCTCGACTCCGGTTACCTCAGCCGGCTCTTGCGCCGCCTGGAACGGGACGGCCTCATCCAGGTCGTCCCTGACCCGGGCGACCGCAGGCGCCGCCTCGTCAGCCTGACTACGGCGGGCAAGGAGCGCTGGAAGGAACTGGAACGCCGCTCAGACGAGCAGGCCCGGCTCATCGTCGGCCCGCTCACCGGCCGGCAGCGGGAGCGTCTCGCCCGCGCACTCAGCGAGGCCGACCTGCTGGTGCGCGCCGCCACGGTAACCTTCCAGCCGGCCGACCCGGCGTCGCCGGCGGCCAGGGAGGTGGTCGGCCGCTACTTCGCGGAGATCGGCCGCCGCTTCGGCTTCGACCCGTCCGGCGAGACCGAGAAGGACACCAGGGTCCTCGTGCCACCGTTCGGCGTCTTCGTCATGGCGCTCTCCGACGGCGAGCCCGTGGCCTGCGGCGGCCTGCAGGCGATCGCCGCCGATACCGGCGAACTGAAGCGCATGTGGGTCCACGACGACTGGCGCGGCGCCGGCCTCGGCTCCCGCCTGCTGCGTCACCTGGAGGACCAGGCACGCGCGCTCGGCAAGCACGCCGTCCGCCTGGATACCAACGCCGCACTCACCGAGGCGATCGGAATGTACCAGCGGGCGGGCTACCAGGCGATCGGCCGGTACAACGACAACCCGTGGGCAACGCACTTCTTCGAGAAGCGCCTCTAGCGGCACGCCGCAGAAACCACCATCGTCGCCGCCCGCTGACCATCCGGCTCCTCGACCGGTGCCCCGCCTGGCCATCCCCGAGCAGGCGGGGCACCTTAGTCCCCGGCAGGCCTGGCGGGATCGCCCGGCCGCGGGCGAGGTGTTGCGCTCTGGGCGCCGAGCGGGAAGTTTGGATGACATGAACCTGCCTCTCGGTGACATACGCGTTATCGACCTGACGGTCGCGCGGGCGGGGCCGACGTGCGTGCGGCAGCTGGCCGACTGGGGGGCCGACGTGATCCGCGTCGACCGGCCAGGCGCCGTGGAGACCTTCGGCGGCGGCCGGCACGGCAGCGACTTCCAGCACCTGCACCGCAACAAACGCTCCCTCACCCTCGACCTGCGGTCCCCGGCCGGCCGCGAGGTGCTGCTGCGCCTGGCCGACACCGCCGACGTCCTGATCGAGAACATGCGGCCGCCGGTCAAGCGGCGCCTCGGGTTCGACTACGACACCCTGCATGCCCGCAATCCCCGGCTGGTCTACGGGTCGATCTCGGGATTCGGCCAGGACGGCCCCTACGGTGACCGGGGCGGGGTGGACCAGATCGCCCAGGGCATGGGCGGGCTGATGAGCGTGACCGGCCTGCCAGGCACGGGCCCGGTGCGGGCCGGCATCCCGGTGTCCGACCTGGCGGCCGGCCTGTACCTCGCGATCGGCGTGCTCGTCGCGCTGCACGACAGGCAGCGGACGGGCACCGGCCGCTGGGTGCGGACCTCGCTGCTTGAAGCGATGATCGCGATGATGGACTTCCAGGCCGCCCGCTGGACCGTCGACCGGGAGGTACCCGGCCAGGCGGGGAACGACCACCCGACGATCGCCGCGATGGGCTGCTTCCGCACCGCCGACGGCCACGTGAACATCGGCGCGGCGAGCGGTCACCTGCTGCGCGCCTTCGCGACGGCGATCGGCCTGCCGCGGCTGCCGGACGACGACCGCTTCGACTCGCCGGAGAAACGGTACGCGAACCGCGCCGAGCTGAACGAGATCATCACCGGGCGGATGCTTGCCAGGCCGACCGCGGACTGGGTCGCCGTGCTGAACGCGGCCGGGGTACCGTGCGGCCCCGTCTACCAACTGGACGAGGTCTTCGGCGATCCCCAGGTCGAGCACCTGGGGATGACCAGTACGGTCAGGCACCCGACGATCGGCCCCCTGGCCATCGTACGGAACGCGGTGCAGATGACCGGCGGGCCGGATACCGTCCGGACACCGAGTCCAGAACCCGGTGAGCATGCCGACGAGGTGCTCGCCGAACTTGGCTACTCCCCCGCGCAGATCATGGAACTGCGCGCCCAGGCCGTCATATGAAAGGACCAGCGTTGCCGCGATCCACCGTCGACACCGGCACGGACAAGCTGCTCGCGGAAGTGGCGGGACACGTCGCCACCGTGACGTTCAACAACCCCGCCAAGCTCAACGCCCTGTCACGGGACATGCGCGCGGCACTCCCAGGCCTCCTGGCGACCCTGAACGGCGACGCCGATGTCCGGGTGATCGTGGTGACCGGAGCCGGGGACCGGGCGTTCGCGTCCGGTGCCGACATTTCCGAGTTCGGCGACCAGCGTACGTCGCCCGGGGCCCGCGCCGCCTACGACCGCGGCCAGGCCGCGATCGCCGACGCGTGGGGGGAGGTCGGCAAGCCGGTCATCGCGATGATCCGCGGGTACTGCCTGGGCGGCGGCCTGCTCACCGCGCTGCAGTCCGACATCCGCATCGCGTCCGACGACAGCCAGTTCGGCATCCCGGCGGCCCGGCTCGGGCTCGGCTACGGGTTCGGCGGCGTGACCGCGCTGCTGAACCTGGTCAGCCCGGCCGCGGCGGCGGAGATCCTGTTCTCCGCGAGGCGGTTCACCGCGACGGAGGCGCTGCGGATGGGCCTGGTCAACCAGGTCGTCCCGGCCGGCCACCTCCGCGACACCGTCCACGGGCTGGCCGACAGCATCGCAAGGAACGCGCCGCTCACGATCGCCGCCGCCAAATCCGCGATCCGCGCGGCCGCCCAGCCTCCAGGGCAGCGGGACCTGGCCACGATCCAGGCCCAGGTCGAGGCCTGCTTTCGCTCCGCGGACTACCTCGAAGGCCAGCGCGCCTTCGCGGAGAAGCGGCCACCGGAATTCACCGGCCGGTGAGGACGCCGGGCAAAAGCCTGAGGGGCGTGCCCCCGGCCCGGCCGGGGCCGCTAGTCGAAGGTGTCCACGCCGAGCAGGCTTGCGGTCTTCGCCCGGTCCTTGTGCAGCCCGTGGAAGACGGCCGCGTAGCCGACGAAGCCGGCGAACAGCCCGATCGCGTACATGCCGAACAGGCCGCGGTCGCCGGACATCACCGTTACGTAGCCGCCGCCTGCCACGGCGATCACGGCCGCGATGTGCGAGACATGCGCCGAGCCGGCCCGCCGTGCCAGCAGCCTGGCGCTGAACCATCCGATGACGAGGCCGAACAGGACCGCGCCAATGTACGCCACGACGATCATGCCCCATCATCTCCCACCACTGGCGGGTGGCAAACCAGGAGAAACATAACCAACTTCTTAAATCCGCCCGGCGCCGGCGCGATCACCACGGCGCGATCACCACGGCGCGATCGGCCTAGCCGAACCCGCAGGGCAGGTGCTTGATCCCGTTGATGAAGTTGGACAGCAGGTAGTCCGGCTCGCCGGCCGCCCGGATGTCAGGCACCCGGGTCAGCAGCTCGCGCAGGATGGCGGAGATCTCGCGGCGCGCCAGGTGCGCGCCGAGGCAGAAGTGCGGACCCGCGGCGCCGAAGCCCACGTGCGGGTTGGGCGAGCGGGTGATGTCGAACTGGTCGGCGGTGGGACCGAAGACGGTCTCGTCCCTGTTCGCCGCCTGGTACATCAGCAGCACCTTGTCGTTGGCCTGGTAGGCGTGGCCGTTAAGCATGGTGTCCGCGATCAGCGTGCGGCGCATCCAGATGACGGGGGAGACGTAGCGGACGATCTCCTCGACGGCCGGCCCGGTACGGGCGTCGAGGTCGGCAAGCAGCAGCTCCCGCTGCTTCGGGAGCTCGGTGAGCAGCAGCAGCGCATGCGAGATCGCGTTCCGCGTGGTCTCGTTGCCCGCCACCACCAGCAGGATGAAGAACGAGGCGAGCTCCGCCGGCGTGAGCTGCTCGCCGTCGATGTTGGCGTTGGCGAGCGACGACACCAGGTCATCCGCGGGCGCCGCCGCGCGCTGCTCGGCAAGCCCGGTCACCAGCGCCGCCAGCTCACCGCCCGCGGTGAGGATCTGGGTGAGCGCCTCGTTCATGTCCTCGCTCATGAACTCCGGGTCCGCGCCGGCCAAGATGATGTTGGTGTTGCGCAGCACCATCTCGTAGTGCTCGTCGCCGATGCCCATCATGTCGCAGATGATCTTGAGCGGGAGCCGGGCGGACACGTGCTGCACGAAGTCGCACGGGCCCCGCCGCAGCAGCTCGTCGACGATGACGCCGGCGGCGCGCTGCACGTCTTCCTCGAACTTCCTGATCATCTTGGGGGTGAACGCGCGGGACACGATCCGCCGGAGCCGGGCGTGCCGCGGGTCGTCCATGCTGATCATCGAGCCGAAGTACTCGTTGAACTCGGCCGGCAGGTCGAAGATGCTTGTCGCACCTGCGGCGGAGGAGAACAGCTGCGTGTTCCTGCTCGCCTCGGCCACGTCGGCGTGCCGGACCAGGGCGTAATAGCCGCGCTCCGGCGTGCCGAACGGACTCTCGCCCGCCTCGAAGAACGGCGGCGCGTCAAGCGCCCGCAATCGCGCGTACGCGGCATGCCGCTGCGTGCGCGGCAGCGCCCAGAAGGCGTTGTCCGACAGGTCGATGTCGCTGAGGAGGGGCTCGGGCATGGGATACAGACCGCCTTCCGAACTGCTTCGTCCGTCTTCCCACAATATTGATCTAGGAAATGGATCGTCCGCAATCGCGGGTAGCGACGCCTTGGCGGCGAACACCGTCCTATGGCAACGTGGCTGATCATGAGTGAACTGAAGATCGAGATTGACCCCGCGGAGGCCGGCTTCGCGCCGGACCGGCTCCGCCGCCTTGACGAGCACTTCAAGCGGTACGTGGACACCGGCCTGCTCAAGGGCTGGCTGCTCACGGTGAGCAGGCACGGCAAGCTGGCGTACACGGCCCGCTACGGCCAGCGGGACGCGGAGGCGGGCCTGCCCGTCGAGCCGGACACGCTGTGGCGTATCTACTCGATGACCAAGCCGGTCACCTCGGTCGCCGCGATGATGCTCTACGAGGAAGGCGCGTTCGAGCTCACCGACCCGGTCAGCAAGTTCATCCCGAGCTTCGCCCGCCAGCGGGTCTTCACGGGCGGCAGCGACGAGCGCCCGGTCACCAGGCCCGCCGCCGAGCCGGTGCGGATCTGGCACCTGCTCACCCACACCTCCGGCCTCACCTACGGCTTCCACCGCAACCACCCGGTGGACGCCATGTACCGGGCGGGCGGCTTCGACCTCGGCCTGCGCCCTGGCACCCTCGAAGAGGCGTGCGACAGCTGGGCCGGCTTCCCGCTGCTGTTCGAGCCGGGGTCCGAGTGGAACTACTCCGTCTCCACCGACGTGCTCGGCCGGGTCGTCGAGCTGGCCTCAGGCCAGCCGCTCGACGCCTTCTTCGCGCGGCGCGTCTTCGGCCCGCTCGGCATGGCCGACACCGGGTTCTACGCGCAGCCGGACGACCTGGGCCGGCTGGCCGCGCTGTACGCCCGCGCCGTGAACGGCAAGGCGGGCCGGTTCAACTCCCTCGCCGAGGAGGCACGCAAGCCGCCCACGATGCTCAGCGGCGGCGGCGGCCTCGTCTCCACCGCCGCCGACTACAACAGGTTCCTGCAGATGCTGCTGCCCCGCGCGGACAGCCCGGCCGGCGAACTCGACGGCGTGCGGCTGCTCAGCCCGCGCACCGTCGCCTACATGGGCCGCAACCACCTGCCAGGCAACCAGGACCTGGAGCGGTTCGGCCGTCCGCTCAACGCCGAGTCACCGATGCGCGGCGTCGGCTTCGGCCTCGGCTTCGCGGTCGTCCTCGACCCGGCGGCAGGCAAGTACGTCTGCTCGCAAGGCGAGCTGTCCTGGGGCGGCGCGGCGTCCACCGCCTTCTGGATCGACCCGGCGGAGGAGCTGACGGTGAGCTTCTTCACCCAGCTCATCCCGTCGACCGCGCACCCCGTCCGCTCCCAGCTGCGCCAACTGGTCTACCAAGCCCTCGTTTAGCGGAGAAAGACCCGCCATGAGCACCTTCCCCGTCCTGGCGCAGGTCGTGCTCGACACCACCGACGCGCGCCGCCTCGCCGAGTTCTACCGCGAGTTCCTCGGCTACCGCTACCGTCCGGGCGACGACCCGCCGCCGCCCGGCACCGATGACGAGCGCGGTCGTGACTGGCTCGTCCTGCTCCGCCAAGACGGCACACGCGCCATCGCGTTCCAGCAGGTAGCCCGCCTCAAGCCAACCACATGGCCGGACGACGACATACCGCAGCAACTGCACCTCGACCTGATCGTCCCCGACAGGCCCGAGCTCGACCGCCAGCACCAGCGCGCCCTGGCCCTGGGCGCCACTCTCCGCCACGACCGCTCCGCCGACCCAGGCGAGCCGCTCCGCGTCTACGCCGACCCCGCCGGCCACCCGTTCTGCGTCTTCATCGGCACCCCCTGACGCCCCAACGCTCCCGGCTCCTTTGCGTCCATCGGGGTACACCACCGCCTCCCCGGGATGGCACGGCGGCCGGGCGGCACGCCAGGAAGAGGGTGGAAGTACAGCAAGAAGCGGTTCGCTAGGCCGCCACCCACTCCGTCCAGGTGGTCACCGCGGCGAGCTCGGACGGCAGCGGCGCGATCCCGATGCCAGGCCCGGCGGGCACGTCCAGGTGCCCGTCGCAGAGCACGAACGGCTCGGTGATGTCGGTCTTGTAGTACCGGTCGGAGGCCGAGGTATCCCCGGGCAGGGTGAACCCGGGGAGCGCGGCGAGCGCGACGTTCGCGGCGCGGCCGACCCCCGTCTCCAGCATCCCGCCGCACCAGACGGCGATGCCGCTGGCGGCCGCGACGTCGTGGATGCGCCGCGCCTCCAGGTAGCCGCCGACCCGGCCCGGCTTGATGTTGATGATCGAGCAGGCCCCGAGGGCGATCGCCGCCGCGGCGGTCCGTGCCGAGGTGATTGACTCGTCCAGGCAGATGGGGGTCCGCACGACGCGGGCGAGCGCGGCGTGCCCGAGCACGTCCTCCTCAGCCAGCGGCTGCTCCATCAGCAGCAGGCCGAACTCGTCAAGCTTCGCCAGGTGCCGCGCGTCCTGCAGCGTGTAGGCGGTGTTCGCGTCCACCTGGATCAGCAGGTCATCGCCGAACCGCTCGCGCACCGCGCGCACCGGCCCGACGTCCCAGCCCGGCTGGATCTTGAGCTTGATCCGCACGTACCCGGCCGACACGTACCCCTCGACCTCGTCGAGGAGCTTGTCGACCGAGCTGGCGATGCCCACGGAGACGCCGCACGGCACCCGGTCCTTCACCGCGCCGAGTTCCCTGGCGAACGACCGCCCCGACGCCCGCAGCTCCGCGTCGAGCACCGCCGTCTCGATCGCCGCCTTGGACATCCAGTGGCACTTGAACGGCTCGAGCAGCGGCCCGACGCGGGAGCCGTCCACGTGCGCGGCCGCGAACAGCTTGGGCAGGAAGAAGCGCTTGAGCACGTCCACCGCCCCGTCCACGTACTCCGAGGAGTACAGCGGGTCGGCCATCGCGACGCACTCGCCCCAGCCTTCCGCCTCGCCGGACGGGTCGCCGAGCACCGCGCGCAGCAGCAGGATGTCCCGCGTGGTCTCCGTCCCGAACGAGGTACGGAACGGCGCCACCAGCGGCATCGAGATCCGCCGCAGCTCAACCCCGGTCAGCTTCATCGAACGTCTCCTCCTAGCGAAATCACGTACCAGCCGTTCCTGTCGAACCCGGCCACCTGCCCGCCACCGCCGCTGAGCAGCGGCGACAGCGCCTCGCGCAGCGCGGTGCGCCACGCGCCCGCGAGCGCGGGATCGGACAGCCTCATCGCCTCGATGTCGGCGGGGATCCCGACAAGGACGGTCCGCGTGCCAGGACCGTCGTCCGGCGCCGGCCGCAGCGCCAGCTGCTCCAGCGCCAGCCCGGGCAGCGCCAGCCCGGGCTGCGCCAGCCCGGGCTGCGGCGCGCCGCCGTCGCCGGGCGACAGCGCCACCGCGGCGCCGCGGTCCCGCTCGGCCGTGGCCGACGCCGCCTGCCCGCGCCCCGCGCACGCCGCCACCGCGAGGTCGGAGTCCAGGTCCCAGTGCACGAGCATCCGGTCGGTCTCCGTCCCGCCGTTGATGGCGTCGTCCAGCGCGCCATAGAAGTTCCGCAGGTACTCCACCGGCCGCGCCCCGAGCTTTACCAGGTTAAAATAAGCGTTCCGCCTGATCAGCGGGTCGTAGGTCCACGCGATCACCCGCACGCCGCGGCGCAGGCACCAGGCCCGCTGGTGCACCTTGAGCGCGAACCCGACCGAACGGCCGAGCCCGGCCGCCCGTACCCCGGCGATGTGGCTGTGCAGCTCCGCGCGCGCGGGCGGCCCGAAGAACCCGGTGCACGCGCCGAGCAGCTCGCCGCTCGCCAGGTCGTAGGCGCCCGACGCGTAGTTACCCGCCTTGGTCATCGCGCGTACCGTGTCGAGCCGCAGCGAGGAGTTCCCGTCTTCCGGCTCCCAGATCTCGTCGAACAAGGCGATCATCGCGTCGAGTTCGGCGAGCGTGTCAAGCTCCCTGACGACGACCCCGGCCGCCCCGGCCGCCCGCGCGGCGGCCTCGTCGGACGCGGCGATCAGGTCCAGCATCATGGGGTCCCCTCGGTGAGCAGCGAATAGATCAGCGCGGCGAGCAGGGCCGCCCGCCCCGGTAGCGAGTCAACGAGCCCGTGCTCATGCCCAGCATGCGCCCCGCCGCCGGCCGCGCCAAGCCCGTGGAGCGTCGCTAGGGCACGGGGACGGCGAGGCCGGCCGCGCCCGGCTTGGACTGGGCGAGGCCTGGGGACAGCCGGTCCAGCCATTCCAGGGCGACCGCGGCCCGGTGCACCTTCTCCGCCGCGTTCGCGGCGGCGACCGCCTCCAGGTGGCGGCCGCTCGGGTAGACGCCGGCCGCGTTGCGCAGCCCGAACTTCGCGTTGGACGGGGCCATGGCCGCCGAGACCTTCCACACGATTCCCGCGGGCAGGTCGCCGCGCGCCCTAGCTAGCACTGGCCTTGACTAGACAACGCGCCGCGCGGGCCCTTCACTGGAACACGCGGAGACCTGGCAGGAGAGGCGGCGGCGGAGATGACCACCAGTGAGGCAGCGGTCCAGGCGGTAACCGGCGAGCTGCACTACCTGGCACCGGAGTCCACCGTGCTGCGCCGGTTCACCGCGCCGGGGAACAGCGTCAACACCGGGGCGTACCGCGCGTATCAGATGCGGATCAGCAACGGCCGTCCGCTCAGCGGCCAGTTCACGCTCGACCGCAACGGCTTCGCGATCACCGGCCACCGTTCGGCGGTGACGGACTTCACCGACTTCGGCGAGGTGAACCGGGTCTACCCCGGCGAGGTGGCCGAGTTCGTGCGGTCGTACACCGGCGCCGACCGGGTCGCGCCGCTCGGCTGGACGCTGCGTCGCTCCGCGGACCCCGGCGAGAACGCCTCGCAGCCGCAGGCCGCCCTGGTGCACGACGACTTCTCCGTCAACGGCGCGCGCGGCCGTGCCGCGGCCGCCTACGCGTCCCACTTCCCCGGCGCGCCCGGCTACCACCGTGCGCTCATCACCAGCCTGTGGCGCGTGTTCAGCCCGCCGCCGCAGGACTGGCCGCTGGCCATCTGCGACTACACGAGCGTCGGCCCGGACGAGGGCCTGGACAACCGGCTGTACTTCGTGGACAAGATCCCTGACGACCTGTACGCGGAGATGCCCGCGGACGCCCCGGGCACCAGCGGCTTCGAGTTTCACCACCGCCCCGGCCACCAGTGGTGGTACTTCCCCGACATGACCCGCGACGAGATCTTGTTCTTCACACTGAACGACAGCGATCACTCCCGTGCCTGGCGTGTCCCGCACAGCGCGTTCCACGACAAGACCGCACAGGCCACCCGGCCACGCCACAGCATCGAGTTCCGCACCATCGCCTACTTCGAATAGCACGCCAGGGAGGTCCGCTATGGCCAACGGCCGGTTCGGTGGCATGCCGACCGCGAAGCAGTCGCACCGGCAGTTGCTCTCTCTAGCCCGCCCGGCATCCGGCGCGGCAGGGTTTACCCGAGGATCAGCGAGAGCTCGTTGCTACCCGGCGCGATGATCGTCACCGCGAGGCTGCGTGCGCCCGGGTGCCAGGACGCTAGCTGCATCTTGGTCGTGAAGCTGAACCGGGCGACCAGGGTGTCGTCGGCGGCGGGCCAGCCGAAGCCGATGAGAGCGTCGCTGCTGACCCATGTTCCTGGTACCGGAGTCAGCCGGCCACTGGTTACCGGCGCGACTTCGAGCCGCATGCCAAGCTCGCCACCGTCTCCGTGGCTGCCGATGCTCAGCTCGAGCGCGAGGAAACCGCCGTCGGGACTGAACGCGGCGTTCACCGCCGAGCTCCCGGCGGGCAGCGCGACCTCGGTGCGCCTGCCCGTCGCCAGGTTGAGCACCCGGACGCACGCGGAGGCGGTGCACTGCGAGGTCCACGCGATTTCGTCCGGATCCGCCGCGATGACCCCTGAAAATACCGGGCTGGCCTTGAGAGGGAACGAACCCCACAGCACATCGGCCGTTCCCGGCTGCTGACTGGCTGGTGCAAGCAGCAAGCCACGCTCCGTGCCCTGGACGATCGCGTAGCCCGGCGGGAGCCTGACCGGCCGGGACGGCGTGCCCGTGGCGCCGGCTTCCCATGCCGTCCCGGCCGCGGTGGCCATGCTGGCGCCGGCCGGGTAGCTGGTCAGCCATACGGTGCCGTCGGTGGCGCCCGGCGCGACCAGGCTCGCCGTACCGAGCATGGTCGCCGAACGCGCGCCGTCGGAGATGATCCAGACAGGAGCAGGGGGCCCTGCGCAACTGCCGCACCCGGCCGGCAGGGCAGGGGCAGCCTGCACCGCCCAGCCGCCGGGCACGCGGGTGAACTGGTAGCCGGACCTGTCAGCAGGCAGGCCCTCGATTGGCTCGGCACGGCCGGTAGCCGGCGAGAACCAGGCGGGCCGCGCTCCGGCGGCTAGCAGCCGGAGATCACGGTCCCACGCCAGTGTCGGCCCAGCGATCCCTTCAGGCTCGGGCGGCAGGCTCATCGCGATCGACCGGTGACTGAGCGGTGGAGCATCGTGGCGCGGTGCGAGGGTGAGGAAGCCGCCACCGGCGGCCACCACCACGGCGAGCGCGGCGATCACCGCCAGGCGGCGCGGCCACGGACCAGGCTCGCGGTCCCTGCCCTGGCTGATGATGTCATCGCCCACCGTCGGCCACCCCCAGAAGCACGCTGACCGGCAAGCACCACGATACGCCCGCCGCGCGCCGCGTCCGGCATGGACGCGAGGGTCTCCGGGCCATGCCTCCGCCGCCATGCCTCCGCCGCCATGCCATCCCGTCAGCCGGCCGCCGTCAGCCGGCCGGCGGCTGCTGGCCGTAGCACGCGAGTTTCCCGGCGACGGCGGCCAGCTGCGCGGAAGACAGCAGGCGCGGTATGCCCGCCGACGCGGCGCGCAGGTACACGTCGCACAGCCATTCCAGGTACACGCTCTTTTCGTGCGCGCTGGCCAGGTCCGGGTCAACGGTGACCGCGCCGTGGTTGCCCATCAGGCAGGCGGTGCGGTCATGCAGCGCGCGCACCACGTTGTGCGCCAGCTCTTCCGTCCCGTACGCGGCGTAGGGGGCCACCCGCACCGGGCCGCCGAACATCGCCGTGTAGTAGTGCACCGCCGGCACCTCGTCCACCAGGGCGGACAGCGCGGTCGCGGCCGGGGAGTGGGTGTGCACGACCGCGCCGGCCTCGGGCCGGGCCGCGTAGACCGCGAGGTGCAGCGGCAGCTCGCTGGTCGGCGCGAGCGGCGCATCGACCGGGCTGCCGTCGAGCCGGTGCACGCCCACGAGGTCAGGTGCCAGCGCGGCGTAGCGCACGCCGCTCGGGCTGACCGCCACCAGGTCGCCCACGCGGATGCTCACGTTGCCCGCCGTGCCCACCACGAGCCCGGCACGGGACAGCTCGAGGCAGGTGGTCACGATCGCCTCGCGGGCGGCGGTAAGCAGCATGACGGGCCTCCGGGGTAGCGTCAGCGGTATGAGCAGCGACGTGCTTGACGACGTTATCGGCTGGCGGGACGGCCACATTATCGCCATTGACCAGACGGCCCTGCCGCACCGGCTGTCGGTCCTCCGCATCGACACCGTTGACCAGCTTGTCGACGCGATCGTCCGGCTGGCCGTGCGGGGTGCGCCGCTCCTCGGGGTGGCCGGCGCGCTCGGCGTGGCGCTCGCGGTGCGGCAGGCCGAGCGGGAGGGCTGGGACGCCGGCCGGCTGGACGTTGAGGTGAAGCGGATCGCCGATGCCCGCCCGACCGCGGTCAACCTGCGCCGCGAGGTGCTCGCGGTCGCGGCGCTCCGCCAGGGCGGCGCCGGCGCGGTGGAGGCCGCCGCCCTCGCGGTCCGCGACGCCGCGGTCGCCGGCAGCGTGCGGCTGAGCGAACGGGGCGCCTCGTTCCTCATCGAACAGTGCGGCGCGGGCCCGCTCAGGGTGCACACCCACTGCAACACCGGGGCGCTCGCCTGCCTGGGCTTGGGGACCGCGCTCGGCGTCATCAGGGCGCTGCGCGACCGTGGCGCCCTCGCGCACGTCATCGCGGACGAGACGCGGCCGCTGCTGCAGGGGTCACGGCTCACCGCCTGGGAACTTGGCCAGCTCGGCATCGAGCACTACCTCGCGGTTGACGGCGCGGGGCCGTTCCTCATCGCGCAGGGCCGTGCCGACGCGGTTGTCGTCGGAGCCGACCGGGTCGCGGCCAACGGCGACGTGGCCAACAAGGTCGGCACCTACCCGCTCGCCCTCGCCGCGCGCCGGGCGGGTATCCCGTTCGTGGTGGCCGCCCCGGAGTCCACCCTCGACGAGGCGACCCGCACCGGGGCGGACATCCCCATCGAGCTTCGGGCGGAAGAGGAGGTCACGTCCTTCGCGGGCGTGCGGGCCGCGCCCGCGGGTACCCGCGCGCTGAACTACGCCTTCGACGTCACCCCGGCCGACCTGGTCACCGCGATCGTGACGGAAGACCGGGTGATCCGTCCGTAACGACGAGAGCGGCGCGGGCGTAGGGTCGGCCTTATGGCACTTTCACGACGCAAGGCCCTGATACTCGCCGCCGACGACTTCGAGGACATGGAACTGCTGTATCCCCTCTATCGGCTGGGCGAGGAAGGCGTCGCGGTGACCGTGGCCGGCCTGGACGACCACTGCTGGCGCTCGGCGGCTAGCCCCAGCTAGCCCAGCCCTGGCATGTCACCCGCTATGGGACCGGATCGCGCACTGGCACGGCTATGTGGGGGGCGTTTCCCCGGTCTCGGCGCCCGTGCCCGTGCTGACGGCCCTGAGCGGAACACCGCCGCCTCTCCGCCCCACAGGACGGTCGGCTTCCCAGCCCTTTGGGACGTCGAATTTATAGGTCGTGAAGCGTGGGCGAGTGCTGGGACCACAGCCACGCTAACGCCGTAACGGTTGGCCCGGCCTGGCGAGCAGCGTTTGACCTGACGTAGGTTCTTTCGAAAATGATCTTGGTATCACCTCTTGTGCTACGCAAACACTCTTGCTATACTGGGACGTGACGGGCGCGGCACCGATCGATGATCTGGCCGGGCCCGTCACGTTTCTAGGGGAGGTGATCCAGCGTGTGCACGGATGGCTCAGACGCGGGCGACGCTGCCGAGTGCGGCAGCGTGCGCGAGGCACTGCGGCTGGCGGGGGCCGGGCTGGATTACCTGAATTCCCCAGAAGCCGGGGAGCTAGCTCCCTCGGCCATGGGCGAGGTGCTCACCGCGCTGGGTGACCTGCAGGGCAAGCTGACCGCCGCGCACGCGACGTTCCTGCGCCGGTTCGACGCCGCCGATGCGCACGACGCGGACGGCTACGGCTCCTCCTCGGCCTGGCTGGCCGCCAGGGGCAAGATGACCAGGCGGGACGCCCGGGCCGCGGTCCGGCAGATGCGCCAGTACGGTCAGCGGCCCGCCCTGCACGACGCCGTGGCGGCCGGGGACCTGTCCTGGTCGTGGGCGCAGGCCATCGCCGGCTGGACGGCCAAGCTCCCGGCGGGAATGCGCGATGAGACCGACAAGATCCTGCTCCAGGCGGCCACGGCCGGGGCGGTGCTTGAGGACCTGGCGACCATCGCCGCCGCCGCGATCGAGCGGTGGCGCTCGCAGCAGCCCGACCCGGAAGACGACTTCGACTTCCGCGACCGCTACCTGAAGCTCGGGCGGACGTTCGGCGGCGCGGGCGCGATCCGGGGCGACCTGGCCCCTGAGTGCGCCGCCGCGGTCACCGCCGTCGTTGAGGCCCTCGGCAAGAAGCGCGGCCAAGAAGACGACAGGAGCGAGGCCCAGCGCTTCCACGACGCGCTCGCCGAAGCCTGCCACCTGCTGCTCCGCAGCCGGCTTGTCCCCGGCAGGGCGGGCGCCGACACGCAGGTGACCGTGCACGTCCCGATCTCACGGCTGCGCCAGATGCCCGGGGCCGGCGACCTGGAGGACGCCTGGCTGCGGGCACGGCTCGGCGAGCCCGCCGACCCGGGAACCGCCTACCTCACCGGCACGGACGCCGAGGTCGCCGCCTGCGATGCGCTGACCGTCCCGGTCGTCACCGGCCACGGCGACATGAGCGTGATCGACAAGATCCTCGCGCTCGCTTCAGCAGCCCCGGACCCGGCCCAGATGTCCCCCCAGGCCCGCCAGGCCCACCGGTACGCCATCGCCCGCCTCGCCATCGACTTCGTGTCCGGTCCGAACGGGCTCGCCTCAGCGCTGCGCACAGGCCTGCTCGGCCACCCGTTCAGCACCCCGTCGCTCCCGCTCGACATCGGCCACGCCGACTCCATACCCGGGCAGATCCGCCGCGCCGTCATGCTCCGCGACCAGCACTGCGCCTGGCCGGGCGGCTGCGACCGCCCCGCCGCCGCCTCCGACGTGCACCACATCAGGCACAGGAGCGACGGCGGCGAGACATCACTGCATAATCTCGGGCTTTTCTGCGAGTTCCACCATGAGACCTGCATCCACCGCTGGGGCTGGGAGATCACCCTGCATCCCGACGGGACCATGGAGGCCCGCAGCCCCGACGGCAGGCAGGTCCTGCGGAACCACGCCCCGCCACCACGCCGCGCAGCCTGAACCGATCTCGCGAGGTCAGCGCCAGGTCTGGACGTCCTGTTCCGGGCTACTGCCCGAGCAGCTCAAGGATCGACGCGCCGTACTTGGCTAGCTTCGACTCGCCAACGCCGCTGATCTGGGCCAGTTCCGCCAGGGACGAGGGCGAGGCCACCGCGATCGCGCGCAGTGTCGCGTCGTGGAAGACCACGTAGGCCGGCACGCTCTGCTCCTTCGCGGTGGCGCCGCGCCAGGCCCGCAGCCGCTCGAACACCGCTTCCTGCTCCGGCGTCAGGTCGGCGGCGGCGAGCTTGACCATGCCAGCGCCCGCCGAGCCAGCGGCGCCGCCCGCAGCCCGGGTAGCCCCGGCCCGCGCCCCGCGCGGCTGCGGCATGTCCCGCCGCAACGTGACGGCCCGCTGCCCGCGCAGCACCTCGCCGGACGCCTCGGTGAGGGCCAGCGTCTGGTACTCGCCCTCCACCGCGAGCAGTCCCTGCGCGAGCAGCTGCCGCACCACGCCGCGCCACTGCGACTCGTTCAGCTCGATGCCGATGCCGAACGTCTTGAGCTCGTGGTGCCCGTTCTCCGACACCTTCGCGGTCTTCTTGCCGAGCAGGATGTCGATGACCTGGCCCGCGCCGTACCGCTGGTCGCGTTCCCTGCCAAGCCGCACGATGGTGGACAGCAGCTTCTGCGCGGGGACGGTGCCGTCCCAGGTCTCCGGTGGCGACAGGCAGGTGTCGCAGTTGCCGCAGGCGACCGCCCGCTCAGAGAAGTAGCCGAGCAGCTGCGCGCGCCGGCAGTCGGTGGTCTCGCACAGCGCGAGCATCGCGTCCAGGTGCGACGCCATCAGCCGCCGGTGCGCGAGGTTTCCCTCCGAGGAGTCGATAAGCCGCCGCTGCTGCACCACGTCGGCAAGACCGTACGCCAGCCACGCCGTCGCGGGCGCACCGTCACGCCCAGCCCGGCCGGTCTCCTGGTAGTAGCCCTCGACCGAGCGCGGCATGTCCAGGTGCGCCACGAACCGCACGTCCGGCTTGTCGATCCCCATGCCGAACGCGATGGTCGCGACCATTACCAGCCCGTCCTCACGCAGGAACCGCGCCTGGTTCGCGGCCCGCGTCGCCGCGTCGAGCCCCGCGTGGTAGGGCAGCGCGGTGATGCCGTTGTCGGTGAGGAACGCCGCGATCTTCTCCGTCGAGTCACGCGACAGGCAGTACACGATCCCGGCGTCCCCGGCGTGCTCCGTGCGCAGGTAGGACAGCAGCTGTTTCTTCGACTCGTTCTTCGGCACGATCCGGTACTGGATGTTCGGCCGGTCGAACGACGACACGAACAGCTTCGACCCGGCCAGCTTGAGCCGGATCGCGATCTCCTCCCGCGTCGCCTGCGTCGCGGTCGCGGTCAGCGCGATCCGCGGCACGTCCGGCCAGCGCTCGTGCAGCACCTGGAGCTCCAGGTAGTCCGGCCGGAAGTCGTGCCCCCACTGGGACACGCAGTGCGCCTCGTCGATCGCGAACACTGAGATCCGGGACGCGGCGAGCAGGTCAAGCGTGCCCGGCGAGCGCAGCCGCTCGGGCGCGAGGTAGAGCAGGTCGAGCTCGCCCGCCTTGAACTGCTGCTCGACGACGTGCCTGGTACCCGGGTCCTGGGTGGAGTTGAGGAAGTCGGCCCGGATCCCCAGCTGCCGCAGCGCCTGCACCTGGTCCTGCATGAGCGCGATCAGCGGCGAGACCACGATCCCGGTCCCCGGGCGCACCAGCGCGGGTATCTGGTAGCACAGCGACTTCCCGCCGCCGGTCGGCATCAGCACCAGCGCGTCGCCTCCGCCGATGACGTGCGAGATGATCTCCTCCTGCCGGCCACGGAAGCTCTCGAAGCCGAACACCCGGTGCAGCACCGTCGCCGCGCGCCGCCCCCCGTCAAGCACGCCGACGGCGGCTGCGGGCGGGGATGGAGCGCCAGTATCGGCAAGCCCGGGGTCGGCAAGCCCGGGGTCGGCAAGCCCGGGGTCGGCGGGTTCAGTGGGGGAGGGCACGGGAAAATCCTACGGTCCCGCCCCGACACTCCCGCCTGGTTGCGGCCAAACACGCCCAAGGCGATGCGGCGGCGGCCGCGCGGCGGCGGCTGCCCGTCCCCGCTGGTGCCCAGGTATAACAGGAGGAACGAGAGCGGCAACCTGCCTCAGCCCCGCGGCCGCTCTCGCCGCCGGGGCCTGCTCCGCTCCCCGAACCGCCACGAGCTCTGCCGCGCCACAGGGGCCGGCCCGCACGCCTGCCTCCCCGGCCGCGACGATCAAGGGCTGCCGTACCCAGACGGCCTCCTGCGCCGTTTCCGTGGATACAGGCACCGGCGCCTCAGCCGCGGTCCTCGGCTAGGCACCCCCACGGCGAGTCGGCACGGCACACTGCGAGCAACCTAGGAACCTTGAGTCTCAAGAACACCATCACCGCAGTTCTCGACCATGATCATGAAAGTTTTTTCGCGTGATAAAGCGGATAAGCCTTCACAACACCAAAAGCATTCATGATCATGGCGTTGACGGGCGGAGCCATCCGTCATGACTCGTCGAGCCGGACCGCCACCACGCCGGCCAGGATCAGCAGCCCGCCGAGGAACTGCATCCCTGTCGGCACCTGGTGCAGCAGCAGCCAGGCGAAGCCCGCCGCGAACAGCACCTCCGCCATGGCGACGAAGGAGCCGAGCTTGGCGCCGAGCCGCCTGGCCGCCCCGATCCCGGTGACGTACGCGGCCGCCGCGGCGAGCACGCCGAGCCCGAGCACCGGCATCACCCAGCTGAACTGCCAGGACTGCAGCGTCACGTCGGCCGCGTCGAACCGCAGCGGCACCGCCCGCACCAGCCCGAGCAGCGCGATCGCTGCCCCGCCGGTGATCATCCCGCCCCAGGTCAGCACGGTGGCGGGCAGCGCGTCGTCGCCGTCGGCGCCGGAGTTCTGCGCCGACTGGAAGAAGTAGACCGCCATCGCGGCCGCTGCCGCGAGCGCCCACAGCACGCCGGCGAGGCTGACACCGCCGGATCCGGACAGGTCGAGCATCAGCGCGAGACCGCCAAGCGCCGCCGCCCCGCCGAGCACGGTCAGCGGCCGGGGCCGCTGCCCGTGCCGTGCCCACAGCCAGCCGACGATGAGGACGATGCCCAGGTACTCGAGCAGGATGGAGATGCCCACGTCCATCCGGGCGATCGCGTTGAAGTAGCAGACCTGGCAGGCGGCCACGCCGACGAGGCCGTAGGTGACTACCAGCCGCGCGGATCGCCGGAGCAGCCGCCACCTGCCGCGCAGCGCGATCAGCGCGGGGACGGTGAGCGCGAGCGCCGCGACGCACACCCGGGCGAGCACCGCGGCGGCGGGAGACCAGCCGGACCCGATCAGCGCCGACCCGAACGTGCCCGACGTCCCGAAGAACATCGCCGAGACGAGCCCGAGCCCGATGCCGACGCCCTGTCCCGCACGGCCGCGCGACGGACGGCCCGGTGCTGGCAGGCCCGGTGGTGGCAGGCCCGGTGCTTGCGCCGTGGCTTCGGCCAGGCCGGCGGGCGTCTCGCCCACCGTCGCGGGTACGATCCGGTCATCTGGTGCTCGCAGGGTCGGCATCGTCTTGCCCCTCGTCGCGTCCGCCGTCAGAGAAGCTGTAAGTGGTGAACAACAGCTATAATCATTACCCTAGCCAGGGGCGGTGAAATAGGTCAAATGCTATTTGCTCATGACACCGAGGTATCGCTGAACGCGACCGCGGCCCTGGTCAACACGGCCCGCGGCGGCAGCGAGGAACTGCCCGACGTCGCGGCGCTCGACGCCTTCGTGGTCCACTGGCGGTGGACGGGCAGCCGCACCCACGACCAGGCGGAGCTGGACGCCGTCCGCGCGCTGCGGCCCCGGCTCGCCGGACTCTGGGAGATGACAGGGGACCAGGCGGTCGTGCTCGTCAACACGCTGCTCCGCGACGCGAGCGCGCTGCCGCAGCTGGTCAAGCACGACGGCTGGGAGTACCACATCCACGCGACATCGCCCGACGCTCCGCTTGCCGACCGCATGGCGGTGGACGCCGCGATGGCGTTCGCCGACGTGATCCGCGCGGGCGAGCTCGCCCGGCTGCGGCTGTGCGCCGCACTGGACTGCGACGACGTGCTCGTCGACCTGTCGAAGAACCGCTCACGGCGGTTCTGCAGCCTCACCTGCGCCAACCGCGTCAACGTGGCCGCCTACCGCTCTCGCCGCAGTGCTAGCTGACCACGGGCGCGGGCCCGACCGCGAGGCGAGCCACGGCGCCTCCGCCGCGGCGAGCGGCGTGGACGGCGGTGCCTGCACGAACGGCCAGATCTCCTCCGAGATGCCACGCCAGTCGGCGGTCGCGCTCATCGCGCCGAGGACCGAGAACAGCCCCAGGTTGATCCGCTGCACGATCACGTAGGCGCGGGGGATGCTGGCGTACGCCGCGAGCGGGCTCTTGAAGTCCACGTACCGCCGGGCGACCGCTGAGGAGTACTCGCTTGTCATGGTCCGCGGGCCGCGCTCGCGCACCGTCTCGTAGAACAGCGACATGTGCCTGATCACCTCCTCGGTGCCGATCGGCGCGCCCGCCTGGAGGAAGCCGGCCTCCTCCATGGCGTGCCGGAAGCCCTCGGGGTCGTCGCGCAGGCACAGCGCCTCGATCATCTGGATGAGCGGGTCGAGCTCACCCGGCGTGAAGTGCTTCACAAGCCCGAAGTCGAGGAACGTGACCCGCCCCCCCGGCTCGAACAGGTAGTTGCCCGGGTGCGGGTCCCCGTTGAACGCGCACAGCTCGTACAGCGACCTGAACGTGAAGCGGTAGATCGTCTCCGCCGCTAGGTCCCGCTCCTCCTGCGGCCAGGTCAGCATCTCGGCGAACCGTGCACCCGCGGCAAGCTCGCTGGTGATGACCCGGGCGGTGGACAGCTCGTCGACGATTTTCGGCACGCTGGCCGTGGGGTGGCCGTCGAAGAAGGCCGCGAACAGGCGCTGGTTCTCCGCCTCGCGCAGGTAGTCGAGCTCCTCGCCGATCCGCTCCCGCAGCTCCTCGATGAGCGAGGTCACGTCCTGGCTGGGCACGGCCATCTTGAGCAGCGAACGGATGAGGGCCACGTTGCCGAGGTCCGCGGATATGGCCTCGGCGATGCCCGGGTACTGCACCTTGACCGCGACGGCCCGGCCGTCGGCGGTGATGGCGCGGTGCACCTGGCCGATCGACGCGGCCGCGATGGGCAGCGGGTCCCACTCACGGAACACCCGCTCCGGTGCGTCGCCGAGTTCGGCGACGATGACGCTCGCGGCCAGCTCGGGCGACATCGGCGGCACGCTGTCCTGCAGCCGGCCGAGGATACGCCGGGCCGGCGGCGCGATGCCGTCGTCCACGTAGCTGGCGAGCTGCCCGATCTTCATCAGCACGCCCTTCATCGTGCCCAGCGTGTCCGCCACGTCCTGCGCGGTGCGCAGCGCCAGGTCGTCGCGCAGCTGCTGGCGCTGCGCACCGGCGGCGGCGAACAGGCGGGGCGCGTTCGCCGCGTACCTGGCGCCGCCGCGTGCCGCGAGCCGCATGGCGGTCAGCCCGCGGCTGACCCGGAGCCTGGGCTGTTGTCGTCGCGGCGGGTCGGCGGGCGCACCGCTCACTGCCCGGCCCGGCGCATGCGCACGGTGATCCGCTGGCGAGCCTCGAGTACCCCGGGCTCGCCCAGGTAGACCGCGTCGAGGACGCCGAGCACCTGGCGTACCTCCTCGCGCGCGGGCGGCGCAGAGCCAGGCGCGGTACCTGTGCTCCCGTCACTGGCGTCGCAGAAGCCGTACATGGCGCGGGCCCAGCCGGGCAGCGCGGTGACCGCCGCCGCCGCGAGTACCTGCCACGCCTCGGCGAGTTCCGGCTCCACGTCTGGCATGCCGAGCAGGTACGCCGCGGTGTCCGCGGTGGACCTGCTGGTGGCGAGGGACGGGCGGACGGCCTCGAAGTAGGCGGCGAGCTCGGCGACCGACGCCGGCGCGCCACCCTCGGCGTAGCCGGCCGCGGGGATCCCGATGAGCTCGGCCGCCGCGGTCATCTCGGCCACGTACCTGTCCCGCTCCGCCGGGGTGAGCGCCGCGCCGTACAGCGCCGCGGCGGCCAGCCCGGAATCGACGAGTGCCGCGTGCACCCAGATGAGCAGCGCCGGGTCGCCGGCCGCGTACGGCTGCCCGGTCACCGGGTCGATCCCGTTGACCCGCTCATGGATCCTGCGCACCCGCTCGGCGGCGCCGCGCGCCGCTGCACGGTCGCCGTACGTGATGGTCAGCACGTAGGCCGAGGTGGTGGCGAACCGGTCGCCCGGGTCGTCGCGCCAGCGGCTGTGCTGGTCGACGCCGGCCATCGCGAGCGGGTGCAGCGCCTGCAGCAGCAGCGAGCGCAGACCGGAGACCGGGCCGGACAGGTCCGCGTGCAGCCGCCACGTCACGCTGCCCGGCCCGAAGAAGCCGTCGTCGGCCGGTTCGACGGGGACGCAGGCGGCGAACGCCGCCGCGGCCCGCTGGAACAGCGGCGTCCCGGGGAAGCCCTCGGCGGTCATGGTGCGGACCAGCTCGTTGCCGACGAAGCGAAACCGTGCGCGACAGTGCCCATGTCAACCACGCTACCTGGCCAGGCGCCCCGGCTCACCTCCGGGCTGTACCGGGCAGCGGGCTGTTTCAGCCGCTGGCGGGCGGGCTGACCCAGTGGATGGTGAACTGGCTGACCTTGTAGTTCAGCGCGGCCAGGGTGGGGGTGATGAAATTACCGTCGATGATCGTGTCCGCCTGCCGCTCGGCGGCCGCGATCAGCGGCTGCGTGACGCTCTTGAGCGTGGTCGCCTGCTTGAATGCCACGCTCTGCGCCTGTGCGTAAAGCACCGACTGAGAGAACTGCGGCTTGAGTAGCACGCCGCAGGCCAGCCCCGGGTAGGTCCAGGAATGGTCGGAGGACACCGGCTTGGACAGCGTGTTGTCGATCGACACGTCGTGCACGGACTGCGGCAGCTGCGGCAGCGGCAGCGCGAGCGCGACGCTGACGCTGCCAGGCGTGCTCGCGGTCGGCTTGCTGAGCACGCGGAGCACGTAGTGCCCGGTCGACGGCTTCCACCAGGACGGGCCCGGGTTCAGGTCGACGGTTGCCGAGGCGCGGCCGACCGCGTAGAAGGTCGCCGAGTACCAGCACGGCAGAATGCCCATCGGCTTGGACACCGAGTGGGTGAACAGGAAGTTGAATGTCGTGGTGCCGAGCGCAGGCTTGTCGACCCCCTCGATCTTCTGCAGCACGAGCGGGCCGACGTCCGTCGTTGCCGTGGCCGTCGACGACGACCACGGCCAGCCGAACGTGACGTGCGGCAGGTGGAGGCTCGCGCCGAACAGGTGCAGCGCACCGGACAGCGCGGCGAGCACCGCCCAGGCGACGGCACGCCGGAAGATCACGCCGACGAGGACGATCACGGCTGTCCACCGCAGCCAGCGGGGTATGAAGTGGAACAAGCGACGGCGCCTTGGGTAGCGCGGGCCGCCCGGCGGTGTCATCAGCACGAGCGTCTGCTGGTGACCGGAGGCGCCGCGGGTGCTTCCGGCGGCGGGGCCCTCGGCGAGGCGCTCTCCCTGCACGAGCCGGCCGTCGGGTAGCCGCACGGTCACCAGCTGACCGGTGGGCTGGCTCGTGGCGCCAGGCGCTGACCTGCGCTTGCTGGCTGGTTGGTGCTGCGAGCGGAACACGGGTGACCTGCGCTTTCTGTCTTTCAGACGGTAGCCGGGTAGCCGAGGCTGAGGACGACGGGAACGGCGCCGAACGGGTCGCGGAACCGGCCGCCTGGCCGGTCAGGCGCCTCGGGCGCGTCAACGGGCGGCCAGTGCATCTTCTGGTGCTGCGGGGTCAGCCCGGCGACGGAGAACGGGAACTCCATGGCGGAGATGCCGTGCCTGCGCAGGATGCCACCCCAGCGGAACGCGGCGAACGCGGCGGCGAGTGAGCGCACCGACTGCCGCCGCCGTCCGGCCAGGTCGATGCCGTAGACCGCGGCGGCAAGCTCGATGAGGTCGGTCGCGCACTGTGCGAGCGCACCTGACTTGGTCGAGTACGCGGTGCCGTCGGCGTTGAGCGTGCCGAGCTTCTCGCCGTGCACTGGGGAGAAGCGGGGGTCCGCCTTGCACTGCATCCAGTCGACGGCGGCGAGCAGCTGCCAGCCGATTCCCGTGCAGGAGGCCACGTCGCGGTACAGGTGCTCGCCGCGGGCCAGCGGTGCCTTGGCGCTGACGAAGAACGCCGTGGTCACGGCCTGCGGCAGCGGTTCTGTGTAGCGGACGGCGGCGGCGCTGACCAGGGGGCCGGTGCCCACGCCGGGAATGCGCGCGCTGCCGCGGGCGAGCGCGCCCGGCACGCCCGCGGTCCTGGTGGTACCCGACGTCGCGGTGGCGACGGTGCCCGGTGAGACAAGGCCGGGGATGCCCGGGCCGCCGCTCGCCGAGCCCGGAGCCGCCGTCACGGCCGGCCGCGCGGGCACGAGCGTCGGCGCCGCGACCCCGGGCACCTGCGCGTGGCCGGATGCGTGCCCGAGCGCGGCGCCGCCCGGCGGGGTGACGGCGGGCTGGCCGGCCGCGGTGGGCACCGTGCCGGGCGGAGTGGCGGCCGGAGTCGCGGGCGGAGTGGCGGGCGCCGACGGCTGGGCCGAACTCGCCGGGACGTCGAAGCGGTACAGGTTGTACAGCTTCATCAGCGCGATGAGGTTCGCTCCGTACTCCGGATCGGTCGCGTACACGCCGGTCAGGTCGTTGGCGAAGGCGTCGGGCACCGACCGGTCCGCCATCGCGCGGGTGTAGTAGCCGCTGGTCGCGAGCAGCTCGGCATGGTCGGCGATCGACTCCGCGTCGTTGTGATAGACCCGGAACCGCGCGTGCACCGTCACCCAGCTGCCGCCGGTGTACTCGGCGGTGGGCAGGGTCACGCTGCCCGCCGGGCCTGTCCCCTTGATGCCGAACAGGTTGTGGTACTGCGCCGCGAGGCTGCTGCGCCCCCAGGCGGACTCCTCGATGGCCTGCGCGATCGTCACCGCCGCGGGCACGCCGTAGCGGGCCTGGGCGGCGACCGCCCCGGGCGCGACCAGGCTGATGAACGCCTGCTGGTCCCTGGTGCCCGGCGTGGCGTACGGACGGCCCGCCGTGCCGGAGGGGGTGGCCGCCGGCGTGGTCGCCGGCGCGGCCAGGTCCAGGCTGCCGGCCCCCGGCTCGAGGACGAGGGTGCCCGCGGGCACGCCGGGAACGCTCGCGTGCCCGGCCGCCGCGCCGGCGCCAGACGTGCCGCCCGTCGCGGCGAAGGCGGTGCCCGCGGCAAGGCGCGTGCCCCCCGCTTTCCCCGCGGCGAAGGCGCCGAGAGCGCCGCTCGCTGGGATGCCAGGAACGGCCGCCGTTCCTGGTGGCCGCGACGGCCTCGTGCCGCCGCCTGGCGTGGCGCTCGGCGCCCCGTCGCTCCCCGTCGTGCCCGGGGTCGCCGCGGCTGCCGCCTGCGGCTGCCCGTTGTCGACGAAGCCGGTAACGCCCTGCTCGGCAAGCGGGCCGCGGAACGAGTGGGCGTTGACCGTCAGCCCGGGCAGTGAGTCGGCGCCGATCGTGTCGAGCACGCCGTCGGCGTAGCTGGTCACCACCTCGACATGGCCGGCGAAGAGCGCCCAGTCGCCCGGCTCCGGCTGGTAGCCGTCACCAAGCGGGTGCCAGCGCCCGTGTGCCTTGGCGTCCGCGACCATGGACGTGATCTTCGGCGATGCCGGGTTGGTGTCGACCCGCACGTCGGCCCACGCGGGCAGCGGCCACGGGTAGCTCATGCCGCCGGACACCCAGCTTTGCTGGCCGACGGCCTGCGCGGCGAGCTCAAGTGTGAGGCTGGCGAAAGCCGCGCATGACTCACCGTGGTCGGCCCCGTCGCTGCTGGTGTCGTCCCAGATCAGTGACTCCATCTGGGCCGGAGTGCGGCTGCGCGCCAGCCGCAGGTAGTAGCCCGCCACGTTGACGATGGCCGCGCGCAGCTGCGCGTCGCCTGTCGCGCTCGCCGCGCCGTCACCGCCCGCGGCCAGGGCGCCGAGCGTGCCGGTGTGTCCCGCCTGCTCCAGGGCGAGCAGGTGGAGTGGCACGCTGGTCGGCGAGGTCATCGTCGTAGCCGCCCCTGGGATGAAGTTGAGCCCGGTAATCACCCCGCCGGTGCTCACGGTTACCAGCGCCGTTGCCTGCTGCCACCATGGCTTCCTGACGGAATGCACGGGTACCACTTCCCCCCTTCGGCGATTACAGTCCTGATTGAGACGTGCCGTTTGGGCCGGGGTGCCCGGCCCTTGCCCGGTTGTGCGCTGGAATGCGGCGTGCTCCTTTCCGCGGCTACTGCCCGGACGCGGGCAGGCTGCCGAGTATGGCCTGCACCTTCGGGTCGCCGGGGTTGTCGGCGTTTTCGAACAGCACGCCGGCCTCGGCGGCGATCGGCGCGGGAGTGCCGCCCATCCACTGCTGGAAGGCATCGCTGACCAGCGCCGCCTGGCCGGCGCCCTGGGTCACCGGGGAGGCGCAGCGAGCCGGGTAACCCTGCCTGGTGACCAGCCGTGCCGAGCCGGTGTACCGCTCGCAGTTCGCCGCGGTGCTCTCCAGCCCGCCCTCGACGAGCGCGCCGCCGCTGCTCGAGGTCAGGGTCGCGCCGCCGATGATGTTGTTGATCGCCCGTGCCGCGACCTCAAGGCTGTCAAGCGGGCTGGCCGCGCTGTACGGGTGGTGCAGGTTAAGCGACCAGGCGATGTCGCCGCCCTGGGCAGGCTGGATCGGCTCGAGCCCCTTGCGGCCGGTTCCCTGGTCGACGTACCCCGGGTTGTCGCCGCTGGTCAGCAGGGAGAAAACCCAGAGCACCTGCTGGGTGTCCCTGGCGCAGGCGAAGTTGAGGCCGCTCGGCTCCGCGGCGACGTCCGGATTCTGGCAGGCCTGCCTGATCTCGGCCTGCACGGTGGCGACGCTGGCCGGCCACGCGGCGCTGCTGCCGGAGAGCGCGACCAGCGCGGCGATCACCCCGCCGAGCAGCGCAACCAGCCCGACAAGCAGCAGGCGCCAGTGCCCGAGCACGCGTCGCGTCCTCGACCGCGTGGCCCGCTGCCGCCCGTGGTTGATCAGTGCCTCGGTCCGCGCTCCTGTCCCTGGGACGCCAGGCTGGTCCGCGGGCCGGCCGTCCGGTTCGTCGACGTCCGGCTCGTCCGCCGCCTGCACGGGCTCAGTGCCTGGCAGCGGTCCGCCGCCGGGCATCGCCACGTTGCGCCAGCCGGCGGCCGGGTCCGGCGGGGCGAACGCGAGCAGCCGGCGCTCCAGGTCGGCGGCCCTGTTTTCCAGGATGGCGATCCGATCGACATCGTTATAGCTATTATATTCGAAGTCCTGCGTCATGGTCACCCCTCGCTGGGCAGTCTGTGCTTGGCCGGCGGTTCGGACCCGATCGGCGGCGCCGGCCGGTAGGCGCACCCGCGGTGCCCGGCTGCCGCGGCGCAGGGAAGTGCGCCGCGGTCGCCAAGATGATCGTCGCCGCGCTGTGCGTTCTCACGAGTCATTAGAACATGAGTACGAGTATAGCGGAAGCCATTTGTCGAATGGAACCCATGTTCGTAAGTTCCCATTCGAATTCTCCGACGTCGCTTCGAGCGATGCCGCGGAGGCACGAGTAGGCATCAGCGGCAGAGTCCTGGCACGCCGGCGGCGGGCGTGCCACGATGGTGCGGTGCTCACTGCCCTCCTCACCAGTTACCAGGCGACGGGCGGCACCGAGGCGCGCGACCTCGCGCGCATGACGCGGCTCGCCGCCTCATCGCGGGATCCTTGGTCACGGTCCCTGCCGCTGCACTTCACCGCGTCGGCCCTGGTGGTGCACCAGAAGACAAGCCGGGTGCTGCTGCGCTGGCACGTCAAGCACGGACTGTGGCTGCAAGTCGGCGGCCACGCCGATCCGGGGGAGTCCGACCCGTTGCTGATCGCGCTGCGCGAGGCCAGGGAGGAGACCGGCCTTGCCGACCTTGCCCCATGGCCGGACGGCAGCCTGCGGCACGCGGTAGTCTGCCACGTGCGCGCGTCGGGCCGCGAGCCGGAGCACGAGCACGCCGACCTGCGGTACGTCCTGGCGACCTGCAGCCCGGACGCGATCGCGCCGGAGGACGAGGAGTCGCCGCTGCGCTGGCTCACCGTGGACGCGGCGCGGGAGCTCGTCGGCGGCAACAACCTCCGCCATACCCTCGACCGCGCGGAATCACTCTTCACAGCCGAGGAGCGCATGTGATGGTTGGGAACAGACGCGGGACGCGCCTGGCAGCGGCCGCAGCGGCGGCACTGCTCGCTGTCGGGATCGCCGCCTGCAGCGGCTCGTCCGGTCCGGCGGGCGCGGCAGGCACGGCGTCCGCGACCGCGGTGGCGGTGCCTGGCGGTACCGCGCGGGTGGCGCTCCCCGCGGACGTGAGCCTCAACTGGATCTGGCCCTACGTGCCACAGGCCGACGCCAGCGACTACAACACCGCGGGCTTCGAGAAGCTCCTCTACCGCCCGCTGTACATGTTCGGCGATAACGGCCCGTCCGTCTCGGTGAACTACCCGCTGTCAACCGCCGACGTCCCGGCGTACTCGGACGGCGGCACGACCGTCACGATCACGATGAAGGGCTGGAAGTGGAGCGACGGGGAGTCCGTCGACGCCAGCGACGTCATCTTCTGGCTGAACATGATGAAGGCGCGGCCCGCCGGCTTCTACGGTTACGTTCCCGGCCTGCTCCCTGACAACCTGGCCTCCTACGGCGCGGTCGGCGCGGACACGGTGGTGCTGCACCTCAAGGCCCCCGTCTCAAGCATCTGGTTCACCTACAACCAGCTCGCCGAGATCACCCCGATGCCTGCGGCCTGGGACGTCACCTCCGCCGGCGCCACGGCAGGCAGCGGCGGCTGCGCCACCGACACGGCGGCGGACAAGTGGGCCAGGTGCGACGCGGTCTACAGTTTCCTTGCCGCGCAGTCAAGGAACACGGGGAACTACGCGACCAGCCCGCTGTGGGGCGTCGTGGACGGGCCGTGGAAGCTGTCAAGCTTCGCCGCCGCCACCTCGGGCCCGGTGGCCTCGTTCGTGCCTAACGCGGCCTACTCGGGCAGCCCGAGGGCGCAGCTGTCGAACGTCACGTACTACGCGTACCCGGACGTCGCGAGCGAGTACAGCGCGCTCAAGAACGGCAAGCTCGACGTCGGTTACGTACCGCCGCAGGACCTGGCTCCGGTGTCCGGGAGCGAGATCGTGCCGCTGACCAGCCCGCTCGGCAGCGGCTACACGCTGTCCGCGGCCTATTCGTTCGGCATACAGTACCTGGTGCTCAACTTCGGCAACCAGAAGGTCGGCCCGGCGTTCAGGCAGCTGTACGTCCGTCAGGCGCTTCAGGAGCTGATTGACCAGGACACCATGATCGCGTCCGTCGACCGGGGCTACGGCTACCCGACCGCAGGCGCCGTGCCGAACCAGCCGTCGAGCCCGTGGGTTCCCGCCATCCAGGACTCGGGCACCGCGCAGGCCCCGTACGCATTCTCGGTCGCGAACGCCACGTCGCTGCTGACCAGCCATGGCTGGAAGCAAGTCGGCACCGTGATGACCTGTGAGACGCCGGCCCTGTGCGGCCCGGGCGTCGCCGCGGGCAGCAGGCTGTCCCTCACGCTCGACTACCCCGGGGGCATCCCGGCCGTCCGGCAGGAAGTCGCGATCGTCAAGTCCGACGCGGGGCAGGCGGGGATCGCGATCAACGCCGTCGCGCAGTCCCGCCGCACGATCTCCGGCGAGTCCGCCCCCTGCACGGCCGGCCCGACGTGCACCTGGGACATGCTCTTCGACGACTGGAACTTCGACGGTCCTGGGTTCGAGCCGACCGGCGAGCTGCTGTTCGCCACCGGCGCGTCGTCGAACGCGGGCGGCTACTCGGACTCAACGGAGAACAAGCTGATCGGCCTCACTCACACCAGCGACAGCCTGACGGTATTCCAGCAGTACGCGACCTACACCGCCGAGCAGCTGCCGTTCATCTGGATGCCAACGCCCTACACCGTGACGGCCACGAGCAGTAAGCTGGCGAATGTGTTGAGCAACCCGCTCGCCATGCTGTTCCCCGAGTACTGGTTCTTTACCAGGTAGCCAGCGCTGGCCCGCGGGCCAGGCGGTTATATCAGGTCGGCGGGCCGGGCCGATCCATCACTCGACGGTGCGGGCGGCGCGTGCCTGCCGGGCCCGTGCAGGGTCTGCGCATGCTCGCAGGACAGATCAGAGCCGATCGGGTAAGATCGCGGTAAATTTTCCAGTGTACGCCGTCACGACAGGAAAGTATTCACTTGCCCCTCATGAGCCCCTGACGCCCCATCTCCCGTGATCGATGGCAAGTTGTGACATTTCTTGCGGGAATGTCCTGGCGAAATGCGCTGTACGCTTCCGTCAACAAATTGCCGCCGCCAGCCAGACGAACGGTTCAGTTCATGAGGAACCTGCACGGATACAGGCGAGGAAGGACTGTGAGCGCCGACGGGCACCGCGATCCAGCGCCGGCCGGCGACTTCGCTCTTTCGGCGGCGGAACACCGAGAGACGGAAGGTCGAGACAGCATGATCCGACTGCGGACCGATGGCGCTAACAGCGTGGGAACGGAGGACTGGCGATGAGTAAGCGAATCGCTGGCGGGCTCACACTGGTTCTGGCCGGCGTGACGGCACTGGCCGCCTGTAGCGGAAGCGGCAGCAGCGGCAGTGGCAGCGCCAGTGCCAGCTCGAGTGCCGCGGCCGGCAGCGGCGTCGCGATGACCGGCCAGGTCGGCTCGGTGCCTGACGCGGCGACCGGCGCCGAGAAGGCCGGCACGATCACGGTGGCCGGGCCGCCGAACTCGGCGCCGACCTGGATCCTGCCGATGGTCACTGGCGCGGCCAACTCGGTGTTCACCGTGCCCGAGTTCGACTACCAGATGTACCGGCCGCTGTACTGGGACACCAACGGCGTGGAGCCGAAGGAAACGCCCGCCATGTCGCTGGCCAACGAGCCGACGTGGTCCAACGGCGACAAGACCGTCACGTTCACGCTCAAGTCCAGCTACAAGTGGTCCAACGGCGACCCGCTGACCTCCCAGGATGTCCTGTTCTGGTATTACCTGCTCGAGGCCGCGATCAAGGAGTCCCCGGCCAACTGGGCGTACTACACCCCGGGCGTCGGCTTCCCCGACCTGGTCACCAGCATCACCGCGCCGGACGCCTCCACGATCACGATGAACCTCAAGAGCGCGGTGAACCCGACCTGGTTCCAGGAGGACGAGATCGGCGCCATCCAGCCGATGCCGTCGGCGGCCTGGGACATCGACGCGGCCGGCGGCGCGCCGGTCACCGACTGGGCCACCAACCCGGCGGACGCGAAGAAGATCTACGACTACCTCGCCGCGGCGTCCAAGTCGGAGTCCACCTGGGCGACAAGCCCGCTGTGGCAGGTGGTCGACGGCCCGTACAAGCTGACCGCCTTCTCCTCGGCCACCGGCGGCTTCACCATGGCGCCGAACCCGTCCTACGGCGGCCCGCACGCCACGACGGAGTCCAACTTCCAGATCGTGCCCTTCACGTCCGACCAGGCCGAGTTCAACGCGGTCAAGTCGGGCAGCGTCGACATGGGCTACGTGCCGCTGACCGACGTTCCCCAGGCGAGCACGCTGACCTCCTCCTACAACGAGTTCGGTTTCTCCGGCTGGGGCTGGTCCTACGTCGCCTACAACTTCAAGGACACCACCAGCGACTTCAACAACATCATCGACAAGCTCTACATCAGGCAGGCGCTCGCCCACCTGGAGGACGAGCCCGGCTACATCCACGCCTTCATGAACGGCGCGGCCGGCCAGGCGTTCGGCCCGGTGCCACAGAGCCCGGCGAGCCCGTTCACCCCGGCTAACGCGGCGACCAACCCCTACCCGTTCAGCACCTCCGCTGCCTCGGCGCTCCTGACGGCGAACGGCTGGAACGTCGTGCCGAACGGCACAGACACCTGCGCCAAGCCGGGCACCGGTGCGGGCGAGTGCGGCGCGGGCATCCCGGCCGGCACGAAGCTGGAGTGGAACGTCATCTACGGCACCGACCCGGCCATCCTCGGCGAGCAGGTGCAGGACTGGGCCTCGCAGGCCAAGACGGTCGGCATCACGATGAACCTGTCGTCGAGCAACTTCAACTACATGGTCAACAACTACAACGACCCCGCCTCGCCCAAGACCATCAACAAGTGGGCGATGGAGGACTTCGGCGGGTTCACCGACTCCACCTACCCGACCACCTTCGGCGTGTTCAACTCGGCCGGGTCGAGCAACCTCGGCGGCTACGCCGACCCGCAGGCGGACAAGCTGATCGCCGCGTCGATCTCAAGCTCGGACCCGAGCGCGGTCACCGCTGAGGCGTCGTACCTGACGCAGCAGCAGCCTGGCCTGTTCCAGCCGGACACGGACGGCGGGTTCGGCACCGCGTCGATCGTGGTCTGGAAGAAGTCGGTGTCCGGCACGCCGGAGTCGATCGAGGGCCTGACCCAGGACGTATGGAACCCCGAGTTCTGGTTCCTGACCGGGTGACCTCGTAAAAGCTGACATGTCCGTTCCGGCCGCTGCGGCCGGGGGCCTCGCCCCCGGCCGCAGCGGCCGGGCGGGCGCCCTGCTGATTCCCCCATGAAGGGCTAGCGCACGTGATCGGCTACATCGTCCGCCGGATCGGAACCTCGATCGTGGTGCTCTTCGGCGTGTCCATCTTCATCTTCGCCCTGCTGCACGCGATCTACCCCTCCCCGGCCATCGACGTGCTCGGCTCCCGGGCCAACGGCGTGCTGATCGCGGCGTGGAACAAGGACAACGGGTTCGACGATCCATGGATCGTGCAGTACCTGCACTACATCGGCAACCTGTTCCAGGGGAACCTGGGCTACTCCTACAAGCTGAACCAGAGCGTCGGCTCGCTGATCAGCGAGGTGTGGGCGCGCAGCGCCTGGCTGTCCGGCGCGTCGCTGGTGCTTTCCGTGCTTATCGCCATGCCGCTCGGCATCTACCAGGCGATCCGCCGCAACACCATCGGCGACTACGCGGCGACGACCGTCGCCTTCAGCCTCTACGCCATGCCGGTGTTCCTGCTCGGCCTGATCCTCATCGAGATCTTCGCGCTCGACCTGCACATCTTCAGCTTCGAGGGAAGCCAGGCCACCTCGCTGCCGGCGATCATCGTCGATGTGCGCAGCATGACGCTGCCGATCGTGACCCTGACCCTGCTCTCGGTCGCCTCCTACTCCCGGTACATGCGGTCGAGCGCGATGGACGTGCTCGCGCAGGACTACATCAAGGTGTCGCGGGCCAAGGGCCTGCCCGAACGGCTGGTGCTTACCAGGCACCTGGTACGCAATGCCTCACTGCCGATGGTCACCCTGATCGGCCTGTCCATCCCGTTCCTGCTCTCCGGGAACCTCATCACCGAGACGCTGTTCAACTACAAGGGGCTCGGCCTGCTGTTCTACACGGCCCTGCAGAACGTGGACTACAACGTCCTGCTCGCCTACACCCTGATCGGTGCCCTGCTCACCATCATCGGGAACCTGGTCGCGGACATCGCGCTCACCGTCGCCGACCCGCGGATCCGGCTGGCATGACCTGCCCGCCCTGCCACCGAGAGGATGACTGGCAATGTCGTCACTAATTGGCGCCGGCTCGCTTCCGCCGCTCGACGTCACCCGGGCGCCCGAGGGCGGCGAGGTCGGCCCCGTCCAAAGCGGATGGAAGCTCGCGGTACGCGAGTTCGCGAGCAACAAGCTGGCCGTCACGGGCGTGGGCATCCTGATCTTCTTCCTGCTGTTCAGCTTCGTGGGGCCGGTCTTCTACCACGGCAACTACCTCACCTCGAACCTGGTGGCCACCAACCAGGCGCCCGGTGCCGGGTACCCGCTCGGCACTAACAACCAGGGTTACGACGAGCTGGCCCTGCTGATGAAGGGCGGCCAGGCGGCCCTCGAGGTCGGGTTCTTCTCCGCGGTCATCGCCATCGTCATCGGCGCGCTCTACGGTGCGATATCCGGCCTGGCCGGCGGGATCGTGGACGCGGTGCTCATGCGGGTGGTCGACGTGTTCCTGTCGATACCGTTCCTGTTCATCGTGCTGATCGTCGCGGTCAGGTTCGGCGCCTCTGTGCTGTCGCTTTCCCTGCTCATCGGCGCGTTCAGCTGGCTGGTGCCGGCCCGGCTTGTGCGCGGCGAGGTGCTCACGCTCCGCGTCAGGGACTTCGTGGCCGCCGCCCGGGTGGCGGGCGCGAGCCAGGCGCGGCTGATCTCCAGGCACCTGCTGCCCAACGCGTTCGGCGTGGTCATCGTCAACGTCACCTTCCAGGTGGCGGACGCGATCTTGTACATCGCCGCGCTCGGCTTCCTCGGCTTCGGCCTGCAGTGGCCGAACCAGGACTGGGGCGACCTGCTGTCCAACGGGGTCACCTACCTGCAAGACGGCTACTGGTGGCAGATCTGGCCGGTCGGAGCGTGCATCGTGCTGGTGGTCATGGCCTGCAACCTGATCGGCGACGCCGCGCGTGACTCGCTCGACGTCCGGCTCAGGCGCCGGTAACCGCCGCAGGTACCCCGAGTTCACGAGTCCGAGAGGCAGCACCCACGTATGGAACCCGTCCTTGAGATCGAGGACCTGTCCACGCACATCAAGCTCACCCGGTCGGTGGTCCAGGCCGTCGGCAACGTGAGCATGAGCGTCGAGGCGGGGGAAACCCTCGGCATCGTCGGCGAGTCAGGCTGCGGCAAGTCGATGACCGGCCTGTCCGTCATGGGCCTGCTGCCGCCGGGCGGCTCCATCGTCGGCGGCTCGGTCAAGCTCGGCGGCCGCGAGCTCGTCGGCCTGAGGGAAGAGGAACTGCGCGCGATCCGCGGCAACGAGATCGCGATGATCTTCCAGGATCCGCTGACCTCGCTCGACCCGACCAAGACCATCGGCTACCAGGTGGCCGAGCCGGTGCGGCTGCACCGCGGCGCATCCAAGGCCGAGGCACTGGACCGCGCCGTTGAGGTGCTTTCCCTGGTCGGGCTGCCGCGGCCGAAGGAGCGGCTCGCCGACTACCCGCATCAGCTGTCCGGCGGGCTGCGCCAGCGCGTCATGATCGCGATGGCGCTGGCCTGCGAGCCCAAGCTGCTCATCGCCGACGAGCCGACGACCGCGCTCGACGTGACCATCCAGGCGCAGATACTCAACCTGCTCGCCGACCTGAAGAGCCGGCTTGGCATGGCGATGCTGCTGATCACGCACGACATGGGGGTCATCGCCGGGCACGCGGACCGGGTGAACGTGATGTACGCGGGGCGCGTGGTTGAGACCGCGGACGTCGGAAAGCTGTTCAGCGCGATGCACCACCCCTACACCCAGGGGCTACTCGCATCGATACCGCGGCTCAACCAGGACAGCAAGAAGGCGCTGCACGCCATACCCGGGCTGCCACCGGACCTGGCCAGCCCGCCGCCGGGCTGCCGGTTCGCGCGGCGGTGCACGCTGGCGACGGACAAGTGCCGCGAAGACGAGCCGCCGCTTGCCGGGCCGGCCGACCACCTGTTCTCCTGCTGGCACCCGGTGGACGGGCCGCTGGCACTGCAGCCGATCGGCGAGGCAGGCCCGGACCTCGCCGACACCGGTCTCGACCTGCCCGGGGCGGAGCCCGGCTCCGAGGACGGCGCGCCGGCCGAGGTTGCCGCGGCGGGAAATGGCTCGCCGGCTCCGGCGGCGACTCCGCTTAAGGTCACCGAGCGCTCCGTCGCGGGCCCGGGCGAAGCGGCAGGCAGCGACGCCAAGCCGCTGCTTGAGCTACGTAACCTGGTGAAGGAGTTCCCTGTCAGGTCCGGCGCCATCCTGCAGCGGAAGGTAGGCGCGGTGCACGCCGTGTCGGACGTGTCATTCTCGGTTCCGGCGGGCACCACGTTCGGCCTGGTGGGCGAGTCAGGCTGCGGCAAGACGACCATCGGCAAGATGATCGTGGCCCTGGAGCAACCGGACTCGGGGACGATCACGCTCGGGGATATGGACGTGACCAGGCTGCGCGGCAACGAGCTGCGCAAGCAGCGCCGTGACCTGCAGCTGATGTTCCAGGACCCGCACTCATCGCTCGACCCGAGGATGCGGGTAGGCGCCATTGTCGGCGAGCCGCTCGCCATACAGCACCTCGGTAGCAGGCGCGAGCAGCGGGACCGGGTCTTCGAGCTGCTCGGCGAGGTCGGCCTGCCGCGCAACGCGGTGGAGCGCTACCCGCACGAGTTCTCCGGCGGCCAGCGGCAGCGCATCGGCCTGGCCCGGGCGCTGACCATGAGCCCGCGGCTGATCGTGGCCGACGAGCCGGTGAGCGCGCTTGACGTGTCGATCAGGGCCCAGGTGCTGAACCTGATGAAGCGGCTGCAGGCCACGCACGGGGTGACCTACGTGGTGATCTCGCACGATCTCGCCGTCGTGAAGTACATGGCTGAGCGCATCGGCGTCATGTACCTGGGCAAGCTGGTCGAGTACGGGTCCGCAAGCGACATCTACGAGCGCGCCGCCCACCCCTACACGGTCGGCCTGATCGACACGATCCCTGTGCCCGATCCTGGCGCGGAGCGGGCCAAGGGCGACGTGGGCGTCAGGGGCGAGCTGCCAAGCCCGGTGAACCCGCCGTCCGGGTGCCGGTTCCGCACCAGGTGCCCGTTCGCGCAGGACCTGTGCGCCGCGGAAGAGCCTGCACTGCGGTCGTTCGGCACCGGACACGTGGCGGCCTGCCACTTCCCGCTGCAGACGCCGGCGGGGGCGGTCTCCGCGACCGCCGTCGGCCAGGTGCCGTAGCGGGCCGTTCCTGCACCCGTTCCTCCTGCCGCTCGTTCGGGATGATAGAAGGGGAGCCATGACCGACGAGACCCTTGCCGACCGGCTGGCCATCAGGGACGTGGTGGAGAACTGGGTGATCGCGCGGGATTGCGCGGACTGGGAGCTGTTCCGCAGGCAGTGGCACGACGACGGCTACATGATGGCGACGTGGTTCCAGGGGCCGCGCGACGACTTCATCCGGGTCAGTCAGCAGGGCTTCGCCACGGGCGTGAACATCCTGCACTTCACCGGTGCGAGCCAGGCGACGCTCAGCGCGGACCGGATGCGGGCGATATCGCAGACCCGGATGACGATCATGCAGCGCGGCCTTGTGCACGGCGTGCTCGCCGACGTCGCGTGCACCGGCCGGTTCTACGACTTCTTCGCCAAGCGCGACGGCCGGTGGGGGATCGTGCTGCGCCAGCCGATCTACGAGAAGGACCGGCTTGACCCCGTTGTCCCCGGCCAGACGATCGAGTTCGACACCGAGCTGCTCAACCGCTACCCCGAGGGCTACCGCTACCTCGCCTACCTTCAGCTGCAGGCGGGCTACCCGGTGAAGGACGGCATGCCGGGCCTGCGCGGGCCGCAGGTCGAGGCGCTTTACGCGCGCGGCGCCGCGTGGCTCGCCGGAGAGGACGGCCCGTGACCGCCCGCGGTGTGCGGCTAGCCGGCCGCCTCTTCCTGGCAGGGCGGATCCTCGGAGTGCCCGTCGTAGGCGGCCTGGGCCGCCTCGATCTCGGGGAGGTGCGTGCCGGCCCAGGACACCAGCTGCCCGATCGCCGCGTGCAGGGTCTCACCGAGCGGTGTGAGCGCGTAGTCGACGCGCGGCGGCACGGCCGCGTGCACGGTCCTGGTCAAGATGCCGTCGCGCTCAAGCCCGCGCAGGGTTACGGTGAGCATGCGCGCGGTGATACCGTCGATGCCGCGCAGTAGCTCGCTGAACCGGCGCGGCCCGTCGCCAAGCCGGTCCACCACGTAGATGGCCCACTTGTCACCGATCCTGCCGAGTACCCCGCGGACCCGGCACGAGGCCGACGGCAGCTCCGCCGCTGATCCGCCGTCCGTTGCCGCCATGCACTCAAGGTTACGCGGTTGGCTGCCGGTGCAACAGTGCTTGACTCTTCAACTAATCGTGGTTACTCTTAGGAAGTAACGCACTTGAGCGTAGCAGGTGCACCCCCTTCCCCTGGAGGTTCAATGAGCGTGGAGATTCCCGGCTACATCGCCGGCACGTGGGCGATCGACCCGGTCCACTCCGAAGTCGGCTTTACCGCCCGTCACTTCGGCGTCAGCAAGGTCAAAGGGCGTTTCGACAAGTTCGAGGGCACGTTCGTGACCGGTGAAGACCCGCTGTCCTCGTCCGTCACCGCCACGATCGACGCCACGTCGATCAACACGAACCAGGAGCAGCGCGACGCGCACATCCGCAGCGCCGACTTCTTCCACGTGGAGGACCACCCGACGATCGCCTTCACCTCGACAGGCATCAAGGACGCGGGCGGCGAGTACGTGCTTGAGGGCGACCTGACCATCCGCGGCGTCACCAAGCCCGTGGCGCTGAAGCTTGAGGTCAACGGCTTCGGCCCGGACCCGTACGGCGGCACCCGGGCGGGCTTCACGGCGAGCGGTGAGATCAACCGCGGCGACTTCGGCGTTTCCTTCAACGGCCCGATCCCCGGCGTTCCCGGCGGCGTCATCGTCAGCGAGAAGATCGGCATCACGCTTGAGATCGAGGGCGTGCTCCAGGCCTGAGACGTCCGGTGCCGCACCCGGCACCGGCTGGCATGAAACGGCCGGCATGGCAGGGCCTCAGCGAGCGCGGCGCTCCCCGACGGG
>Ga0335078_10000452_pt1 | contig 63524 bp, 61 predicted proteins | sample Lox_Sample_32_FD_206711 | JGI IMG/M metagenome (GOLD analysis project Ga0335078, IMG submission 206711) | Soil microbial communities from Loxahatchee National Wildlife Refuge, Florida, United States - Lox_Sample_3.2 | ecosystem: Environmental > Terrestrial > Soil > Wetlands | place: USA... | reverse complement strand
CTCGACAACGGCATGAGCCTCATGAACCTCGACATCACCTTCCAGTACGTCATCAAGGGCCTCATCCTCCTCCTCGCCGTCTGGGTCGACATGGCCCAGCGCAAGAAGTAGCCGGAGCCATCAACCGACCTTCACCCATCGGCCACCCTCGGCGGAAGAGGCCACCGCCTCGAGGACGGCCTGCACCGCAACGCCGTCCTCGAAATCGGGGTAGACCCCTCGCTTCTCGCCGGCCAGGGCGGCGAAGAAGCCGTCGGTGAGGCGCCGGTACGCCTCGCGGCGCCCGGCCGCCTCGTCGGGGGTGTCGAGCCCCGCCTTCGTGTCGGGGGGGATTTCGAGCGGGACGAGCCCTGCTCGGCCGGGGCGACCATGGAGGAGCCTGCCTTCCCAGCTCGTCAGGTGGCCCGGGTCGGACTCGTAGACGAGCGAGCCCTCGCGGCCGCAGATCTCCACCCGCTGGTAGTTGGTCCGTCCGGCGGCGAGCTTGCTCACCTGGACCATGGCCTGCACGCCCGAGGCGAGTTCCGCGAGGAAGGCACAGGCGTCGTCCACGTCGACCTTCCCTCCCGGTCGCTCGGGCACCGCGATCTGCCACGCTCCGCACACGCGCACGAAGTCACCGAGCCAATAGCGCACGAGGTCCACCACGTGAGAACCGAGGTCGGCGAGAACGCCGCTGCCCGCCTCGGCCTTCCTCATCCGCCAGGTGAGCGGTCGACCCAGGTTGAGATAGGAATCCTTCAAATAGGCGGCGCTCACGTGGTGGGGTGTGCCGAGAAGGCCCTCGGCGATGAGGCGCTTCATGTGAGCCGCCGCTCCGATCGCGCGATAGTTGAAGAAGGTGAGCGCGCAGCGGCGTTTCGCCCGGGCCAATGCGGCCATCGACCTCGCCTCGGAAAGGCTCATGGCGAGCGGCTTCTCGCATATCACATGCAGGCCCTCTTCGAGGGCGGCGAGGGCGATCGGAGCGTGAAGCCGGTTCGGGGTGGCGATCACCAGAACCTCCAGCCCGCCTCGCGCGATCATCTCTCGCCAGTCGGTGTAGGTCGCGGGCACCCTGAGCTTCTCGGCAAGCGCGGCGAGGCGGTCGCGGGTTCGCCCGCAGAGGGCGGCCAGTTCCACGTCAGCGCGCGACGCGAGACCGGGGAGGTGCCCGGTCTCGACCCAGGGACTCGTGCCCACGACGCCCACTCGCCATGTCCGGCCCATGACCCACTCCTCTCGCAAGGCGAACCGGGGCGAGCTTTCAAAGCCGGTCACCCGGCTGTCTCGCCGAACCCCTATTGTACGAGAAGGAGCCGCTCCCGAGCAGGCAATGAGTCGATCGGCACGATCCGGCGCGCGCAGAGGGAGGGCGCGAGGTGAAAGTCATGTTTGCACGATCACCCGAGGTGACCATGACGATGGGCCGGCTTCTCCCCTCAGCACCTCGCATCGGGCGAGCGAGCCCGTGCTCCTCACCTCGATGGGAGACCTGAGTCGAATCTCGGGGACGCTCTCACCCTCGTGGCGTGGGCCCCTCCGGTCACCGGTCGACTCCGGCCGGTGGGGCACCCCTCTTCGTCTCGGAGGTCTCTTGGGAGAACCGCGATCCCCTCTCGCGGTTCGGCCGGCCCTCTTCTCCGCGGCCCGCCCGGACCTCTGACCGCGAGCCGTGCCCCCACTGGGGGACCCAGGTGGCCACTCGCGAGTCCTTCAGGAGCGAGCGGTGAGGAACGCGAGTTCAAAGCCTGTCAGATCGGGCGCGACGGTCCATCTATCTGGCAACCGCAGCATTTCCCGCCACAGCCCGGGGCGCGGCGGGTCGGATCCGGTGACCGAATGCCGGGGGAGCCGCCCGTCGCGCCCGCGTTGATTGGCCACCCGCGAGTGGCTCGGAGGGCGCACTGCTTCGCGCAAGATTGCCGATCTGCCCCCCACCCATAGCGAACCGTGTGGCAGACAGGCCCGGTCTCGAGGGACGGGCGTCATGCCTTCATCCCGGGCGATGAACGGTTTGGCTCGCTGATTGGCGGCCCGGCCGGACGCCTCCCGTCGATGCGGCCTGCGGCGAACACGCCGGGCCTCTCCGCGTACCCGACCTCGGACCGGGTTGGGATAGAACTGCATGGTCGCAGCGGCTCCGTCGTGCGGCTATCGCCGCTGCCTCGAGGCCGCCCGCGAAGGCCGGCATCGTCTGGCCCACAAGATCGCACCCTCACCTCGCGCATGCGCCGCCACGCTCGCGCCTGCGTGCTTTGCCGCGGCGCGGATCTCCGTGAGCTACACAAGAGGTGAGGAGGTGACGTGAGCGGGATATCGAGCGGTGCACTTCGAATCACCCCTTGGCTCAGTGCCAGCTCCCTCTCGGGGAGGGAACGCCCCCGATGGCACTCGTCAGTTCTCACGGGCTGCCGAGTCTATCCCGCAACGCAGGCAGATGGAGGAGAGATGCCATGGCTCGCTCAAGCAAGAACGAGATGAGGACTGCCAAGAAGACGACCCCTCAGACGCTTCGAGAAGAGGATCTGGCCAAGGTAAGCGGGGGTGTCTCCTTCCACTACGGCCAGATCAAGTGGGTGTATACGCAGCAGAAGAGAGCCGACGGCTCCGGCGGGAACACCACGGCAAAGTAGGACAGCTTGAAGCGCGCGTGCCGACCGCCGTTCCTGGGGCGTTCTTCGCACCCTGCTCGACGGCGTAGCGCCCGATCGTATGGGGGAATCGGCCCGACAGGACGGTCGAACCCGCTTTCTCAGCCGCTTGGGGGTTCGGCGTGGGCGATCGCGCAGCTCCCAGCCGCTCGCACCCGTTCGGCCGCCATCTTGGTCGCCTCCGACACCGCAACCTTGAACGTCTCGTGAAGGAGGACCGCGAGTACCGCGGCCTTCCCGCCGGTGGGTTGACGGCCAGGGATCGCCTCGATGGTGCCCGCCTCCGCGAACCTGCGCGCTTCGGTGACGTGCATGCCGCACCCGGCGAGAAGTCGAACCACGTCAGCCCACCGTCGGCCGTGCTTGTTCCTCTCCTCGTCGTTCGCGCCGCGCTTCATCCACTGTTCATCGAGGTAGCCGATCACGGTGTCAACGTCGCGCGGATCGAGCGTCTGGTCGGTGACGCGCGATGGAGGGACTGCGAGCTGTCCCCAGGTCGGGTCCTATCTTGTGCGTTTGGCGCGAGTGCGCCGTACCGGGCCTTAATCACGGCGGTGCGCTGGCGACTGACCCCGTCGAGCGCTTTCTAAAGGTCGACGATGGTCACCGGGCCGCCATGCCCAGCGCGGCGATCGCGGCCGCCGATCTGCGATTGCCACGAGTCGAGGTGCTGGTCACCGCCATGAATGCGAGTTCTTCTTCGCACCTCCTTGGCGAGTCGACGTCGAGGAGGATGGGGAGCACCTCGGGCGATCGGCGCACCCCGTGACCTCGAAGCGTTCGAGCGCCGCGAACGCCCCGACGAGCGTTGACGCCCCCGTGGACCTCCTGCCCGTCGCGGCGGACCTAGAAGCTCGAGGCACCGTCCTTGGCTTTCCCACACCCGACCACGCGCCAACGGTCCACTTCGATTTAGGCCATGTGACGGGACCTCCCGTTATACGCCGACCGTGGAATACAGTGGGGCCAAGCACAAGGCCCGGACAGGGATGCCTGACCGGGCCTCGTTCATCTCGCTGATTCTACTGTTTATTTTGGTGAGCGCAGAAGGAATCGAACCTTCAACCTATGGATTAAGAGTCCATTGCTCTGCCAGTTGAGCTATGCGCCCCTCTCGCGGAGAAGGGCGCGTATCTACAACGGGGGGAGGAGGCTGTCAACCGGTCAAGGCGACGCGGAAGGGCGGCCGCCGTCGCCCTCGCCCTCGTGAGTCCGCTCGAGAGATGAGGGCCGGTAGGATGGCGCGCCCGGAGGGAGTCGAACCCCCGACCCGCGGCTTAGAAGGCCGCCGCTCTATCCAGCTGAGCTACGGGCGCGAGGCCCCAAGAACCGTTGAGGCGATACTGGGGTGAGTGAAGGGGCTCGAACCCTTAACCCCCGGATCCACAGTCCAGTGCTCTACCGATTGAGCTACACTCACCGTGACGATCTTCCGTCCTGGCTCCATCGCCCTCGGCGGCGAGGAGGAATCGTGGCGCGCCCGGAGGGAATCGAACCCCCGACCTGCGGCTTCGAAGGCCGACGCTCTATCCAACTGAGCTACGGGCGCGAGTCCCGCCCCTATTCCCGGGCGGAAAACCTCTGACGCGTTTCGTCCACCCCTGTTTTCAAAGAATCGGGGCGGCGGGATTTGGACCCGCGACCTCCTGCGCCCAAGGCAGGCGCGCTACCAGGCTGCGCTACGCCCCGAAGTTCGCGGCCGAGCCCGCCCGGCCCAGACCAAGAGGGCTGTAACTAGCCTTCCTTCCCGGTTTTGTCAAAGGCGAGCCGAGCGAGGACGGGGAGGAGCGCGCGAAAGGCGCGGCCCCGGTGCGAGATGGCATCCTTCTCGTCGGGGGAGAGCTCAGCCATGGTCCTCCCCGCCGTGCCGGGTACGCCCTCCGGGATGAAGAGGGGGTCGTAACCAAATCCTCCTTCTCCCCGCCGGGCGAACCCGATGCGGCCCCGGCACACCCCCTCCACCGCAGCAAGGAGGTTTCCGTTGGGATCGGCGAGCGCCAGCACCGCCATGTAGGCGGCTCCCCGCTTCGCCTCCGGCACGCCCGAGAGGGCTCCAAGGAGCTTGTCGTTGTTCGCCTCGTCGCGGGCTGCGCGCGCGAGCTCCACCCCGAGCTCGGCCTCGCCCAGGTGGGCCATGGCGCAGGCCGGGCTCGAGAGGCCGTCCTCCCCCTCCGAGAAGCGAGCCGAGTAGACACCGGGTGCGCCGCCGAGCGCGTCGACGCACAGGCCCGAATCGTCGGCGAGGGCGTGGAGGTCGAGGAGGCGGGCGTACGCCGAAGCCTTCTTCTCGGCGTTCTCCCGAAAGGTGCGGCCGTCCTCGACCACCTCGGGAAGCGGCTGCGGGTGGTCCTCCGGCGAGGTGACTTCGACGGCGAGCCCGCGGACGAGCCGCCGGAGCTCTCGGAGCTTGCCGCGGTTCTGCGTCCCGAAGAAGACGCGCAACACGCTAACCCCTCGAGAGGGCCCGCTCCTGCAGGTCCTTCAGGCGCGAAATCCCGCGCAGGGCCACCTCGACCATGCGGTCGAGCTCCTCGCGCCGGAAGGCCTTGCCCTCGGCCGTCCCCTGCACCTCGACGAGCTCGCCCTCTCCGGTGGCCACGACGTTCATGTCGACCTGGGCGGCCGAGTCCTCGTCGTAATCGAGATCGAGGTGAACCTCTCCTCCGAGGATGCCCACGGAGACCGCTGCCACGTGCCGCTTCAGGGGTGAACCGGTGAAGACCTTCTTCGCCTTGAGGACGCGCAAGGCGAGCGCGAGCGCCACGAACCCTCCGGTGATGGCCGCCGTGCGGGTGCCGCCATCCGCCTGCAGGACATCGCAGTCGAGGGTCACGGTGCGCGGCCCGAGCTCGCGCAGGTCGACCGCGGCGCGCAGGGCGCGGCCGATGAGGCGCTGGATCTCGAGGGTGCGTCCGCCCTGCCTCCCCCGGGCGGCCTCGCGCGCCATGCGCTCGTGGGTGGACCTTGGCAACATGCCGTACTCGGCCGTCACCCAGCCTGCGCCGCTGCCGAACACGTGGGGAGGAACCCGGTCCTCGATCGAGGCGGTACAGAGCACCTGGGTGTCGCCGAATCGGGCGAGGCACGAACCCTCGGCGTGCTTCGAGACCCCGGGTTCGAGGACGACAGGGCGAAGCTCGAGCTTGTCGCGGCCGTTCGCTCTCATGGGGCCGGGGATGATAACGACGGCCGTGCGCTCCGGCTAGCCTCGTCGAGAACTATCGGCGCGCGTGCTGGGTCGCGGCCCGCCAGGCCGCCACGCCTTCCGCGATGGCACGAGCAACCCGGTCCTGGTACGCCGCTGCGGCGAGCTTCTGCGATTCGACCGGGTTCGAGATGAACCCCACCTCGATGAGCACCGCCGCCATGCGGGCCCCGGCCAGCACGAAGAACGGGGCCTGCTTCACCCCCCGGTTCTCGGCGCCGAGCCGCTCCACCAGCCGCGCGTGCACGGCGTAGGCCAGCCGCGAGCTCTCGGCGAGCGCCTCGGTGTCGGCCAGATCTTGCAGGATGCCCGAGACCGGGTCGCCTGGATCGAGCTCCGGCTCCCCGGCCAGGCGGTCGGCGTTCTCGCGGGCGGCCACGGCGGTGGCCGAGGCATCGCTCGCGTCGGCCGAGAGGAAATAGGTCTCCACCCCATGGGCCTTGTCCCTTCCCGGGCCGGGCAGGGAGTTGAGATGGATGGACAGGAAGAGGTCCGCCCCCTCCGCGTTGGCGAGCTCGACCCGCTCCGCCAAGGGCACCGCCACGTCACCGGTGCGGGTCAAGACGACACGCCCGCCCAGCTTGCGGAGCCTATCGGCCACCTTGCGCGCGATATCGAGGGCGAGCTCCTTCTCGCGGAGCCCGGTCGGCCCGATCGCGCCTTCCTTGTCCCCTCCGTGCCCCGGATCGACGACCGCCACGAAGGCGGGTGCTGCCGGCTGGCGCTTGACCGGGGGGGAGGCCGCGAGGGCGGCGAGGAGAAGGAGCGCGCGTGCGACCACGGGCCATTCTACCGCGCAACGACCTCGATCCGTGCCTCCCCCGCCACGAATTCACCGATCGCGTGGGCGCTCACCCCGGCCTCGGCGAGCGCGAGGAGCACTTCCTCGCACCTCATCGCGTCGAGGGCGGCGAGGAGCCCCCCGTTCGTCTGCGCGTCGGCGAGTACGAGCCTCGCCGGGCCATCGATGGCGGGGTCGAACACCACGTGCGGCGTCACCCAGGCCAGGTTGGCCCGCGAGCCCCCCGGCACCACGTCGCGGGCCGCGAGAGCCTGCACGCCCTCGAGGACGGGAATGGCCTCGAACCCGAGCCGGAGGGCGACACCTGAACCGCCCGCCATCTCCCAGGCGTGCCCGAGTAGGCCAAAGCCGGTCACGTCGGTGAGGGCATGCACGGAGCCGCTCGCGGCCAGGACCTCGCCGGCCGCCTTGTTGAGGGTCGCCATCACCGAGCTCGCCCGGCGTATGAGATCGGGCGGGGCGATGTCTCGCTTGATCGCGGTGGTCGCGATCCCGGAACCGAGGGGCTTCGTGAGCACGAGCCGGTCCCCCGGGCGGGCCCCCACGTTGCGCAGGATGCGCCCGGGGTGGACGAGCCCGGTCACGGCCAGGCCGTACTTGGGTTCCGGGTCGTCGATGCTGTGACCGCCGAGGAGGGGCACGCCCGCCTCGGCCACGGCCTCGCCGCCTCCGCGCAAGATCTCACCGAGCGTGTCCAAAGGTAGCTTCCCCACCGGAAAGCCCACGAGGTTGAGGGCGAAGAGTGGCCGCGCTCCCATGGCCCAGATGTCGGAGAGGGCATTGGCGGCCGCGATGCGGCCGAAGAGAAAGGGGTCGTCCACGACCGGGGTGAAGAAGTCGACCGTCTCGACCACCGCCTCGTCCGGGCCGAGCGCGTAGACGGCGGCGTCGTCGCTCGTCTCGTAGCCGACGAGGGCGCGGGGATCCTTGGGACGCGGCAAGCGGCGCAGGACCTGCGCCAGATCCGCCGGGCGGATCTTGCAGGCTCAACCCGCCCCGTGGGAGAGCTGGGTGAGCCTCACCTGATCGGCACCGGACATGACGAAGACCTACCTTGTCCCTCTTGCCCGGGCAAGCGCGGCGGGGACGCTGCTCAGGCCGCCGACACGAGAAGCCCCCGGGTGAGCAGGGCGGCGATGCGCTGCGCAGCCTCGAGATCCGAGAGCGGCGTCGCGTCGAGGACCTCCTGCACGTCGTGGCGCTGCTCGGCGAGCGCGAGGAGCGCCCGATCCACGGCGTCGAGGGTCCCGAGGGTGGAGAGCGAGCCCACCATCGCCACCCGGGCGGGAAGGCGCGGTCTCAAGCGCATGAGGTCCTCGAGCTGCGCCAGTCCATCGGCGAGAAGCGGCTCGATCGGTTCGCCCGCTCCCGAAGGGCTCGACGGCGCCGCCTCCCGCAGCTCGAAGAGGCCGGCGCTCCAGGCGAGCAAGCGGTGCAGGGACTTGCGGGGAGGAATGTCGACCCGGCCGTCGATGGCGCACCCCACCATGCGGCCGCGCTCGACCCGGACCTCGGCCGAGTGCCCGTCGCGTTCGAGCAGCATCTCGCAAGTGACCTTGGAGGTGGCGAGGAGCTGAAGAAGGTCGGGCAGGGGCGTCTCCTCGAGCCTGCCCCGGCGCACGCGCTCCTCGGTGGGCGCGGGCGCCGGATCGGGCGGCAAGGGCGCCGCGCCCGGGGCAGACCCGCCGCGAGACACGACGCGCATGAGCGTCGCCCCGACGAGGATGCGATCGCCCTCGGCTACCCGACCCCGCTCCGTCCGTATCCCGTTCACGAAGGTGCCGTTCGTGGATCCGAGGTCCTCGACCTTGAGCTCACCGTTCTCGACGGAGAGGCGGGCGTGGCGGCGCGAGACGAGCTCGTCCTGCAGGACGAGGTCGACCTCCTCGCCCCGGCCCATCACGAGCGCGATGGCGGGGTCGAGCGCGAAGATCGCGCCCTGGTGCGGGCCGGAGAGAAACCGCAGCGCGAGCGGCCTTGAGGCCATGTCATGGCGCGGGACACTCGGTCCCGGCTGCCTCCGCGAGCTTCAAGTACATCTCGGCCTGGCGGTTTCCGGGCGAGAGCTCGAGGACCGCGTTCCAGTTCTTTACGGCGGCCTCCTTGCGGCCGGCGGCGTGGAGCACGAGGCCGAGGGAGAGACGGGCCGGCAGGTAATCCGGGCTCTGCCGCACGATCTCCTCGAACTCCTCGATGGCCCGCTCGCGCTCGCCAGCGTCCCGGTGGGCCGCCGCCAGCCGGGCTCGGATGTCGATGAAGCCCGGGCAGAGCTCGAGTGCGCGCTGGAACTCCCGGACCGCTTCCTCATAGCGCCCGTGCGAGAGCCACACGTCCCCGATCTCCGCGTACATGTTGGCGAGCTTGCCCTTGACGAACCGATCGAGCTCGCCCCGGGTGGCGCCGGAGTGAGTGAGGGCCTGCCGGTAGGTCTCGCGGGCCGCCTGGTACTTGCCGGTGTCGTTGTAGATGATGGCGAGGTTGAGCGCCGCATCGGTGTAGCCCGGGTTGAGCCGGAGCGCTGCCTCGAAGGCGCGTTGCGCCTTCTGGTACTGGCCCTGGTCGTGGTAGATGACCCCGAGCATGTTGTACACGTCAGCGAAGGATTGGTTGCGCTCGACCACCTGGGAGAGGAAGCGTTCAGCCCGGACGTATTCCTTCTTCTGGTAGTAAGCCTGTCCCAGGGCGAGGGCCTGCTTCAGGTCGTCGTCGAGCTCGGTCATACCGGCCAGTGTACCAAAGGCAGGGTGACTGTACCCAGGGAGGGGGCGACCTAGACGCCGCCCGCAAACAGCCAGCGTCCCCCTTCGACCACGAGGTGGTAGAGGTGCCGCTCCGGTCGGGGTGGCTCGCCCGGAGCCGCGAGGTCCAGGTCCTCCCCCACCTCGGCCCGCTCGCGCTCGACCCGGATCTGCCAGGCTCGCACCCGGACGCGGGGCGGGTTCGGGCCTCCGGTGAAGAGGCGCTTCAGGACCGCGGGGGCATCCTCGCCGTGGTCGAGGTAATGCGAGGCGAAGAGCTGTTCGAGGCCTTGGACGTCGCCCCGGTCGAGGGCGTCTCGATGGCGGAAGAGCGCGGCGAGGACCCCTCGCAGGCGGTCGAACTCGTCGCCCTCCGCGCACCAGAGGGCGATCCGGCAGGGCCGCATGTGGAACTTCTCGCGGCCGATGTAGGACAGGCGCGCGAGCTCGTCGCGCCAGGTGGCGCGCCCCTCGGCAGAGAGCATGGCGACCACGGTGGCGCGCCCCTCGAAGACCGAGCTCGCGATGTCCTCGAAACGCATCCGGTCGAGCTTGACCGTCCCCCCCGCATGGAAGCCGTACACGTCGTCGACCGAGGCCCGCACCTCGCCGGCCAGCGCGCGGCGGATCTGGGTGTCGGTCGTCTCGAGCGAGCCTCCCCACGAGGCGAGCCGATCCCAGAACAGGTAGCCGAGGAGCGCGAGGAGGAGGGCGAGCACCGCCGGCACGAGGTGAGGGGCGCCGCTCCTCACGCGCTCGAGCTCGCTTCTCCCCTCCGCCTGCAGGCGCGAGAGATCACCCCCGGAGCTCCCTGCCGGTTCACCTCGGCTAGCGCAGCGAGGCAAGCAGCCTCTCCGCCCGCGGTCGCTCCTTGTCTCCCGGGTAGCGCACGATGAGCTGCTGCAGCGCCTGCTGGGCCCTGAAGCGCTCGTCGAGCTTCAGGTAGGCCTCGGCGAGGTCGTAGAGTGCTTCCGGTTCCCGGGGGTCGCCGGGATAGTCCTTGATGAGTGCCTCGAGCCTCGCCGCCACCCCCGGCCAGCGATTTCGCTTGCGGTAAAAATCGATGACGTACCACTCGTGCGCGGTGAGAAGCGAGCGCCCCTGGGCGAGCTCCTTCTCGGCGTCGGGTCGGTACTTCGAGGTCGGGTACTTCTTCAAGAACGCGTCGAGCGCCTTCACCGCCTCGCGCACCTGGGTCAGGTCCTTCTCCTCGGCGGGCGGCAGGATGAAGAAGTTGCTCGGAGCTTCCTTGAGGTGCGAGGCGCCCACCTGGTAGGCGGCGTAGCCGGCCTCATCGTGGTTCGGGTGCAGCTTCGTGAATTGCTGGTAGGCGTCGGCTGCCTCGATGTAGTGCCCCGACTTGAACTTGACGTCGGCGATGGCGAGGTCGGCGAGCGCGGCGTACTTGGAGAACGGGTACTTGAGGCGCACGTGCTCGAAGAATTTGCTCGCGATGTCGTAGTGGTGGCCCTCGAGCTCGTCCTCGCCGGCCTTGTAGTCCTCCTCGGCTGTCTTCCCGAACTTGGGATCACCCGAGAAGGTGACGTGCGAGCTGTGGGCGCAGGCGCCCGCGAGGAGGACGACGAACCCCAGGGCGAGGCGAGGAACCTTGTGCCGGCGGGCGAGCATGGGAGAGTGAAGATAGCAAAAAATTGGCGCGGGCGGCGGGAGGCCGGGAGGAGGCCCGCCCCTCAAGGCGGCGCGTCCTCGGGCAGGTCAGCCGCTCGCGCGGCCGCCTCGGGCGAGAAGCCCCGACCGACGAGGAAGCGGACGAGGCGCGCCCGGGCCTCGAGGTCGAGCGTCTTCGGGTCCCGCCCCTTGAGCTTGCGCGCTGCCGCGGCTCGGCAGAGGAGGAGCTCGGCCGGCTCGCGCCCTTCGTCTTCGCCCGCGAGCTTCGGGACCCCCTCGTCGAGGAAAGCTCGCACCGCCCCGCGCGCGAGCTCGGCTGGGACGCCATCCCCCGCCAGGCGGCGCATGGCCTCATCCGGCCCGAGCCCCCGGCTGACGAGGGTGCGCGCCCGGTCCCGGGCGTAGGCGGCGTCATTGAGGTAGCCGAGCTCGACGAGCCAGTGGAGCACCTCCTCGGCCTCGCGCTCGAACCCGGCGCGTCGAAGGCGGGCGCGCATCTGGGCCTCGCCATAGGCGCGCCGCGCGAGCATCCGGAGCGCGAGGGCCCGGGCGCTCTCCAGGTTCTCCGCCATGCAGGCTAGAACCGCTCGATCTGGAAGTCGTCGTCTCCCCCGGCAGCGGGGGCCGGCTGGGGCGGGCGGGGAGGAGGCACGCGGGCGACCGGGACCGTGCCGCGCCCGGGCTGGGCGGGGGCCGCCGGCGCCGGCTTCGCTTCGGCGGGCTTCTCGAAGCTGTCCCACTTCGAGTCGCTCGTCCCCGAGATGCCCGAGACGCGCAGGGCGAAGTCGTCCGGGTTGGTCGCCTGGCGAAGCGCTTCCTCGTAGGTGATGAGGTTCGACTTGAGCAGGGCCATGAGGCTCTGGTCGAAGGTCTGCATCCCGTAGGACACGTTGCCTTGGGCGATGGCGTCGGGGATCTCCTTCGTGCGGTCCTTGTCCTCGATGAGCTCGCGGACGCGGGCGGTGCTGAGGAGGACTTCGATGGCGGGGACGCGGCCCCGGCCGTCGGCCCGGGGCACGAGCCGCTGCGAGACCACTCCTCGCAGGACCGACCCGAGCTGGAGCCGGACCTGCTTCTGCTGGTAGGGGGGAAAGGCCGAGATGATGCGGTTGATGGTCTCGGTCGCATCGAGGGTGTGCAGGGTCGACATGACGAGGTGGCCGGTCTCGGCCGCGGTGAGCGCAGTCTCGATGGTCTCGAGGTCGCGCATCTCGCCCACCAGGATGACGTCGGGGTCCTGGCGCAAGGCGCTCTTCAGGGCCTGGCCGAAGCTCATGGTGTCGACGCCCACCTCGCGCTGGTTCACGATGGAGCGCTTGTCCCGGATGAGGAACTCGATGGGGTCCTCGATGGTCATGATGTGGCACGTCTCGGTGGCGTTGATGTGGTCGATCATCGCCGCAAGCGTCGTCGACTTGCCCGAGCCGGTGGTCCCGGTGACGAGGATGAGCCCGCGCTGATCGCCGGCAAGCTTCTCGATCACCTTGGGCAGCATGAGCTGCTCGATCGTCTGGATCTTGAAGGGGATGACGCGGAAGACGCCGCCCACCGTGCCGCGCTGCTGGAAGATGTTGACGCGGAAGCGGCCCAGGCCGGGCACACCGTAGGCGAGGTCGACCTCGTTCGTCTGCTTGAACTTCTCCCGCTGGAAGTCGTTCATGATGCCGAACGCCATGCGGGCCACTTCCTCGGGCGGCAGGCGGCGGCCGTCCTTTAAGGGGATGAGCGAGCCGTCCAGGCGAAACATGGGCGGCAGCCCGGCCTTGAGGTGGATGTCGCTCGCGTTGCTCCGAAGCGCGATCTGCAGGATCTCGTTCAGCTCCATGCCGGAAACGAGGTTACCATTCGCGAAACCGGGAAGCCATTGCGGGGCCCCCGGCCGGCCGCGGCTTTTTACTCTTCCCGCGTCCCGCGAGCTGGGGGCAAGGCCGTGACGAACTCGCACCCAAGGTGCGTCCATCCGCGGCGAGGTGGGTAAAAGGGCGAGGCTCACCCGCCCGAGGCGGCTCTAGCGCTTCGAGAACTGGAAGCGCTTGCGGGCACCGGGGCGGCCGTACTTCTTGCGCTCGACCGCGCGCGCATCGCGGGTGACGAAGCCGGCCTTCTTGAGGACCGGCCTGTACTCCGCGTTGAAATCCATGAGGGCACGGGTGATGCCGTGCCGGATGGCCCCGGCCTGGCCGGAGAGGCCGCCCCCGCGCGCGGTGACGAACACGTCCAGCTTGCCGATCTGATCGACCACCTTGAGCGGTTCGACGAGGATCATCTTGGACGTCTCGCGCCCGAAGTACTCGTCGAGCGGACGGCCATTCACCACGATGTTGCCGGTCCCGGGGGTGATCCGGACACGGGCGACCGACTCCTTGCGGCGCCCGACGGAGATCTGGAGCTGGGGCATTCTTTCATCCTCGCTTAGTGCGCGAGCTTGAGCGGCTCGGGCTTCTGCGCCACGTGCGGGTGCTCGGAGCCGGCGTAGACCTTGAGCTTGCGCATCATGTCGCGACCGAGCGCGCTGCGGGGCAGCATGCGCTGGACGGCATTCACAAAGATGGCGTCGGGGTGCTTGGCGCGCAGCTTGGCGGCGGCGGTCTGCCTCGCGCCACCCGGATGCATGGTGTGCGTGAAGTACAGCTTCGCGGTCTCCTTCTTCCCGCTGAAGCGGACCTTCTCGGCGTTCACCACCACGACGAAGTCACCGGTGTCCATGGAGGGCGTGTAGCTCGGCTTGTGCTTGCCCTTGAGGATGGACGCGACCTGGCTCGCGGCCCGGCCCACCGGGGCGTCCGCCACGTCGACGACCCACCAGCGCCGACCCTTGATGGCCTCGCTCTTCGTTGCGCTGTGCGTGCCCTTGTTCATCGAAAAACCTACTGGACTCCGATAATTTGGAAAGGCGCCTTGTAGAGGAGGCCGCCCCCGTTGTCAAGGTGAGTTGGGCCGCGGAGTTCACCGCCTCTTTCGATGGCCCTGAGCCCGCGCACCGCCTCGCGCGTCCCTTCGAACCGCGGCGTGCGTATAGCACGAAAGGGCGCGGGTTACGCGATCGATAGAGGCCTTCGTAAACGCGCTCTCGGTGGAGCGCCACGCCCGCCTGGAAATGGGGAGCGTCCACGCGAAAATGTCGTAAATGCCAATGGTTACTTGTTTCGTGCCGACGCTCTGGACTCCGTTCCTACCCCGCCGGGGCCAAGGCGGAGTCTCGTCCGACGAGGAGCGACACCGCGATGAAGCCCACCGCGCGGAGTCCCAGTGCGATGAAACCCATCCACACGAGAGGGCGGCGGGTGAGGGATCACGGCGCCGGGGGCAATCACCACCTGGAAGAAGCCACCCGCGTACGCGAAGCGGCGGTGGCGGTATGAGGTGGTCGCTTTCGAGTCCCGCGCCGCTCGAGTTCGGTCGCCCTTCCTTGATCTGTTCTTAGCCGGCGGCCTGGCGTTCAACCTGCGCTCGCAAGTCGCCCGCGGTGCGGCCGGATTCGCGCCGTTTGCCTGGCAGTGCGCCGAGCCTAACGGCCTCGTACGGCTTCTCGGTCTCGCTCTCGCGCTCTCGGGCCTCGTGTCACCGCCTTCTCAAGCCTTTCGGCCGAACCGGATGCATGGCGATCTCAGCTCGTGAAAGCGCCTGGGTATCCCTCCCGAGCGGCCCGCCACCGTAGCCGCCCGCCCGCAGGGCGGGAGGCAGGGAGAGCGCTCCCTCGGAGAAGGGCGAGAACAGGGCTTCATGGTGTCCCTGCTCCTTTGTCCTGGCGTTGTCAGAGCTCCTTCGAGCCGATTTGCGCCGAGGCGCTTCTAGTGCCGCGGCAGGCGAGCAAACGAGAAGCGAGGCCGCCTTTGCGCATAAGATGGTGTTTGTGCGCATGACCTCGCTCCTCGCCGCCCTGGCCCTCCTTCGGCCGGGCGTCTCCCTCGGGCTTCCGAGCGCCTCGGCTCTGCCCGCGCGCGTCCACCCCGGAGAGGCCTTCCTCGTGCTCGTGCGCGGCGCGAAGGATCCTCCGCGGGCGGAGATCTTCGGCCGCGCCCTCGCCTTCTTCGCGGTCCGGGACGGTTACGCGGCGGTGGCGGCCTTGCCGGTCGAGACGCCGGCCGGTTCTCGGCGGGAGCGGCTCCTTCTCGCCGAAGGGGAGGGCGGTCCTTCTTCTCTCGAGCTTGAGCTTGAGGTGCTCCCCGAGCACTTCCAGCGAGAGCAGATCGAAGTCGACCAGGGCTTCGTCGCACCCCATCCCCCCGAGGTCGAGCGGCGCATCGCGGCTGACCGGGCCGCGCTCGCCACGGCGTTCGCCCAGCCCGCCGCGGCCCCGATCTTCACCGGAGCGTTCGCGCTACCCCGAAAGGACCGCATCACCGGCCGTTTCGGTGTGGAGCGGATCCTGAACGGCGTGAAGGCCTCGCAGCACTACGGGCTCGACCTCGCCGGGAAGGTCGGGGACCGCGTGGCCGCCGCCAACGCCGGCAAGGTCGTGCTCGTGCGCGACTGCTGGGCTTCGGGCATGACCATCGTCCTCTTTCATGGCGCCGGGCTCTACAGCACCTACCTCCACCTCTCGCGCGCCCTCGTCGAGGAGGGGGTCGGGGTGACCCGCGGTCAACCCATCGGGCTCGTCGGCAAGAGCGGCAGGGTGAGCGGGCCGCACCTGCACTGGGGTGTGAAGGTCAACGATCTGTACGTCGACCCGGAGTCGGTGCTGAGGCTCGATTTCCGGGTGGCGCGCCCGGTGGCCGCTCTCCGCTAAGAGACGGGATATACCCGCCATCCCTCGCCAGCCGGGACGCTCTCGGTCGAGGCGCCCTCTCCATCGCGAACGGGCCGGGTCCGCCACGAGACGCGCTCGCGAGCGCAACCGCGAGCAAGGTCCACCGCCTCACCTCCGGTGGACAGGGGCCTCGGCCGGCTGGCTCCAGACGGCGCGCCGGGACCGGCCTCGGGCCCAGGCGAGGACGAGCGCCCTACCCTCTCGACGGGGATGTTCTTGTGCGAAGACTCACTGTCAATCCGAATCGCGCCACTCGGTACCCGCCTCCCTTGAAACCGGGCGCTCCCAGTACGGAAGCCCTGGGGCCCCGAGCACCGACGCCCGGGACAGGATCGGGTCGGAACGGAAGGGGGCCGTCAGACTCTCCGAGCACGAACGCCGGGCCGTGACGGCTCGAGGGGAGGAACGCGCATCGAGAGACCGCATTCTCTCCCTGGGTAGGGGGCCCGTGCCGGAGGACCGGCACGGGCCTCTTTGCGCATCCTTCCAGCGAGGACGCGCGCTCTTGCAGGCGGCTACCCGCCGGCTTCATCGGCCTGATCCTGGTGATGAGGCCGAACCGACGCCACTCGGTAGTCGCTCGCGGAGCTGCCGCCGGGGTTCGTCGCCGGGCGAACCGGCTCCACCGCATAGGGACCCCGATTTCCGTTCTGGTCGAGGCCGCTCTGGCGGTCCTCCGTCACGTACGACGGCTCTTGGAGTGTGGTCTTGCGGCCGAAGGACTCGCTGCTCCCGCCGGTGGAAGAGCCACCCTGGGCGTACGCACTGCCCGCGCTGAGCGCGATCCCTGCTGCCACGGTCACCATCAGCTTTCTCATTTGGACTTCTCCTTTAATCACATTTAGTTAACTGCACTCTCTGTTGCGGCGCCCATCGCGCCGCCTGCGTGCCACCGGACGTGGCCGGCTTGCGTTCGACCTCCTCTCCTGGCCGCCGAACCGCATGAACGTCCTCGGGCCTCGAATCGTTCCCGAGCTGTCCGGCTCGCCTTCTCGATGGCTGTGAAATTGGTTTCCCCGACCCTTGCTGTCAAATAGCAATAATCGCAAGGATCGATAACTTTAGGTAATGCACAGGATGGCGGGGCCGGTCCGGGCCACCGGGGGCGGCCGGCGAGCGAGATGCCCTGTTACGCACGGGGTTTTTGCCCGGGAATTTCGCGCTCGCCTGCAGCCCCGGGCCTCGAGGAATTGACCTTGCGTGTTGGCTTCGAAGAGGCGGCCTTCTATTCCCGTCGTGGGTCTACCGGGAGGGGCTTCGCGGGCCACGCATCCCGGCGGGAGCCCGGCCGAGGCGGCTCACGGGCTATGCTCTTCCTCGTAGGTGAAGGCGAGGCCGCGGATGCCGCTGCCCACGGTGACGGACACGCGACCCGCCGCGTGCGGCGGCGTCACCGCCGTGATGCACTTCCGGTTCACGACCACCACGTCCTTCGCCTCCACGCCTCCGAAGGTGACCCGCGATCCGGGTGGGAAGTTGTTTCCGCTCAGGGTGACCGGTGTTCCTCCGCCGACCGGTCCCTGCGCGGGCGTCACCTTCCCGATGGTCGGCGCGGGCGGACCGCCCCCTCCTCCGCGGCCGCGCCCCTCGGCGGCGAGGGGCGGGAACACGAGGAGGAGGACGAGGACCGTCGCCCGCACGAGCGCCGTCGCCCCGGCCATCCTGTCTCGCGCATCGACCCCGGCCCACATGGCGGACCTCGCCCTTAAGGACCCCCGGAACACGTTCGCCGCAGCTCGCCGAAAGGGGCTTACCCCTTTGGGCCGGTCGCGGCGCGGCCTGCGCGCATCGCGGCGAGGACCTCGAAGAGCACCGTCTTGAGGCCGGGGCAGGCGGCGCAGATCTCCCCCCCCTTCAGCACCCGCTCCTCGTCCCCGGCGAAGTCGGCGACGGCGCCGCCCGCCTCGCGAACGAGGAGCGTGCCCGCGGCGACATCCCAGGGCTTGAGGTTCAGCTCCCAGAAGCCGTCATATCGTCCGCAGGCCACGTAGGCGAGGTCGAGGGCGGCCGAGCCCATGCGACGGATGGCGCCCGCCCGCGTCATGAAAGCGGCGAAGAGCCGCAGGGGCAATTCCGGCTCCTGGTGGACGTCGTAGGGGAAACCCGTCGCGAGCAGCGCCTTCATGATATCGACGCAGTTCGAGACCTTGACTCCCTCGCCGTTGAGGGTGGCCCCCTCCCCCCGCCCGCAGAGGAAGAGCTCGCCCCGGACCGGATCGAAGGTCGCTCCGGCCGCGAGGCCGCGCGCATCCTCCACCGCGACGTTGACGGCGAACTGGGGGACGCCGTGGGCGTAGTTCGTGGTTCCGTCGAGGGGATCGACGATGAAGCGCAAAGAAGAGCCGGCCGGCCCCGAGGCGCCCGCCTCCTCGGAGAGGATGGCCGACCCCGGGCAGGCACGCCCCAGGAACTCGAGCAGAGCCGCCTCGCTCGCCCGGTCGGCGTCGGTGACGAGGTCGATCTTGCCCTGGCCCTTGTACTCGATGGTGCGGCGGCGCCCGAAGGCGTCGCGCAGGACCTCTCCGCCCAGGCGCGCCGCCTCGGCACAGATCCGCATGAGCTCGCTGGTTTTGGACACCCGGGGAGAATAGGCGAGCGCCGTTCCGGGCGCATCGTCCCGCGCGGCCCTCGCTGGGGAGGCCTCGGTCAAGGACACGTCCGGAAGGAGCAAGACGGGCCGGGCATCCCCGCGCTAAGCTTGTATTCATGTACAAGGCGCTCGCCGTGCTGCGGACCGTCTTCCTGGTCTTCATCATCGGTTACACGTTCTGGGCCATGCCGGTCTTCATGAAGATGCCGAATACCTTCGACGAGCTGTACTCGCGGTGCTCGGTGAGCACCTCGCGCATCGAGGGCGCCGCCTGGATCGCCGTGGCCTGGATCGCCTTCGAGACGCTCGTGGGCTGGCTCCTCGTCCGCGGCAAGCGCACCCGGCCGACCGGGGAGCCGAGCCCGGCCGACCCGGCGCAGAAGGTCGCGCCGCCCTCGCCGCACACCTGAACGAACGGAGACGGCGCCCCTGACCGCGCGCGCCCTGTCCCGTCTGCTCCACCCCTTCGGCCGGCGCGAGCTGCCGATCTGGTACTCGCCGGCCTACCGTCTGCCCATGACCGGGATCGAGGCAGCGGTCGGCCTGCAGCCCCGGCGCGCCGACGAGGCCATCTACTGGCTCGTCGATAGCCGCGTGGTGCGACCGGCCTTCGTGCGCGCGCCGCGACCGGCCAGCTACCGGGAGCTCGACCGGGTCCACACCCTCGAGCTGCTCGAGTCGCTCGGCCGGCCGGAGACCCTCGCCCGCATCTTCGCGGTCGACCCCTCCGACGTTCCGGTCGACGAGCTCATGCGAACCGTCCAGCTCGCCTGCGGCGGCACGGTGGATGCCGCGCGCGAGGCGCTCAGGCGGCACGGTCCCACCCTCAACATGCAGGGTGGATTTCACCACGCCGGCCCGAACAGCGCGGGGGGCTTCTGCCCCGTGAACGACGTGGCGGTGGCGGTGGCGGCCCTGCGAGCCGAGGGCTTCGGCGGCCGGGTGGTGGTGCTCGATCTCGACGCCCATCCGCCCGACGGGATCGCCGCCTGCCTGAAGCACGACCCCTCGTGCTTTGTGGGCTCCCTCTCCGGTTCGGACTGGGGCCCGCTGCCGGGCGTCGATGAGACGGTGCTGCGCGAGGGCACGGGCGACGCGACCTACCTCGCCGCGCTCATCGCGCTCCTCGGACGCATGCCGCGCCCGGCGCTCGCCTTCGTGCTCGCCGGAGGCGACGTCCTCGGCGGAGACCGCTTCGGGCGACTCGGGCTCAGCCTGGAGGGCGCACGGCGCAGGGACCACGAGGTGGCGCGCGCGCTCGCCGGGCTGCCCTCGGTGTGGCTGCCGGGCGGCGGCTACCACCGCGACGCCTGGAGGGTGCTCGCCGGCACCGCCATGGCCCTGTCTTCGCCCTGGAACACCCCCATCCCCGAGCGCTACGACCCGGTGCGAGCCCGGTTGGCGGGCATCTCAGCCGAGCTCTCGGCGACCGATCTCGGGGATACCGAGTTCAAGGCCGAGGATCTCGAGGAGGCACTCGGCCTCGCCCCGGAGAAGCGGCGTCAGCGCCTCCTGCTCGGCTACTACACGGCGGTGGGGGTCGAGCACGCCCTCTACCGGTACGGCGTGCTCGACTACCTCGCGCGGATCGCCTACGGGGACCTACGGGTGAGCCTCGACCGGACCGGGCTCGGCGAGCGGATACGCGTCTTCGGGCGGGCGAGCGGAGGGGGCGCGCTTGCCGGCGAGGAACAGGTCCTCATCGAGCTCGTGCTCGAGCGCCGCCACGTCCACGGCTCGGAGGTGCTCTACGTGCACTGGCTCTCGCTGCGCCACCCGAGGGCGCACTTCAGCCCCTTGCGCCCGCGCCTGCCGGGCCAGGACGTGCCGGGGCTCGGGCTCGCCCGCGAGATCGGCGAGCTCCTCGCCCTCATGGCCCGGAGACTCGAGCTCGGGGGGGTGGTCTTCCGTCCGTCGCATTACCACATCGCGTACACCGCCCGGCACAACTTCTTCTTCGTGGACCCGAGCCGCCAGGGACGTTTCGAGGCGCTGGTGCGGGACCTTTCCGGGCTCGCCCTGCTCGAGGCCACCTCGGCGGTGTCGGAGGGCCGTGTGCACCTCCAGGGCCTGCCGTACGCCTGGGAAGCCGACGAGATGATCCTGTGGCTGCGGGGACCACCCGAGGGCCACCGGGACGAGGTGGCGCGCGAGCGCGCGCGGTGCCACTTCACGGTGAGTCCCCGCGCGCCTTAGCTCGCTTCTCGGCGGCTCAGGGCTCGGCGAGGAGCTCTTCCACCTCGCGCCGCTCGTCAAGCTCGCGGGCGCGTTCCCAACCCTGGTGCACGAAGCGGACGACGCCCCGGCGGTCGGCGATGACGGTCACCGGCATGAAGCTCGCGTCGAAGCGCCCGAGCTGCACGGCCCCCTTGTCCCACAGCACCGGAAAGTGAACCGGCATCTTCTGCAGGAACTGCAGAATTTGCGCGCGTTGCTCGTCGATGGAGACCGCATAGACGGCCAGTCCCCGAGGACCGAGGTCGAGGTAGATGGCGTCGAGGGCAGGCAGCGCTTCCTTGCAGGGCTCACACCACGTAGCCCAGAAGTCAACGACCCGCACTCGCCCCTGCTCGGCCCCGACGTCGACGAGCCGGCCGTCGAGGTCAGGCGCGGCAAGTGCAAGCGGGTGCCCCACACTGCTCGAGGTCCGCTCGCCGGGGCGGAGCGTCGCACAGCTGACTACCGCCGTACCTAGGAGGCAGATGATTGCCCCGAATGCAGGACGCATGGCGAACGATACCTTAGCGGCGGCTCACCGCCCGTCGCTTGTGAAAATTGGACGGAAAAGCGGCTTCATGTGACGCGCGTCAAGAAAAGCCTGGCTGCGGCATGCGATGGTCCGCGGGCCAGCGGCTCGAAGGGAGTGCTCGTTTCACCCAGAGCGCACGTTATGCGGCATCGGGAGCAGCAAGAGGAGGAGACATGCTGACACGGCGAGCACTTGAGACGCTCTGCCTGGCTGTGACCGCGGTGGCGCTGTCCGCTTGCGGGTCCGCTCGCCAGGCCCAGGCCGGCACCGCAACCTGCGAGGGCTGCCATCTGTACCCCCCCAACGTCGGGGCGCACGTTGTGCACGTCGACGGCAACTCGCAAGGCCTCAACAGGAAGTTCGCCTGTCTCGAATGCCACTTGAACGTACAGTCAGTGAATGAACCGGGCCACATCACCGAGCCCGATGGCAGCCCGGTTCCCTCCCCGGCCCAGGTCCGGTTCGACGACTCCTCGGCGCTGGCCGGCCTCACCCAGCCCGGCGCGACCCGTCTCGCCCCGCCGAGCTACGACCCGACCACGGGCACCTGCAGCAACATCTACTGCCACGGTGCCGCCTTGAAGCCCGCGCCGGCCGCCGCCCCCTACGCCTGGACCTCGACGACGCCCATCCAGTGCGGGACCTGCCACGGCCTGCCTCCCTCCGATCACCCGACGGGGGTGCAGCTCACGGATTGCGTCCTCTGCCACCAGCCCGCCGTCGACGCGACCGGCACGCCCAACCCGAGCTACCACGTGAACGGGACCGTCGACCTCGTCGCCCAGAACCAGAACCAGTGCTCGCAGTGCCACGGCGACAAGACCGTGCTCGCCGTGAGCCCCGGCGACCCGCGCAGCGCGCCTCCGGTCGACCTCGACGGCCAAAGCGCCTCCGATGCGGTGGGGGCACACCAGTTCCACCTCCAGGGCCAGGGGGGCCTCGTGACCTGCGACGAGTGCCACGTGGTGCCGCAGACCGTGCTCGCCCAGGGCCACATCGACTTCAGCCTGCCCCCGGCCCAGCGCGAGGCGGCGGTGGTGTTCGGCCGCATCGCCAGCCTGGGCCCGGTTTCGCCCACCTTCAACCCGGCGAACCTCACCTGCTCCTCGACCTACTGCCACGGCAATTTCACCGGTGGCAACTCCACCAACACCGCCACCTGGAACCAGCCGTCGACCGGCGCCTGTGGCAGCTGCCACGGCCTGCCCCCGGCCGCACCCCACCCCGCCATCGGCGCCAGCGCCAACTGCGGCGACTGCCACGCCGGCTACAACGCGACCGCCGGCGGCACCACCGGCACCGTCAATCCCGCGACCCACTGCAACGGCGTCGTCGACCTGAACTGAGGAAAAGTCCGATGACCAGACCGGTTCGACTCATCCTCTTGACAGCGGCCCTGTGCGTCGCGGGCGCCACCCGTGCCGACACCGTCAACGCGAGCTCGACCACCATCCTGCTCGGCCGCCAGGATTGGCGCGACGGGAGCCTGCAGACGGCGGTTCCCCTCTACGAGATCATCCGGCTCGACGCGAGCGACGTCGCGACCCCCATCGGCAACCTCGAGATCGCGCTCTCCTCCTGGGGGGCGGCCGACCTCGGGGACATCCGCTTCTGGCAGAACGGCGGCAACACCAACGACCACTTCACGGGCGACGTGGACGTGGGCTTCGTGCGCGGCATCTTCCTCGACCGCGCCCTCACCCTCACGCTCGGCCGCCAGACCGTCATCGACGGGCTCTTGCCCGTCCAGATCGACGGCGGCTCGGCGCGGCTCGCCCTCCCCTACGGCTTCGCCCTCTCCGGTTACGCCGGCGCTCCGGTCGCGCCGCGCTTCATGGCGCGCGGAGGCGACCTCGTCACCCAGACCGTGCGCGCCACCTTCGCGAGCGGCGGCCGCGTCTCCTGGAACTACCCCGGACTGCTCGAGGCGGGGGCCTCGGTGGCGGTGGCCGACGACCGCGCAGCCCCGAGCCGCCGGGACGTGGGCGCCGACATCCGGGTGACGCCCATCCGCTACCTGCAGCTCCTCGCCTCCGGCTGGCTCAGCCTCTACGAGCAGCGCCTCGGCGAGAGCGTCGTCTCCGCCACCTTCTACCCGGTGCGCCACCTCGACTTCACCCTCGACTACCGCCACGTCGAGCCCGACCTCTTCCTGCCGCGCGATTCGATCCTCTCGGTGTTCGTGGCCGACAAGCGCAATGACGTGGGCGGCGCCCTCCACTGGGGGCCGCAGAAGGGCTTCGCCCTCGACGGCGACTACCACGTCCTCCTCCAGGACCAGGGCACGGGCCACTGGGCCCGCGCCAAGGCGACCCTCCACCCCGGTGGACAGACCTCCACCGTCGGCACCGAGCTCTCCTACCTCAAGAGCAACGGCGTCTCCGAGATCAACGACAACGGCTACGAGGAGGTGCGCCTGTTCGGCGCCCGCGAGCTCATGCCGGCCCTCACCGGCACCCTCGACCTCATGGCCTATTTCTTCAACCAGGACGTGAACGGCGAGCCGCGCTCGCTGGCGGCCACCGCCACCCTGGCCTACGGGTTCGCGCGAGGCTGGCGCGCCGCCCTGGCCGGGACGGCCGGCTCCACACCGTTCATGGAGAGGCAGTTCGAGATCATGGGCAAGCTCGTCTATGAACAGACCTACGCCACGCGGGAGGTGAAGTGATGAACTCCGCCCGCCTCACCCTCCTCCTCGCCTCGACCGGCCTCGCCGCCCTGGCCTGCCAGCGCTCGAGCCTGCGCCCGGTGGAGGCGCCCGCCGAACAGGCCCGCACCTCCGCCTTCCCCCACGACAAGCACGAGGGGTTCGACTGCGTCGACTGTCACACCGGCATCCCCAAGGCCACCGCGCTCGGCCAGGCGAAGCTCCCCGGCGTCGTGAAGTGCCAGGAGTGCCACGACTTCGACAGCATGAACGCCGCGGACAAGGCCCTGCACACCCCGCCCACCCGCGAGGCCCGCGACCACGCCCTCTCCTTCAACCACGCTCAGCACCTCACACGCATCAAGACCAAGGAAGTGAACGATGCGTGCAAGACCTGCCACAAGGACGACCAGATCCCCGAGCCCGGTCCGGCCCGGGACAGCACCCCGCGCATGGAGTCCTGCACCGCCTGCCACTACCACCAGGTGGAAGTGGCCGACGCGAAGTGCCAGCCCTGCCACGTGAGCCTGCGCCGCTACCCGCTGAAGCCCATCGAGGCGCTGGCGAGCTTCTCCCACGAGGGCGACTTCGTGAAGCGCCACGGGCAGCTCGCCAAGAATTCGACCGAGACCTGCGCGCAGTGCCACGACCAGACCTACTGCGCGAAGTGCCACGACACCTCGACCGTGCCCTTCCGGACCGAGATCGAGTTCCCGGAGAAGGTGGAGAGCGACTTCATCCACCGCGGCGACTACGTCTCGCGGCACCAGGTCGAGGCGGCGGTCGACGCCACGAGTTGCCGCAAGTGCCACGGCAGCTACTTCTGCGACTCCTGCCACACCGCCCAGGACACCTCCTACCGCAACGTCATCGCCGGTGGCTCGCCGCACGACCCGCACCCGCCTGGCTGGACCACCCCCAACTCCGGCCAGTTCCACGGCAACGCCGCGCGCCAGAACATCCTCGCCTGCGCCGGCTGCCACGACCAGCAGGGGCCCTCGAACGTGTGCGTGACCTGCCACCGCTCGCTCGGGCCGGGCCAGGCGGCGAGCGGAGGCAATCCCCACCCCTCCGACTACGCCACCCACCACACCCGAGGCGACATCCAGAAGAACAGCATGTGCCTCTCCTGCCACACGAACGGCTAGCGAGCTGAAGCTCGCGCCGCGCTAGCATCTCGAAGGGCCCTGGGTGACCACCCGGGGCCCTTCGATTTCTTCGAGGATCTTGGCCGCGCTCAGCTGGACAGGGCGCCCGAGAAAGGGTGCCTCTCGAGTCGGGCGAAGCCCCGCGGAAGAGCGCGTCCTCCTCGGGGAGGCACCGCCTAACGATTTGCCTTCGCCTCGAGGGCGGCGAGGAGCCTGTCGTGGATCCCGCCGAAGGCGCCGTTCGACATGGCCACCACCACGTCGCCGCGGCGGGCCTCGCCGACGACGGAGCCCACCATCTCGTCCACGGTGGCACAGGCCCTGGCCGGCGTGCCGCGAGAGGTGATCTCGCGGGCGAGCCTCTCCACGTCGAGGCGTTCCTCGACCGGCACCCGGTCGGTGGGAAGGGGCCGCAGCACGAACACGCCCGCCACCTCGGGGAAGGCGGTCGCGTACTCGGCCTGGTGGAGGTTTCGGCGACTCGTGTTCGACCGAGGCTCGAAGCAGGCGATGAGCCGCGAGGAGGGATAGCTGCCGCGCACCGCCTCGAGCGTCTTGCGGACCGCGGTGGGGTGGTGAGCGAAGTCGTCCACCACGGTCACCCCGCCCGCCGTCCCCCTCACCTCCTGCCGTCGCTTCACCCCGCGGAAGCTGGCGAGACCGCTCGCGATCTCCTCGACCGAGAGGCCGAGGTGCGTCGCGGCCGCCGCCGCGCCGAGGGCGTTCTCGACGTTGTGGGAGCCGCCCATCGGAAGGTGGGCCCGCACGAGCGTGCGCCCGCCGTGCACGAGGTCGAAGCGTGCGCCCTCCGGCCCGAGCTCGAGCCCACGGGCCTCCCAGTCGGCCGCTTCCCCCACCGCGTAGGTCTCGACGGCGCAGCGGGCGAGGGCGGCGATGCGCTTCACGCTCGGGTAGCTGGCGCAGGCCGCCAGAAAACCGTCCCCGGGCAGGATGGCCGCGAAGCGCTCGAAGGCGCTCTCGTAGTGCGCCTCGTCGCGGTAGATGTCGGCGTGGTCGAGCTCGCAGCTCGTGAAGATGGCCGTGCGGGGGTGGTAGTGCAGGAACTTGGGTCCCTTGTCGAAGTAGGCGGTGTCGTACTCGTCCCCCTCCACCACGAAGTGCGGCCCTTCTCCGATGCGGAAGTTTCCGTCGAAGTCGCGGGAGACCCCACCCACCAGGAAGGAGGGGTCGCGGCCGGCCCGGTAGAGGAGCGCACTCACGAGGGCGGTGGTGGTCGTCTTGCCGTGGGTGCCCACCACCACCACGCCGTGGCGCGGGGCGATGAAGAGGTCGCCGAGCGCCGCCGGGAAGGAGACCTGCTTGAGGCCGCGCTCGCGCACCGTGGTCGCCTCGGGATTGACGCTGCGAACGACGTTCCCGACCACCACCAGGTCCGGCCGCGCGCGCTCGATGTTTCTTGCCGCGTAGGGGGTCATGACCGGGATCCCGAGACGCTCGAGCTCGGTCGACATGGGCGGGTAGACGTTCTCGTCCGAGCCCGTCACCGCGTAGCCTCGCGCCTTGAGGAGCCCTGCGAACGAGCCCATGCCGGTCCCGCCCACGCCGATGAGGTGGATGCGTCGGATCCCGCTGTAGTCCATGTGAAACGGTCCCTTCGCGCCGGCTGGCGCCTGTTTCGAGTCACCCGATCCCGATGGCCTTTGCCACCGCGTCGTGAAAGCGGGCCCGAAAGCTCCTCATGCGTTCACGGTCGGCGCCCCTCGGGTGCACGTGGTTCGTGAGGAGCACGCACACCACCTCGCGGTCGAGGTCGAGCCAGAGGGAGGTCCCGGTGAACCCGAGGTGTCCGAGCGCACCGCGAGGTCCCCGTCCGAGCCGTCCGCCGAGCGCCGAGCCGTGCGCCGAGGGCGTATCCCAGCCGAGCGCGCGCTCGCTGCCCGGCGTCGCATCGCGAGCGGCAAAGGCTCGGGCGGTCGTGGCCGAGAGCCAGGAGGACCGGCCGGCCAGGGCGTCAAGCCAGGCCTTGCCGAACTCGGCCAGGTCGGCGTGGTGCCCGAAGAGGCCGGCGTGGCCCGCCACGCCTCCGAGCGCCCAGGCGTTGTCGTCATCCACCTCGCCACAGAGGACCGCCCCGCCCCGGGCGGGGGAACGCCGCGTCGAGGCGAAGGCATGCCGTTCGCGCAGGGAGGCCGAACGCGCCGGCTCGAGCCCGGACAGGAAGAAGGTGCGCTTGAGTCCGAGGGGCTTCAGCACCTCGCTCTCCACCACGCGATCGAGCGTGGTCCCGCCGAAATTCTCGAGCGCGAAGCCGAGCGCGATGAAGCCGAGGTCGCTGTACAGGGCGCGGGTCCCCGGGGCCGCCTCGAGGGGCTCCGCCTCGAGGAAGCCCTGAATCATCTCGCGCCCCTTGCGAAAGGCAAGGACGAGCTCGTGGGCAGGCGGCCGCTCTCGCGGCGCCCGGAAGGCCACCTCGCCCATCGGATCGCGGGCGATCCGTTCGTACCAGGGCCGGTAGGCAGGAAGCCCGCTCGCGTGGGCCAAGAGGTGGCGCACCGTCACCTCCTCGCCCCGGTGGGCGAGCGCCGGAACGAGCGCGCATGCCGGGCCGTCGAGTGCAAGCTCACCCCGGTCGACGAGGCGCGCCGCCGCGCTCGCCACGAAGAGCTTCGTCAGGGAGGCGAGGTCGAAGAAGGGGTTTTCCCCGAGTGGCCGGCGCTCGGGTTCGAGCTCCGCCTCCCCGAGGACGGAGCGGTGGACGAGAGCCCCCCCGACGCACACCTCGGCGGCGAGGCCGGGCGCCACCCCCTCGCGCCGACCTGCCTCGAGCACCGCGAGGACGGGAGAGAGGCAGGGAGCGAGAGACCCCTCCGAACAGGCGACATCGCCCGGGTATGGCCCCTCCCCGGTCCCAGGCGCGCGCCGCGGTCCTTCTGGCTTCGACGGCCGCTCACCGGGTGAGCCGAGCGCGAAGCTGCCTCGGCCCCCGGGGCGGGGCTTACCGTGCGGCCCCGTCACGAGGCCGGCGCTCCCTGCTCGAAGAGGAGCCGCGGAGGACCCTCCTCGCCGGGGGCAGGCGCCACCACGGCCACCACCGAGCCGAGCGGCAGGGCATAGTTCTCGTCGGAGTGTCCGACCGGCAAACCCTCGATGGCCGGGACACCGAGTGCGTGGACGAGTTCTCGCACGACCTGCGCTCCGCTCTCGGCTCCATCGTCGCAGTCGGTGAGGTGGCCCACACAGACGCCGCGCACGCCGTCGAGCGCGCCGGCGAGGCGCAGCTGGGTGAGGTAGCGATCGAGCCGGTAGGGTTTCTCGCCGACGTCCTCGAGGAACAGCACTGCGCCGGCGAGGGAGGGCATGTAGGGCGTACCGCACAGGTGGGCGAGGAGCGTGAGGGACCCGCCAAAGAGGGTTCCGGAGGCGCGCCCCGGGCGGATCACGGCCCGGCCGACGCAACCCGTGCCAGGTCGCGGCGTGTGTGGCGAGGACGAAGATGCCTCCGAGCCACCGAAGAGCAAGGCCCGCAGGTGCTCTCGGGCTCGCGGGCTGGTCGCGGCGAGGGTGGTGAGGAGGGGACCGTGGAGGGTGACGAGCCCGGCGCGATTCAGGGCGGCGTGGAGCACGGTGACATCGGAGAAGCCGATGACCCATTTGGGCGGGTGAAGGAGCCGCCCCGCCTCGAGCTTCGGCAAGAGGCGCATGGCCCCGTAGCCACCGCGGGCACAGAAGAGAGCGCGCGCCTCGCGATCGCTCGCCGCCTCTCGCCACTCCTCGAGCCGTCGGCCGTCGTCTCCGGCGAGGTAGCCCCGCCGGGCGGTCACGTCGGGTCGGACCCGGACCAAGAGCCCGAACTCCTCGCGCAGCACGCGCAGTCCACGCTCGAGGCCATCCGGATCGACCGGACCGGAGGGCGCGATGACACGTACGGTGTCGCCCGAGCGCAGGGGAGGAGGGCGGATCAAAGCCGCCGCAGGATAACCCCGGCGGCGCGGCAGCGCGAGCAGGCCCTTTTGCGGGGTACCGCCGGACGTCGGCCCTTGCTCAGGGAGGCATGAAAACCTGAGGGAGCGAAGCACCTTTTCGGCGTTGACAGGCGAAATGCGCGTTCCTTAAGTGTGCTTTTGTAAGAACCTCGGGCTCAAGGCCGTGTGCAAGCGCTGCCCGCCGCAACGCTCGGGCACTCGTCAATTTGAAGGAGAAGAAGCGATGGCGATGAGCGAGAAGCGGCCGGTTCTCGAAGGAGAGGTCTTTCATCCCTCCGCGGAGGTCTTGGCGAGCGTACGCCTCAAGGACTGGGAGGCCCTCGCCAAGAAGGCCCGCGAGGACCTGGAGGGGTTCTGGGCCGCGGAGGCGGAGGAACTCGAGTGGTTCAAGAAGTGGGAGAAGGTCCTCGACGACTCGAACAAGCCCTTCTTCAGGTGGTTCGTCGGAGCGAAGACGAACATCGTCCAGAACTGCCTCGACCGGCACCAGAAGACCTGGCGCAAGAACAAGCTCGCGTTCGTCTGGGTGGGCGAGAAGGGCGACGTGCGCACCTACTCGTACTTCGCATTGAACCGCGACGTCTGCAAGTTCGCGAACGTCCTCAAGGCCATGGGGGTCCGGCGCGGCGACCGGGTCACCATCTACATGCCGCGCATCCCCGAGATCGTGATCGCCATGCTGGCGAGCGCGAAGCTCGGTGCCATTCACTCGGTGGTCTACGGAGGTTTCAGCGTCGACGCCCTGCTCGGGCGCATCGAGGACTCCGAGTCGAAGGTGGTCGTGACGGCCGACGGCGGCTTCATGAACGGCAAGGTGGTGGAGCTCAAGAAGACGGTGGACGACAGCGTGCGCAGGTGTCCGACCGTCGAGACCGTCATCGTGGTGCGCCGGACCGGGCACGAGGTGAAGATGGAGCCGGGCCGGGACTACTGGTACCACGACCTCATGAAGCTACCCCTCGCCACCGGCACCTGCGCCACCGAGGTGATGGACAGCACCGATCCGCTCTACATCCTCTACACCTCGGGGACGACCGGAAAGCCCAAGGGCATCATCCACGCCCACGGCGGATACATGGTGGGGGTCCACTCCACGCTCAAGTACGTGTTCGACCTGAAGGACGAGGACCGCTACTGGTGCGCGGCCGATCCGGGCTGGGTGACCGGCCACAGCTACATCGTCTACGGGCCCTTGCTGTGCGGCGCGACCACCTTCATGTACGAGGGCGCGCCCACCCATCCCTACCCGAACCGCTGGTGGTCGCTCATCGAGAAGTACGGCATCACCATCCTCTACACCGCACCCACCGCCATCCGGGGTCTCATGCGCTTCGGGGAGAGCTGGCCGAACCGGCATGATCTCTCCACGCTGCGGCTCCTCGGCTCGGTGGGCGAGCCCATCAATCCCGAGGCGTGGAAGTGGTACCACCGGGTGATCGGGAAAGGCCGCTGCCCCATCATGGACACCTGGTGGCAGACCGAGACGGGCATGTTCATGATCACGCCCGTCCCGAGCATGTCCCTCAAGCCGGGCTCGGGGTGCCGTCCCTTCTTCGGCCAGGAGGCCGAGATCCTCGACGACCAGGGCAAACCGGTCCCCGACGGCGAGGAGGGCTACCTCGTCCTCAGGCGCCCCTGGCCGGCGATGATGACCACCATCTACAAGGATCCGGATCGCTACGTGCAGACCTACTGGTCGAAGTATCCCGGCAAGTATCAGGCGGGAGATTCGGCCAAGCGCGACCGCGACGGCTACTTCTGGATCATCGGCCGGACCGACGACGTCATCAAGGTCTCGGGGTACCGGCTCGGAACGGCCGAGATCGAGAGCGCCCTCGTGTCGCACCCGGCGGTAGCCGAGGCGGCGGTCATCGGGCTGCCGCACGAGGTGAAGGGGCAGGCCATCCACGCCTACTGCCTCCTCCGCCAAGGCTTCAAGCCCTCGGACGACCTGCTCGAGGAGGTCAGAAGCCACGTGGGGACCCACCTCGGACCCATCGTGCGACCCGAGAAGATCCACTTCGTCGACGCGCTCCCCAAGACGCGCTCGGGGAAGATCATGCGGCGCGTCCTGAAGGCGCGCGCCTTGGGTCTGCCGGAGGGCGACGTCTCGACCATGGAGGACTGACGGTCTGCTCCCTGCCCGGCGAGCCGGCACCGTCACCCGAGGGGGTTGCAGTCGCCGGCCAGCCGGCGCATGATGGTGCGCTTCGTGCGTCACTACGAGTACGATCGAGCCGCCCGGCTCGGGAGGCTCGAAAGGAAATCGAGACAATGCGCAAGCTCATCCTCGCCGCCCTGACTGCCTCCTTCGCCCTCGGCGCGCGGGCCCAGCAGCTCAAGAACGACGACGAAAAGACGCTCTACACCATCGGTGTCCTCGTCGCGAAGAACCTGCAGGTGTTCAGCCTGAGCCCCGCCGAGCTCGAGATCGTGAAGCGCGGCCTCGCCGACGCGACCGCCGGCAAGAAGCTGCAGGTCGAGCCGGAGACCTACCAGCCCAAGGTGAACCAGCTCGCCCAGGCCCGCATGAAGGTCGGCGCCGAGAAGGAAAAGGAAGCCTCCAAGGGCTACCTCGAGAAGGCCGCCACCGAGAAAGGGGCGGAGAAGACGGCTTCCGGCCTCATCTACATCCCGATCCAGGAAGGGACGGGCGCCCAGCCCAAGGACACCGACACCGTGAAGGTCCACTACACGGGCACCCTCACCGACGGCAAGGTCTTCGACAGCTCCGTCCAGCGTGGCCAGCCGGCCGAGTTTCCCCTGAACCAAGTCATCAAGTGCTGGACCGAGGGCGTCGCCAAGATGAAGATCGGCGGCAAGGCCAAACTCGTCTGTCCCTCCGCCATCGCCTACGGTGACGAGGGGCGGCCTCCCGTCATCCCGGGGGGCGCCACCCTCGTCTTCGAGGTCGAGCTCCTCGACGTCGTGAAGAAGTAGGCGCAAAGGAGAGCCGGCCCGGTCCTTCCGCGGAGCGTGCCAGCTTTTTTTCCCTCCCTCCCGAAGGCCTGGCGGTCCGGGGAGGATGCGTCCGGAGAGCCAGGCCATACGGAGATCCTCCATGGCCGATGACAAGCTCGTCTTGTGGGGTGAGAGCAACTACGAGAGCCCGTACGTCTTCTCGGTCTTCGTCGCTCTGAAGGAGAAGGGGCTCCCCTTCGAGCTCAAGACCTTCTCGCTCGAGAAGGGCGAGCACCGGCGCGGCGACTACCCTTTGCGGAGCCTCACCGGACGCGTCCCCTCGCTCATGCACGGGGAGCTGTGGCTGGCCGAGTCGTCCGCCATCGACGAGTACCTGGAGGACGTGTTCCCGCCGCCGGGCTATCCGCGGCTCTACCCGGAGCGGGCGGCCGAGCGCGCCCGGGCGCGACAGATCCAGGCCTGGTTGCGGAGCGACCTTTCGCCGCTGCGGGAGGAGCGTCCCACCTCGAGCGTCTTCGGCAAGAAGAAGGTGCAGCCGCTCTCGCCCGCTGGTCAGGAGGCGGCCGGGCGGGTGGTGCGGGTCGCGGAGACCCTCCTCCCCCCGGGCCCGGGCCACCTCTTCGGTGCCTTCAGCATCGCCGATGCTGACCTCGCCCTCATGCTCGAGCGCCTCGTGCACAACGGGGATCCGGTGCCCCCGCGCGTCAAGGCCTATGCCGAGGCGGTCTTCGGGCGTCCCTCGGTGCGCGCGTGGCTCTCGAAGGAACACGGTTCCTGAGCGAGTCCCGCTCTTGACAGCCTTCCTCGGCAGAAGGTGCCGCTGCACGCTGGCTTCGAGGCCGGGGTCGGGGTAGGTCTATCCCCCGGTGCGATGACCGAGGGCCCCGCCACCCGAGATTCCGGCCGCAAGGACACCCTCGGCGCACTCTTGCCCCGGGACGGGAGCCGGCTTGCGCCGGAGGACGTCCTCGACCGCTTCGTCGGCTGGGCGAGCTCCTCCGAAGGCCTGTCGCTCTACCCGGCGCAGGAGGAGGCCCTCCTCGCCCTTCTCGAAGACCAGCACGTCATCCTCTCCACCCCGACCGGATCCGGCAAGTCGCTCGTCGCCACCTTCCTTCACTTCAAGTCGATGGCGGAGGAGCGGCGCTCGGTCTACACCTGCCCCATCAAGGCCCTGGTGAACGAGAAGTTCTTCGCGCTCTGTCGCGACTTCGGGGCCGAGAACGTGGGCATGATGACGGGCGACGCCGCCATAAACCGGGACGCGCCCATCCTGTGCTGCACCGCGGAGATCCTGGCGAACCTGTCCCTGCGTGAGGCTCGCCCGCGTGCCGATGCGGTGATCATGGACGAGTTTCACTACTACGGCGACCGCGACCGGGGCGTGGCCTGGCAGGTCCCGCTGCTCCTCCTCAAGGAGACGACCTTCCTCCTCATGTCGGCGACGCTCGGCGACGTCACCGACATCGCGCGGAGCCTCGAGGAGCTCACCGGGCGCAGGGTGGCCGAGGTGAGAAGCGCCATCCGGCCGGTGCCACTTCACTTCGAGTACCGCGAGACGCCGCTCCACGAGACCATCGAGGACCTGGTGGCGGCCGGGCGGGCACCGGTCTACCTCGTCAACTTCACGCAGAAGGCCGCCGCCGAGCAGGCCCAGAACCTCATGTCGGCTACGTTCTCCTCGCGCGAGGAGAAGGAGCGCATCCGCGAGGCGCTCGCCGAGGTGCGCTTCGACACCCCATACGGCAGGGAGATCCAGCGTTTCCTCCGCCACGGCACCGGGCTCCACCACGCTGGCCTCCTGCCGCGCTACCGCCTGCTCGTCGAGAAGCTCGCCCAGGGGGGCCTGCTCAAGGTGGTCTCCGGCACCGACACCCTCGGCATGGGCGTCAACATCCCCATCCGCACCGTGCTCTTCACCCAGCTGTGCAAGTTCGACGGAGAGAAGACGGCCATCCTCTCCGCGCGGGACTTCCGCCAGATCTCGGGACGGGCCGGCCGCAAGGGCTTCGACGACGAGGGGTACGTGGTGGGGCAGGCCCCCGAACACGTCATCGAGAACAAGCGACTCGCCGAGAAGGCGGCCGCCGGCAAGAAGGTGGTGAAGAAGCAACCACCCCAGCGCGGCTACGTGCACTGGGACAAGAGCACCTTCGAGCGCCTGGTGGCGAAGGAGCCAGAACCCCTGGTCTCGCGCTTCGACCTCACCTTCGGCCTCATGCTGAACCTCTTGCAGAGCGAGACCACCCAGCGCGGCGGCGGTTACGGACGGCTGGTGGAGATGATCGGCCGCGCCCACGAGACTCCCTACGCCCGCTCCCGGCTGCGCCGGACGGCCGCCGACCGCTTCCGCACCCTCAAGGCCGCCGGTCTCCTCGAGCTCAGGTCCGTCGAGGGTTACCGCGGCCGCTACGTGCGGCCCGCTCCCTTCCTGCAGAGGGACTTCTCCCTCCACCAGACGCTTGCGCTGTGGTTACTCGATACCCTGCCCAAGATACCTGCCGAGCGCGAGAGCTATGCCCTCGACGTCACGTCCCTGTGCGAGGCGATCCTGGAGAACCCGGAGGCGGTGCTGTACCGGCAGCTCGATCTCGCCCGCGGCCGGGCCATCGCCGAGATGAAGGCTCGCGGACTCGAGTACGACGAGCGGATGGCCGAGCTCGAGAAAGTGGAGTACCCGAAGCCACTCGCCGATTTCATCTACTCGAACTTCAACGAGTTCGCGGCGATGCACCCCTGGGTGGGAAGCGAGAACATCAGGCCCAAGTCCATCGCGCGCGAGATGATCGAGCGGTACATGACCTTCAACGACTACGTGAGCGAGTACGGACTCGAGCGCTCGGAGGGGGTGCTGCTCCGCTACCTGTCGGACGCCTACAAGACGCTGTCGCAGACGGTGCCCGAGTCCTATCGGGACGAGCGGCTCGACGACGTGCTCGCCTTCCTGCGCGCCACCGTGCGCGGCGCCGACGCCTCGCTCGTCGACGAATGGGAGCGCATGCGCGATCCCGCCTACCGGGCCGCCGCCCCCGACGAGCGCGCGGCCCTGGCCGCCCTCCCCCCGCGGCCCGCCCAGCCGGACGACGACCCGCGGGCCTTCGCCGCCCGGGTGCGCAATGAGCTCCACCGCCTGCTCGTCGCCCTCGCCGCGCGGCGCTTCGAGGAAGCGGCCCAAGCCCTGTTCCAGCCGGGGGACGCCCTCGCACCCACCCGCCTCGAGCAGGAGATGAAGCCCTACTTCGACCTGCACGCCTCCATCGACACCCGGCCGGTGGCCCGCCTCCCCCACAACACCTTCATCGAGCGCACCGGCCCGCGCACCTACACGGCCCGCCAGCGCATCGTCGACCCCGAGGGCGAGGTGGACTTCGTCATCGAGTGCCAGATCGACCTCGGCCTCGCCCGTCCCGAGGATGCCCCCCTCATCGAACTCGTCCGCATCGGCACCTGAGCCTTTTCTTCCGGCGACCCGCTTTCAGGCCGGCCCCGGCGGCCGCGCGCTCGCGCGCGCGGGTGCCTTCGAGGTGTTCGCCCCCTCCTCCGCCGGCGGGTAGGTGATCCTCCGCCCCACCCGCACGGCAAAGGGCGTCACGCGGTGCGGCTGGGTCTTGCCCGGACCCACGATGTGCTCGACCACCACACCGCGCGCGAACAGGGCGTCGGCGAGCAGCGACCGGTGACAGCGCCAGGGCACCGCCTCGGCGCACATCACGGCCACCGTGCCCGCGCGCGCCAGTGCCCGGAGCTCGACGAGACCTTCCTCGAACTCGCCGGTCTGCATGTAGTCGGCGTAGCCGCGGAAGCTGGCGTTGCGCCAGGCACCGTTCGGCGAGGAGCGCCGCGGGTGGCGCAGCCCACCGAGACGCGCAAGGTGCACGTAGCGGATGCCACGCGAGGGCAGCACCCGCGCCAGCACTTCCCGCTCGAACTGCGGATTCTTGCGAGACCGCGGCACGGTCCGGATGTCGGCGAGGACTTTGACCCCGCACGAGCTCAAGAGTGTGATGAGTTCCTCGAGCGGCCGGGTCGAGTGACCGAGGGCGAGCACACGAGCTTTACCCCATCCGGGCGCAGCTCGTGGCGGCTCTTGCTCCTCGCTCACCCTTCACATTTGTCCCGGGCGCTCCCCGGACGCCAGGCGAGGAACGCGGGTCCAGAGGGGGTCCCGGCCGCCCCGGCGCTTTTGCCGGAGGCCTCGCAAATGATGCGAACTGCCCGGCGCGGCAGCCGCACCTCCTAAAGGCCGACCAAGGCAGCGGGCAGGCGCCCGCAGCGCGGGGGTTGACAGGATGACCGGTTGGGTCCAAAAGTTCGCCGCATGCTGGACAGCCTGAAGCCGCCTCGCACAGGCAAGCGCTGGCCCCGCGGGCAGAGGTTCGTGCTGACCGCAGCGGGCACGAGCGCCGAGAGTGCTTACCGCGAGGCAGTTCAGGCCGCGCGGGCCCAGGGTCGCACGGCGCTCGAACAGGCCGAGCGTGGCTGGTCGTTGCCGCTCGGGCTCGAGCCCGGAGACGGAGTCGTGCTGAGCGAGCTTCGCCCGGGTCGAAGGAGCATCGCCGAGGTCGCGCGAAGCCTCGATGACTGCGGCACGAGCCTCGCCGAGGTCAAGGCCGCCGTCGACCGGCTCGCCGACGCAGGCCTCATCGAGCCGGCCCCGGCGGCCGCCCACGCCCCATACTAGCCTCGATCCCCACGCTCGGGCTTAGGGCCAACGCCGGAGGGTGAGACGGGCAGCCGAGCCCATGCGGGGCCCGTCGGCGTTAGCCGTGAGATGGACACCATGGACTACCCGAAGACGAGGCGAAGGCGCCTGTTTTCACGGTGCGACGACGTTGGTGTCTGCGAAGCCGGCCGCAAGTAACAAAGGATTGTGCGCTCGCTTCGGGAAGCGCACGGTGACGTCGTGGTCACTCAGGGTGACTAGAGCTACTGCGTTGACGAAGTCCCGAAAGACGTGACGGGATTTCGCGGTGGTGTAACCCTTGCCGATGCGCTCGCCCAAGATGCGATAGAGGCTGCCGGCCATGAGGGTGAGTTGAAGGTCACGGTTCACCTTCATCGCCACAGCCGATGAGAGCGCGTCCATGTGGAAGAAGTCCATCCCATCCGCGATGCCGAAGCAGGTGAAGCCTTGGCAGAAGAAGATGTGGTGCTTCCCAAAGGTCGACGCGGAGTTCGTAGCCCGGATGGAGGATGTCCTGGACATCCCGGACAAGCGGTTGCCGGTGGTGTGTTTCGACGAAACCCCTCGGCAGCTTATCGGGGAAGCGCAGGCGCCGGTGATGGCCAAGCCAGGGAAGCGAGCGCGCTACGACTACGAGTACGTTCGCAACGGAACGGTCCATAAACCGTAGTCCGCGAAGTCGACTCCGGTCGACCGGCACTACCCCAAGGCCGAGCTCATCCGAGTGGTGCTCGACAATCTATCGATCCACACCCCCGCCGCAGTCTACGAGGCCTTCCCACCGGAAGAGGCCCGTCGCATCCTGCGCCAGATCGAGTTCCACTACACGCCGAAGCACGCAAGCGGGCTCAGATCGAGATCGGCGTAATGGTGGGCCAGTGCCTCGACCGGCGCGTCCCCGACATGAAGACACTCATCTCCGAGGTCGCTCACTGGGAGCATCGGCGGAACACCGACAAGGCTCGCATCAAGGGCTCTTCGGCGTCGAGCGCGCTCGGCGCGACCTCAGGCGCGCGTACCCGATCCCCGCCATGGGGCAGCTCGAGCAGGCTGCCGCGTGAACCGGTCGATTCTGCTGTTGCACTATGCTCTGGCCCGCTTGACGAGCTGGAGGGACCGGGACGCGGCTCCACTCGGCAACAGCCCAACTTCCGCCGGAAGGGCGAGCGGCGCGCCGCGGCCTTGCCAGGATGGCCGGGTTTCGGCCCGCGCACGATATCCCCGAGAGGTTCTCCCCTCTCGCGCCACGTGACCTAACAATTAGCGGCAGGAGGACCCAGCTGTGGCCGTGGACACGATTCCCGAGGGGTACCCGACCATCCCCATCGTCGCTACCGCACGGGGAAACGAGCTCTACGCGTTCCTGCAGCGAGCGCTCGATGCCCGCCTCCTGGATCGTCAAGACGCACCGGACGGCGAGCCCGCGTTCATGACCATGCGCATCGGCGATTCGGTGATCTCCGTGATGCGTCCTCTCGAGGGTGGCCAGCCGACTCGTAGCGCGTTCTACGTCTACGTCCAGGACGTGGATGCCATGTACAGGCGCGCTGTCGAGGGCGGGGCCCGGTCGATCCAGCAGCCGACCAGGACCGTGCACGGCGATCGCATGGCTACCGTGGTCGACGAGTTCGGAAACCAGTGGACCATCGCGACCCGACTCGAGCGCATATCCGTGAACGAGCTTCACCGCCGGCTGTCCGCTCCTCCACGGACACCTTGATCCGGTCGAGCGGTCTTGCCTGGGCGGCGCGCCATGAGGCTCGGCACGCGCCATAGAAGCCCGACCGAACCAGACCCGGACCCGGCCCTCAGCAGTCGGGACCGGCCCGTCGTTCGGCCTTCTTGCGCGCCGCATGCCTCTTCGCAGCGAGGCGACGTTCCTTGGCGCCGCGCGTGGCGACGGTCCGCTTGCGCGGCTTTTGTTCCCGCGCGAGATCCTCCAGGCGTCGGCGCAGGCGTTCGAGGGCGACGCCGCGGTTCTGAGCCTGACTCCTGCGCTCGGTGGCGCTCACCACCACCCCGGTCGCCCCATGGGCGAGGCGGACCCCGCTCTCGGTCTTGTTGCGGTGCTGGCCCCCTGGTCCCCCCGCGACGAAGAAGGTCATCGCGCAGCTCGCGGCGAGTTCCGCGTCGGTGAGCGCGAGGGCACGCCGAGCGGCCACCCTGCGCGCGGAGGCGAGATGAACCCCGTCCATTGAAATCCCTCCGAAGCCTTAGGCTTCTGCAGGCCCCCGGGCGGGATCCCCGGCGCTGCCGCTGCCCGTATGCGGCTCGGCGCGGAGATTCTCGCACTGCCATAGGTACACGAGGGAGCTTTCCGGCGCGAGTCGCTCGAAGGTTCCACCATCTCTCGCTCGCTCGAGTCGGCTACTGTGCCGGCTAAAGGCCAGGCTGAGGAGGAGTGCCCATGTACGACGAGGCGCAGACAACCTTCCGGGCGGTGCTCGATGAGCTCCGTGCCGCTGGAACTTACAAGGAGGAGCGGGTCCTCGAATCTCCCCAGGGCACGGTCATCCGGGTGAGGGGACGGTCGGTCCTGAACTTCTGCGCCAACAACTATCTCGGGTTGTCCTCGAATCCCGAGGTGTTGCGGGGAGCCCGCGAGGCGCTCGAGACGCGCGGGTTCGGCCTGTCCTCGGTGCGCTTCATCTGCGGTACCCAGGACCTGCACCGTCGACTGGAGGTGCGCCTGGCGCGCTTCTTCGGCTTCGAGGACGCCATCCTCTTCGGATCCTGCTTCGATGCCAACGGGGGCGTCTTCGAAGCCCTTCTCACCGAGGAGGACGCCATCGTTTCCGACGCGCTGAACCACGCCTCGCTCATCGACGGGATAAGGCTGTGCAAGGCCCGGCGCTACCGCTACGCGAGTGGTGAGGTGACTGAGCTCGAGGAGCGACTTCGCGAGGCCCGCGCCAGCGGGGCGAGGCTCCTCCTCGTCGCGACCGACGGCGCCTTCTCGATGGATGGTCACCTCGCCCCGCTCGATCGCATCTGCGAGCTCTGCGAGAAGTACCGTGCGCTCGTGCTCGTGGACGACTCCCATGCGTCGGGCTTCCTCGGTCCCCATGGACGCGGCACTGCCGAGCACTTCGGCGTGGAGGGGAGGGTCGACATCCTGACCTCGACCCTCGGCAAGGCGCTCGGAGGGGCCGCGGGCGGCTTCGTGGCCTCTCGGCGCGAGGTGGTGGAGCTCTTGCGGCAGCGCGCCCGCCCCTACCTGTTCTCCAACACGCTTGCGCCGGCCATCGTGGGCGGAAGCCTCGCCGCGCTCGACCTCCTCGAAAAGTCCACGGCGTTGCGCGACCGGCTCATGGAGAACGCCCGCACCTTCCGGGAGGCGATGTCCGCCCGGGGCTTCGCGGTGAAGAAGGGCATTCACCCCATCGTCCCCATCATGCTCGGGGAAGCTCGGCTGGCGGTGGACTTCGCGCGGGATCTCCTGCTCGACGACGTCTATGCCATCGGCTTCAGCTACCCGGTCGTGCCGCGAGGCGAGGCGCGCATCCGGGTCCAGCTGTCGGCGGCCCACACCTCCGAGGACCTTGACCGGGCGGTGAGCGCTTTTGCTCGAGTGGGCAAGCGCCACGGCGTCCTCGCTTGACCGACGCGGCTTATCCGCCCGGACGGGGACGTCCTCGGACGCACGACCAGGCTTAGATTCGCGCGGGGGTGTCCCCTGGCCGCTTCTCCCACTCCCACCGAGCTCGCGGTGACGAGGTTGCCGCAGCACCTTCGCCGTTTCACGGTGGTGCAGGACTACGGCGCGTATTCTCCTCGCGACCAGGCGGTCTGGCGCCACGTCCTCGGGCGGCTCGTCCCCCACCTCACGGCGCGGGCCCACGAGTCCTATCTGCGCGGGCTCGCCGCGACCGGAATCGGGACAGAAGCCATCCCCCGCATGGACGAGATGAACGAGAAGCTCTCCCGGATGGGATGGTCGGCGGTGGGCGTGCGCGGGTTCGTCCCGCCGGCGGTGTTCACCGAGCTCCAGGCGCGCCGGGTCCTCGCCATCGCCTGCGACATCCGGACCCACGAGCACATCGCGTACACGCCGGCACCGGACATCATCCACGAGAGCGCGGGACACGCCCCCATCCTGGCCGACCCCGCCTACTCTCGCTTTCTCGAGAGGGCAGGCGAGATCGGCTTTCGGGCCATCGCCTCGCGCGAGGACGCGGAGGTCTACGAGTCGATCCGGGCGCTCTCCATCGTGAAGGAGGATCCGGCCGCCACGCCAGGCGAGGCGGCCCTCGCGGAGGAACGGCTTCGCGCGGCTCGTTCGGCGCGACACTCGGTGTCCGAGGCGACGCGGGCCTCGCGCCTGTACTGGTGGACGGCCGAGTACGGCCTCGTCGGCTCGCTCGCCGCCCCGAGGATCTACGGCGCGGGCCTCCTCAGCTCGATTGACGAGAGCACGCGCTGCCTGTCGGCCGAGGTGGAGCGCCTCCCCCTCGACGTGAGGGCGGCCGAGGTGGACTTCGACATCACGCGCATGCAGCCCCAGCTCTTCGTGGCAAGGGAGCTTTCCGAACTCGAGGAGGTGGTGGAGGCCCTTTCGGGAACGCTCGCCTTCCGCCGAGGAGGCGACTACGGCCTGCGCGTGGCGCAGGAAGCACGTACCGTGAACCACCTCGTCCTCGACGAGGGCGAAGAGGTGAGCGGCACGGTCCTCACCTCGTTCCCCGCGCCCCGGGGTGGTGGCGAGCTCGCCACCGCGCTCGCCCTCCTCGGCCCACCCGTCCTCCTCTCGCGGTCCGGACACGCTGCCGGACCTCCACGGGAGGTTCCCTGCCTCCTCGCCTTCGGCCACGCCCGGCCGCCGGCCGAGGGAGGGTTTCGCCTGGTGTTCGAGAGTGGCCTTGCGCTCGAAGGACGCATGCGGAACGGCCTCGCGAACGAGCTGCGCGCCTCTCTCGGTTCGCGGGAGCTCGCCGTCCCCTCCACGGCCTTGCTGCTCGCCTCCTCCTCACTGCCGTCGGTGGGCGGAGGGCCGGCCGATCCCGAGGCCTGGGACGAGCGGTACGGCGTTTCACCCCAGGCCCACGAGGACGAGGCGCGGGCCCGGGCCCACCGCCGAGTGGCCCTCGCCCCCGAGCTCGCATCCCTCTACCTCGAGGTGCGCGGCCTGCGCGAGGCGTCGACGCGAGACCCAGCTCGTCTTCGCGCGCTCGAAGAGCTCGCCCGTTGCTTCGACGGAGAGTGGCTCCTCCGCTCGGAGCTCGAGGAGCTCGAGGGCGCCCTCTAAGCGCGGAACCGGCGGTGGAAGCGCCAGGTGGCGAGGCCCAGGATGATGGGGCCGTAGGCGCCGAGGGCGAAGAGCTCCACCCACGCGTCCTTGGCCCCGGCTCCGCGGAGGAGCACTCCCCGCACGAGCTCGGCGAAGAAGCGCAGCGGATTCATCCAGGTGGCCGCCCGGAGCCATCCCGGCATGCTGTGGATGGGCGTCATGACGCCGGAGAGGAGCACCGCCGGCAAAACGAAGAGAAAGCCGCCGAGGAAGCTCTGCTGCTGGGTGGAGCTCAAGGTGGAGATGAGAAGCCCCACGCCCAGGGTCGAGCAGAGGTAGAGGAGCGTGCCCAAGGCGAGGACGGGGAGCGAACCGCGCACGGGCACCTCGAATAGGTATGTCATGGCGGCGAGGGAGAGCAGGACGTCGAACAGTCCGATCACCACGTAAGGCACCATCTTCCCCGAGAGCAGGATGAAGGGCGGCACGGGCGTCACGAGGACCTGTTCGAGCGTGCCCACCTCCCCCTCGCGGGCGAGGCCCATGGCGGTGACGATGGTGGTCACGACCACGAGCAGCATGGCCAGGATGCCGGGCACCGTGTAGACGGAGGTCTTGAGGCGCGGGTTGTAGAGGACGCGCGAGGTGAGCCCCGCCTCCGGCATGAGCTCCCCGGCGGGGAGGCCCGGCGACCCGAAGAAGCGCCCGGTCGCGCTCACGGCCGTGTTGGCTCGCAAGGGGTCGGTACCGTCGATGACCACCTCCACCGAGACGGGGCGCCCGGCCGCGAGGTCGGCGCCGAGGCGGGGCGGCACGATGAGGGCCACGGCCGCTCGGTCCGCGTCGATGAGCGCGTCGGCCTGCGCGCCGCTCGAGGCCCGCTCGACGCGCGAGAGCGTCCCGTCGGCGAGGAGCCGCCGGAGCGCCCCGCGGCTCTCGGGGCTGAAGTCAAGGTCCGCCACGGCGGTCGGAACTCTATCGACGTCGAAGTCGACGGCGAATCCGAACAGCACCGTCTGGATGAGGGGCGCCATGATGAGCATGAACATCATGCGCCGGTCCCGCAGCGTCTGGAGAGCCTCCTTGCGCACCACCGCCAGGAACTGGACCCTGGCCCGGCTGCCGCTCATCCTCATGCCACCCTCCTCTCGAAGCGCGCGGTGGCGATGGCGAGGATGAGGGCCGCGAAGAGCCCGAGCGCCACGAGGTCGGGCCAGAGGAGCGAGAGCCCGCTCCCCTTGAGCAACACGCCCCTCAGGCCGTGCACGAGGTAGCGAGCCGGGATGACGACCGAGATGACCCGCAGGAGGCGGGGCATGTTCTCAACGGGAAAGAGCATCCCGGAGAGCAGCATCGAGGGCAAGAGAGACGAGAGGAGACCCGCCTGCGTCGCCACGAGCTGGTTCTTGGCGAGGACCGAGACGAGCAATCCCTGCCCGAGCATGCCGAGGAGAAAGAGGAGACCGAGCGTGAACAGCAACGGAAGGCCCCCGCGGATGGGCACCCCGAAGGCGGTCGAGCCCACCGCGATCACGAGCAGGAGAAGGAGCGTGCCGAGCACGAGATAGGGGATGAGCTTCCCGAGCACGATCTCGAAGCGCCCGACCGGGGTGGCGAAGAGCTGCTCCATCGAGCCGCGCTCCCACTCGGAGGCCACGGTGAGGGCGGTGAGGAGCACGGCCACGATGGCCATGAGATAGGCGCTGAGACCCGGCACGAGGAAGATGGCCGACCGCCCCTCGGGGTTGTAGCGGATCCAGCTGCGCGCCTCGATGGCGCGGGCCGATCGGCGACCGCCGCTCGCCCGGCCGAGCTCGACCTCTGCGATGGCCTCGGCCTTCTGCAGGACCTGGTTCGCGCTCGCCGCGTCGGCCCCGTCGACGAGGAGCTCCGCGTCCCCGCGCACACCGCGCGCGAGGTCGCGCGCGTAGCCCTTCTTGACGACGAGTGCCGCCCAGGCCTTGCGCCGCCGGAAGAGATCGTCGACGCGCTCGAGCGCCGTTCGGCCGGCGTCCTCGAACTCGCCGGACTCGAAGAAGGCGGTCGCCAGAGCTCGCGAAGCCTCCGTCTCGTCGAGGTCAACCACCGAGAGCGGGATCCGGTCGAGATCGAAAGACACCCCCCAGCCGAAGAGGATGAGCATGAGCGGCGGCATGACGAGGGCGAGGTAGAGTGTGCGCGGGTCGCGCCGGATGTGGAGCACCTCCTTCGAGGCCATGGCCCAAACCCGGACCGCGAATCGGCGCAGGCGCTCGTTCACCGCGCCACCTCCGGACCTCGCCGTGCGGTCTGTCCCACCACGGCCAAGAAGACGTCCTCGAGAGAGGCTTCCCCCTCCTCCACCTCGAGCTCGCTCGCACCCGCCGCCTCGAGCGCCTGGAGGAGCTGGGCGAGGTCTTGCCACCCGGACGCGAGCCGCACGTGCAAACCCGCGCCGAAGGGCTCGACGGCGAGGACGCCCGGAAGGTCGCGGAGCCGCGCCCCGGCCCTGGCGAGCCCTCGCCCGCGGACGAGCATCACCCGACCCGGCACCCATCGCGTCTTCAATCCGGCCGGGGTGTCGAGCGCCACGAGCTGTCCGTCGACCATGAGGCCGACCCGCCGGCAGTACTCGGCCTCGTCGAGGTAGTGGGTGGTGATGAAGACCGTCGTCCCCTGGCGCGCGAGATCGCGTATGAGCCGCCAGAAGGTGCGCCGCGCCACCGGATCGACCCCGGCGGTCGGCTCGTCGAGGAACACGATCTCGGGCTCGTGCAGCACCGCACAGGCGAGAGCGAGGCGCTGGCGGATGCCTCCCGGCAACTCGCCGGTCGTGGCCCGCCTCTCGCTAGCGAGGTCCGTCTGCGCGAGCACCTCGGCGACGCGCCCACGCAGGCCCGGACCGGAGAGCCCGTAAGCCGCCCCGAAGAAGAGGAGGTTCTCCTCGACTGGCAGGTCGAGGTAGAGCGAGAACTTCTGCGACATGTATCCGATAGCGCTCTTGACCCGGATGGGTTCCTCCGCCACGTCGTGGCCGGCCACGACCGCGCGCCCGGAGGTCGGCGCGATGAGTCCCGTCAGCATGCGGATGGTGGTCGATTTCCCCGCGCCATTGGCGCCGAGGTAGCCGAAGATCTCTCCGCGCGGGACCTCGAAGGAGACGTCGTCGACGGCGGTGAACGTCCCGTAACGGCGGGTGAGATGCTCGGCGAGGATGCTCGGCTCGCTCACGCGCCTTCCCCTCCCGCGTCGGCGGCGGCGCGGATACGCGCGAGGAAGAGGTCCTCGAAGGTAGGGGCCACCCTGCGCAGGCTCGCACCGAGCGGAGCGAGGGCTCCTGCGAGGAGGCCTCCCCCGCCGCGCACCGCATCGACGCGCAGGCGGGACCCGGCCGGGGAAGCGGCCCGCACCTCGGGCCGCCGAGCGAGCAGGGCCTCCACCGCGTCCCGCTCACCGCCCACGATCTCGTAGGTCTCTTCGTCGAAGGCGGCGAGGAGCGCGCCCGGGGGCCCCTCCAGGATGAGCCGGCCCCCGTGGATGAGCCCGACACGTCCGCAGCGCTCCGCCTCGTCCATGTAGGGGGTGGAGAGGAGCACGGTCATTCCTCCCTCCACGAATTCGTGGAGGAGGCCCCACAGCTCCCGGCGCGAGACGGGGTCGACCCCGTTCGTCGGCTCGTCGAGGAGCAGCACGCGAGGTTCGTGCAAGAGCGCGCAGGCGAGCGCGAGCTTCTTGTACATGCCTCCGGAGAGCGCATCGGCCCGCCGGTCGGCGAACCGCTCGAGCCGGGTGAGCGAGAGGAGCCGTTCCGCCCGCTCCTCGAAGGTCTTGCGCGGCAGGACGAAGAGCTGCGCGAAGAAGCGCAGGTTCTCTTCCACACTGAGGTCTCGGTAGAGGCTGTACTGCTGGGGCATGAGGCCGAGCGCCTCGCGCGCCGCGCCGCCCCGGCGCGGGTCCTGCCCCAGGACGCGCACCTCTCCGCCGTCCGGAACGATGAGGCCAGCGAGCGCACGGATGGCGGTGGTCTTGCCCGCTCCGTCCGGGCCGACGAGACCGTAAAGCTCACCCTGCGCCACCGCGAAGGAAAGGCCGCGGAGCGCGGCGGCGCCGGCGAAGCGCTTCTCCAGGGCGCGGGCCTCGAGCGAGGGTGTCATCGCCCGGTCCCCTCGAGTTCGACCTGCACCGGCATGCCGGGGCGCAATTTGCCTTCGGGGTTGGAAAGCCATACCTCGACCGGGTAGACGAGACGGTCGCGATCGGTCCGGGTCTGGATGTTGCGCGGCGTGAATTCAGCCCGTGCCGAGACGGTCCGCACCACCCCTTCGAAGCGCACCCCGGGCCAGGCATCGGCGAGGACGGTCGCCTTCATGCCGGGTCGCGCCAGGGCGAGCTCGGCGTTCGGCAGGTAGAAGGTGGCCTTCACCTCCGACAGGTCGACGAGCTTCACGAGCGGCTGGCCGGCGCTGACGAGCTCGCCGACCTCGTGCGGCAGTTCGTCGACTTCCGCGTCGCGCGGGGCGCGCACGCGACACTCCTCGACGAGGATCTGGGCGCGCGCCAGGGCGGCCTCGGCCGCGCGGGCCTGGGCGAGGGCCGACACCGCCTGCGCGTCCGAGGCCTTGAGGGTCGCGACGGCGGCCCGCGCCTGCTCGGCGCTCGCGAGAGCCTGAGCCTCGGCCGCCCGGGTCTGGTGCGAGAGCCCCTCGGCTCCGGCCCGCGTCTGGTCCCGGCTCGCAACGGCCACGTCGGTGGTGAGCTCGTCGAGCCGGCTGGCCTGGCGCAGGGCCGCGTCACGCTGGGCGCTCAAGGCCTCCGCCTGAGCCCGCGCCGCGAGCTCGGAAGCGAGGGCCGCCTCGTGCGATCGACGCGAGGCGTCGACGGCCGCGGTGGCGGCCGAGGCCTGCGCTCTCGCCGCCGTGAGCCGAGCGAGGCTCTCCGCGTAGGACGCCTGCGGATCGGCGCAATCGAGCGAGACGAGCAGGTCGCCCTTGCGCACGTGCTCTCCCTTGCGCGCCGGCTGTTCCAGAACCCGCGCGGTCACCCGTGCCGAGAGGTCCACCTCGGTCCCCTCGATCTCGCCGGAGCCGCCGGCGGGGGCCCGCGCCTCGAGGTGTTGCACGTGCAGGCGCCAGGCGAGCATCCCCGAGAGCGTGAGCACCAGGGCGGCGAGGAAGAGGGCGACGCGTCTCATCGCGGCTCCACGGTCCAAAGACACTGTTCGACGGGATGGGCTGGCAAGGGCCGTGCCGCCGCGAGCCCCTCGATTCGGCGCCCTGCCTCCGGCCCGAGGAGTCAAGCGGACCGACACCCGCGTTCGGCGATCCGAACAGGTCCTGGGGGCGCGGCCCGGCCGAAACCACTTGGGGGCGAGATGGCCCGACTCCGGCACCGTCCTTGCGAGCGCGCAGGGGGTCATGATCGCCCGCACCGCCCTCGCCCTGCTCCTCGTGCCGGGCGCCGCGTTCGCCCACAGTCCCGGGCCGGCCCGCGAGCTCACCCTGGAGGACGCCCTCGCCCTGCTCGACCGCCAGAACCCGACCCTGGCCCAGGCCAGGGCACGCACGGCGGAGGCGGCCGGAGTCTCCCGCCAGGCCCTCGCCGCGGCCCTCCCCACCCTCACCGCCGCGGGCAGCTACACCCACAACAGCGACGAGGCCTCGGCGCCGCTCGGCGAGCTCTTCGCCCTGCTCGGCGCGAAGGGACCCGTACCCCCCGACCTCATCATCCAGCCGAAGGACGTCCTGGCCGTGAGCGGCAGCCTTCGCGTCCCGCTCTTCGCTCCCTCGGCCTGGGCCGATACGGCGGCAGCGCGCTTTAGCGAGCGATCCGTGCAGGCGGCCGCCCGGGCCGCGCGGGACGAACTCCACACCGCGCTCGTCGAGGCCGCCTTCCGCGCCGGAGCGGCGGAGGAGGTCCTGCAGGCGAGTGAGCGAGCGCTGAAGAGCGCCGACGACCAGGCCGAGCTCGCCTCGCGCGCGCTTTCGGCCGGTACCGGCGTGCCGCTCTCCGTCCTCCAGGCCCGGACGGAGGCGGTGAAGCGCCGGAGCGACCTCCTTCGAGCCCGGGCAGCTCTCGAGAGGGCCCGGCTCGCCACCGGCGTTCTCCTCGGGCAGGACGAGCCCGTGCGCATCCCACTTCCTCCTCCGCAAGCGGCAGCCGAGACCGACCCGCGCGCGGTCGCTGAGGAGGCGCTGGGGCGCCGGCCGGAGCTCGCCTCAGCCGCGGCAGACATCGCGGCCGCTCGCGACGCGCTTCGCTCGGCTCACTTCGGCATCTTGCCCACCCTCTTCGCGGCCGGCAGCCTCTTCGCCCAGGACGTGGCCCTCCCGACCGGCAAGGAGGACGGCTGGCGGATCGTGATCGAGCTCGACTGGTCGCTCTATGACGGCGGCCTGCGCTACGGGCGTGCCCGGCAGGCCGAGGGTGCCCTCCTCGCCGCCCGAGCGAACGAGGACGCCTTGCGGGTCAAGGTGCGAGAGGAGGTCCTCGATGCGGCCCGCGACCTGGAGGTGGCGAGCGAGGGGCTGCACCTGGCCGAGGAGCAGGTGCGCCTCGCCAGCGAGGCCGCCGCCACCGCCCGCCGCGGCTTCGCGGCCGGCATCTCCGCGTCGCTCGACGTGCTCGATGCGAACGATCGGCTGTACCGGTCCGAGATGGACCTCGCCGACGCGCGGGCGAAGCTCGGCATCGCCCGGGCCCAACTCGACTGGGCTGCCGGCCGGAGCGCCTAGCCGTGCGCCTCGCTGCTATGCTGCGAGGTCGGACTGCTCCCTGCATGGCTCCCCACCTGCCACTGCCGCCCGGGTTCGAGGACATCCAGCGCGACGCGCTCTCCCGACTCTTTGGGCGCATGGTGGGCCTGCGGCTCTTCGCGCTGCCACTCGCGGTCGCCCTGGCCCTGTTCGTGGCCGTCAGCGAACCCGCGTTCTGGCGCAGCCTCCTCGTCGCCTCCCTCGTCCTCTCCGCCTTCGCGTTCTTCGTCGCCGAGGCGCTCCGCCACCGCCAGGCCGGGCTCACCCCGCGCGCGGTCCCTCTGAACCTCGTTGCGGTGCTCCTCATCCAGCTTCTGCTCGCCTTCGCCACCGGGGCGCTCGAGAGCCCGGTCACCTACGCCTTCGTCCCTCTCGCCACCATGGTGGGGATCTTCGCCACCCCACGAGCTCACCTCGGTATCGTGGCCGTCCAGATCGGCGGGGTGATGGCGCTGCTCGCGGTGGAGCTCTGCGGCCTCGTTCCCGACCTGAACCCGTCGGCCTTCGGCGGAGGAGCCCGGGCCGGCCACAGCGACGTCCATCTCGTGACCACCGCCGTGGTCCTCTCGGTGTTGATGGCACTCGCCTCGCGCGCCGGGCGGGGCGTACGCCGGGCGTTCGACGCCATGCTCTCCCGAGCGCTCTCCGCACAGGAGGAGTCCCTCCGCGCCCACGCCGAGCGGACCGAGGAGCTCACCGCTCTCTCTGCCGAGATCGCCCACGAGCTCAAGAATCCACTCGCCTCGGTGAAGGGCCTCTCGGCCCTCCTCGCCGAGCAGGTCCCATCGGGAAAGGCCGCCGAACGCCTGGCCGTGCTGAGGCGGGAGGTCGACCGCATGCAAGGGATCCTGGGGGAGTTCCTGAACTTCTCGCGCCCGCTCGTCCCCCTCGAAGCGGGCCGGGTCGACCTGGCTCGGCTGGCCTTGGAGGTGGGTCAGCTCCACGAGGGCATGGCGCACGAGCGGGCCGTACGCCTCGAGGTGCGCGCCACACCGGCGGTGGCGCGGTGTGACGCGCGCAAGGTGAAGCAGGTGCTCATGAATCTCGTCCAGAATGCCCTCGACGCCAGCCCGGGTGGCGCCGCCGTCGAGGTCGAGGTCCACTCGGCCGACGGCGAGGTGACCGTGCGCGTGCTCGATCGAGGGAGCGGGATCGAAAAGGCTCTCCTCGACCGCGCCTTCGAAGCGGGGGTCACGACCAAGCCCCGGGGCTCCGGTCTCGGTCTCACCATCGCCCGGGCGCTCGCTCGCCAGCACGGGGGTGAGGTCGAGCTCAAGGCGCGCCCAGGCGGGGGCTGCGAGGCCGATCTGCGCCTGCCAGCGGCCTGCGCCGCGGCCGAGGTGGCTCCATGACCGCCGAGGTCCTCGTCGTCGACGACGACCCGGGCGTACGGTACACCCTGCGCGAAATCCTCGCCGCGGACGGTGTGGAGGTGGACGAGGCGGAAGACGGCCTCGCCGCCCTCGAGCGCTTTGAGGTCTCTCCCGTCCCCCTCGTCATCGCCGACCTGCGCATGCCCCGCCTCGACGGGATGGAGCTGCTGCACCGGCTCCTCGATCGTGTCTCCCCGCCGCGAGTCGTGCTCATCACGGCGCACGGGTCGGAGCGGCAGGCGGTCGAGGCCATGAAGGCGGGCGCCTGGGACTACTTCCGCAAGCCCTTCGAGAACGAGGAGCTCCTGGCGGTGGTGCGACGGGCCCGGGTGGCGAACCAGCTCTACTCGGAGAACGAGCGGTTGAGGGGCGAGCTCGCCCTGGCCGGCTCGATGGTCTTCGCCTCGGAGGCCATGCGCCGGCTCGCTCAGCTGGTGGCGCGGGTGGCGCCGCGCGACGTGACCGTCCTCGTCACCGGGGAGAGCGGAACCGGCAAGGAGCGCGTGGCCGAGGCCCTCTGGCGAGCGTCCCGACGCGCAGAGGGGCCCTTCCTTCGCTTCAACTGCGCGGCGCTCAGCCCGGAGCTCGCCGAGGCCGAGCTGTTCGGGCACGCGCGCGGCGCCTTCACCGGGGCGGTGCGGGCGAGGCCGGGCTTCTTCGGCGAGGCCGACGGCGGGACCATCCTCCTCGACGAGGTGGGTGAGCTCGCCCAGGGCGCCCAGGCCAAGCTCCTCAGGGTCCTCGAGGACGGCGAGGTGCGCCCGGTGGGCGAGGACCGGCCGCACCGGGTGGACGTGCGGGTGCTGGCGGCCACCCATCGCGACCTCGCCGAGGAGGTGGCGAGGGGCACCTTCCGAGCTGACCTCTTCTACCGCCTCAACGTGGTGAGCCTGCGCGTGCCCACCTTGCGCGAGAGACCCGAGGACATCCCCGTCCTGACCCGCCACTTTCTCGACCGCTTCGCGGACCGCTTCGGCGTGTCGAGGGTGACTCCGTCCGAGGAGCTCCTCTCCCGGCTGCGCGCTCAGCCGTGGCCCGGCAACGTGCGCCAGCTCGAGCACGCCCTCGAGAGCCTCGTCGCGCTCTCGCCCGACGGCGCGCTCGATCTCGATACCCTGCCCGCGGGGACGCTCGGGGGGCCGGCTCCCCGCTCCGGTCTCACCCTCAAGGACCGAATGGAAGCCTACGAACGCGGCCTCGTGGCCGAAGCGCTCCGGGCAGCCAAGAACAACCGGAGCGAGGCGGCCCGGGTCCTCGGCATCTCACGGGTGACCTTGCACGACAAGCTGCACAAGTACGGCCTCACCGGGAGCGAAGACACCGGGGAAGATTAGGAGCCTCCCTCAGCGGCGCAGAAGGCCTTGAGGAGCTCCCGGTGAGCACGGTCCTGGTCGGCGAGGGCGCGCATGAACCCGGCCACCGCGGGGTGCGCCCCGTCCGCCATCACCTCGGCGTGCGCGATGGCGGCCCGTTCCTCCAGCTCGAACAGGCACCGCTTCAAGCCGGCGAGGTCGTCCGCGTAGGCGCCGGCCTCGATGCGGGCGAGCAGCTCGCCCGTCGCGCGCTCGAGATTCTCGAGCCCTTCGAGCCCGAGCGCACGCAAGTGGAAGAGGCCACGATCGCTCAGGTAGCGGGCGCGGAAGAGCCGAACGCGGGAGGCGTGCTGGTGCTCCTCGTCTTCGAGCTGCTTCAGGAGCTGCCGATCCTCCAGGGTCCAGTCGAAGCGTGCGGCGGCGGTGCGATAGAGCTGAGCGGTCTTGAGCTCGATCCGCTCGGCCAGACGGAAGACATCGAGCGCGCCCGCCTTCGCCATCGCCGTCCGGCCTCCCTCCGGCATACGTCGCTCATAAGTACCCCATGGCGTGGCCGCCGCCTCGCGCCTTCTCGGGTCGAGCCGGTCTCCCCGGCAGATGGAGCCCGGCCGTGCGGAGTGCCGGCGGCTCGCCTTCACCCGGGAGGTGAGCCTTCGGGCGCGGAAACGTTTTCTTGAGGCAAGGCGACACGGCTCGGCCGCTCCTCGTCCTGCGGCGGCAATTTCCCGAAAGGGTCACGCGCGACTCGTTTTCGCGCTATCTTCAGCGCGCCAAGGAGACTTTCATGCCGAACGGTCGCTACCGCGTTCCCGAGCCCCGCAACGAGCCGAACCTCACCTACGCCCCCGGGACGGCGGAGAAGAAAGCGCTGAAGGCGCGCCTCGCCGAGCTCGCCTCGCAGGAGATCGAGATCCCTTGCCTCATCGGCGGCAAGGAGGTCCGGACCGGACGGCTGGCGGACGTGGTCATGCCCCACCGCCACCGTCACCGGTTGGCGCGCTTCCACCAGGCGGGGCCTGCCGAGGTGGCCGAGGCCGTCGAGGCGGCCGAGGCGGCGCGCCGGGAGTGGGCCGCGCTCGACTGGTGTGAGCGGGCCGCCATCTTCCTGCGGGCGGCCGACCTGCTCGCCGGCCCGAGAAGGCCCTCGCTCAACGGCGCCACCATGCTCGGGCAATCGAAGTCGGTGATGCAGGCCGAGATCGACTCGGCCTGCGAGGCGATCGACTTCTTCCGATTCAACCCCTGGTTCATGCAACAGATCTACGACCAGCAGCCCTTCTCTCCCCCTGGCCAGTGGAACCGGGTCGAGCACCGGCCGCTCGAGGGCTTCGTCTTCGCCGTCACCCCCTTCAACTTCACCTCCATCGCCGCCAACCTCCCCACCGCTCCGGCCATGCTCGGCAACACCGTGGTCTGGAAGCCGGCTTCGAGCGCGGTCTATTCGGCCTACCACCTCTACCGGCTCCTCGAGGAAGCCGGCCTCCCTCCCGGCGTCATCAACTTCGTCCCCGGGCCCGGCCGAGCGGTCGGCGACCCCGCCCTGCAGAGCCCGCAGCTCGGCGGCGTCCACTTCACCGGCTCGACCGAGGTCTTCCACGGCATGTGGCGCACCATCGCGGCGAACCTGCCGCGCTATCGCTCCTACCCGCGCATCGTCGGCGAGACCGGCGGCAAGGACTTCATCTTCGCCCACGTCTCGGCTGACCCGGACGCGCTCTGCGCTGCCCTCGTGCGCGGTGCCTTCGAGTACCAGGGCCAGAAGTGCTCGGCGGCCTCGCGGGCCTACGTCCCGGAAAGCCTGTGGCCCGGGGTGAAGGAACGCCTCGTCGACCTCGTGGCTTCCATCCGCATGGGTGACCCGGCCGACTTCACGACCTTCATGGGTGCCGTCATCGATCGCCCCGCCTTCGATCGGATCCGGGGCTACCTCGAGGCTGCGAAGTCATCCCCGGAGATCCGCGTGTGGGCCGGCGGGCGCTGCGACGCCTCGGAGGGCTTCTTCGTCCAACCGACGGTGGTGGAGACGACGAACCCGCATCACCGGCTGATGGAGGAGGAGATCTTCGGCCCGGTCCTCACCGTCTTCGTCTATCCCGACGGGCAGCTCGAGGAGGCCCTCGCCTTGTGCGCGAGCACATCGCCCTACGCTCTCACCGGAGCTCTCTTTGCCCGCGACCGGCTCGCCATCGCGAGAATCTCGGCCCTGCTCACCGACGCCGCCGGCAACTTCTACGTGAACGACAAGCCCACCGGCGCGGTGGTGGGACAGCAGCCCTTCGGCGGCGCCCGAGCCTCCGGCACCAATGACAAGGCCGGGAGCCTCGCGAACCTCATGCGCTTTGTCTCGCAGCGCGCCATCAAGGAGACGTTCTCTCCGGCCACCCGGATCGATTACCCGCACCAGGGCGAGCCGTAGGGCGAGGTGGCATGCGCTCCCCGCCCCCCCTTCCGGCTCCGGTGCGGGTGGCCGCTGTCGCCCTCGGGCTCGTCCTCGCGGTCCAGGCCGCCTTGGCCTTCTTCTTCGCCCGCAGCGGGCAAGCGAGCTTCGCGATGTACGCGGCCTTCTTCCTCCTCTTCGTCCTGCTCCTCGCCGGGCTCGTGAAGAGGTCGCGCCTGGCCTGGCTTTGGGCTCGCTACCTCTCCCTCGCCCTCGGAGCGGTGGTGGCCGCGAGCCTCGCCTCCGCCCTCTATTCGCACCACATCAGCCTGGCGGCCCTGGGGGCTGGGCTCTTTGGACTCGTCCTTCCGCTCTTCGTGGCTGGAATGGCGCTCGGCCGCCCGGGGACCTATCCCTTCTACGACCTCGTCTGCCCCGCCTGCGGCGCGCGCACCGGCGTGGGCGAAGACTTCTTCTTCCGGCGGGCGCTCTGCCGGAAGTGCCACAACGTCTGGTAGGCGTTCGGAGCGGCATGTCCCGGTGTGGTCCGGGGGCCACACCGGTGTGTGTCACTTCGCCCCGCTCGAGGAGTCCTGGCCCGGACCCCCGGGTGCTCCAAGCCGAGCGCGGACAAGCGAAATGGAACGAGCGGAGAGGGTGCGCTCGTTGGCGCGGAGCGTGCACGAATGCCGCGCATGATGGTGAGCCAGGTGAGGCCGAACAGGACGCCTGCGACGCGCCTCGTGCTCGGGTTTTTCGCCCTGGTTGCCGTGGTGTTGCTCCTCGCCGCGGCCTCTTTGCGCGGCTGGTTCCCGGGGAGGGGCCTCGCGCGCTGGCGCGACAGCGCTCACTGAGGCACGACCGGAACGGAGAAGCCGAGGGTCGTCCCCTCACCGGGCGCGCTCTTCGCGAAGATGCGCCCCCCGTGAGCTTCGACGATCCGCTTCGAGACGGCGAGGCCGAGCCCTACCCCTCCGCTGCCGCGCGCTCGGCTCCGGTCGGAACGAAAGAACGGGGTGAAGAGGCGCGCGAGGTCCTGCGGGTCGAGGCCGATGCCGCGGTCGGTCACCTCCACCGCGAGCGCGCTCCCTTCGGCCCGAGCCCGGAGCGTCACCTTCGCCGGCGCGTCCGAGTACTTGCAAGCGTTGTCGAGGAGGTTGTCGAGCACCCGCCTCAAGAGGGCGGGGTCGGCCTCCAGCCAGGGGAGCTCGCCCTCGAGGAGGAGCTCGAGCTCGCGCTCCGGATGGGCATCGCGGAAGCGCTGCGCGGCGTGCAGGATGAGCTCACGCCCCTCCACCGCTTCGCGCCGGAGTGGCAGGGCGCCTCGGGACCTTTCCCCGGAAGCGAGGTCGAGCCGGGCGGCGGTGAGCACGTCCTCCACGAGCCGGGTGAGCTCGGAGAGGTCTTCCCCGATCTCGGCGAGCGCGCGCCGCGCACGCTCGGCATCGCCTTCGGCGGCGAGCTCGAGCGCGACCTGGATGCGCGCGAGCGGCGTGCGCAGCTCGTGCGAAACGTTGGCGATGAGCTCCCTCTCGCTGCGGAGGAGCGCCTCGATCCGATCGGCCATCTGGTCGAAGGCCTCGGCCACCTCTCCCACCTCGCCCCTCATGCGCAGGCGGGCCCGCGACGAGAGGTCGCCGGCACCGAAGGCCCGCACCGCCCTCCCGAGACGCTCGAGGGGCGCCGCGATGGCGCGGGCGAGCGGGATGGAAGCCACCGCCAGGGCGAGGAGGACGGCGGCGAGGAACGAGGCCCCTCGCAGAAAGGAGGGAGACGGGAACTCGCCGGTGAGCAGCACGTAGGTGTTCTTTTCCCCCTCCACCGGGGCGGCGAAGGACCAGTGACGCCGTGGGACCTTGAAAGGGCCGTGGGCGAGGGAGGCCTCCTCGCCGGGCGAGAGCGGCAAGAGGGGCGGCTCGACGTTGGAAGCGAGGAGAGATCCCTCCGAGTAGACGCTGACGGCGACGCCGAAGGTGTCGTGTACTCGGACCAGTTCGCGGGCAAGCCGGACGCGGTCGCCGCGGAGCTCGCCCACCCGCGCCGCCGCGTACTCGGCGAAGCGTTCCGGGGTGCGCCCGGCCGGTGCGCGTCCGAGCGCTGCGCCGACTGCGAAGATGGCCAGTGCGACGAGCATGAGGAGGAGCAGACCGTTGAGGTAGACCCGCCAGAACATTCGAGCCGGCGTCCGTTGCCGGTGGGCAAATACCCAGGGCACGGCCTAGCTCGTCCCGTCCGCGAAGACGTAGCCCACCCCGCGCACCGTCTTGAGCAACCGCGGGTGCTTGGGGTCGTCCCCCAGCTTGTGGCGAAGCCTCGACACGTGCACGTCGATGGAGCGGTCGAACGACTCCTCCGCGCTGCCCTTGGCAATCTCCATGAGCTGCTCGCGGGAGAGAACCCGACCCGCCCGTTCAGCGAGCGCACGGAGGAGGGCGAACTCGTAGCCGGTGAGGGAGATCTCCTTGCCCAGGTAGGTGGCCCGCCGGGCACCCGGGTCGACTACGAGCTGGCCCACCCGCACGACCTCGAGCGAGGGGCCGGCCCGGCCACGGGCACGGCGGGTGACGGCCCGTATTCGCGCGAGCAGCTCGCGGGGGGAGAAGGGCTTGCCGAGGTAGTCGTCGGCGCCGAGCTCGAGCCCCATGACCCGATCGGCCTCCTCCCCCAAGGCCGTCAGGACCACGATGGGGACGTCGGAGCGCGTCCTCAGCTCGCGGCAGACCTCGAGGCCGTCCTTGCCGGGCAGCATGAGGTCGAGCAACACCACGTCGTACCGCCTCTGCAGTGCCTCGGCGAGTCCGCGGCGACCGTCGCTCTCCAGGGTGACGACGATGCCGTGACTCTCGAGGTACTCGCGGGTGAGGGTGGCGAGGCGCAGGTCGTCCTCGACGAGGAGGGCGGTCAAGGTGGTTTCGGCAGCCATCACGGGGGATCTTAGTCCTCTTCACTCGGACAGATGGCGGTCGAGCTTGCGGGTGATGAGGGCGCGCTGGGCCGGGGTCAAGATCTCGTGCAGGTCGAGGAGGGCATGGGCCACCTCATCCGCCATCCTCTTCAGGGCATCGGCCCGGGCATCGACGATGGCCAGCACCTTGGCCTGGTCGGGTGCGTCGCTCTTCCACTGTGCGACGAGGTCCCGCCGCGCCTCGAGCTGTCCCTCGTGAAGTGCGCGTCCGTCGGCGACGAGCCTGTCCCTCAGGGCGTGGACTTTCTGCCGCTGGGCGTCAGTGGCCCGCACGTCGTCGAGCATATCGTCGAGGCGGTGCGTGAAAAATCGCTCGAAGCGGGCCGGGTCGCCGTCGCCATGGCCCCGAAAGGCGGCGAGAGCGAGTCCGGCGCCGGCGAGGACGATGATGGCGAGCACGCTGCCCAGGATCTTCTTCATGGCGGGTCTCCTGTCGGTCTAGACGAGGAGGGTGCCTCGGCCCACCTGACGCCGCTTGTCGCGCAGGTGAAGAAAGGTTAAGAGCGGCCCTCGCGTGTCTCTCGTCACCGCGAATGGCCTTGCGCTCGCCTTCGGTCCCAAGATCCTCTTCTCGGGCGCCGGTTTCACGATCGCCCCCCACGACCGCATCGGCCTCATCGGCGCGAACGGCACCGGCAAGTCCTCGGTCCTCAAGATCCTGGCGGGCGAGGTCTCGGCCGACCGCGGGACCCTGGCCTGGCGGAGAGGTGCGCGGGCCGGCTACCTACCCCAGGACGTGTCGGCGCTCGCCGAGGGGCCCCTGCTCGAGACGGTGCTCGCTTCGGTGCCTGGCCGCGGGGAAGCGGAGGCGCGCCTTTCTGCGACCGAGATGGCACTGCGAGAGGCGAGGGACGCCGAGGAGCAGCTCGAGCTCGCTCAGGCGCTCGCCGAGGGGCATGCCGAGCTCGACCATTTCGAGGAGCGCCACGGCCGCCACCTGGCCGAGCGGATCCTCTCCGGGCTGGGGTTCACCCAGGACGAACTCGCCCGCGACCTCGCCACCTTCTCGGGCGGCTGGCAGATGCGGGCCGCGCTCGCCGGGATCCTGCTGCAGGATCCCGACCTGCTCCTCCTCGACGAGCCGACGAACCACCTCGACATCCCGGCACTCACCTGGTTCGACGCCTTCCTGCGCTCCTCCAAGAAGGCGCTCCTCCTCGTGAGCCACGACCGCGAGTTCTTGAACCGCCAGATAGACCGCATCCTCTCGCTCGAGCCGGAAGGGATGCGCTCGTACGCGGGCGACTACGACGCCTACCGGAAGCAGCGTGAGCAGGAGCGTGAGCAACTGCAGGCGCGGGCGCGCCGCCAGGAGGCGCGCCGCGCCGAACTGCAGGGATTCATCGACCGCTTCGGCGCCAAGGCGACCAAGGCCCGCCAGGCCCAGAGCCGGCAGAAGATGCTCGACCGGATGGAGGAGGTGGAGGTTCACGAGGAACGCGCCACCCTCTCCTTCTCCTTCGCCCAAGCGCCGCGCTCCGGCAAGGAAGTGCTCCGGCTGGAGGGCGTCCACAAGGCCTTCGGCGAGCGGGTGGTCTATCGCGAGCTCTCGGCCCAGGTCCTGCGCGGCGAGCGGATCGCCGTCATCGGCCCGAACGGCGCCGGCAAGACCACCCTCCTCCGCCTCGCCGCGGGCGAGCTCACCCCGGACCGGGGCCTCGTGCAGCTCGGTCACAACGTGCTCGCCGGCTATTACGCCCAGCACCACGTTCTCCCCGAGCGAGCCTCCTCCGGAGCGGCAGCGTCCCCCTTGAGCGAGGGCGTCCTCGATCCCGGGCGGTTCGCCTCCCTCGACCCTCGAAACACCATCCTCGAGGCGCTGTGGAGCGTGGTGCCGGAGGCAGGCGAGGCCTTCGTGCGCAGCGTGGCGGGAGGCTTTCTTTTCTCGGGAAGCGAGGTCGAGAAGTCGATCAGCGTGCTGTCGGGAGGCGAGCGCGCCCGGGTGGCACTCGCCCGGATCCTGCTCTTGCGCTCGAACCTGCTCCTCCTCGACGAGCCGACGAACCACCTCGACCTCGGCTCCTCGGAGGCCCTCATCGAGGCACTCAAGGGCTACGAGGGCACCATGATCTTCGTCTCCCACAACCGCAGCTTCGTGAACGGCCTCGCGACCCGCGTCTGGGAGGTGAAGGCGGGCGGCATCGTCGACCAGCCTGGCAACCTCGACGACTGGATCTATCACGAGCGGCAGCTCGCCACGAGCGGAGACGGGGCGATGGTGGCGAAGGGCGAGGCCCCGGTGCGGGAGAGCGCGCGCGAACGCCGGCGTGCGGAGGCCATCGCCCGCAACGCCCGCGCAGCACGGCAGAGGCCCCTGCGCGAGGCCATCGCGCGCCTCGAGGCCCGCATCGCCGAGCTGGAACAGGCGAAGGGAGCCGCCGAGCGGGCCCTGTCCGATCCCGGGCTGTACCAGGATTTCGAACAGGCTCGGCCCCACGTCCTCTCCCTTTCGGCCGCCAAGGAGGAGCTCTCTCGCCTGTATCCGGAGTGGGAGGCGCTCGAGCTCGAGCTCGAGGCGCTCGCCGGGTCCGGCGACTGAACCCGCCCGGGCACAGAATGATGCGGTGCGTAAAGACCGGGCGGACCTCCAGCGAGCCGGCGACGCTTCGCTCCGGGTGAGTGAGGCCCCTCGCCCGTGCTCCGCTTGAGCCCACATCCCGCGAGAGGGAGAGCGCGGGAGGCCCCGGGGCGTTAGCGAGAGGGAGACGGCGGGTGCGGCCGGCGCGGCTTGGGAGGGGACGACATGGAGCACGAGGCGATGGCCAGCAGATGCGGTCCGGGCTCGCTCAAGGATGCCCAGGGACGGACCATCGCCTACCTGCGGCTGTCGCTCACCGATCGGTGCAACTTCCGGTGTGGTTACTGCTCGGTCTCCGACTACGACGATCCGCGGTCGGTCCTCACCCGTCCCGAGATCGCCCGCCTCGCCGCCATCTTTGCCCGCCTGGGCGTGAGGCGTATCCGGCTCACCGGGGGTGAGCCCACGCTGCGCAAGGATCTGTTGGACATCGCAGCCGACCTGACGGCCACCCCGGGTATCGAGGAGGTGGCGCTCACCACGAACGGACACCGGCTGCGCGAGCTGGCCTTCCCGCTCAAAGGTGCGGGCATCCGGGCGATGAACGTATCACTCGACACCGTCTCTGAAGAGCGGCTGCGTGCGATCTCGGGCCGGGGCGCCCGCCTCGCCGATGTCCTCGAGGGCATCGACGCCGCGTCCAAGGCCTCGTTCGATCACTTTCACCTCAATACGGTCGTGATGGCTGGGCAGAACGAGGACGAACTCGGGGAGCTCGTGCGGTTCGCCTGGGCACGGGGAGCGACGCCCCGCTTCATCGAGCTCATGCCCTTCGGGGCGGGCCGCCCGGTTCCCACCGCGCGCGTGAAAGCGCTCCTTGCCGCGCAGGGGGTTCTTCTCGAGCCCTGCGAGAAGCGCGGGTGGGGGCCGGCGCACTACATGCGCGAGCGGGGGTCGAGCGCGACGCGGCACGTCGGCTTCATCGGGGCCATGAGCGAGAACTTCTGTGAGTCGTGCAACCGGGCGCGCGTGGCCGCGGATGGCAGCTTCCAGGTCTGCCTGGGAGGCGAGGGCAAGGTTCCCCTGGGTGGGCTCTTGCGCACCGGCGTTCCCGTGGAGGTCCTCGAGGCCCGCATCCGGGAGGCACTCGGTCGGAAGTCCCCGCGCCATCGCATGGAGCTCGTGGGCCAGGGCCTCGTACAGCTCCTCCCGATGATGGGGATCGGTGGTTGACTCAAAGGGCGAGCGGGCTTTGCGGCGAAGGCATCTCAGAAGTAGAAGCCGAGCCCGGCCAAGAAGCTCGTCTGGTGGAGGTCGGACGGGTTCAAGTCCGAGTCGAAGAAGGCGCGCTCCTTCAGCTCGGCCGTGGCGAACAGATCGCGGGTGAGCCAGAAGTCGAGGCCGAGCGAGAGGCTCCCCGTCGTGTGCCAGAGCCGATCGCTCTTCAGCCAGGCGCCCCCGGCGCCGACGGAGAGGAACGGCTCGACCGGGCTCCAGGGAAAGAAGTCGTACTTGAGGGAGGCGTCGACGAGCCGCACCGGATCGGAGTACTCGTAGCCGATGCGCAGGCTCCCTCCTCCGCGCGGTCCGCGCAGGAGAAGGGCGATGTCGGCGGTGCCGTGGGTCGTGTCTCCGTGGTCGAGGGTGCTACCGCCGGGCGCGAGCTCGAGCCCGACGGTCCCGCGCGGCCCCGTGCGGCCCGGGTACCAGGCGGTCGGCGGACCGGCCGGCGCGTAGACCACCGCCGGAGGAGGCGGGGCGGGCGGGACGGCGGCAGACGGGACCACGCGATCGCAGACGTAGGTGACGTGCCCGTAGGCATCCACCTGGCGGTGATAGCCGGGTAGACAGCCCGGGACGTTGGCCGCGGCGCAGGGAGGGGGGCCGGAGCGCGAAGGGGGCGCGGGGCAGGCCTGGCCGAGCGATGCGGCCAGGATGAACGAGGCGAGCAACATGGCGGGCTCCTCGCGGTGACGGTTACGCCCGAGCCCGCATTGCGACGGCCGTGCCGCCGAGGAACCCGAGAAGCGGCCATAGCTTAACTCGAGAGGCAGAAAGCCCTATCCGTGGCCGGAGCGCACACCGTGGCACGGAAGCGACGCCCCCGCCCGAACACGGTCGGCCGAGGTGGGAAGGGCCGAGCCCGGGCGGACCCAAGAGGCTTCGCCCTGCGAGCGCGGCGGGCGAAGGGCCGCCGTGCGAGTCGAGGAAGTGGCGGCGAGTTCACTCCGGGAGCCGGCGCCACCTCTTCCCGGGGGACGCGAAGCCGAGGCCCCTCGCCCGCTTGGCCGAGGCCGAGGGCGTTCAGCGCCGATAGGCTCGCAGGAAGGTCCCGAGCGCACCCTCGACCGTCCGGCGCGCGAGCGCGTTCGAGACGCGCGAGAGGACGCCGAGCTCGAGGCGCCAGAGGAGGTCCGACAGGCAGAGGGCGATGAACTGGGCGGCGGCGAGATCTCCGTCCTCGATCCTGAGCGTGCCCTGTTCTCCCTGTCGACGAAGGTAGTTCGCGAGCCGACCGCGGATGGCGCAGCTGGCGTCGTCGAAGAAGGTTCGACCGAGCTCGGGGAAGCGGCCGGCCTCGGCCACGAGGATGCGCCGGTAGGCGAGGGTGCTCGGCCGCGCCACCAGATGGAGGAAGGCCTCGCCCACCTCGGTGAGGTCCCGGGCCGGGTCGCCGGTGGGCGCGCCGAGCAGGTCGGCCAAGCGGGCGCGCACGTCGGCCGACTCCTCGGTGGCGCAGGCCACGAACAGCCCCTGCTTGTCGCCGAAGTGGCTGTAGAGCGTGGCCTTGGACACGCCGGCACATGCGGCGATGGCGTCGACCGAGGTGCGCTCGTAGCCCTTGGCCAGGAAGAGAGTGCGGGCGCCGTTCAGGATCTGGCGCCGCTTGGCGGAGCTCAAGCTGATCTGAGCCTTGGTCATGGTGCCCGGTTCAGACAGTACTAAACGGTTCAGTCTGGACAGTCAACGAGGTATCGCGTAGAAGCGATCTCGCTCCAGGAAGGTGCCTCCCGAGGCACCGTCACCGCTCGAAGGGGCCGCTCATGTCCAAACACTCGATACCTCTTGACGGCCTCCTTCCCGGATTGAGGGTGAACGTGGCCCAGCTCGCCCTGGCCGCCCTCGGCCTCATCAGCCTCCTCGCCCTCCCCGCCTGCAACAAGGCTCCGCCCCCGGCGCCTCCCCGCGGTCCGGCCGAGGTGGGCGTCGTCACCCTCACCCCCACCAGCGTCGCCTTGAGCCGAGAGCTGCCCGGGCGCGTCTCGGCCTTCCGGGTGGCCGAGGTGCGCGCCCGGGTGAACGGGATCGTGCTGAGGCGTCTCTTCACCGAGGGTTGTGACGTCAGGGCCGGCCAGCTGCTCTACCAGATCGACCCCGCCCCCTACCGCGCCGCCCTGGCGAGCGCCCGCGCCCAGCTCGCCCGCGCCGAGGCGAACGTCGCCTCGGCTCGGCTCCAGGCGAGTCGCTACGCCGAGCTCATCGACTCGAGCGCGGTGAGCAAGCAGGACTACGACAACGCGGTGGCGGCCCAGAAGGCCGCCGAGGCCGACGTGGCGGCGGGGCAGGCGGCGGTGGAGACCGCCTCCATCAACCTCGGCTACACCGACGTCACCTCACCGGTCTCGGGCCGCATCGGCCGCTCGGCGGTCACCGAGGGTGCCTACGTGCAGGCGGAGCAGGCCACCCTGCTCGCCACCGTGCAGCAGCTCGACCCGGCCTATGTGGACGTCGCGCAATCCTCGACCGAGCTCCTCCGCCTGCGCCGCGAGTTCGACGCCGGCAAGCTCCAGCGGGCGGGCCGGGCCGGAGCCCGGGTGGAGCTCGTCCTGGAGGACGGAGGCCCCTACGCGCAGCCCGGCACGCTTCAGTTCTCGGACGTCACGGTCGACCCGAGCACGGGGTCGGTGACCCTGCGCGCGCTCTTTCCCAACCCGAAGGGCGACCTCCTGCCCGGCATGTTCGTTCGCGCCCGCCTCGACGAGGCGGTGAACCCGCAAGCGCTGCTCGTGCCCCAGCGCGCGGTCACCCGCGATCAGAAGGGCCAGCCCAGCGCCTTGGCGGTGGGCGCCGACGGCAAGGCGGAGCTCCGGCCCCTCACCGTGGACCGGGAAGTCGGTGCAGACTGGCTGGTCAGCGCCGGCCTGCGCGCCGGCGATCAGGTGATCGTCGACGGGCTGCAGTTCATCCGCCCCGGCTCGCCGGTGAAGCCACTCCCGGCCACCCCATCCGAGGCCCAGCCCGCCGCCGCACCATCCCAGCCCTCGCAGCCCCAGAGGTAGCCGTGGTTCGCTTCTTCATCGACCGCCCCATCTTCGCCTGGGTCATCGCCATCCTCATCATGCTGGCGGGTGGCATCGCCATCACCGGGCTGCCCGTCTCGCAGTACCCGACCATCGCGCCACCCAACATCACCATCCAGGCCGTTTATCCTGGCGCCTCGGCCAAGAACGTGGAGGACAGCGTCACGCAGGTCATCGAGCAGAAGATGAACGGGCTCGATCACCTGCGCTACATGGCCTCGAACAGCGACTCGGCCGGCAACGCCAGCGTCACGCTCACCTTCGACGCCGGGACG
>Ga0335078_10000451_pt1 | contig 63586 bp, 58 predicted proteins | sample Lox_Sample_32_FD_206711 | JGI IMG/M metagenome (GOLD analysis project Ga0335078, IMG submission 206711) | Soil microbial communities from Loxahatchee National Wildlife Refuge, Florida, United States - Lox_Sample_3.2 | ecosystem: Environmental > Terrestrial > Soil > Wetlands | place: USA... | reverse complement strand
CCTCGGCTATCGTTTCATGCACCGCGCTGCGCAGCGCGGCGACCGGCCGGTGGTCCCGCCCGCACCGGATGGCGTTGGTGAGCAGGGCCAGCCAGGTGTGCGAGGCCGGATCGAACGCCAGGCTGGTCCCGGTGAAGCCGGTATGCCCGGCGCCGCTGGCCGGCCAGCACCGCGGCAGGATGGGCGTTGGCTCGCGGCCGGCCAGCACCCAGCCCAGCCCGCGCGGCGGGCTGGACGGCGGGGTATGCCGGCGCAGCGCCAGGCCGGACAGACCCCGGCCCCAGGGCGGGTCCACGCTGCCTGCCCACGCCGCGAGGTAGGTAGCCACGTCCGCCACCGGCGCGAACAGGCCGGCGTGCCCGGCCACGCCGCCCAGCAGCTGGGCGTTGCGGTCATGCACCACGCCGCGCAGGGCCGGCTGGCCGTCGTGGGATTCGGTGGGCATGAACCGCAGCGCGGCCGGTTCGGGGGTGAAGCCGGTGGCGGTCATGGCTAGCGGCTGGAAGATCAGCTCGCGGGCCGCCACCGCGACAGTTACCCCGCACACGGCCTCGATCACGAATCCGAGCACGAGGAACCCGATATCGGAGTAGGCCACCGCGGCCCCCGGTGCGGTCTGCGGCCGTTCGGCCAGCACGTCCGCCCGCATGGCCGCCGGATCGGCCGTTTTCCGGTAGTACCGGCGGGTGGCGGGCAGACCGGAGGTGTGCGCGAGCAGCTGCCCGAGGGTGATGTCGCCACGGCCCGCGCCGCGGAATGACGGCAGGAACCGCTGCGCCCGGTCCCCGAGCCGCAGCTGCCCGGCTGCCGCCAGCACCAGGACGACCGGCAGCGTGGCCATGACCTTGGTCAGCGAGGCCAGGTCGAAGCCAGCACCGGGCAGGGCCGGCGCGCCCAGGGCCCCTGGTTCCTCATGCCCGGCCGCGAGGACCCAGCCATTCCCTGGGCTGCGGCCGGCCGCGAGTACCACGCCGCAGATCCCGCCCCCGGCGATAGCCCCGGTGACCTGCCGCCGGATGCTGGCCCGGGCTGGTTCTGGCGGCCAGTCAGCCATCATGTCAGGCGGGCGGAATGGACTGGGGGAAGCGGAAGAAGCCGCCTGGGTCGTAGCGCGCCTTGACCCGGCGCAGGCGGGCGTAGTTGCGGCCGTGATAGGCGTCCGCCCAGCCGGCCAGGCCGGGGTCGGGGAAATTCGGGTAGACGCCGCCGGTGCCCAGCGGGTGCACCACGCTCCAGGACCGGGTCAGCCAGTCGCGGGCGGCGGCGCGCTCGCCTGCCGGGGCGCCAGCGCCGATGGTGACCGTGTGCTTGAGCAGGAACCGCGCGTCGCGGTGCGGGAACGCGGTGGCCTCGGCGGGCACCCGGTTGTACGCGCCCGCCCACGGGCTGAAATCCAGCTCGCGGGCCTGGCCGCCGATCCGGCCGTGCTGGAAGTGGCGAACGAGGGCGGCGATCGCCGCCGGGGTCAGCGGCCGGGCGAAGTACTCTGACTTGCTGAGTGAGTGCGGCGGCTGGGGCGCCGCGGCGGGGCCGGCCAGCTGCTCACCCAGCTCGGCCAGGTACTGCTTGGCCTCCAGGAAGGGCACGAACCTGCTGGCCATCGAGGCCGGCCCGGAGCCTGCCCGGTCCGCCAGCTCACCCAGCAACCCGGTGGCCGAGGTCCCGGGGCCAGTCAGCGCGCCGAACACGTGACACACCGGCGGCGAGCTGGCCTCGCCAGCGGCGGTCACCAGCAGGCTGGCGGCCATCTCATCGGGTGTGTCCGGCGCCCAGGACTGCCACGCCGCGATCAGCCGGGCCGCATCCGCCTGCGCCCAGGTGAGGTGGAAGACCGTCAGCCGCGGCGCCGGGACCGTGCGGAAGGCCAGCGAGGTCACCACCCCGAAATTTCCGCCGCCGGCCCCACGCAGCGCCCAGAACAGGTCCCGGTGGTGCCCGGCGTCGCAGCCGACGACCCGGCCATCGGCCAGCACGACCTGCGCGCCGAGCAGCCGGTCACAGGTCAGCCCGTGCTGCCGGCCAAGAATCCCCAGCCCGCCGCCCAGCGTGAGCCCGGCGATCCCCACATCCGGGCCGCAGCCCGCCGGGATGGCCCGGCCCGCCCCGGCCAGCGCCTGGTACACCTCGCCGAGCCGGGCCCCGGCACCCACCGTCACCACGTCACCCGATACCGTCACCGCCCGCATCGGCGTGACGTCGATGACGATCCCGCGGGTAGTGGAGTGCCCGGCAAAGTCGTGCCCGCCGCTGCGCGGCGCCACCGGGAGCCGGGCCCGCCGGGCGAACGCGACGGCCGCGGCGACGTCGCCGGGGGTCAGGCAGCGCGCCACCGCCGACGGCTGGATCGTCTGGAACTGGGCGATGGCGGGCTTGCTGGCCTGCTGGTAGCCAGGCGTGCCGGGCAGCAGCAGCTCACCCGCGATCGCGGCGCGCAGCGCCGCCCAGTCCGCGGCGGACAGGGTCACAGTCATGCTCACGACGCTAGACGACGGCCGGGAACCCGTATCGCCGGGCCGGTGGTGCGCTGCTGGCGGCGGCCGGCCAAGATGGGCACCGGCGCCGATGGCAGCACGTCACGTCGATCTAGCAGGGGGCAGACATGACCACGCAGCTCAACCCGTATCTCAGCTTCCGCGACAACGCCAGGCAGGCGATGGAGTTCTACCACTCGGTGTTCGGCGGGGAGCTGACCACGAGCACGTTCGCCGAGTTCCAGGCCAGCGACGACCCGGCCGAGAAGGACAAGATCATGCACTCGATGCTCACCACCAGCGGTGGCCTCGTGCTGATGGCGTCCGACACGCCGAGCCGGATGGACTACACCCCGGGCAACAACTTCTCGATCTCGCTCAGCGGCGAGAAGGACGACGAGGAGCAGCTGCGCGGCTACTGGGACAAGCTCTCCGCCGGTGGCACCGTCACGATGCCGCTGAACTCAGCCCCGTGGGGTGACGTGTTCGGCATGTGCACCGACAAGTTCGGCATCAACTGGCTGGTCAATATCGCCGGCCGCTGAACCGCTGGCTGGGGCGCCGTCAGCTCGCGTTCTTCAGCCGTTCCAGCAGCGCCTCGTGCTCGGCCCACAGCTGCTCGGGCAGGTGGCTGCCGAACGTCGTGAAGTACTCCCGGGTGAGCTCGGCTTCTTCCTGCCACAGGCCCGGGTCCACCGACAGCAGCAGCTCGAGGGCAGCGCGGCTGATGCCCAGGCCGTCGCTGTCCAGGGACTCCTGGGCCGGCAGCCGGCCGATCGGGGTGTCCACGGCCGCCGCCGTGCCCGACAGGCGCTCCACGATCCACTTCAGGACCCGGCTGTTCTCGCCAAAGCCAGGCCAGGCGAACTTGCCATCGGCGTCCTTGCGGAACCAGTTGACCGTGTAGCACCGGGGCAGCTTCGCTGGCTCGGTCATGCCGCCGACGGCCAGCCAGTGCGCGAAATAATCGCCCATGTTGTAGCCGCAGAACGGCAGCATCGCGAACGGGTCCCGGCGCAGCTGGCCGACCTGGCCGGTGGCCGCGGCGGTCGTCTCGGAGGCGATGGTCGCGCCCAGGAACACGCCGTGGCGCCAGGAGAAGGCCTCGGTCACCAGCGGCACCGCCGTCGCCCGCCGGCCGCCGAACAGGATGGCCGAGATCGGCACCCCAGCCGGGTCGTCCCACTCCGGGGCGATCGATGGGCACTGGGCGACGTCCACCGTGAACCGGGAGTTGGGGTGGGCGGCCGGGGCCGGCGACGCGGGCGTCCAGTCGCGGCCCTGCCAGTCGGTCAGGTGAGCAGGCGGCTCCTTGGTCAGCCCTTCCCACCACACGTCGCCGTCGTCGGTCAGCGCGACGTTGGTGAAAATCGTGTTGCTGGCCAGCATCTGCAGCGCGTTGGGGTTGGTGGTGGCGCTGGTGCCCGGTGCGACGCCGAAGAAGCCCGCCTCGGGGTTGATCGCATACAGCCTGCCGTCCGCGCCGAACCGCATCCACGCGATGTCGTCGCCGATCGTTTCGAACCGCCAGCCGGGGATGGTGGGCTGGAGCATGGCCAGATTGGTCTTGCCGCACGCGGACGGGAAAGCGGCCGCGACGTATTTCGGCTCGCCGTCTGGCGGGGTGACCTTGAGGATGAGCATGTGCTCGGCCAGCCAGCCCTGGTCCCGGGCCATGGCCGAGGCGATGCGCAGCGCGTAGCACTTCTTGCCCAGCAGCGCGTTCCCGCCATACCCGGAGCCGAACGACCAGATCTCCCGGGTCTCCGGGAAATGCGAGATGTACTTGGTCTGGCTGCACGGCCAGGGCACGTCGGCCTGGCCGGCCCGCAGCGGCGCGCCTACCGAATGCACGGCCCGGACGAAGAACCCGTCGTCGCCCAGTTCGTCCAGCACCGGCGCGCCCATCCGCGTCATGATCCGCATCGATGCCGCCACGTACGGCGAATCAGTGATCTCCACGCCGAGCTCGGCGATGGGCGAGCCGAGCGGGCCCATGCAGAACGGCACCACATACATGGTCCGGCCCGCCATGCACCCGGCGAACAACTCGGCGAACGTGGCGCGCATCTCGGCCGGGCTGATCCAGTTGTTGGTCGGCCCGGCGTCTTCTTCCTTTTCCGCACAGATGAACGTGCGGTCCTCGACCCGGGCGACGTCCGAGGGGTCCGAGCGGGCGAGGAAGCTGCCCGGCCGCAGGTCGGGGTTGAGCGGCACGATCGTGCCCTGCCGCACCAGCAGGGCGGTGAGCTGATCTGCTTCAGCCTGGGAGCCGTCGCACCATTGAACGCGGGCGGGCTGGGTAAGCGCTGCAATCTCGGTTACCCACGTGATCAGCGCATTGTGCGCCGTCGGGGGCTGGTTCAGCCCGGGAATGGCGTCGCCCACATGAACTCCTTCTGGTGACCGGCGGCCCCCCCGTGGCTGCCCGGTTTCGGGTCCAGCCGATACGGGCCGCGTATCTTAACAACATGCACGAGATGTCAGTGGCGCGGTAGCCCCTGCATGTGTGGAGGTTTGTGGTGTTCATGCAGCGATTCTGCGATGTTTGTGAATACGGTCCGTGATGCCAGCGTCCAGGGCACGCGTTGGCGTGCGGCTGCGCCGCTTCCGTGAGGAACGCGGTCTGACCCAGGCCGCCCTGGCCAGCGCGCTGGGGATTTCCCCCAGCTACGTGAACCAGCTGGAATCCAGCCAGCGCCCGATGACCGCGTCCGTGCTGCTCAGACTGGCCAGCGTTTTCGATGCGGATCTTCAGCAGTTCTCGGCGGAGGACGCGGACCGGCTCGTGGCCCAGCTGCGTGACGTGCTCACCGACCCCTCGGTCGGCGAGCAGATCTCGATGGCGGAGATCCGTGAGCTGGCGGTGACCATGCCTGCGGTCGGCCGCTACGTGATCGAGCTGCACCGCCGGTACCGGCACAGCCGCGACGTCAACGAGGCCTTGACGACCCGCATCGACGCCGGGACGGCCGGCTCGGTGTCGGTGCCGCCACCGATGGCCCAGGAAGAGGTGCAGGAGCTGTTCTACGCGCGGCGGAACTACTTCGCCCCGCTCGATCTGGCGGCCGAGCGGATCTTCGCCCGGGCCGACCTGACGATCGGCAACACGGCGGCCGGGCTCGCCAGCTGGCTCAGCAGCCGCCACGGCATCCGGCTGAGCGACCTGCCGTCCAGCCAGCAGCCCGTCAAGCGGCGCTACGACCCCAAGGCGCGGGTGCTCTCCCTGTCCCCGCTGCTCAATCCGGGACAGCGCGCGTTCCAGCTGGCGACCCAGCTGGCCCGCATCGAAATGGCCGAGCAGATCGACGAGATCGTCGCCGACGCGAACCTGTCCGGCGATGACGCGCGCATGCTCTGCCGGATCGGCCTGGCCAGTTACTTCGCTGGCGCCCTGGTCCTGCCCTACCGGCCGTTCCTGGCCGCCGCCGAGACCCTGGGCTATGACCTCGAGCTGCTGGAGCGGCGGTTCGACGTCGGCTACGAGACTGTCGCGCACCGCCTCAGCACGCTGCAGCGTCCCGGCGCGCGTGGCGTGCCATTCATCTTTGTGCGGGTGGACCGGGCCGGCAACATCTCCAAGCGCCAGTCGGCCACCAGCTTCCACTTCTCCCGCGTCGGGGGTTCCTGCCCGCTGTGGAATGTCTACGAGGCGTTCGTGCATCCCGGCGAGATTCAGACCCAGCTGGCCCAGATGCCGGACGGGCGCGGCTACCTGTGGGTCGCCCGCACCGTCTCCCGCCGGTACGGCGGCTACGGCACCCTGGGCAAGACGTTTGCCGTCGGCCTGGGCTGCGACCTGCAGCATGCCCAGCGGCTCGTCTACTCCCACGGGCTGGACCTCACCAGCCCCTCCGGGCGCGTCCCGATCGGGCCAGGGTGCAAGGTGTGTGACCGGAACACCTGCCCGCAGCGCGCGTTCCCCTCGATCGGCAAGCCACTCGACCCGAACCCCTACCAGAGCAGCTTCATCCCGTACGCGGCCGGCCGGGCAGCCGCGGAGCAGGTCCTGCCGTCCTGAGCCAGGACAGGCCTGGACTGGCTCACCGTTCACGTCTACCGTTGGGCTGCGGTTGATGAACCCACCTGGGCCTGGTGTCTGCCCGGGCTCGTGTCCAGACCCCCCGGACGCGAGCACGGTACTGGCGGCAGCGCCTGGACCGGCGCGAACCTGGCCTCCGGTGAGTTCCCGCCGGGCGGGCTGCCCTGAGGGTGGCCGCCAGCCCGGCGGCAGCGGCCCGCGCCTGCCGCCTCGCGTGTCCCCCCACACGCTGACGCGGGCCGCTCAGCCGTCCAGTGCCGCCAGGCGGCGCCCACTGACGCCCAACCTGGTGGCAGCTCCGGGACCCCCCACCAGCTTGGCCGGGGCTGCCACCAGGTATCAGTTACTCTGCGCCACCGGCGGCTGTTGTGGTATCAGCAATTTTACTTACCCTGGTGCGGTGGCAGGAGCAGGAGGATGACGCTCAACGGCCGGTTGCTGCACAAGCTCAGCACCGGGCTCGCCGAGCTGTACCTGCCCGGCGGCGGTGACCTCGCTGGCCGGGTGATCAGCCTGGTGTCCGGCCTGATCCCGGCCGAATCCTGCTCCTACAACCACCTGGTCGGCCCGGTCGCCGTCGCCTGGCAGATCGAGCCCGCCGACGTGCTGGATTTCCCCGACGCCGAGCAGCTGTTCCAGCAGCACCTGCCGGAGCATCCGCTACTGCGGCACTACGAGATGACCGGCGACCTCGCCGCGCGCCGCATCTCCGACGTCGCCAGCGACCGCCAGTTCCGTTCCCTCGGCCTGTACCGCGACTTCTACCAGCCGGCCCGGGTAGATCATCAGCTCGTCGTGAGCGTGCCCGCCCCCCACGACGGCCTGATCAGCATCGCGGTGAACCGGTACCGCCGGGACTTTACCGACCAGCAGCGGGAGCTGCTCGATCTGCTGCGCCCGCACCTCACGCAGGCCGCCACGATCGCCGCGCTGCTCAACCAGCCGGTGCCCGACACGCCACGCGACTCCGGCGGCCAGCTGCTGCTGACTCCCCGCCAGACCCGAATCCTGCAGCTGGTCGCGGCCGGGAGTGCCGACCGCGACGTGGCCCGCGCCCTCGGGCTCAGCGTCCGCACCGTCCAGGCCCACCTGCAGCACATCTACCGCGCGCTAGGGGTCAGATCGCGGACCGAAGCGCTCGCCCGCGTCCGGGTGCTCTCGCTCAGCGGCGCGGCCAGCCGCCGGTGTAATGACCAGTAGGGTGAGCGCATGACGCAAGCCGGGCTGGGACGGTTCGGCATCTGGCGCAGCGCAAGCGAGGTGACCCCGGAGCTGGCCGCGGGCATCGAGCGGCTCGGCTTCGGCGCGCTGTGGCTGGGCTCCTCGCCGGCCGGGGACCTGGTTCAGGCCGAGGAGCTCCTCGACGCGACCACCACGCTGATCCTCGCCACCAGCATCGTGAATATGTGGCAAGACCAGCCGCAGGACGTGGCGGGCTCGTTCGCGCGCGTGCAGCGGCGCCACCCCGGGCGGTTCGTGCTGGGGGTGGGCGCGGGTCACCGGGAGGCCACCCAGCAGTACGCCCGGCCGTACGAGACGCTGTCCCGCTACGTGGACGCGCTCCAGGCCGGGGGCGTCCCCCGGGACAGCCTGGTGCTGGCCGCACTGGGCCCGAAGGTGCTCGGCCTCGCCCGGGACCGCGCCGCCGGCGCCATCCCCTACCTCGTCCCGCCCGGGCACACCCGCCAGGCGCGGGCCGTGCTGGGCCCCGGCCCGCTGCTCGCGCCCGAGCACATGGTGGTGCTGGACACCGACCCGGACCGGGCCCGGGCGCTCGGCCGGACCAGGGTGCGCCCGCATCTCGGCCTGGTCAACTACACCAGCAACCTGCGCCGGCTGGGCTGGACCGAGGATGACCTCAGCGGGACCGGCAGTGACGCGCTGGTCGATGCGCTGGTCGCCCACGGCAACCCGGCCGGGGTCGCCGCGCAGCTCACCCGCCACCTCGACGCGGGAGCCGACCACGTGTGCCTGCATCTCATCACCGGGGAGGGCGCCGACCCGCTGCCCGGGTACCGCGCGCTGGCCCCGGCGCTGGGCCTGTCGTAGCCACGCCTGCGGGGCTCCAGTCGCCAGCCGGATACGGCGCACGCCGCCCATGATTTCCACCGCGGGGCCGAACCGCGAGGAGGCCGGCCGGGCTGATCACGGCTCGACGATGAACGGGAGCATCATGTCGTTGTCCTCGTGCTCCAGGATGTGGCAGTGGTGGACGTACGTCTGCGGCGCGGCCACGCCGGCTGGCAAGTCGAACCTGGCGCGGATGGTGGTGAAGTAGCCCGGGTTCGCCCTGGTGGTGTCCTTGAAACCGCGCTCGGTGCGGACGGGCGGCCGCATGGGCCCGGTCGCGAACGGCGCTGGGTCGATCCCACCGGGAACGCCCCGGGGGCCGCCATACTTCGCCTGGTAAGCGGCGACGTCAAACGGGGTACGGCCGATTACCTGGTGGGTTACCAGGTGGGTGTGCATCGGATGGGTGTCCGGGGTCATGTTGATGAACACCCAGTCCTCGACCGTGCCCGCCTTCGGCCGCTGCCTCGCTGCGTGCTTTGCGAGGAGTGTCTCGAAGTCAAGGCCGCTGAGGTTCAGGGTCCAGCCAGGTGTGTCGGCTGCGAGCTCGTTGAGGGTGATGAAACGCGTCCGGCGCGGGGCGGGCAGGTGGGCACGCCGCCCCGGCAGGCTGCCCGGGACCGCCGCTGGGCCGGGCCGGGTGAGAGTGGTTCCCACCCGGACCTGCATGACCGCGGGCAGCGGCGGGGCCGGGGTGCTGACCGGCCTGCGGGGGGTGGTGTTGCGCAGCAGGAGCGTCTTCCCCGCGGCGGGCCGGAAGTCGGCGATCACGTCGGCGCGTTCGGCCGGCGCGAGCACCAGGTGCCGGACCGGCACCGGCTTGTCCCACAGACCGCCCTCGGCGCCAATCTGCCACAACCGCGCCCCGCCGAGGCGCAGGTCCATGATCCGCGCGTTGCAGCCGTTCAGGATCCGGAACCGGTACAGCCGCGGTTCCACGTCCAGGAACGGCCACACCTTGCCGTTCACGAGCATCACGTCCCCGAAGTACTCGGGGATCCAGACCACGCCGGCGATGTCGCTGACCGGGTAGCGGAACGTCCCGTCCGCATTGAACTGGCGGTCCTGGATGACCAGCGGGATCTCATACCTCCCGCCGGGGAGGCCGGCCGGGTTCGGCTCGGCGCCGGTATCGTGCTCATCCCGCACGATGTACGCCCCGGCCAGCCCGGCGACGACGTTCAGCCGGGTGGTGCCGAACCCGTGATCGTGGAACCACAGCAGCGCGGCGGGCGTCTGGGGCCGCTGGTTGGTGTAGCGCACGTGCTGCGTCTGCCTGTGCCCGAACCCGGCGATGGTGACCGCCGGGTTGCCGTCGCTGTCGGCGGCCACGAATCCGCCATGCAGGTGCGTCATGACCCGCACCAGCCGGTCCGGCTTGACCGTCAGCCGCCGGTCCACCGGAATCCAGGCCGGATATCTCTCCGGGAGCTCATTGGTGAAGCTGGCGCGTACCGGCGTGCCGCTGCGCGCGACGACCGCCATCCCGAACGACCCGGCCTGGCCGGCCAGCCCAGAACCATCGTCATAGGCCCACAACGGGGTCGGCGGCAGGTGAGGATGCAGCCGCCTGCGGATCTGCCGCTGGGTAAACGCATACCGGTGATGGCCAACCGGAGATGCCACCACGATCCCCCGGCCGGGCACCGGCAGTGGCTGCACGTACTTCGTCAGCTTCCTGGCCACCGCGGCCGGCGCCGGGGCGGCGCCCGCGGTCCACGGCAGCGCGAGGGCGGCACCCGTGCCCACCCCATATTCCAGGAACCGGCGTCGGGAAATATCAGACATTTCAGCCACCCCCTCGGCTGAACCCCCGCCCAGCCCTCGTGAGCAAGCCTGATCAGCGGCATGGCGCTCCCGAGCCTACGGCCCACGCTCGGCGGTCCGGCTAACTGGGTGGTTCGCCCTTCCGTTATGGGTGATTAACCCGGAAAGCGCAGTGCGGCATCTGGCCTGCCCGGGCTCAGGCCCGGGTGTAGGCGAGGCTGAGCACGCCGGTCCCGAAGGCCGCCGAGTCGATGAGCTTCAGCGGCACCTTGTCGCCGGGCTCGGCGAACAGTCGCTTGCCGTGGCCGAGCACGACCGGGAACACGAGCAGGCGCAGCTCGTCCAGCAGGCCCTCGCGCAGCAGCCAGCTGACCAGGGTCCCGCTGCCGGTCATGCCGATGTTCTTGCCCGGCTGCTGCTTGAGCCCGGCGATCTGCTCTGCGGCGCGATCACGCGGGATCAGGGTGGTGTTGCGCCAGCCGGCGGAGCGGAGCGTGCCGGAGACGACGTACTTGATGGCACCGTTCATCGACTCGGCCATCTCGCCGGTCTGGTGTGGCCAGTGAGCGGCGAACGCGTCGTAGGTGACGCGGCCCAGCAGCATCGCATCCTGCGCCGCGATCAGCGAACCCACGGCCTGGCCGACCTCGGCGCTGAACCACGGGCCGGTCCACTCGCTGGGGTCCTCGATGACGCCATCGAGCGACATGAACAGGCCCGCTACGATCTTCCTCATCGGTGTCTCCTTCTGATTGTCGGCCAGCGTGACGGGCCGGCCTTTCGATGACGCTTCGAACGGGGAGCGCCCAGATGGACACGGCGGCGGAAATTTTTCCGGGAAGGAGGTCGGGGTGCGGTTCCTGCTGACGGTCAACGGCGGCGGCAGGCCGCCGGATAAGGAACTGTTCGCCGAGATGGGACGCTTCGTCGAGGAGCTGACCAGGGCGGGTGTGCTGCTGGCCACCGGCGGCCTGGACCGGGGCACGCACGCCACCGCGTCCGGCGGGAACGTCACGTTCACCGACGGGCCGTTCACCGAGTCCAAAGAGGTGATCGTGAGCTTCGCGCTGATCGATGTGCGCTCGCGGGACGAGGCGCTGGAACTGTCCCGCCGCTTCTGGAAGATAGCCGGGGACGGCGAAGGCGACATCCGCCAGGTGTTCGGCCCCGAGGGGTAATGACGGCCGGCCCCGAAAGCGCGGCGGCCCACCGGGCCATCGAGGCGGTGTGGCGGCTCGAGTCGGCCCGGATCATCGCCGGGCTCACCAGGCTGGTCCACGACGTCGGCGTGGCCGCGGACCTGGCGCAGGATGCCCTGGTCGCCGCGCTGGAGCAGTGGCCAGCCGAGGGCATCCCAGCCAACCCCGGAGGCTGGCTGATGCTCACCGCCAAGCATCGCGCCATCGATCGCATCCGGCGCAGCGAGCGACTCAGCGAGAAGATGAGCCTGCTCGCCCGGGAGCTGGAACCCGGGCGGCTGAACACCCCGGTGGAGTTCGATGCCGTCACCGGCGAGGAGATAGCCGACGACGTGCTGCGGCTCATCTTCGTCTCATGCCATCCGGTGCTGCCCACCGAGGCCAGGATCGCGCTCACGCTGCGGCTGCTCGGCGGCCTGAGCACGGAAGAGATCGCCCGTGGGTTTCTCGCCACGGAGCCGGCCATAGCCAAGCGGATCGTGCGGGCCAAACAGACGCTGGCCAGCAGGCGGGTGCCGTTCGAGGTACCACCGCCCGCCGAGCGGCCGGCTCGCCTGGCGTCGGTGCTGGATGTGCTCTGCCTGGTATTCAACGAGGGATACTCGGCCATGGCGGGTGACGACTGGATGCGCCCGGCGCTGTGCAGCGAGGCGCTGCGGCTCGGCCGGGTGCTCGCCGCGCTGATGCCGGCCGAACCAGAAGTGCACGGGCTGGTCGCGCTGATGGAGATCCAGGCCTCCCGGATTCCGGCCCGGCTCAGCCCGGCGGGCCTGCCGGTTCCGTTGCTGGAGCAGAATCGCGGCCGCTGGGATCAGCTGCTGATCAGACGGGGGTTCACCGCCCTGCTCCGGGCCGAGCAGCCGGGCGGCCCACCGGGCCGCTACGTGGTGCAGGCGGCCATCGCGGCCTGTCACGCACGCGCGCGCACCGCGGCGGAGACCGACTGGGCGCGGATCGCGGCGCTCTATCAGGCGCTCGCCGTGCTCACACCGTCCCCGGTGGTGGAGCTGAACCGCGCGGTCGCGGTGGCGATGGCGTTCGGCCCGCAGCGCGGCCTGGACATCGCGGACCGGCTGGCCGCACAGCCCGCGCTGGCTGGCTACCACCACTTGCCGAGCGTGCACGGTGACTTGCTGGCGCGGCTCGGCCGGCGCGCCGAGGCGGCCGCCGAGTTTCGCCGTGCGGCGTCGATGACCAGGAACATCCCGGAACGTACCGTGCTGCTGCAGCGGGCCGCGGACTGCACGCGCCCCCCGGCGTGATCTCGTCGCTGGCCGGGCCTTGGCTACTGGGTCACCCGGACCCTCCGGCGTGCCTGGCGCACTCGATGAACACCTGCTGGGCGGCCCGCGGCGTCTCGCCCGCCGCTGGATGACGGCGGACGTACCCGCCGTCGGGCTGCATGTCCCACGCGGAGCAGTTGTCTTCCTCGTACGTGCGCAGGATGGTCTCCAGCTCCGCCTTGATGACCGGGTCGCAGACGGGGGTGACGACCTCCATCCGCCGGGAGAGATTGCGCGTCATCAGGTCGGCCGAGCCGATGAAGAACTCGGGGGCGCCACCGTTCTCGAACCGGTAGATCCGGCTGTGCTCGAGGAATCTGCCCAGGGTGCTGTGGACCTGGATCGTCGGTGACAGCCCGGGGACGCCTGCCCGCAGGCAGCACAGGCCGCGGATGTTCAGCGCGATGGGGACGCCGGCCAGGCTGGCTTCGTAGAGCTCGCGGATCATGTGCGTGTCCTGGAGCTGGTTCATCTTGGCCCGGATGCCGCAGGGATGCCCGGCCCGGGCGTGCTCGGCCTCGCGCCGGATCAGCGCGGTGAACCGCTCGCGCAGGTCGTGCGGCGCGACCAGGAGCTTGCCCGGGGTCGGGGCCGGGATGCCAGCGGTCAGCTCGTTGAACACCGCCGCCGCGTGCGCGGCCAGCTCGGGATCCGCGCTGAGCAGCCCGAGGTCCTCGTACAGCCGGGCTGTCCCCTCGTGGTAGTTTCCCGTCCCGACGTGGACGTACCGGCGGATGCCAGCCGGCTCCTCACGCACCACCAGCGCCAGCTTGACGTGCGTCTTGACCCGCTCCACGCCGTACGCGACGTGGGCCCCCGCCTGTTCGAGCTCCCTGCCCCAGCTGATGTTGGGCGCCTCGTCGAAGCGGGCGGTGATCTCGACCAGGACCGCCACCTGCTTGCCGCGGCGGGCGGCGTCCTTGAGCGCCTGGATGATCGGGGAGCGGCGGCCGGTGCGGTAGATCGTGAGCTTGATCGCGAGGACGGCGGGATCGCGGGCGGCGCTCTGCAGGAACCGCAGGATCGAGGTATCGAAGCTGTGGTACGGCAGATGGACCAGGATGTCCCCGCGGCTGATCTCGCCGAATATTGCGGACGGGTCGGCAGGGTCCAGGTGCCGCAGCCGGGGATGGGTCACCGGTTCGTGCGGCGGGTCACGCTGATCGGCGTGATCGTCCACCGGCAGCTCCATGAGGTCGCCGAGGCTCAGCAGCCCGCGAGTCGCGATGACGTCGGCCCGGTCGGCGCCGAGCTGGGTCGCGAGCCAGCCCCGGAGGCCCTCGGGCATGTCGGCGCTGACCTCCAAGCGGACCACGCCCGCGTACTTACGGGCGGTCAGCTCGGCGGTGACCAAGCCGATGAGCGCACCCGGTGACAGGTCCACCTCCTCGTCCCCGGCCTGGTCGGTCCACGGATCATCCTTGGCTCCCCGGCTGACCCGGAAGAAGGAGCAGGTCAGCTCGGACGCCTCCGGGAAGAGCGCGCCCAGGTTGGCCACGATGACCTGCTCAATGGGCACCCAGCCCGCGTGGTTGGGCAGCGGCACCCATCGCGGCCGGTTGGCCGGCACCTTGATGCGCACGAAACGGCGGCTCCGGCGGCCCGGCTCGGTGACCAGTACTGCCAGGTTGAGACCGAGGTTGCTGATGAACGGGAACGGATGGGCGACGTCCGCGGCCAGCGGGGTGAGGATCGGTTCCACCGAGTCCACGAAGTACCGGGCGAGGAAGTCCCGCTGGGCCGGGTCGAGATCCCCGACGTCCAGGATCGGGGTCCCCAGGTCGCGCAGTGCCGGGCGCAGCTGCTCCTCGACGAGCCCGGCCACCAGTTCCTGCTGGGACCGTAGCTCCGCGCGGCACGCGTCGAGCACCTCGGCCGGGGTCAGGCCCTCGGGTCCGCGTCTGTGCCCATCCTGGCTGACCTTCCGGAGCAGCCCGCCGATCCGCTTCATCGCGAACTCGTCGTAGATCATGCCCATGATGCCGGCAAACTTGACCCGCTCCAGCAGCGGCTGCGCCGGGTCTTCGGCCAGGGCCAGCACCCGGCGGGCGAAGCTGAGCCAGCTCAATTCCCGGTTGATGAGAGCCGCCGGAGACTCTGGCGTGACCGGTACGGGCTGTGACATAACTGCGAATCTCGACACGACCGCCCCAGTGGGCTCCACGGCTACTCAACCGTCCCACCACAAAGCCTGCCCCGCCACAGCAACACGGGTAAGGGCCACACGGCCCGCATAACAGGACATCCGCCCTGTTGGCACGCGGGCTAGGCCCCCCGGCACCCGCGGGTGCGCCATACCCACATCGCCGTCCGGACGGCGGCAACTCCGGGGGGGCGGTGCCGTATTTCTACGCTGCCCATCTGCCAGCCGGGGATGGTGAGCTACCTAGCGCGCCAGCCAGCACACCGGGAGGCACGATGACCGCCAGCGACCGCCAGGCCCCGCAGTTCCTGCCGCCCGCCGAGGTCACCGACGCGGCCCGGGCCCGCTTCGATGAGGACATCGAGGAAATGGGCTTCGTGATGAACGTTTCCCGACTCTGGGCCTACCAGCCGGAGGCGCTGAGCGGCCTGTTCGGCCTGATGGCCGGCGTCGCCGCCGCCCGCCCGTTCACGGTCCGGGAGCGCGGCATCCTGGTCACGGCGTCCGCGGCGGCGCGCGGCGACTCGTACTGCTCGCTGGCCTGGGGCACGAAACTGGCCGAAGCAGCCGGGGCACCGGTAGCCGCGGGGATTCTGCGCGGCGAAGACAGCGGGCTGAGCGTGGCCGAGCAGGCGATGGCCACCTGGGCCCGCCGCCTCGCGTGCGACCCCAGCGGCATCGGCCCGGGTGACGTCCAGGCGCTCAGGGAGGCCGGTTTCACCGACGCCGACATCTTCGCCATGACCGTCTTTGTCGCGTTCCGCATCGCGTTCGCCACGGTCAACGACGCGCTGGGGGCGCGGCCGGACGCCCAGTACGCCACGCTCGCCCCCCCGGCGGTGCGCGCCGCCGTCACCTTCGGCCGGCCCATCGACGCCCGCCAGCCGGAGTAGGCCGCACCCTCCGGGGGCGGCTCCCCGGTCACACGGGGCCTCACACGGTGGCCCGGGATCGTGCCGCTACCGGGGTATCACTCAGAAAGGAGAACCGAGATGCCAATGGTCACGGTGAAGGTGATCGAGGGAGTATTCACGCCCGCGCAGAAGCAGGAGATGATCAGCAAGATCACCGACACGATGGTCGGGATCGAGGGCGAGAACCTCCGGCCCGTCACCTGGGTACTCGTCGAGGAGGTCCGCAGTGGGGATTGGGGCATCGCGGGCAACGGCCTCACCACCGCCGATGTGCACGCACTGCAGAAGCAGGGCCAGCCGGCGGCGGCCGGTGCCGGCTGAGCCTCGCCGCCGGTGAGCGTTCGGGTCCGGCTGCTCGGCCATCCGCGCATCGAGGGCGGAGCCGGGCAGCCGGGCCGGGCGCCGCGGGGCAAGAAGTCGTGGGCGCTGCTCGCCCGGGTCGCGCTGGCCGAGCGCCCACCGGCCAGGAGCGAACTCGCCGCCGAGCTGTTCGGCGAGGCGGACGACCCGCTCGGGGCACTCCGCTGGTGCCTGGCTGACCTGCGCCGCTGCTTCGGCGACCCGCAGCTGATGCGCGGTGACCCGGTGCGCCTGAGCCCGGGCCCGTGCTGGCTGGACGTGTGGGCCCTGTGGGCGGGAACGCTGCCCGCCGCCGACATCGGGGGCGAGCTGCTGGCTGGCGCGGAGCCGCGGAACTGCCCGGCCTTCGACATGTGGCTGATGCTGGCCCGCGGCCGGTGCACGGCCCGGTCCATGGAGGAGCTTCGCCGGGCCGCGCTGCAGCGGCTGGCCGAAGGCAACGCCGAGGCGGCGACCGAACCCGCCGGGCGCGCGGCGGCCCTGGACCCACTCGACGAAGGGGCGCAGGAGCTGTTCCTGCGCACCCTGGTCGCGGCCGGTCATCCCGCCCGGGCCAGCGTGCACCTGGCCACGTGCGTGGCGGCCCTGGCCCGCGAGGGCATCACCGCGTCGGCCGCGCTGCGCGCGGCGGCGCGCCCGCCCCCGGCGGTACCGTCCGGCGGCCTGCGGGCGGGAGTGGTCGCCCGGTCGCTGCTGCGGGCCGGGGCCGCCGCCCTGGACGCGGGGTCGGTCGACGCCGGCGTCGATGCCCTGCGGCGCGCCGCCGAAGAGGCGGAGGGGGCCGATGACCCGCGGCTGTACGCGGATGTGCTGCGGGCCCTGGGCTCCGCGCTGGTGCACTCGGTGCGTGGGTTCGACGGCGAAGGCGCCGTGGTGCTGCACCGCGCGCTCGCCGCGGCCAGGACGGCACACAGCCCGCCGCTGGCCACCGACGTCCTGCGGGAGCTGGCGTTCGTGGACGTCCAGGCGGGACGGCACGCGTCGGCCGCCCGGGCGCTGCGGGAGGCCTCGGCCCAGGCGGCAGCCTCCCGCGACCCGGCGCTGTGTGCCGGGGTGCTGGCGATCCGTGGCATGAACGAGGCGGACCTGGGCCGCCATGACACGGCCGCCAGGCTGCTCGCCGAGTCCATCGAAGCCGCGGCCGCGGCCGGGCGCCATCGCCAGGAGGCCTGGTCGACCGGCCTCCTGGCGCGGTCCCTGCTGCTGGCCGGGCGGGCCGGGGAAGCGTGCGCCGCGGCCGGGCGCAGCATCTCGATCTGCGACCGGGAGCGATGGAATGCCTTCCTGCCCTGGCCGCAGGCGGTGCGGGCGCACTGCCTGGCCGCGGCCGGGCGCTGGGACGAGGCCCGGGACGACGCGGAGCAGGCGTTCGCGCTGGCCTGCCAGCTCGGCGACCCGTGCTGGGAGGGCATGGCCGGGCGGGCCATGGCCATGCTCGCCCTGCACGACGGCGAGGGCGCCGCGGCCGTGGGCTGGGCCACCGACGCCCAGCGGCGCTGTGACCGGGTCCCCGACCGCTACGTGTGGGTGTCCCGGTTCGTCGGGCTCGGGCGCCTGGAGATCGCCGCCCGCCAGCAGCCGGAGCTGGTCATCCCGCTGGCCCGCCGGCTGTACCGGGACGCGCTGCGCGCGGACCTGCCCGAGTTCACCGCCTGGGCGCTCATCTACCGGGTGGAAGCCGGCGAGCAGGCCAGCCTGCCGCTGGCCCAGGCCGTCGCCGGTGAGATCAGCAACCCGGTGCTGCAGGCCCGGGCGGCCGCCCTCGGCGCCCGCTAAGATCCCTGAAATATGGCCGCCCGGCTCGCGTGGCCCCCGCATCCCAGCCGGTCCCCGCGGTCCACGGCGTCACCCGCGCCGGTGTCGCTGGCGATCCGGCCACCGAGCCGCCGCGCAGTCCGCTTTTGCATGCTTAACGGCCAGTTCCGGGCTATGGGTCGCCAGCACCAGAGTATGCCCGGCGCGGTTGGGATCCAGCAGGAGCTGGCCGGTCTCCGCCCCGGTGGCGTGTCAGCCGCGCCGGTCGGCTCGTCGGCGCCCCCCGCCGCCGGGGCGTTGACCAGGGCGCGCGCGATCGGCCCGGGCGTACACCCGCGCCAGCTCCAGACGGCGCAGCCAGGTGCTGGCCCGGCGCGAGGCCGGCCCGGTGGTGTCAGGCCGGCTTGTGGGCCCGGCTCTTCGCAGCCGATCCGCTGCTGCTGGCCCGGCGGGCCGTGCTCGTGGTCCGGCGGGCCGCGCCGCTCGTCGTGCCGGTGGTCCGGCGGGCCCCGCCGCTGGCCGTGCCGGTGGTCCGGCTGGCCGCGCCGCTGGTCCGGCGGACCGCGCCGCTGGCCGTGCCGGTGGTCCGGCGCGCGGCACTGGCCCCGGTGGTCGCGGCCTGCTTGGCCGTGTCGCGGGAAGTGGATGCCACTCGGGACGCGTTCTGCCGGGCACCGTCGGCTACCCGCGAGGCGCCGTCAACCGCGCCCGACTTCACCTTGTCGGCGGCCTTGCCGACCTGGCCGACCGCTGCGCTGGCCATGATGGCGGGAAGCCGTTTCACAAGCTCGCGGCCGCCGTATGCCGCTGCCGCGCCCGCTGCGGCGGCCATCCCCATCCTGAACACTTCGCCGCCGACGCTGTGCTCCTTGCTGGTCATTTGTGGCTCCCCTATTTTCCGGCCGCGTCCGTTGGCTGCTCGGCTGCCCGCCGCACGGCGGGCTTTTCTGCTCAGCGCCCGCCAGCCATCTGGGCGCAGGGTTTCCCGCGACCGTGCCGCCTGCTCGCTTGCTCTTCTCATGAGCGGCCTGCGTGATGTCCTGGCCTTATCTGGCTTGCTCACGGGCAACCTCCTTTCGCCCACCCTGTTGCCGTTGCCGGCGCGGCGGGAACCCCTATCGGCTTCCCTGGGCACGAACGGCTAAACGGCCGGTTACCCGTGGGTATAGGCATCGTTCTGGCCAGCGGGCGACCGCGTCGGCCGTGGCCACCACCCGCGGCGGCTGCCCGCTGCAGCCACCCTGGCGTGCCGCGCTAGCGGGGGCGGTGAGCTTTCGGCAGGTTATGCCCGGGCGAGTAGCGCTTCCAGCGATTGCGGCAGCGCGCCCAGGTCCACCGACCCGGCGAGCAGGCGGGCGTACCGGAGCTTGCGTGTGGCGCCGCTGCCCAGGAACCGCCGCAGCTGTGCCGGGGCCGGCTGACCGCGCCATCCGGGCTGGCGCTGCAGGCTGCGAAGCGAGCCGAGATCTCCCTGCGAATCGATGAGCGCCGCAACCCGGGGGGCGCCGATCGCGCGGATCAGCTCGTCCTCCAGGTCTTCGACGCAGACGTAAAAGCCCAGTCGCGCCAGGCCGGCCCGGGTCTGGGGCGACCCGATGCCGGCCCGGGCCAGCCCGCGCCGGACGACGTTCTCCTCGCCCGCGTCACACAGGCCCGCCAGCCGCAGGCCAGCTCCACCGGGGCCAAACCGGGCCAGGTAGCGCGCCATCGCGTGCGCGCCGCCGGCCGGCAGAACCACCACGCGCTCCGTAGCGAGATCCCGGCCCTGGCGGCCGGCCAGCGTCTCGACCGCGATCTGGTCGCTGATGCCCTCGACCAGCACGACCGCCTCAGCGGTCGCCACCTTCGCCAGCGCCCGGGCGGTCGCCTCGGTCGCAGCCGCCGGGCCATGCACATAGCCATCCAGCAGCTGGCTGGCCAGCTCACGGCGTCTGGTGCTGTCCATCGATGCGCTTCTGTCCGTGCCGCCAACGATACAAAACTGCCGGCTGCGCGCTGTGCAGCGGCGCGATGAGAACCGGCGTGCAGCGCGCGCCTGCCGCGCCATCACCGTTGCGGACGGTGGGACCGCAGGCGCGCCCGCTGCTACCCCCACGCCCGGTGAGAGGGGCTGGTCAGGCTCGGCGAAGGGCCCGGCGACGGGGAGGGAGTGACTGATGGTGATGGGGCCGCCGGGCGGCGGGGCGGGCACCTGGAACGGATCGTTCGGCTGGCTGGGGTTTTGGCGGGAGACCTACACGACGTGCAGCTGCGCGCCGGCGGGCTCGTGGTCAACTAGCTGGTCGCAGGTTGGGCAGTACCAGCGGGCTTCTACCGGGGTGCCGCACGCGTCGTGGCGTGGCACGACTGCCGGGTCGGTGTGGTTGGCCCCCCAGTGCGCCAGCAGGCGGAGCGCGCCCGTGAGCTCCTTCCCTCCGGCGGTCAGCTCGTAGGCCGCCCGCGGCGGCCGCTCGGAGTAGGGCCGGGCCACCAGCAGGGCGTCGCGTTCGAGCCGCTTGAGCCGCTCCGACAGGATGTTCGCCGCGATACCCGGGATCTCGCTGAGCAGCTCGTTGAACCGGCGCGGGCCGGTGAGCAGCGCCTCCACCACCAGCAGCGTCCACCGGTCGCCCACCCGGGCCAGCGCCTCGGCGAGCGGCGAGCTGTCGTTGGGTTCGGCCATGCCCTGATGCTACCGGTTGACATGTGCGTGGTTGGTAGTAAGTTGCAAACTACTAGTTACTTGAGGAGGCGGCGATGTCATTCCTGGACGAGGTGCAGGCAAGCATCGGGCAGCTGGCCCACGGGGCGGGCGCCTCGGTGGTCGGAATCGGGCAGCGGTGGGGTCTCGGCTCGGGCATTGTGCTCGCCGAGGGACGGGTGCTGACCAACGCGCACAACGTGCGGGGGGACCAGGTGGCGGTCACGTTCGCGGACGGCCGTACCGCGGACGGGACGGTGGCCGGGCACGACATCGACGGCGACCTGGCGGTGATCGAGGTGGACACCGCCGGGGCGCCGGTCCTGCCGTGGGCCAGCGCCGCCTCCGCAGAACTCGGCACACCGGTGTTTGCCCTGGCCAACCCCGGTGGCCGGGGACTGCGGGTGACGTTCGGGTTCGTGTCCGGCATCGAGCGCACCTTCCGCGGCCCGCGCGGCCACCGCATCACCGGCACCCTGGAGCACACCGCGCCGTTGCTGCCGGGTTCATCGGGTGGCCCGGTGGTAGACGCGGCCGGGCAGCTGCTCGGGATCAACACGAACCGCCTCGGTGAGGGCTTCTACCTGGCCATCCCGGCCGACGAGGCGCTGCGCGGCCGGGCCGACGCGCTGGCCCGCGGCGAGTCTCCGGCATCCCCACGGCTGGGCGTGGCCATCGCCCCTGGCCACGTGGCCAGGCGGCTACGCCGCTCGGTGGGCCTGCCGGACGCCGACGGACTGCTCATCCGCGAGGTGATGGACGACAGCCCGGCGGCCCGGGCCGGACTGGCCCAGGGCGACCTGATCGTGGCCGCGGGCGGCCAGCCGGTGCGCACCCCCGACGACCTCTACGACGCGCTCCGGGCCGCGCGGAGCGGCCGCATCCAGCTGAGCCTGGTGCGCGGCACCGAGGAACGGGCGATCGAGGTGTCGTTCGGCGGGGACGGCCAGGAGTAGGCACCGGCGATCAGCGGCCGATGGACGCCCGCACCGACAGCAGCTCCGGGAAGAAGGCGAGATCCAGCGCGCGACGGAGAAATGCGACGCCAGACGACCCGCCGGTCCCCTGCTTGAGGCCGATGATCCGCTCAACGGTCTTCATATGGCGAAACCGCCACTGCTGGAACAGATCCTCGACATCGACGAACTCCTCGGCCGTCTCATACTCGGCCCAGTGGCGCTCCGGGTCGGCATAGATCTGGCGGAAGACTTCCACGACACCGGGAGAGGCCTCGTACGGGAGCGACCAGTCGCGCGCCGCGGCTGCGGCGGGGACGTCGAAGCCGCGGCGCGCCAGCAGGCGGAGGAACTCATCGTAAATGCTCGGTGCGTTCAGGTCTGCCGCCAGCTGATCGCGGGCCGTCAGGTCATGCGCGAACACCGCGAGCATCCCGGCGTTCTTGTTGCCGAGCAGGAATTCGACGGTCCGGTACTGCAAAGACTGAAAGCCCGACGCCGATCCCAGTTTGCCCCGGAACTGGGCGTATTCAATCGGCGTCAGCGTGGCCAGCACCGACCACTGCTCGAGCAGTTGCTTCTGGACGTGCTTGACGCGGGCGATGCGCTTGAGGGCGGGCGGCAGCTCGTCCGCGGCGATCAGGCTCATCGCCGAGCGCAGCTCGTGGATCACCAGCTTCAGCCACAGCTCGGACACCTGGTGCTGGATGATAAAGAGCATCTCGTCGTGATGATCCGATACCGGGTGCTGCGCGCCGAGCAGCCGCCCAAGGTCCAGGTAGTCGGCATAGGTCATCCGGCCCTCGAGTTCGGTGGTGACGGTGTCCTCGATGGCCCGGAAGTTCGTCACTCGGCCCTTCTTTCGCCTCGCGTCGCGGTTGCAGTCCGCCGACGGCCGACCGCTGCAGGAAGTCAACGCAGCTCAGGGACGAAGGGTAGCGCTACCGGTAAGCCCGCTTGAGCAGGTACCTCGCGCCTGCCTCGAAGCCCCCGGGGGCACTGAGGGTGGGCAGGTGTGACGCTGGGAGGGCAGGAAGCCAACCATAGGTGTGAGCCAGATGCCGTCAACGCCGCTGAACTCACCGCGGTCACGCCCGGCGCCGCAGGACAGCGGGCCGGCTGACCGGGCCGGCGAGTTCGAGGCGCTGTACCGGGCGAACGTGGCGGCGGTGACCGCCTATTTCGCGCGGCGCAGCGCTGACCCGCAGACCGTGGCCGATCTGACCGCGGACACCTTCGTCCAGGCGATCATGTCGTTCGCCACCTTCGACCCCCGCAAAGGCACGCCACGTGCCTGGGTGTTCGGCATCGCCCGGCGGATCTACGCCGCGCACTGCCAGGCACGCAGTCAGCAGCGCGGCAGGGTGGAGCGGCTGGCGGGCCGCCGGGAACTCGTCCCCGACGAGATCGGCGAGCTGATCGACCGGATCGATGCGCAGCGCCCGGGCCGGGCGCTGGTCACCGGGCTGACCGTGCTGCCCACGGCGGACCGGGCAGTGATCGAACTGGTGGACCTGGCGGGCCTGCAGCCCAAAGAGGCGGCCCAGGTGCTCGGCATCGCGCCGGGCACGCTGCGGATGCGGCTGATGCGGGCCCGGGCCCGGCTGCGCAAAACGGCCAGCCCGGATCCGGCGCACGACACCGATCCTGCGAGTGAGCCAGAGGTGACGACATGACGAAGTTCGAGGATCAGCTGCTGGGGCAGCTGATGGCCGAGCACGGGCACCGGCTGCGTGCCATGCCGCAGCCAGCGCCGCCCCGCCGCCGGATCCGGCGGCCGGTGTGGCTGGCGGCCGGTGCCGCCGGTGCGGCGGCTGCCGTCACCGCGGCGGTGCTGGCGCTGGGCAGTGCTCCCGCCTACGCCGCGTATTCGGTGGCCCGGCACCCCAACGGCACCGTGACGGTGTCGGTCAGCCGCCCGTCCGGCGTGGCCGGCGCGAACGTGAGCCTGCACGCGATGGGCGCCCGGGTGGTGGTCGTACCGGTGCGGCCAGGCTGCCCGGCCATCGGCTCGCTGCCGCGTCCCCGGCCGGCCCCGCACCCGTCGGTGTCGGTCAGGTCCGGCGTGAACGGGCACGGCCATCGCTCGGTCACGGTCAAGGTATGGGGCAAGGACGGCATCCCGGCCGGCGACACGATGGTGCTGGCGTTCAGCGGCAACCCGCGCAGTGGCAGCGCGGTCGGGGCCGGGGGCATCATCACCGGGCGCGTCCCCCGCTGCGTGAGCCTTCCGTCCGCTCCTGGTATGCCTAGCCGCGGGCCAGCCGCGGGATGAGCACCTCCGCGCTGGGGCTTCCCCAGCCGGTTACCGGATCCCATCCGGGACCGGCGTGGTACTTGTAGCTGACCGGCCCGAGGGTCAGGTTGCCGCCGGTCGTGATGTCGTGGAAGGCCTTGTGGTAGCTGGGGCTGCGGGCGATGCGGTAGATGGCGCGGTTGACGGAGCCGAGGCCGTGGTGGGCGTCCTGGTCGGCCAGCGCCATGAGCCCGGCCCACAGCGCCGTGGCGGCGCTGGTGCCGGAGGCCGTTTCGATCGCTGTCTGGTGGCCGATGGCGTTGATGGCCGGGAGCCCGCCCTGCTCGTTCGCATCCCCGGCCACGTCGGGCACCCCCCGCATGGTGGAGATCCGGGGGACGCCATCCTGGTAGGCGGGGCGGGGGAACAGATGGCTGAAGCCACCCCCCGATGCCCCGGGGGTCACCGAGAAGCTGCCGACCGCGCCGTTCCAGGTGGTTTCGCTGATATAGCGGCCGGTCACGGGGTCGGCGGTGAGTGTAGTGCCACCAACGGCCAGCGCGAGCGGGTCAGCGGCGGGGAGGCTGACCTCCTTGACCGGGCTGCCCCCGTAAGAGTTGCTGATCGCGCCGTCGTCGCCGGAGCTGGCGGCCACCGTGACGAGGCGCGTGGCCGCCCTCCGCAGGAGCGAGTGCATCCGGGTCACCTGAGCCCGGGTGAAGAAGTGTTCCCCAGGCTCCAGCCGATCGAGGCCACGTCGGTGTGGGACACGGCGAGCCGCAGCGCGGCGAGCATGTCCGCGGTCGCGGTCGCCCGGCTGTCGAGGACGTCGGCGGGCAGCCGGACCGCCCGGAGGGTGGCCGCCGGGGCGACCGCGTGCACGACCTCCAGGGCCTGGACCTCCTGGTCCGTCACCCGCCAGGGCGAGCCCGGGGCGGCCTGGGCGGCCGCGACCTGGATTCGCGCGGCGGGCAGCCCGAACATGCGGTCGAACGCGGCCAGGTCCCCGCGGATGTCGGTGGTGGCCAGCCCCGCCCCGGCGGGCGGGGCGGCGGGCGCGCTGGGCGCCCCGGCCCCCGACTGGCTGGGGGCCGGCGGAGGGGCCAGGACGGTCACCGTTTCACCGTGGCCGTCGATCCCGCTGTCCAGCAACGGCTGGATGCCATACGCGGCCCGGAACAACCGCGGCGCATAACAGGTGACCGGGGGGAGCAGGCAGCCGGAGGCCGCGGCCGGCCGCGCGGAGGCGCCCGGCGCTGGCGTGGCCGGGCGGCCTGAGCCGCCCGTGCATCCCGCCACCACAACCCCGCTCAGGAACAGCGCGGCAGCCGGGAGATACGCTCGCCGGGAACGGATCAGCCGGGCCGGCTGGATGCTGCCGTGCATCGGTCGCCTCCAGATGTCGTCCGCGTTCCGGCCGGATCGACGCGACCACGAACGCTCCCCCGGGGCGCCTTCCGGGCGGTTGCGCCAGCGGCGGACCCGGCGTTGCCGTGGCTCACACCCGTTAAGCCCGACAGTGGCCACCGGCGCTTACCTCGGCCCGGCAGGAACCCGCACCCAGCGCGCGGCCACCCGATTCCATCCCCCGGGGTCCCGGGCCTCGACGCGCCCGCTGGGGCGCAGGCCTGGTGGTGAGCCCTGAGCCGGAGCCCGCCGGTGCGCTGTCCCTATTCTGGGGAGCCTTGGGCGGCGGGGCCAGGGCGGGAGGCGGGCATGCGGGTCGTGGTGGTCGGGGCGGGCTTCGCCGGGCTGATGGCGGCCTGGCGGCTGGCCCAGCGCGGCTGCGAGGTCGTGGTGCTGGAGGCACGCGACCGGGTGGGTGGCCGGGTCTGGTCGCAGGAACTCATTCCCGGCGATCCGCGCACGGTGATCGAGCGGGGCGCCGAGTTCGTCCTGGACGGCTACGACGTGCTGCGCGGGGTGCTGGCCGAACTCAGCCTGGTGCTGGCGGGCACGGCGATGTCCTACTACCAGCGGGAGCCGCGTGGCGGCGGGCCGGTAGACGCCGCCGAGGTGGCCGAGTGCGCGGCGTGGGTGGCCGGGGCGGCGGCAGCCGCCCCGGCGGGCACCCCGCTCGCCGCGGTCACCGCGGGCTGGGCGGGCCAGCCTGCCGCGCTGGCCGCCTACCTGGCCCGGATGGAGACAACCGCGGGGATCAGCGCCGACCGGCTGGCGGCGGCGGAGGCCGAGGACGCGACCGCCGGGTTCGGCTGGCGGCCGAGCTGGCGGGTGGCGGGCGGCAACCAGCAGGTGGCTGCCGGCCTGGCCCGGCGGCTCGGCCCGGCGGTACGGCTGGCCACTCCGGTCCGCGCCGTCCAGCAGGACCCGCGCGGTGTGCACCTGGCCACCGCGGGCGGAACCGTCACCGGGGACGCCGCGGTCATCACGGTGCCGATGGCGGTGCTGCGCCAGCTGCCGATCGTGCCGCCCGTGCCCGGCCGCCAGCGGGCCGCCTGGGCGCGCAGCGGGCTCGCGCACAACGCCAAGCTGCACATGCCGCTGAGCCGGGGCGCCGCGGCGTCGGCCGTGCAAAGCGTGCCTGGCCGGTTCTGGACCTGGACCGCGGCCGACCTGACCGGGCAAATCCAGCCGGTCCTGCACGCGTTCGCCGGGACCGAGCGGGGGCTGGCCGAGCTGGCCGTCACCGGTGGGCCGGCCACCTGGGCGGCCCGGGCCGCGGCGCTGCGCCCGGAACTGGCCACCGACCCGGCTGGAGCGGTGCTAACGACCTGGAACGATGACCCGTGGGCGGGGCAGTCCTACTCGGCGGAGACGGTCACCGCGGCGCCGGGCGACCCGGACATCCTGGCCGCCGCGCACGGCCGCGTCCATTTCGCCGGCGAGCACACCGCCGGTCACTGGGCCGGCCTGATGGAAGGCGCCCTGCGATCCGGGCAGCGCGCCGCCCGCGGGGTGCTCGCCGGGCCGCCGTCACCCGGTCACAGTCCAGAGCTATGAGCGATTGCGCATCTGATGCCAGAGCGCGGCGAGGTCCATCGACGTCCAGTGCTCGATCAACCTGCCCTCGCGGACCCGGAAAATGTCGATGAACTCGAGCTCGACGCGGTTCCCGGTCGGTGGCAGAGCCCAGAGTTCGCCGAGGTGCGTACCGCGGAATGTCTTGCCGGTCGCGACGAGATCGTGCTCCGCGAGCTGCTCGTTGATCTCCATGGTGGCATCCGGAAAGCCCTGCAGCAGCCCGCCGATGACCAGCTCGCCGTGTGGAAGCAACTACAGTGGGCGACCGCCCTGATCATGGAGCGATTCCGGCGCGACCTGGCCGGATCCGGGCTCAGCCTGGAGGAGTTCGACGTGCTGATCCACCTGGCCCAGGCGCCCTGGGGAACGCTCCCGTTGCCCGAGCTGACCGCCTCGATGCTGGTCGCCGACGCGCTCAGCCGCAGCGGCCTGACCCGGCTGCTAGACCGGATGGAACGCGACGGGCTCGTCCGCCGGACGGTCAGTTCCCACGATCGCCGCCGGTTCGACGTCTGGATCACACCGGACGGGCGGCGGAGGTTCGACCATATCTGGCCCGAGCACGCGGACGGGATCGGGCGCTATTTCGTGCAGCCCCTGGCCCAGCGCGACCTCGACGAACTCGGCAGGATCCTGGACACCTTGATCCAGGCCAACGAGGACCAGCCCGGCTAGTGCCGTAGCACGTTCCGCTGGCCCGGCGGGGCTTCCGCGGCGGGGCTGATGGCCCAAGACTGGGCCGGTGACGGAACGGCTGCGGGTGCGTGAGATCGCCGATGACGAGGGCCGGCGGCTGGTGCGGATCGTCCGCCGGGGTAGCGGGCCGGTGGTGATCTGGCGGCGGGCGCGGATCGAGCAGCTGTACGCGATCGCCGATCGCAAGGTGGCCCGGGGCGACGGCGATCCGCAGGTTGTGTTCTGCGTTGACGAATTCGGGCCGGCCGGCACCGGTCCGCGGTGAAGTGCCTGGATGGCAAATCCGGCGGCCGGGAATAATAGGGGCGGCGGAAACTTCGGGAAAGCTCATAGAATTGACGTATGAATGTACCTATTTATGTCTTAGTTGACTAAAGAGGCTTTTTGGCCCATCGTGTAGGGGTCTTGGTGAGCGCCGGGATGATCTTCCTAGCTGGAAGGACGCAATGACTCCTGGTCGGGCCCGGGGCCAGCTCGGGCTGGTAGTGGCGGGGGCGGCCGTGCTGGCCGTGTGTGCCTGCGCGAGCGGCGCGCCGCCCGCGAGCGGTGCGTCATCCACGAGCGGCGCGCCAGCCGCGGGGGGTGCGTCGCCTACCGGGGCGGCGGCCGCGACCAGCCAGCCGGCGGTGAGTGCCGCGCCGGCGCTCAATGACTGGGCGCTGGCGGGCCAGCACGTGATCTACAGCTACTCCGGGCTCACGGCTCCGTCGGGTCTGCTCAAGCGGATCCGCCAGGGCCAGGTGGCCGGCGTCATCTTTTTTGGCAGCAACATCTCGAGCAAGACGCAGATCGCCTCGGTGATCAAGCAGTTCGAGCGGGCCGCTGACAGTTCGCCGGTGAAGGCGCCGCTGCTGCTGGAGGTGGACCAGGAGGGCGGGCTGGTCAGGCGGCTGCCGGGTGCACCGGTGCTGTCCGAGAAGCAGATCGGGCAGTCCAGCAACCGGGCCAGCCTGGCCGGGTCGGCCGGCGCCAACGCGGGCCACAACCTGCTGAGCGTGGGCATGAACGTGAACCTGGCGCCGGTGGTGGATTTCTCTCGCCACGCCGGTGACTTCTACGATCAGTTCCAGCGCTCGTACTCGATGAGCGCGAGCACCGCCGGTGCCCTCAGCGCCGACTTCATTCACGCGCAGCAGGCCACCGGGGTGGCGGCCACGGCCAAGCACTTCCCGGGACTGGCGAGCGCCTCGAACACGCAGAACACCGACCTGAGGCCGGTGACGCTGAACGACTCCCTCAGCCGCATCACCAGCCTGGACGAGCTGCCGTACAAGTCGGCCATCAGCGCCGGCGTCAAGATCGTGATGCCGAGCTGGGCGTCGTACCCCAATATCGGATCCAAGCGCCCCGCGGGGCTGTCCTCGAAGGTCATCCAGGGGCAGCTGCGGGGAAGCCTCGGGTTTACCGGCGTGATTGAAACCGACGCGATCGGCGCGGGAGGACTGTCCCACTACGGCGGGCACGGCAACCGCTCGATCCTGGCTACGGTCGCCGGCGATGACCTGATCCTCAGCGCGGGGCAGTCGGTGAAAGATGGCGTGTACATCACGTCCAAGCTGGTGGCGGCCTACCGCAACGCCGCAGTCAACCGGGCCGCGTTCCAGGCGTCAGCCCAGCGGGTGGTGAATCTGCGCTCCAGCCTGCCAGGCTGACGGGCAGGGCTCCAGGCGGGTCCCCATCGCGACCGTGAGCGGGACGCCTAGCCGGCTCCCGGCGCCTCCGGGGCCGGATCCCCGGCGCGCAGTGGCGCATGCTCGAACCGTCCTTCATGCGCCAGGATGGGGCGCCGGTCTCCGGCCAGCTCGGGATGACGTTCTTCCAGCACCTTCCGCCGCTCCGCGGTCCGCCGCAGCTGCGTGAGATACTCCCGGTTCCCCTCGTAGGTGCCGCGCCAGGTCTGCGGCATCGCTTCGGGCGGCGGCGGCAGGGAGCGGGCCGCCTGCCCGGCGAACCCGAACACCGAAGGGATCTTCGCCGTCTGCCCGCCGCAGTCCGGGCAGGCCGGCAGCGGTGCGCGAAACGACTGGATCACCTCGAAACTCGACCCGCACCCGCAGCGGAGCTGGTAGATCGGCATGCCTACCACAGATCCATGGAACGGGCGAAGATGCCGGCGATGTCGTCCTCAGTGACAGGTTTCGGGCAGGTGGCGAGCAGCCGCTGCTGCTTCATGGTTCCGTCCACCAGATCGGGGATGTCAGCGGGGGTGTAGCCGACCGCCGCCACCCCGTTCGGGATGTCGATGTCCCTCATCAGCGTGGTCAGCACCGACGGCAGCAGCTCGGCGTCATGCGCCGGGCGGTCGGCACCCGGGTCGAGCATCAGAGCGGCCTGCAGGTGCCGCTCTGGCGACGCGTCGAAGGTGAACCGGAACGCCTCGGGCGCGGTGAGCGCGACCGACATGCCGTGCGGCACCATCGGCTCGTGCGCCGGGTAGTCCTTGGGGTGGAAGCCGCGCACCCGGCCGGCGATCGGGTAGGCGTTGGCATGCGGGATGTGCACGCCCGCGTTGCCGAAGCCCATGCCCGCGAATGTGGCGGCCATCGCCATGTCCGCGCGGGCCTGCTCGTCGTCACCGCTGCGGACGGCGGTCCGGAACGAGCCCGCGAGCAGCCGCATCGCCTTCTCCGACCACATGTCGGAGATCGGGTTGGCGCCGCAGTAGGGCACCCGCTGGGCCGGCTGCTTGTGCTCGTAGGTGGAATACCAGCGGGCGGTGTAGCTCTCCAGGGCGTGGCACAGGATGTCCATGCCGGCCGAGGCGGTGACCCCGGGCGGCTGGCTGAACGTCAGCCGCGGGTCGATCACCGCGAGGGTGGGGCGCAGCCGCACGTGGCTGATCCCCGTCTTCACCTTGAGCGCGAGCACGTCCAGCACGCACACCGTGGTGGACTCCGCCCCGGTGCCGGTCGTGGTCGGCACCGCGACGAGCGGCTTGAGCTGGTTGACCGGCGCGGTGGCCTGGCCAACCGGGGCGTTGATGTAGTCCATCAGCTCCCCGGGGTTGGTGAGCAGCAGGTTGACCGCCTTGGCCGTGTCGATGCTGGATCCCCCGCCAACGGCGACGAACGCGTCCCACGGGCCGGACTCGCGGGCGTGGGCGATCGCCGCCTCCATGCTGGCGTCGGTGGGCTCGACATGGGCACCGTCGAACACGCGGGCCTCGATGCCGAAGGCGGCCATCTGGTCCGCGACCCGCTGCGGGGCGCCGGCCGCGGCGACTCCGGGGTCGGTGATGACCAGCACCCGGCGGGCCCCGTACTGGGCGAGATCGAACCCGATCTCGTCGGCGGCGCCTGGGCCGAACTTCAGTTGCGGCGCCCCGTACGTGAAGATCGCCTCCGGGGCCGCCGGGGCGGGCAGGCTGGCCGACACCTTCTTCCCCTGCTCAGGTGTAGTGGCCGTCGGGGGCGCGGCGCAGCGACCACAACTGCTCGGAGTCGTGCCCGAACACGACCGTGGCGTTCGTCTGCTCAGCGAGGTTGCGGATCTTCTCCACCGACGCGTACCAGGCCGACAGGTCGTTGACGATCGCCGCCGGGGTGGCGGGCGGGCCGTACGCGTCGCCCATGTAGACCGCGTCCGAGGTGAAGATCATCGTTCCCGTTTCCGGCAGGTCCACCCGCAGCGCCATCGTTCCGGGGGTGTGCCCGGGTGCCTCGATCAACGAGACGCCGGGCAGGAACTCGGTGTCGCCGGAGACGGTCTCGAACTCGATGCCCTGGTAATCCGCCTTGAGGTGGGCGCCGTTGAACGGCCCGTCAAACGTGAAGCACCAGTCCTTTTCCTTGTCGTTCACGACCAGGCGCGGACCCGCCCCGGCGAACGTCCGCACGTTGCCGGCGTGATCGAAGTGCAGGTGTGACAGCACGACATAGTCCAGGTCCCCAGGAGCGATGCCGAGCTGGGCGAGCCTGGAGTCCAGGTACTGTTCCTCGGTCACCTGATCGTAGGGAAAGAACTCCTGGAGCCCGGTCGGCTCCCACCGGGTCTCCCAGTCACGGGGGCAGCTGGTGTCCCAGAGCATCCTCCCCTCCGGCGTCTCGACCACCACCGCGTGGGTGGTGCACGGGTACCACTCCACCGGCTTGTCTCTGTCCTCCCGGGGACGGATGTTGCGGCCCGGCTTCAGCAGCAGCCAGGTCAGGTCACAGTGCATTGATCCGCAGTCCAGCACGTGCAGCTTCGTCGCTGTCGCCATCGGGATGCTCCTCGCAGAACGCCAGATTTGCACCGTCGCATGTCGTCTGTTATGTGCCCAATGCGGAAGCGCTCATGCGGCTCGCCGGGGCCGGGATGGCCAGGCCGGGCGCAATCGCCTGAGGGGCGACCTCCGCGACATCACCCGCATCCTCGGCGCAACCACGGTGGATCGTTCCCGCGACCCGGACGCGATCGCCGGCGAGCACGAACCGATCGTGACCGCCATCGCGGAAAACGCGCACATGCCAGTGCACAGACATCCAATGCAATTGGCCTGATATGGGGTACAGGCCGGCACCTCGTTCTTTATTGTGATGTTAGCGTCCAGAAGTTTGGCTACATCCGCGCAGCGCACTGCAGCCAAGTCAAATAAATGCCGTAACCGGCCAGCCCCCAGGCCGCCGTTCGGATCCTCATGTAAGCTTTGCAAGCTTGCCGTGAGGCTGCGGCGGTGGCTATTGACATAAATCGGACTAATGTATAACACCCCGCGATGGACGATGGCATTCAGGTAGCCTGAACCCGATGTTCTATACACGCGGAAGGTCATTTAGGTGACGCGGGAGATTGTACTCGATGCCGCTGTGGGTGTATCTGCACACACCTGGCCAGTGATAGCCACAAAATGGATCCAAAAGGGAAAATCAGATCCGTGACGGCAGGCCGTCCCCAGAAACCCTGACAGCCTCTCCGGCCGGAGGCGCCAGCCGCCGCGCGGCCGGCGGCCGCTGATCCCGACGAGGCGCGCCACATACCGGGCGGCGCATGGAGCACCCGGCCGCGGCGGGATTGTGCTGGCCGAAGCCAGCGTGAGAGCCACCGAAGCCGGCGTAGTGATCGCCATCCGCACCCTGGCACGAGACGCAAAACGATGGAGAGCAAGTGCAGACTCCAGCAGAGATCATCGCGCGGATGCACGAAGCGGTGCCGCCCGGCAAGCCGGGCCTGACCCGTGCCGAGTCGCGGCGGCTGAGCACGCTGACCCAGGCCCTCCTGGCGAGCAAGCCAGACGCGCAGGAAGAGTACGGCCGGTTCCTGTCCGCGGCCCGGAAGAACATCGGCCTGCCGGCCCCGGTCCCGGCGGAAGCTGTGCAAGGCAAGCGGATCATGGTCACCGGGGGTACCGGGTGCATTGGCTCGGCCCTCATGACCCAGCTGGCCCGGTTCTCCCCCAGCAGGCTGATCAGCGTGAGCCGAGGGGTAACCCAGCAGTGGCCACGGCTACCCGAAGCCGACTACCTGCATCTTGATATCAGGCACGCCGGCCAGCTGGCCGCGCTGTTCGATCAGGCCCGCTGCGATGTGGTCTTCCACGTGGCTGGGCAGCGAGACCCGGGCCTGGCTGAGCAGGAAGTGCACCGCACGGTGACCACCAACGTGCTCGGCACCGCCAACGTGCTCGACGCCGCGGCCGGGGCCGGGGTCCCGCGGGTGGTCTTCGCCTCGACCGGGAAGGCGTTCCGCCCTTACTCACCCGAGGTGTACACGGCCTCCAAGCGGGTCGCCGAATGGCTGATGTGGCGGACGGTGTCGCACGGGCTGGCCACCTGCTCGGTGGCCAGGTTCACCCACGTGATCGACAACTCGATCATCCATAACCGGCTGCTGGACTGGTGCGACGGTGGGGTCATCCGGCTGCACGGCACCGACATCGCCTTCTACGTCCAGTCGGCCCGCCAGTCGGCCCAGCTGCTGCTGGCCGCGCAGGCGGGTGCGGAACCCGGCGCACTCCAGGTGCACGCCATCAGTGACCTCGGCTGGCCGGTGGCCCTGCTCGATGTGGCCCTCGGCGTGCTCGCGAACACTAGCTCCCGGGCACCCATCTACTTCAGCGGTTATGACAGTGGGTACGAGGCCACCCCGTTCCCCGCTCTCTACGACCCGCTGACCGCGGGCGATGTCAGCCCGCTGATCAGCGCATTCGAAGCGACCGGGGCCGGACGGTCCTGGTGCCCGGCGGTCGATGCGTTCCCGCTTCAGCTGGCTTGCACCGCCGAGCCTGAGGACCTGATGCGCGAGCTGGCTGACACGTGCTCGCGGACCACGGAGCCCGGGCCGGTGCGCACGGCTCTCGACGAGCTGTCCTGGTCGCTGTTTGATGCCACCCTGCAGGCCGTCCCCCGCCCGGTGCTCAATCGGGCCGCCCAGATCAGCGCGCCGCACCGCGGCCGCCTCAGTGCCGGCCAGAGCCGGATGCTGACGTCGATCGGGCAGTATGCGGCCGGGGCCTCCCCGGTGTCGCCAGCCGGAATCCAGCCGGCCGTGCCCAGCATGCTGTCCAACGTTCGCCGGGACTGAGCACCGGGTAGCTGACGTGGTCGGAGCCGGACCTTGCTGAGCAGGACCGCCGGCGATGATGGTCCTCGTGGAAACCGCAGCGGAATTCCGTCATGTGGACGTGTTCACCGACGTGCCCTTTACCGGCAACGGATTGATCGTGCTGTTCGGCAGCACATCCGGGGCTAGCGCTGAGGCGCTGATCTCAGTGACCGTGGAGATGCGGCAGTTCGAGCTGATCGTCGCCGAGGTTCAGCCCGGGGATGGCGAGGTCCAGCCCGGGGATGGCGAGGTCCAGCCGGGGGATGGCACGGTGGCCGCGAGGATCTTTACTGCCGAGGAAGAGCTGCCGTTCGCGGGGCATCCGGTGATCGGTGCGGCGGCGGCGCTGCATGAACGGTACGCGTGGCGGGAGCCGGCGAGATCGTGGGTCTTCGTGATCGCGGGTCGCGAGATTGCCGTGCGCAGCCGGCGGACAGCGGGGTATTACGAAGCGGAGATGAATCAGGGCTCCCCAGCCCTGGCTTCGCCTCTTGGCGACCAGGACGCTGCCCGTTTCGCGGGTGCGCTCGGGCTCGGCCAAGCCGACCTGCATGAGCTGCCGATGCAGGTCGTCTCCACGGGCTTGCCGTATCTGATCGTCCCGGTGGCCAGGGGCCTGGACCGGGCGCGGATCACGGCCGGGGATTTCGGGGAGCAGCTGGCCGGTGTGGGCGCGAAGTTTGTCTATGTTTTCGATCCGGACAAGCGTGAGGGCCGCAGCTGGGACAACGCGGGGACGGTCGAGGACATCGCCACCGGGAGTGCCGCGGGCCCGGCGGCCGCCTTCCTGATCGCGCACGAGCTGGCCGCGCCGGACGAAACGATCGTCATCAGCCAGGGACGGTTCGTTGGGCGCCCGAGCATCATCACGGTGACGCCCGGCGGCGGCGGCGAGGTGTGGGTGGGCGGCCCGGTCGCGCCGGTCGCCCACGGCACGGTGGACCTGCCACGCGGCTAGTCGATGCGTGCGGTAGGCTGTGGGCACACGGTTATGTCGTGAGGCGGCGCCATCAGGGCGCGCCGGTCGTACCTCGCTCGGTGAGTGAGCTGGTTCCCACGGATCTCATGTGGTGGCCTCCGAAAATGCGGCCACCCAGCTCCGAGAAAGTTCCCTTGTGACCAACGCGCACTCCGAAGTTCCGCGTGCCCGAGTTCCGCGTGCCCGCGGGCGGCGCCGTGGCCGGGCAAAGCCCGGATCCCCGGTCCGGCCTGCCGCGCCCGCCAGCCTGGCCCCATCCCGGCAGGTCAGGGCCGGCCGGGGGCGGGAAGCCGGTCCTGCCCGCCCTGGGGCCGCGGTGACCACGCTGCAGCCGAGCTTCGCGGACCTGGGCGTGCCCGGGCCACTGGCCGATGCCCTGGCCGCGGGCGGCATCACCGTGCCGTTCCCGATTCAGGCGGCCACGCTGCCGGATGCCCTGGCCGGGCGGGACATCCTGGGCCGCGGGCGGACTGGCTCGGGTAAGACGCTCGGGTTCTCGATCCCGCTGGCCGCTGGCCTGGCCGGCGGATTCACCAGCGCGGGCCGCCCTCGTGGCCTGGTGCTGGTGCCCACCAGGGAGCTGGCCAGCCAGGTCCAGGCCGTGCTTACGCCGCTGGCCCAGGCGATGGGCCTGACGGTTACCACCATCTTCGGCGGCACCGGGCAGAACGCGCAGGTGACGGCCCTGCGTAACCGGGTGGACATCGTCGTGGCCTGTCCCGGGCGGCTGGCCGATCTCATCGGGCAGGGGCACTGCCACCTGGGCGATGTGGAAATCAGCGTGCTGGACGAGGCGGACCACATGGCTGATCTCGGCTTCCTGCCGGTCGTCCGGCGCCTGATGGAGGACACCCCGGCGGACAGCCAGCGGATGCTGTTCTCCGCCACCCTGGACAACGCGGTGGACGTGCTGGTGCGCCGGTTCCTCAGCGACCCGGCCGTGCACTCGGTGGATTCGGCCACCGCCGCTCCCAGCGCAATGGTCCACCACCTGCTCACCGTCACCCCGCAAGACCGGGTGGGCGTGGTCGCCGCGCTGGCAGGCGGCAGTCACCGGTCGCTGGTGTTCACCCGGACCAAGCACGGCGCGAAGAAACTCACCCGCCAGCTGGCTGCCGCAGGAATACCCGTGGCGGAGCTGCACGGCAACCTCGGCCAGGGCGCCCGGGAGCGCAACCTGGCGTCGTTCGCCTCCGGCGCCGCGCCGGTCCTGGTCGCCACCGACATCGCCGCCCGCGGCATCCATGTGGATGGCATCGGCCTGGTCATCCACGCGGACCCGCCTGCCGAGCACAAGGCGTACCTGCACCGGTCGGGCCGGACCGCCCGGGCCGGCGCGGACGGCGTGGTCATCACGCTGCAGAGCCCGGCCCAAGCCGCCGACGTGCGCGGGCTGATGCGCCGGGCAGGCGTGCGCCCGCTGACCGCGCGGGTCAGCCCGGGTTCCGCGTTGCTGCGTTCCATCGCCGGCCCGCCCGCGGCCCGGGTCGCGCCGGGCGATCAGCCCGTGCCTTCCGCCGCGGCGATCACCGCCCGCCCGGGCACCGGCCACGGTGCGGTGGCCATGTCCGCCAGCTACCGGGGGCGCCGCAAGCGGTAGGGATCACGGCCCGCGGCGGTCCCCTGGAGCTGATGCCAGGAAGGAGACCGGACGGGGGAATACACCAGCCACATGACGGCGTTGTGCGCGATAGTTGTTGTCGAGCATTGCGATCGTGAAGACGCCCGCATTTCGGCAGTGGGCGTCGTGCTATCTGGCTGTAGATTCTTCTGTCCGGTGGCGGGCAACCAGCAGCTGATTCGCGCACAGGGCACGGATCATGACCCGTCTTCGAAGGAGACAAGCAGATGGCACAGGGAACTGTTAAGTGGTTCAACCCCGATAAGGGCTTCGGCTTTATCGCCCCTGACGACGGCAGCCCCGACGTTTTCGTGCACCACTCGGCGATAGACATGAGCGGCTACCGCACCCTGGAAGAGAACCAGAAGGTGGAATACACCGTGCGCCAGGGCCCCAAGGGGCCGCAGGCGGACCAGGTCCACGCGGTCTGATCAGCCGTACGTGGGGTGGGCCCGTCCGGGCCCACCGCACGCGCTGCTCCGGGCGGCTGGCTGGCAGCGGCCAATCGGCTGGGGAGGGTAGCCAGGGTCGGCACCAGGAACGGATCGTTCGGCAGTAAAAGGCGGTTTGCGGGCCGGCGCCGAGCCGGGCCCGCAGCACCTGGATCAGCAGGATGTCCACGACGCGGCTGAGGGCCAGGGGAGGCCGAGGATCCCCAGCAGGTCACGGAAGTCCGTGATGGTGAAGTCGGGCGCGCAATCCCGGTAGGCCTTCGCTCCCTGGTCGGAGTCGTACATCACGGTGGCCAGGCCGGCCTCGCGCGCGCCGTAGATGTCCCGGTACATGTCGTTGCCGACATACAGCGCGTTCCCGGCCGGCACTCCCATGCCGTCGAGGGCGGATTGGAAGAGCCGCCGGTCGGGCTTGCGGTAGCCGTGGTCGCCGGAAATAACGATCGGGTCGAAGCAGTCGAGCAGGCCGACCTTGTGCAGTTCGGCGCGGGCGTACATGCTCTGTGCGTCAGTGATGACCGCGAGGGGGCAGCGCTCGCCCAGGACGCTGAGCACCTCGCCGACGTACGGGTACAGGCTGAGCCGGCGGCGCGAGATGCCACGGGACATCTCGGCCAGAAACAGCGGCATCTGCCCGAGCTTGCTGCCCGGCAGCGCCCGGGTGAAATCGGTGCCGCGCTCTTCGATGATGCTGCGCCAGATACCGACGGCGTCGAATTCGGGATATTCCTCCGGGCTGGCCCGCAGCTGTTCCTTCATGATCTGGAAATACAGGTCGCGGAGCTCGTGGCGGTGCAGGTCGATCCCCTGGTAGGTGAGGAAGTGCGCCGCGGCCCGGAAGATCCGCTCCTCACCGTCATCAGCCAGGATCCTGACCAGGGTGCCGTTCACGTCAAAGGCGACCGCTTGGATGTCCATGCTTCGCGTCAGTACCCCTCGCTGGGCAGCCCGTCGGCATCGAGTGTAGGCGGCCGCCCGGGCGCGGCTTGACGGGGGATCTGGGCGTTCAGGCGGCCTGCAGCAGCCTCTTCGCCTGGCGCACAAGCTTCCTGCCGTAGTCCTGGCCGATGTAGCCGTTGCGCGCCACGCGCAGCAGGTTGAGCGCCATGTAGTACGGCGCGCGGGCGTTGACCGAAGCGAACGCCTGCTCCCGGTCGGGGAAGTGACAGCTGTACTTCCACAGGAAGTGCTCGATGAACGGCTCCGCGCGGTGCCGGTCGCCACAGTCGCGCATGAATGCGTGCTGTAGCTCGCCAGCGACCCGCCCGACATCGAACATCCGGTCGCCGCGCTTCATGCGCTCCAGATCGATCGCGGCCACGTCCATGCCGTGACCGAACAGGAAGTTCGCCGGCGTCGCGTCGCCGTGCAGCCAGACCTGCCGGTCCTGCCACATCCGGGGACGTTCCCGCCACCGGTCGCGCAGCCCGGAAAGCTCGTCGATGTCGCCCTGCCCGACCCGGTGGGCCTTCCTGAGCCTGGCGACGATCGCGTCGAAGTATCTGCACTCGGGATCGAAATCCACCGTTGCCCCGTTGGCCGTTCGGTTGTGCTGGGTAGCGAGGAAGTAAGCCAGCGCCTTGAGCCGCCAGTAGAGATGTGCGTCGTCCCGGTGCTGTGTGGCGCGCGCGATCGCGTGGCTGAATTCCTCGCCCGGATAGTATTCGACGGCCAGCACGCCGTTGATGTCGCGGCTGAGCCCGAGGGGGCGGATCACGTGGTGGGGTGACCCGACCAGATTGTAGCGGCGCAGCGTCCTGAGGCCGTCGTACTCCTGGCGTGCCATCCAGGCTGCCTTATCCAGATCGGGCCGGAACCTGGTCCCGTAGAACTTGCAGATGACCTTGGCATCGCTGAATTTCTCTTTATAGGCATAGACCTCGTTGCTGCCGGACAGCCGGTAGACGCGGAACGCCAGCTGCCGCTCCCGTACGCCCAGGCGATCACGCATGATCATGCAGAGGAAGCCATGGAGCGGGTCCTGGCCCGCGACGTATCCAACATATTTCCCGTTCATCGGAGCCTTCCCCCGGCCCGGCCCTAGGCAACGGCATCGAGCAGCCCGCCGCGCCATCCCGTGCGCGGCCCCCGCCCGTTACCGGGCATTCACCGCACCTTTACCCGGACAGAGACCCGGTGCCCCGTCCTGATACACGGGGGCCCGATACGTGACGGGTCACATCTTCCCGGCGGAATCCGGCGGGATCGCGTTGGCCACTATCACATCCCGGTACCAGCCGAAGCTCGCCTTGGGCAGCCGGCGTCCGCTCGGGTAATCGACCCAGGTCAGGCCGAAGCGCTTGGAGTAGCCCTCCGCCCACTCGAAATTGTCCATGAGGCTCCACACGAAAAAGCCGCGCACGTCCACGCCGGCGGCCATGGCGTCGGCCAGGGCCCGCAGGTGACCGTCGAGGAACTCGATCCGATCGGTATCGGCGACCTTGCCGCCCGGATCGACGTAGTCGTCGCAGGCGGCACCGTTCTCGGTGATATAGATGGGCAGCGACGTGTACTCCTGGCGGACCCGCGTCAGCAGCTCCGTCAGGGCGGCGGGCTCCACCTCCCAGCCCATCGCCGTCCGCGCCACGTCAGAGCGGGTCACGGCGGGCGCGCGCAGGTCTTCGGTTACCGGGTCGGCCGGCGCCGGGCGCACCGCATAGCCAGCGCAGCGCGCGGCGTCCAGGCGGCTCGGGTCCGCCACGTACTGCGGAAAGTAAAAATTGACGCCCAGAAAGTCCAGCGGCTCGGCGATGATCCGGTTGTCGCCATCGGCGATAACCCGGCCGCCGCCATCGGCCATGACCTGCTGGTCGCCGTCGCCGATGACCTGCTGGTCGCCGTCGGCGATGACCTGCTGGTCGCCGTCGGCGACGGCCGTCGGCCCGGGGCGCCCCGCGTAGTGCTCGACCATGTCGGGCGGGTAGGCCCCACGGAACAGCGGGTCCAGGAACATTCGGTTGAGGTTGCCATCGGCACGCCGGGCAGCGGCCAAGTCGTCGCGGTGGTCGCTAGCGGGCCGGATGGGCGCAAGGTTGAGCGTGATTCCGACCGCCCCGGCCCCCGCCGAGCGCAGCGCCTGGGTAGCCAGCCCGTGCCCGAGCAGCAGGTGGTGATTGGCGGCAAGCGCGTCCGCTACCCGGCGGCGGCCCGGGGCATGGACGCCGTGCCCGTAGCCATGCCACGACGAGCACCACGGCTCGTTGAGGGTGATCCACATTCCCACCGAGTCCGCCAGGGCGTCGGCGACCAGCGCCGCGTACTCGGCGAAGCGCTGGGCTGTGTCGCGCACCGTCCAGCCGCCCGCATCCTCCAGGGCCTGCGGGAGGTCCCAGTGGTAGAGGGTGAGGGCAGGCGTTACGCCGCGCTCGAGCAGCCCGTCGACCAGGCGCTGGTAGAAGTCGAGCCCGGCCCGGTTGGCCGGCCCCTTGCCATCGGGCTGAATGCGCGGCCAGGCCACCGAGAAGCGGTAGGCGCGCAATCCGAGCTGTTTGATCAGGTCGAGGTCCTCCTGCAGCCGCCGGTAGTGGTCGCACGCGATGTCACCGGTGTCCGAGTTGCGGGTCCGCCCCGGGGTGTGGCTGAAGATGTCCCAGATGGATGGACCGCGGCCGTCGGCGGACACTGATCCCTCGATCTGATAAGCGGCGGTCGCCGCCCCCCAGACGAAGCCGTCGGGAAATGTGAGCTGTGCCGAGGACTGCACCTGTCAACCTCCTGTGGTGATGGCGGCCTACTTGACTGACCCGGAGGTGAGCCCACGGACCAGGTAGCGCTGCAGGGCCAGGAAGCCGATCACGACGGGCAGGCTGACCACGACCGCAGCGGCCATCAGCTGGTTCCAGTCGGTGTTGCCCTGGGTGGCGTACTCCTGGAGCCCAATGGCGAGGGTGCGGGTGGAGGAAGTCGTCAGCACGGAGGCGAACAGCACTTCTCCCCAGGCGGTCATGAAGGCGAACACGGAAACGGCCACGATCCCGGGCCGGGAGACGGGCAGCACGATGCGGAACAGCGCTCCCCAGTGCGAGGTGCCGTCCACCAGCGCCGCCTCCTCGATATCGCGCGGGATGGAGCTGAAGTAGCCAGCCAGCATCCACACCGCGAAGGGCAGGGCGAAGGTGAGGTAGGTGATGATCAGCCCCAGGTAGCTGCCATACAGGGAGATGCCGATCTTCTGGCCGATGTTGACGTAAATGAGGTAGAGCGGGAGCAGGAACAAGATCCCGGGAAACATCTGGGTGGACAGCACCGCCAGCGAGAACACCCTTCGGCCGCGAAACTCGAAGCGGCTGATGGCGTACCCGGCGAACGTGGCGAGCAGGACCGCTATGACGGTTGACGTGACCGACACGATCACGCTGTTGACGAAGTAGTGCAGCAGCGGGATCGTCGTCCAGATCTCGATGTAGGGCGACAGGGTGATGTGCGTCGGGATCCACTGGAACGTGTTCTGCACGTCCGCCAGGGGCTTCACGGTGGTTTCCACGATGATGAACACCGGGAAGATGGCGAAAGCGGCGATGAGGATCAGTGTGATCCGGCGGAACCACTTGACCGCAATGGACTCAGACATTGAACTCACCTCCCCGGCGGAGCACCCGGAGATAGATCAGGGACACGACCAGCAAGAAGATCATCAGCATCACCGACATGGCCGAGCCGAGGCCGAAGTTCCAGCTGTCGAACGACACGATGTAGATATGCAGGCTGAGCAGATCGGCACTTGACGGGGGTGAATTGCCGAACATGACGTAGGGGGTGTTGAAGTCGTTGAAGTTCCACAGGAACAGCACCAGCACCAGTACCAGGTTGGCCCCGCGCACCGAAGGCAGGGTGATCGATCGGAACTGGCGCCACGCCGATGCCCCGTCCACCGATGCGGCCTCGTACAGCTGAGGAGAGATGTTCTGCAGGGAAGCGAGGAGGATCAGGAAGGCGAAGGGGAACCAGCGCCACACCGCGGCGGCGACCATGGACCAGAAGGCATTGGTCCCGAGCAGCCAGAACGGTGGGCTGTGCAGTGCGTGCAGGTCGCGGACCAGGATCGTGTTGATCACGCCGGTGCTGCGCTGGAGCATGAAGCTCCACACGATGATGCCCACATAGACCGGCAGGGCATACGGGATGAGCAAGGCCGAGCGCAGCCACGACCGGCCCTTGAACTCGGCGTTGAGCCCTACGGCGGCCACCATGCCGAGCACCCAGGAGATGGCGACTACCAAGATCGTGTAGGGCACCGTGATCTCGAACGAGTGCAGCAGGGCCGACCCGATGGGCCCGTTGACGTTGATGGCCAGCCGGAAATTTGACAGGCCGCCGAAGGGCGCCGAACTCCAGTGGTGCAGCGTGAAGAGGGTGAGCTGGAAGAAGCTCATCACCACCCCGGCGACCATCGGGATGAAGTGCACCAGCAGCTCGCAGAGGATGGCGGGAGCGACCAAGAGGTAGGGGATCACCTTTGGCCGCTCCCACCAGCGTCGCCGTGGGGCCGACCTGGATCGCGGCGGGATCGCGGTACTGTCCGCCGAGCGTGTCTTGACTGTATCGGCCATCTATGCCGGCCCTCCTAACACGGCGCCTAGCGAGCTAGCACGGGATCTGGGTTAGCTAGCACGGGGATCTGGGTCAACCGCTGCTGGCGGCGTTGAGCTGATCCTGCGCCGAGGTGAGCGCCGACTGGATCTTTGCCACCGACACGGGCCCGCCGGTCGCGGCCGAGCCGATCAGGTGGGTGATGGCGCCCCCCAGGTCGGTCTCCATGGTGCTTTCCGATGGAACGGGGGGCAGCGGCGTCGACTTGTTGTTGTAGATGTTCTCGAGGGTCTTCATCTCCGGCGTCTGGAACTGGGTCGACCCCTGAGCCGAAAGGACCGGCGGGAACGTGCCGTAGGTCTGGTTGACCTTGGTCTGCGCCTGGGTGCTGGTCAGGTACTTGACCAGGGCGAGAGCTGCGGCCTGGTGCTGGGCGGAGCTCGGCACCGACAGGTTGATCCCGGCCGGGAAGGTCTCGACGGCCTTGCCGCCAGCCGGCAGCGGGCTGACCACGGGGATGGGGGCGACGCCGTAGGCGGACGGTTTCATGCCGAGCTGCGAAAGCGTCGACATGGGGTTCTGCCAGACCAGCATGGCCGCCTTGTTGTTGGCGAACTCGGTTTCGGAGACGTTGCTGTTCTGCTGGGCATCCGACTTGTCGGCTACCCCGTTAGCGATCATGTTGATGTACAGCGAGACGGCCTTGGCTTCGGTCGGGGTCGCGAAGTTCCACTTGCCGTTGGCGTACAGCGGATTGCCGTTCTGCTCGCCGAGCAGGAACGCCCAGTGGGCGGCCTCTGAGGTGCTGGCTCCCTCGATGGCTACCCCAAAGCGGCCACCCGTGGTCAGCTTCTTGGCGTCGGCCAGGAACTCGCTCCAGTTGCTCGGCGGGCTGGAGATGCCGGCCGCGGCGAAGTCGGCCTTGTTGTAGAACAGGCCGTAGGCCTCGGAATAGACCGGCACGGAGATGGGCGCCTTCCCGGGCGCGCCCGCCACGGACAGGGCGGCCTTGGAGAACTTGCTTGATCCGCCAATATCGGAAAACTGCGACGAATTGAACGGCATGAACCCGCCGCTGGCGGCGAACGACGGCGACCAGGTGTTGCCGATCTCCATGACGTCCGGGCCGTTGCCCGACGTCACCGACGTGAGGATCTTCTGCAGCAGATCCGACCAGGGAATGACCTGCATATTTACGTGGATGCCGGTCTTCTTGGTGAACGCCGCGAACTCGGAGTTGAGGGTCTGGGTCGTCTGCTGGGGACCGGTGCCTTCCACACTGGCCCAATAGGTGATGGTCTGGCCCTTGAGGCTGCCAGGACTGCTGTTGGTGCCGGAGGATGACGAGCTGCAGGCCGCGGCGACGACCGCAAGCGAGGCGGCCATTGCGACGGTCCCGGCCCGCACGAATCTGTGCTTCCTGAGCACACTGGTCATCTTGGTGTCCCTTCTGTTCATTCATGGCGGCTGTTAAGCGGCCGACCTCTTTTCATCTCATGGCCGAACTTGCGCAAAAACCTTGGCTTCATAAGGGGCCAGCGCGATGGCAGCTGCGTCCCACTTCTCGCCGGTGAGCACGTCCTGCCAGGTGGCTTCGCCCGAACTCTGCAGGTCAGCGGGCACGGCGTCAGCCGACAGGTTGGTAACGACCGCCAGATCTCCGCCGGTGCAGCGCAGCGTGGCGCAGCTGACGCGGGCCTCGTTGCAGCGCAGCGGCCGGCTGACCCCCGCCACGTCGGCCAGGGCGTCATAGAGCATCCAGGTGGGCTCCGGGTTCACTGCCGCGCTGCGGGCGGCCATATGCTCGACCGGGTAAGCGCACAGCACCGCCTGGCCCCGGCCCACGCCATGGACCAGCAGCGCGGGCCGGTCATGGGCGTCAACGGCCACCACCTGCGCGCCGGCTGGCTCGAGTGGCAGCCGGGCGCGGGCATGGGCATTGCCGGCGACGGCCAGCTCCACGCGGTGCCCCGCGGGGATGGGCCCGAAGGCGGCGGTAAAGCGCAGGGTCAGGGTGTCGTCGTCGATCGGCTCGTTGAGCCCGTAGCGAAGCTGCTGACGCACGCCGAACAGCTCATCGATCCAGGGCACCCACGGGCCTCGCTGGCTGGCGGTGCTGCCCGGGAAATACGAGTAGTACAGGGTGGCGCCGGCCTCCGCCAGGCGGCGCAGCTCGAGCGCTCCCGGCGCGGTCAGCAGTTTGCACGAGGGCAGCAGGTAAAGCCGTCCCGAAGGGTCGATCCCATCCCGCTCGCGGGCCAGGCGCACGGTCAGGTCCGCTTCCCGGGCGGCCACGTAGCACTGCAGCAGGTTGTCGTGGATATCGGTACGGTCCGTCTCGGAGGAAAAGGGCAGCGCCCGCTCAAAATGCTCGGGCACTACCACGCGGACCTGGGCGTGACCGGGTGCCTGGGTGAGCTCCACAGGCAGCTTGTCGAGCAGTTGCGAGAAGCGCGCCAGCTCACCGAGGGCGGCCTTCGGTTTCCCTCGGTGGTCGGTAAGCCCGAAGTGCATCTCGAAGGGGTGGTGGCGGTAGGGGTCCTGGGCCGCCAGATCGTCGTAGTCGGTGTTGTTCCAGGCGATCCATCCGGTTGCGCCGGCCACCAGGGTGCTGTAGAGCACCTGGCGGTAGTAGTGGGCGGCATGGTCACCGGAGGCAAAGTCGCTGCTGAGCCCGAACTCCTCGACGATGACGGGCCGGCCGAATGACCCTGACATCTCGCATGCGAACGCCGCCGCCAGGTGCTGGCGCACGGGGTCGTCGGACATGGGGTAAACGTGCGGCCCGAGGAAGTCCACCAGCGGCGACAGCGACCGCAGCGAGTAGCCGTTGTCTCTTCCGGTCGCCTCGATACCCCACGCCCCGTCACCCACCGAGGCTGGCTGGGCGGCGCCCGATGAGCGCAGCGCCTGGAGCAGGATCCGGGCCCACGCCGTCACCTCCTCGGCGGCGCCGGGTCCACCGTAGATGGGCATCTCGTTGGAGAGCAGCCAGCCGGCTACCGATGGGTGACGGTGGAAGCGTCCCGCCACCTCGGCTACGAACCAAGCCTGCTGGGACACCAGCCATACGTCGCGGTAGAGGTCACGCCCGTGCCGCCACGACGGATCCCAGTTCTGACCCGACATGTGGCCGACGATGAACGTGGGAATCGTGCCGAGCCCCGCTTCGCGGTGGGCGTCGAGGAAGTCAGCGAAGCGCTCGAGCGCCCGGGCGTCCAGCCGTTCCGGCTCGGGAACGAAGTCCGGCCAGTAGCAGAACGAGCGGGTGACGTTGCACCCGTTAGCGGCGAGAACGCCGAGTTCTTCGCGCACCACCCGTGGGTCGTAGCGGTCGGTCCACATACGGGGCCCGCCAGCGCGGGACCAGAAATTGACGCCGACCCACGGCCGGGGCGGCAGGAGATAGGGCACGTAGTCCAGCTTCCTGAGGGGGGGCAGGGACTAAAGCGGGTACGAGAAGGAGCAGGAGGCCAGGCCCGGGACAGCTGCTGGCCACCCTGACGAGGCGGTCCCCGGATAGCCTCGATGCTGACGTTGCCGCTGGGCCGGTGGTCGCGGTCCGGGGGCCGGGGCGGCTATGGGGGCCGGGCGGGATGGGGTCCCGGCCATGCTCCGTAGCGGCGATCACGGTACCGGCGATCACGTCGGGAGCGTCGCACCCAGCCGGGATCTGCTCCTCACCACGGTCCATCACCGGGTTAGCCACCTCCGCATTCCCGGCGCCAGCGAGCGTGCGCAGCTCTCCGGGTCAGCGCAGCAGCTCTCCGCGTCAGCGCCGGTCAGCTTCCCGGCAATGGCGTGGGCAAACTGGGTCACCCGGATATTCCTGCCGTGGATGAGCTGGCCCTGGGCTGTTGCGCTGTCTGAGATGCGGGGTTAGGTGCTGGCGTGAAGGCGATCGTGGCCAGGGCGTCCAGGCGGCGCTGAGCAGCTGCGGCTGGCCGGCGCCGCCGATCCGGTGCCGGGCCAGGGCCGGGTCCGGGTCGCGGTCCACGCGGCAGGCGTCAGCCCGGTCGACGCGGGTAACCGGGCTGACGGCAGCTGGGCCGGCCTTGCGGTTCCGTTCATCCCGGGCTACGAGGTCGCTCGTGTCGTGGAAAGCCCCGGGCCAGGAGTCAGCGGCGTGGCCATCGCGGCCGGCCGGCGCGCGATGCATGACCAGATGCGCGGCTCGGCGCGGCCTGGTGCATCGGGCGGGAAGATCGTGCTCGCCCTAGCGTGACCCGCCGGCCCTTCCAGCCCAGCTGCTCACCAGCCAGTCCAACGCTGGCCCCGCAACGGCGCTGGCCACGTCAGGTGAGTGACCCCTACCCGGTCGGAATGGCTGGCCTGGCCAGGCTTCGTTAACGATCATGTGAATATCGGGGCCATTGTGCCGCCGCCAACCAGGCGGCGGCTAACTCCCAGCCTTCGCAATCAGTGCGTACATAGTGATTCTTGTGCGTTCATGTAGCCGACTGGGTCCGTAAAGAGTGATTATGGACCACCGGTACGCATGGGGGCCAGACTATGAGGAGACGTCCGCCGCCGGCACACGCCGCTCGCCGGCGGCGTGTGCTGACCCTCCCGCTCGCCATCGTCCTGGCGGCGGTCATGGGGGCTAGCGTCGGTGGGGCGTCATGGGCGGTTTCGCATCGGCGGGCCGCCCGGATAACCGGTTCATCGCCGACCGGGGCGAGACCGCTGGCGGAAAACCGGGAACCGGCGAATACCCCGGCAGCAGCCTGCCACCACGAGAAGGGGCCGTTCCGCGTCAACGGAACGGTCGTCACCGGCTCCACCGGACGGTATATCCCCTACGGAATCAATCTCACCGGGCTGGCCCACACCGACTACGCGGCTAAGATGCCCCAGGACGAGGCCGACATCGCCGCCGCCGCGGACAACTGGTGCGCGAACACGGTCCGGTTCCAGGTCCGCCAGGCGAATCTGGTCACCCCCGCCGGTCACGTCAGCCAGGCGTTCCTCAATGCGGTCACCACCGAAGTGCACTTCGCGGAACGCCACGATCTGGTGGTGGTGCTGAACCTCCAGTGGCAACTGGACAACGCCAGGCTCATCGAGTCCATGCCGACGCGGCGGAGCGAAGCCTTCTGGGCGGCCCTGGCCGCTCATTTCGGGACAGATCCGAGCGTGATATTCGACATCTTCAACGAGCCGGCGCAACGGGCGCCGTGTGGCTGGGCGTTCTGGCGTAACGGTGGCGTGTGCCGCGGTCACCGCTACCTCGGGATGCAGGCCCTGGCCGACTACGTCCGCGCCCGGGCGTCGAACCTGTTCTGGGTCGAGGGGATCAGCGCCGGGAGCTTTCTGACCGAAGCATGGCGGTACCACATCACCGGCGACGGGCCGCTGGAATACAGCGAGCATCGCCCGCCGGGGGTGCACCAGTACCGTAGATGGGACTCCGAATTCGGCTACCTCGCCCGCAGCGGGCATGCTCCGGTCGTCGAAGGCGAGTGGGCCGACTACGCGCGGGATCAGGCGCCGTGGGCATGCTGGGACAACGCGCCGGTGTCTGCGCTCCGGTTCCTGAGATACCTGAAAGCTCGCGGGTTCGGTCTCATCATGACCCTGCTCGTCAAGGGCCAGCTCATCGAGACCGGGAACCTGAACGACCCGACCCGCTTCCGGAGCAACTGGTCCTGCACGACCGGTCTCGACGAGGGGGTGGGCCAACAGGCGCAGCAGTGGTTCATCCGTCAGAACAGCTAACAGCCCGGTGCCTTCGGGGAGGTACCCCGGTCCGAGGCGGGCGCCGGTCCGAGGCAGGCGCCGGTGCGAAGTGGACGGCGGCCCGCCCCCGGCCGTTCGGTCAGACGGCCGGGGGCGGCCCGGTACCTCGGCTTCCTTCCGCGTTTGCCCGGGGCTGCTGCCTACCGGCAGGGCTGGCGCGGCCCGGTCAGGTTGCTGTTCGGGAAGTAGATGCCGTTGATGTTGGCCGAGTTATCCGCGGGGCAGAACGTCCCGGGGTCGTTCTGGTATTCGGCGTTCCCGATCCACTTCCCGGCCGAGAGGAAGGAGCTCAGGTAGCTGCACGTGTTGTACTGGTTGCACTGCTCGCTGATCATTCCTTGCGCGTAGGGCTGCAGGTCGTTGACGAACGAGGCGTTCCCGGTGTCGTCGAGGTTCTTGGCGATCCAGCCCAGGCCCAACCCGTGCATGTAGTTGGCCAGGGTTTCCAGGTAGGTCTCCTCATTGGCCTTCGTGATCGTGAATCCGGTTTTGCCCTCATTGTTACTGAAGGTCTCGTCGAGGTCCGTCTCGACGGCGTCAAAACCCTTGGCAGAGCACTGTTGCTGGATCATCGCCTCGATGATCGACACTGCCGACGAGGCGTTGATGTTGATGAAGTACTCCTTGTAGCCCGAAAGCTTGTTCCCGAGGTCGCCCGCATTCTTGAGCTGGGCGTAGTAGGTGGTCGGAATGCCTTCCTGGGCGGCGGTGTAGTAGTTGCCCGCAGTGCCAACCTCGATGTAACAGATGGCGTGGTCGCCGAGGCCGTGCAGGGTGCTGACCGTGCTGGCGGTGTTCTCGATGGCGTCGATGTCATACAGCTTCGGGTTGTCGCCGGGTGGGGTGTCCCCGTTCCAGGCGGTGACCCCCGTGCCCATCTGTGTTGCGTTGCTGGTGTTGAGGGTGCCGTTGAGCATCCATTGCCAGTCCGTGTTCTGGGCTGGCTGATAGATGCTCGGTGCCGCCATGGCTGGTGCGGCCAAGGTGCTGACTCCTGCGAGTGCGATCGCTGCGACTGAGATAAGTGCCCGCCAATGTCTCATGTGCCGCCACCCCTGCCTGTCTCGCCGGGCCGGGGCCCGGCCTACGGGAAACACTGGACGTAAAATAACATTCAATCCGCTGAGCAGACCAGCGTTTCTCTCATCGGAACGAGTGGCATGCTTAGGGTTATGCTGTCAACCACGCAGTCCCCTGCAGGCCCGTCGATCCACAATGCCGTCGACCGGGCCCTGCGGGTCCTGACGTTCCTGGGCACTCGGCCGCGAGGCGCGAGCCTGCTGGAGATCTCGATGAGCACCAGCATCCCCAAGCCCTCCCTGCACCGGACGCTGGCGGCGATGCGTGACCGCGGCTACGCCAGCCAGCCCGAGCCAGGGGGCCCGTACCTGCTCGGCCCCGCGATGCTGGAGGCGGCTTTCACCTTCCATGCCGGTCTCGACCTCCGGCGGCTGCTGCACCCGCTGGCGGCCCAGGTGCGTGATCACTTCCGGCAGACCTGCCATGTGGTCGTGCTCGATGGCGCGCAGGTCACCTACATCGACAAGGTCGAGGCAGACATTGGCGTGCGGATCACGTCGGTTATCGGTGGCCGTAACCCGGCTCACGCGACCGGGGTCGGGAAGGCGCTGCTGGCCGACGCGCTCCCAGATGCGGGAGCCGTCCGGGGCTGGGTCGCCGAGCATGGTCCGCTGGCCCAGCGGACGAGTCACACGCTAACCACCGCGCCAGAGCTGGCCCGCGCACTTGACGAGGTGCGCGTGAGGGGGTGGGCACTGGACGACCAGGAGAGCGAGGACGGCCTGGCCTGCGTGGCGGCCCGCGTTCCGCTGGTCTTCGGCCCGCTCGTCCCGCCGGTCGCGATCAGCGTCACCGGGCTGCGCGAGCCGCTCGTCCGTTATGGCACGGATCGGGCCGGCCGCGAACTGATCGACATTGTCAACGCTTTCGAGTTTGGCGCCCAAGGCGGCGGCCACCACCCCCGGGAGCCCGGGGCGTCTTGAGCGTTCCGGCTGGCCGGCAGGTTGAGCAGCGCGGCCCGCGGCGGGGCCAGGCGGTCTCTTGACAGGCCCCGCTGCCGGGCTACTGTGTTCGGGACCTAATCCGAGCTTTGTTCGTATATGCGAACCGGCCGGGCACGGCCAGCAAGATCAGCTTCGTGCCGAGGCAGGAGTGACCCGATGGCGGCCCGCAGCACCCGGGGGACCTGAGGTGGTCACCGGCACCCCCGCGGGCGGCCCCGGGAACGGCGGCCGCCTGGTCCGGGCCAGCCAGCACGCTCGGCGTGCGCCCCAGCCCGAGCGCTGGCCGATCCGGATGACCTCCGGAAGAACTGACCGAGATGAAACGGTCCCGTACCCGCTGACCAGATCGGTGATGCGCGCCGAAGGAGGCGATCGTGCCGATCGTCGGTAGTAGCCGCTGGTGGTACCGGTCCGTGCTGGACGAGTCACGGCCGCTGTCCGGGGCGGACCCGTTTGCGGGCGCGGTGGCCTCGCCGCTGGCGCTGCTGCGCCGGGACGCTCTGAACGCCAACATCACGGCCATGCAGGAGTGGTGCGACCACCGGAACGTGCGGCTGGCCCCCCACGGTAAGACCACCATGGCGCCGCGGTTGTACCGCCGGCAGCTCACCGCCGGGGCCTGGGGCATCACCGTGGCCAGCCCCGCCCAGGCCCGGATCGCGCTGATGGCAGGCGCGCCCCGCATCCTGATCGCCAACGAGGTAACCGACCTGGCCGGGATCCACTGGCTTGGTATGGTGCGCCGCGACTATCCCGAGGTCGGCCTGTTCTGTTACGTCGATGGCCTCGAAGGGGTGACGTTGCTCGAAAACGGTCTGGCGGCGGCGCTGCCGCGCGGTGCCAGGCTGGACGTGCTCATCGAGCTGGGTGTTCCGGGCGGCCGGGGCGGCGCCCGGGACGAATCAGCGGCGCTGGCGGTTGGCCGGGCCCTGGCCGGCTCGGCGCGGCTGCGGCTGGCCGGCGTGGCCGGCTACGAGGGCGTCCCGGGCGGTGCGGCGGACGCCGCCGGGACCGCCGCGGTGCGGCAGTTCTGCCGCCGGCTGCGGCGGCTGGCCGGCACGCTGCGCCGGCGCGGGCTGATCGAGGAGACGCCCGGCCAGCCCATGGTGCTGACCGCCGGTGGCTCGATCTTCTTCGACGACGTGGTGGCCGCCCTGACTGAGCCGCCAGGCGGTCCGGACAATCTGGCCGGGCCGCCGCCGGAGATCGTGCTTCGCCCCGGCTGCTACGTCACCCATGATCATGGCCTCTATCACCGGGTGACCCCGGCGGCCAGGGGGCGCGACGGCCCATGCCTGAGGCCAGCCCTGGAGGTGTGGGGCCGGGTCCTCACTCGCCCGGAAGCGACCCGGGCCATCGTCGACGTGGGCCGCCGAGACGTTTCCTATGACCAGGAGCTGCCTCATGCCATGTGGCGGCGGCCGGTCACCGGGGGGCCCGCCTCGGACCTGAATGCGACCGTCGTCGCCCTGAATGACCAGCACGCGTTCCTCGACCTGCCCGGCGAGGAGACGCTGTCGGTGGGCGAGTGGGTTGGCTTTGGTATCTCACACCCGTGCACCACCGTCGAAAAGTGGAACGTGCTCCTGCTCGTGGATGACTCCGGCCGGATCGTCGAGACCGTAGACACCTTCTTCTGACCGCCGCCCCGGGACCGGCGACACGTCCAGGACGCGGCCGAGGACCCGCATCGACGTCATCGAAGATCTCCGCGCCGAGCGGGCCATATGGCCGGAGTCGGGGATCTCCGGCGGCAGGGCTGACCGCGGCCGGGTACCGGCAACCAGCACAGCGGCCACGGACCTGGAGCTCCGGCTCACGCCGTCTGCGGGCCGGGCGGTTCCTCTCGTCGCTGCCGGAGCGCCGCCGCGGTGGACCAGCTACTGCTCGCGATGATCATGGAGGCTACAGAGATTGAATGACGAGGGTCTGTTTGCTTGATCACGCTCGGCGTGCCTGCGTGATTGGGCCAGGCGGCGGGTCTACGCCGGGGTTATGAGGTACCCAGATGGTGGTGGCCTGACCGCCGCTGCGCGGGCCAGGCGGGAGAGCGTGCGACTAGAAGCCGCGCACCTGTACGAGCAGGATGTCAGCCCGGTGCGGGTGGCGCACCGGCTGCGGGTGAGCACCAAGTCGGCCTATCAGTGGCGGCGGCGCTGGCGCACTAGCGGCGAAGCCGCGCTGGCATCCAAAGACCCTGGTGGAGCGGCATGCCGGCTGAACGCCGGGCAGCCGGCCCGGCTGCGGGCCGCGCTGGATGGCGCCCCGGCCGCCTGGGGCTGGGATCAGGATCAGCGGCGGACCCTGGCCCGGGCCGCCACACTCATCGCCCGGCTGTTCCACGTCCGGTACACGCTGCGCGGCACCTCGTATTTGCTGCACCGTCTCGGTTACAGCCCCCAGGTGCCCATCCACCGGGCTGCCGAGCGGACGAGAACGCCATCGCCGCCTGGCGCGCCCAGACCTGGGCGAAGGTACGAGGCTAGCGGCGGCGACCGGGGCGTGTGTCTGCTTCGAGGACGAGGCCGGGCAGAACCTGCGCCCGCCCAAGGCCCGCACCTGGGCACCCCGCGGCCACACCCCGGTGGTGCGGGTGTCCGTTAAGGGCTCGGGAAAGGTCTCGGTCGCCGGGCTGGCCTGCTACAAACCCGGCGCGCGCAGCCGCCTGTTCTACCGCACCCGCAGCCACTACGGGCGCAAGGGCGAGCGCCGCTCCATGTCCGGAGCCGATTACGCCGGGCTGGTCACCGCCGCGCACAACCAGCTGCACCCCCCCTGATCCTGGTGTGGGATAACTTGAACACCCACATCAGCGCCACGATGCGCGCCTTCATCGCCGCCCACCCGGACTGGCTGACCGAAACCCGGCTGCCCGCCTACGCCCCCGACCTCAACGCCGTCGAGGGCGCCTGGGCGAACATGAAAAACGGCCTGGGCAACCTGTCCGCCACCGACGTGGAGCAGCTCACCGCGATCATCAAGCACCGGCTCAAAGGTATCCAGTACCGGCCCGCCCTCATCGAGGGTTTCCTCGCCCAGACCGGGCTCACCCCCCAGCCAGAACCCCCGTAGACCTCAGCCTCCCGGCCCTGCAGGCCTTAGGGCGCGCCGCCGAAATCGACGTCCTTGGTCTCGACCGTCCCGGCCGTCCGCCCAGGCGCCGTCTCGTCGGCCCAGTACAGGTTCGTGTGCGCGATCACCTGATCCGGCGGGGGCGCCCCCCACTCGGTCTGATCCTCGGTGGTGTGTGCGTCGCTGACCAACGTCGCGTCATAGCCCCTGGCGAAGGCGCCGTGGAGAGTCGAGCGGATGCAGGCGTCGGTTTGCGCGCCGACGACCATCAACCGCCCGACGCCGAGCCCGGACAGCACGTTCTCCAGGGTGGAGTCCTCGAAGGAGTCGCCGTAGTGCTTCTCGACCAGCGGCTCTGAGCCAGCCGGATTCAGCTCGGGAACGATCTGCCAGTCACCGCTTCCCCTCTCCAGCTCCTCATCAGAATGCTGGATCCAGATCACCGGGACACCTTCCCGCCGCGCCTTCTCCACAAGGCTGCCGATGTTCGCCACGACGGCATCGCGCTGGTAACTCCCGGCCACGGCGCGGTTCTGGACATCGATGACCAGTAGCGCGGTGGCTGGCCGGTTGGCGAGAGTGGTCATGGCCTGCCCTCCTGGCGGCGGGTGCGTTAGCTACGCCTGCCAGCCTAGGCCCGACCTCTGAGAGTGCATGCTCGCTCGCCGGGACCGTGCCCGGCGCTCACCTACCGAGATTGAAGGGCCAGCCAAAGGCCCGCACCACGAACGGCCAGATCAGACCCCAAGCTTTCAATCTCTGTAGTTGCGGGTCTCGCATCAGCTGACCCGCTGCTGTGCGTGACGCGCTGATCGTCGCCCGGCCGCTCAGGTAGCCGTCAGCCGGCAACGTATCGGCTGGTTTCCCGGCATAAGGGGCTTGGGCGACGTATTTGCCCGGGCAGCTGGCGCTCTGTTCTTACGGCGGCAGATGTGGGGTCACGATGATAGACGACAAGGGCGAGCCGCTGGGCGAGCTGACCGCGGCTCCCGGACTCGATCGTGACGACCTGGCCCAACTCGCGCGCTGGCTGCAGACGGAAGGATCAAAGCAAATCATGATCAAGCCCAGGCTCTTCCCGATCGCCGCAACTTGATCCATCATGCGTCCAGGCCGCCCAACGGCGTCTTTGAAAATCGATACCGGGAAACGAGGAAACACGGTGGGCCAGAATGTCACGATCTTCCGCGAGCGGGAGCTATTGCTGCTAACCCAGCAGGTCCTTAAAGCAGAAGCAGGCCAGGGCAGTGTCGTTCTCGTCGAGAGCCTGGCCGGTATGGGTAAGACCACACTAATGGAAAGCTTCCGCAGTTCCCTTAACTCCGGGAAAAGCCCTCATGCTGTAACTATTGCATCTGGGTATTGCTACGAGGTCGCCGGAGGTAACGACGCATACGAACCATTCAAGGACATTTTGCGAAGCCTCACAGACCCGGCAAGGCATCCAGATTACTCCAGCCTGATACTGAACCTGATAAAGGAAACCGGCCCTGATTTGCTGGCACTGATACCGGGACTGGGAACAGCAGCCATGGCTGCGAAGCTTACTGTTCGGGCCGCTTCCACAGTCGGTAAATGGTCGCTCGGGGCCGACAGCGGCACAAGAGCCGACCTAGCAGAAAGCGTGATACGTCAATACACGGACACCATCCTGGCCCTCGCAGATAAATATGGGCCCCTGGTGCTTATCATCGAGGATGCGCATTGGAGTGATAACGCGTCAGCTCAGCTATTCTCGCGGCTAGCAAGAGTACTTGAAAACAAAAAGCTGCTTCTGGTTGCAACATATCGATCGAACTTCCTCGCGGGAGCGGCACTGCGTAGCGTCCGGCAAGAGCTGCTAATTCTTGGGGTAACGGAGGTGGTAGACCTCCCGGGCTTCACTCAGACCCAGGTAAGAGAATATCTCGAACAACGCTATCAGAAGACAGGCATCGATCCAAGTCTCGCCGCCTGGCTGACGCAGCTTAGTGGCGGTTCCCCAATGTTTATTGCCCATTATCTCGCCTTGCTTGAAGAACAAGGAATAATACAGAATGCCGCCGATAGCCTGAGCTTCGGCTATGACTTGAGAAATATCGCCGGAGAATGGGCTCCGGTCGGACCAGCGGCAGATCTCCCTATTCCCCGCAGCGTGCAAGAAGTGCTGAATCAGCGAATTGAACAGCTGGAAGACAGGGAGCGCCAACTCCTGGAACTCGGCTCCGTGCAAGGATGCCAGTTCATGTCACTAGTGCTCAAAGCGTTGCTCCCATCAGCATCCGGTGACATACTGAGAGAGCTTCGGCGAATCGAGCTCGAAGATCATGTCATCAGAGCAGAGACCCCCGAACCTTGGGCACGGCGAGAGACAGAGACTTATTCGTTCGAGCATGCACTGCTTCGGCAGGCTTTTTATAATCAGCTAGGCCGGCTGGAGCGGCTGAATTATCACAACATTGTTGCTGAAGCTCTCGAAGAATGGCTCATGAGGCTGCAGGACTGTGGCAAAAGTGTCCCGCGCCGGCTCTTGCTGGAAATCGCGCTCAACAATCGTCTTGCTGAGAACTATCGTCAGGCTGCGCGCTTCGGGTTGCAGGCCGCTCAGTCCTGCTATGTGGAAGGTGCCTTCGCGGAGGCAGCAATACTGTGCGAGGAGGCGACGACCGACTTTGCTCGCCTCGAGGATCTTCAGCCAGACGATGAATTGCTCTATGCCCAGGCTGTCCAGATCCTGGTGGCAACATCGGAACCGCAATGGTTCACCAAGTCAACGAGGGACGGTAACTTCTCGCTTGCTGATCTAATCGAACGAGCCCAGGCCGCGGCGCTAACCGTCGGTGATCCGCTCCTCAAGGCCCGGATTCAGCTACTTGAGGGCCGGAATCTCGTTAGGACTGGCAGGCTGGATAGTGCCATGCATGCTCTTGACGCCGCTCGGCGAAGTCTTCACGACGTGGGGGATCTCCTCGGCGAGATCTCGGCGCTCACCGAACTCGGGCACCATGGAATAGGTCTGGACGCCGGACGCGCACTGGAAAACCTGCAACAGGCCAGGCAGCTTTTGGATCAAAACCGCCAGGTTGTCCGGGAACAGGTGCCTGTTAGCGCGCTCGATCGCATCGAATACCGCCTTGAAGGGCGATCGGAATTGGTGAATTCGATTGGGGAAATTTCGATGATGCTTTGCGCTATCTCGAAGATGCGGTTACCGGACTGCACCGCGATAGGATGTACGATCTTCATACCCTGCAGTCGAATTTTCTGGCCCAGGTCCTCATTGCGACCGGCGAGTTTACGCGGGCTGAGCAGGTACTTAGGGACGCCATCATGATCTCGGATGGTGTGCGATCCCATAGGACAGTACAGACAGCTTACAATTTGGGCTTGCTCGGCAAACTGTATATAGAGTGGGACAGGCTGGAAGACGCCGTAGAGCCACTCCAGAGCGGCTGGCGGCAGATTCAGGCTGACCCAGACAATGCAATTCTGCCCCTAATAGGAAACTACTACGCTGAGCTGCTGATCGACCCGAACTCACCAGTTAAGGATCTGGAGACGGCGGCCGGAGTTCTGGATTCAGTGATTAAGCATAGCTCGGCATTCCACCTCAAGCGGAGCGTGCTTATGGCCAAGTGCCTCATGGCACGGCTCGCGGTGCTGCAGGGACAGCCTCAGCGCGCACTTGAACTCAGTCAAGAGGCCGCTGAGGACCTGTGGGTAGCTGGGCTGATGCCCTCTGTCCGTTCGGAAGAAATCTACCTCGTGCACTACGAGATATTGCACGCAAGCGATAAGCCAGCCGAGGCGGCCCAGTGGTTGAGGCGTGCCCGGCAGATTCTCGATTCCAAGGCTGCCTCAATTAGGGATCCGCATCAACGGCAAAAGTTTTTGCAAAGGGTAAAGGTGAGCAGAGCCATCCTGCACAATGACCCCGATGTGCCCGCGAGGTGACCAACTTGCATCTTGTGCCGCGCCAGAACTCAATGCAGTGTTCCTGGCCTGCGGTTTGGCGTCGTCGGCTGGGCCGGCGGCTGCCCTCCGCGCCGCCGTCCGCGCTGCGCGGCAGCCGACTGGTCGCGCCGGGAACCCTGCTGGCATAGCGTCGCCGTCTGATCACCAGTAGGTGGACTTGCCCGGGCGGCCGGGCCGGCGCCTCGATCACCCTCGGGCCCTTCGCGGCGAAGCCCGCATCGGGTGCCGTGCGCAAGCCCGACCGTGTCAGCCGGAATTGAGCCGGCTGATCGCGAGTAGACAGCCGATCCCGGGCAACTTGGGACGGCATGACGACACCGAGCGAGCAAGCAGACCCGGCGGCGGCGCCCCAAGCCACGGACGTGAGCCTGCTGTCTGATAAGGCCAGGGCGACGGTGGAGGAGATCAAGGCTGAGAATGCTGCCCTGAAAGAGACGGACCGGGTCGCCGAGGCGCAGGCCGAGGCAGCGGCCGAGCAGGCGAAACAGCTGGCCGAGGTAACAGAGGAAGTGCTGGAGGAGCTGAAGGAAAGCCGGGAGGGAACGACCCCAGGCTGACTGGCGTCGCCTCCCGGGCCCAGCCGCAAGCGCCGGCGCGGCGGGCACATATTTGCCGTGCCAGCCTTGGTCCTCTGCTCTTTCTGTGTCCGGGCTGCCCGAGGGTTGTTTAAGGTCAGCGGCGCGGCAGGCCGGCTGGGGCCAGGCGCCGCGGCGCTGCTGGCCGTGCGGGCCCGGGGTATCGTCTTGTCACAGGTCAGCCAGTTCTTGGCGGTGGCGCTGTGCGTGACATTCTCAGCCAGGGCGGGGACCGTGAACCCGGGCCCTGGCCGCGCCGGGCGGCCGCGATCGCCGTGCTGGTGCTGGCGGCTGTCGTGATCATCTGGCACCTTCCGCGTCACCGGCAGCCCCCGGCACGCCCTCACCGGGCAGCTGTCTCCGCGGCTCCCTTGCCACCGGCGGCCTCTGGCGCCGATTCCGGGCTGGGCTTGGCCGCTGGCCGCGGCGGGGTCAGCGGGCGGGTCATGCGAGGTGGCAGCGGCATTCGGCTGCCAGTGTCCGGACCGCAGCCCGCCTGGCTTTGGCCGGCGACAGGGCGCCTGACGGCGATCGGTGGCCTGCCACGGGAGAAACCCGGCTATCAGTTCACCCGCATGGCCGGCGGTTGGGGGGTTCTGGCCAATTCTGCTGCCCGGCTCCGCTGCAGCAGTTGCGCGGGACCGCGGATGCCTGTGTACTTCCTGGCTGATCGGGCACGGTCGGTAACCCTGGCCGGAACGGCGAACGCGGTCGCGCCTGGTACCACTGCGCGTTCCCTGTGGCTCACGAGCTACCCGTCCGGCGCGGACATGAGAACTGCCACCGGCACGGCGCAGGAAGTCAGCGTCGCGGGCGGGCCGCCAGGGCCGCAGCTCAGGCTTCCGGCTGGGTATGTGATCGATCGCGCCACAGACCGCGGCCTGCTACTGGCGCCGGTGGCCCCGTCAGCAACGGCGGCTTACAAGCTGTGGAACCCAGCCGGTCCGCAGGCCAGCCGCGCGTTTGCGGGAGTCGTGGCGGCCAGCGCGAGCCAGATCGCCTGGACGCAACGGTGCGCCCCACTCTGCCGTGTCCATGTGCTGGACCTGGCCACCGGCCGGCCGACCGTGGTCGGCCTGCCTGGGGCAACCTCAGTAGTGAATGCCGCGTTCAGCCCCGACGGGAAGTTCCTCGCGCTCCAGGTGAGTTAGGTCAGCCCGGGAGACAATGGGGCACTGGCCATGCAGCTCGACGTGGCGTCGATACCCAACGGCCGCCTGGCCGCTGTGCCAGGAACCTCGGTGAGCAGCGACGCCCTGGTGAGCTTCGGGTGGTCGGCCGGCCGCCACGACCTGGTTGCCGAGCTGAGCTTCATGCCGACGGTCCAGGTAGCGTCGTGGCACCCCGGTGCGCGGAGACTGACGGTGGCGGTCATCAAGCCTGGACCGCAGGCAACCTCCCTGATCGTCGGCTAGGACCAGAACTCATCCGAGGCGTACTGGTCCCCGGGATAGGTCCATACCTCGGTGGCCTTGCCGTCCGTGATGTGGAAGACCTGCACGGTGTCGTCTTGAAGGCTCCTGCCCTCCCGCTCGGCGCGCACCATGATCAGCGCGACCGCGTGCTGGTTGTTGGCGATCACGTCGTGTACCTCGACGCTGATGGACCCCCAGCAGGCTTCGTAGGTGCCCAGGAGCCATCCCGCCACCTGATCGACGCCGTGATAATCACCGCCGAGCGGGCTCCTGCCGGGATAATGCCACCGGATGTCCTCGGCGAAGAACTTGCTCTTCAGGGTGTTGATATCACCCTGCTCGAAGGCCGCATATCCGTCCCGCAGCAGATCCTCATTGGCGTGTGTCATCCTGACTCCTTCCCTTCAGCCAGCGCCAGCAGGTACTGGCCTGTCCAGCCGTGCCGCGGCCCAGAGCGGGTGGCCGCATGACGTCTGCCACGGTGGCACTTCACTGGGCCGCCGACCCGGTCCCGGCCGCCGCCGTGCTGGCTAGCGGTGGTGGCACGGCCCGGCGGCGGGCTGGCACGGGCGCCGTGCTGTGCAGGTAGCGGTGCACCAGAGGGATTGTGGCCGCGCCTTCCCCCACGGCGGAGGCGACCCGTTTGACCGATCCCCGGCGCACGTCGCCAGCGGCGAACACCCCGGGCAGGCTGGTCTCCATCGGCAGCGGCTGGCGGCCCAGGGGCCAGCCGCTCCCGGTGCCGGGCGGCAGGTCCGGGCCGGTACGGATGAACCCCCACTGGTCACGCGCGATGGCTTCGCCGAGCCACTGCGTCCGCGGCTGCGAGCCAATAAGGACAAACAAGGCATCAGCCGGGACGCTGCGCCGCGTGCCGGAGGGGGTGTCTTCCAGGACCAGCGATTCGAGACCGCCGGTACCAGCGCCGTCGACGACCTGCACGCGGTAGCGGACGTCGATGTTCGGGGTAGCGCCGATCTGACGGATGAGGTAGTCGGACATGCTGCCCGCCAGCGACTGCCCGCGTACCAGGACCGTTACCCGGCTAGCCCACTTGGCCAGATGCAGCGCCGTCTGCCCGGCTGAATTGCCGGCCCCGGCGACAAAGACGTTCCGCCCGCGCATGGCTGGTGCCTCGCTGACCGCGGCGCCGTAGAAGACGCCGCGGCCCTGCAAGTGCTCCAGATGAGGGATGCTGAGCCGCCGGTAGGCAGCGCCGGTGGCGATGATCACGGTGCGCGCGGTGAGAACGCCGCCGTCGGATAGCCGCAGCCGGTAATGGCAGTCGACTCTCGACAGGCTTTCGGCCCTGCGCATGTATACGAAGGTGGTACCGAAGGTCCAGGCCTGCTGCCAGGTCTCCTGGGCCAGCTGGGCGCCGGTGATGCCCTGTGAGAAGCCGGGGTAGTTACGGATCATTGAGCTGGTCCCCGCTTGGCCGGCGATGGCCTCGTCCTCGACAACCACGGTCCGCAGGCCCTCGGAGGATGCGTAGACCGCGGCAGCGAGCCCAGCCGGGCCTGCACCGACGACCGCAACGTCGAAGACCTCCCCGGCGGCGATCGGCCGCATCACGCCGATCGCGTCGGCGATCTCGAGGTTGGAGGGATTGGCCAGCGCTGGCCGCTCAGTCCCGAACCGGAACACGACAACCGGGAGTTCTGGTGATTCCATGCCGTGTTCGCGGAGAATCTGCCGGCCACTCCGGGAGGCCGCGTCGTAGAACCCGGCCGGGACCCGGTTGCGGAAGAAAAGATCACGCAGCTCCTGAGACCGCGCAGACCATCGCTCTCCAACTACTTGCGCCGCCTCGAAGCCGCCGCCGCGCTGGCTACTCCACTCCATCAAGAACCCGGTAATCGAGCGATGGAATTCCTCGGCCGGGCTCTGCGCGGGCTGGGTCACCCAGTGGTCGATCTTGCCCAGGGTGACCGCGTCGAAGACGGACCGCATCGACTCCCAGTCACCCCAGCGAACGACGGCAACTCGAAGAGCCGTCGGGTCGATGGCACGGATCGCGGCGAGCACCTCGACGCTATCCGGGTCCTGCGCACTGACCTCGCCAACGACCAGCGCAACCGGCAGGCCAGCGGCCAGCAGGTCCCGCATACAGGGCGCCCGCCCCGCGGACCGGTCACGGACCACGATCCGATAGTCCATGCCATATCGCTTGGACAGCTCCCGGTAGAGGATCTCCCGCACGCCAGGCTCGCGGCAGACGATGACGATGGCTGCCTGCTCCCCGGCGGTTCCACCGATCACGGCGGCGGCCGGCTCCTCGTGCGTAGCGGTAGCAGTGCCAGCTGATGAAGCCGTCAGCTTGGCCCCGGGCTGGTGAGGGAGATGGATGGGGCAGCGCGCGTCCCGGTACCGAGCCGCGTAGAACATGATCAGTGTCGTGGCCGCGACCTGGATCCCGCCCAGCACGATGAAGACGCCGGCGTGGATGGCGATGGCCCGCGCTGCCACCAATAGGGACGCCAGGAGCCATATCTCAAATGCCAGCCGGCTGACGCCGGCCGAGCAGCGAGCCCGGATGAGGTGGGTGATCTGCGGTACGTAGGCTGCTCCGGCAAGCCCAGCGCCGGCAAAGCCCGCGACTTGTGTGACGGTCAGTATCGCTGCCTGGCTCACGGCTGCAGCGCCCCGTCACACCCTGGGTCTCCCGGCGTAAGCACGTCAGCGCGCCGGGATCGGCACGGCAGGTCCTGCCTGGTGATCCCGGAACGGGTGCCGGCGTGGCCGCCGCCGCCGTCTTCGCGGGGATCGAGCTGTTTCATGGTGATCTCCGGTGCAAGAGTGACCGCGACGCGTTCTAGGGCCTGTTGCGAAGTCGGGGATGGTGTGGCGGGGTGAGATGCCCGGCGTGTCGGTGATCGAGATGGTGCGAGGTCTCCGGTAGAGGGTTCATCGACCAAGACGAACCTCTGGCTCCGGAGACCTCGTGGCCACCTTAGCGGTGACGCGGCGGTTCGACCTGACCGATAGGCAGTGGGCGGCGCTGAGCCCGCTGCTGCCTGTGGGCAAGAAGGCAGGCCGGCCGCCGGTATGGACCAAGCGCCAGCTCATTGACGGGATCCGGTGGCGGGTCCGGACGGGCGCGCCGTGGCGGGACGTGCCGGAGTGCTACGGATCCTGGCAGGCGGCGTACGCGCTGTTCAGGAGGTGGCAGCTGTCGGGGGCCTGGCAGCAGGTCGTTACTGCCCTTCAGGCACGGGCGGACGCGGCTGGGCTGATCACCTGGGATGTCAGCGTGGACTCCACGATCGTGCGGGCGCACCAGCACGCCGCCGGCGCCCGCCGCAGCCGGCCCGGCGGCGAGCCCGCTGACCACGCGCTAGGCCGGTCGCGGGGCGGCTGGACGACGAAGCTGCACCTGGCCTGCGAGCAGGGTCAAAAGCCGCTGGCATGCGTCCTGACCGGCGGCCAGCGCGGCGACAGCCCGCAGCTGGTCCCGGTCCTGGAGGCCATCCGGGTCTCGCGCCAGGGCGCCGGCCGGCCCAGGACCCGCCCGGACCGGGTCCTGGCCGACAAGGCGTACACCTCCCGGGGCAACCGCCGCTACCTGCGCCGGCGCGGGATCCGCGCCACCATCCCCAGCAAAGCCGACCAGGACGCCGCCCGGCGCCGGAAAGGATCACAAGGCGGCAGGCCACCTGCCTTCGACCCCGAGCGCTACAAGGCCCGCCACGCCGTGGAATGCGGTATCAACCGGCTCAAACGCCACCGCGCCCTAGCCACCAGATACGACAAGCTCGCCGTACGCTACGAGGCCACCGTCTGCATCACCGCCATCAACGAGTGGCTCCACTCACTTCGAGACAGGCCCTAGCGGAGGGTGAGGATGGTTTCCAGGTAAGTCGCGGGGATGGCGATGCTGCCGCCGTGGTTCCGGTCCCAGCTGCGGGCGAGTTGGGTCAGGTCGGCAGCCAGCGCGGCCCGGCCGTTGTGGTCGAGCGCCTCAAATGCCTTCAGGGCCGGTCCGTACCAGCGGCGGAAGAACGCGGCGAACTCCTCGGGGGATGTGAATCGCCAGGTGCAGGTGCGCTGCACGGATCGGGCATCGGCGGCCGCCCCGCCGAACAGGTCGGACAGGTGCTGTTCGGTGCCCCACAGCAGCGGCGATGCGACGCCGGGCGGTCCTGGCACG
>Ga0335078_10000450_pt1 | contig 63699 bp, 59 predicted proteins | sample Lox_Sample_32_FD_206711 | JGI IMG/M metagenome (GOLD analysis project Ga0335078, IMG submission 206711) | Soil microbial communities from Loxahatchee National Wildlife Refuge, Florida, United States - Lox_Sample_3.2 | ecosystem: Environmental > Terrestrial > Soil > Wetlands | place: USA... | reverse complement strand
CACCTTCAGAGCTTTCGCATTCAAGGCCTGAAAGCCCGTCGTAGGATCCGTGATCTCGGTGCGGCTCAGGCGTGTCAAGAGCCAAGCGAACAGCAGTGCACCGAGCCTGCGCGACACTGGTACTCGGTAGCACTGGCTGCCGGCGCGATAGCGGCTGCCGAGCGCGATGTCGGCGCCGTCTCGTAGCGCGGACAGTAACTTGCGCGCCTCGGCTGCGTCGTGTTGCCCATCGGCATCTTGGGTGATGACCTGCTTCGCCCCTTGACGGTGTGCCCAGATCAACCCTGTGTGGAGGGCGACTCCGTATCCGGCGTTGAACGGCAAGTTGATGACGTGAGCGCCAGCGGCCGTAGCTTTCACGGCCGTTTCGTCGCTTGAACCGTCGTTAACCACGGTGATAATCGAGGTTGGAAAGCAGGAGCGAACGCGCTCGACTACGCGGGCTATCGATCGGCCCTCGTTGTATGCGGGGATCACAACATAAAGAGTGTCCGCAGATGAGTCGTGTGCGCGCACAATGCCCTCGATGGAACTATCGGTCTTTAGTAATCTGCGCTTTAAGGGGTTTTCGACCCAACATCTCTGCGCGCAGAGTATATATTCGGCGCCCACCCGAATCCAATTCGGGTCCGTTCGACCTCTGGGCGGATCCAGACCTGTCGATCAAGGCACTCCCTGACTTCCCTATAGCCGTCGCATCTTGCCGTCGAAGATATAAGCAGTGGAGATTCAGGACCTTAGTCGCGAGGTCGAAGTTGAGTGCGAGGTCAGGGGAGGCCCAGCATACCGCATCAATTCATGGCCAATATGGACTGCGGCCGCTATCTACGTCGTGCTGGTTGCGCTCCTTCACCCGTTCTATCGCTACCATATCAACCCGGACGCGACAGCATACGATTCTCTCGCTCAAAAATGGGCGAGTGGGGACTGGACTCCCGCGATCACTGGCCATTGGGCTCCGTTGCTGACCTGGCTGTTGGCGATTGCACACAAGCTTGGCCTTGGATTGTTCGCTGCAATAACCATCATCGATGCGGTCGCTTCAATCACGCTGCTCGCAGCGCTGGATCGGGTATGTAAGGAACTCAGCCTAAGCGACGGACGCCGGTTCGTTGCACTCTCATTGGCTTCCGTTTGGGTAGTCGCTTTCACCTTCGACGATATCACCCCTGATACGCTCCTCTGTGCTTCGCTTACGTGGTATCTCGCGATCTGCCTCAAGGGCGATTTTTTGTGGAGCACGAGGCAGGCTTGCTGGTTAGGTCTGGTGGCCGGTATTGCCTACCTGATCAAGCCTTACGCGATCTATTTCATTGCGCTGCACCTGGCAATCGTCGTGGCGGCTCGCCTCCGACGGCATCCGGTCAGGCGAGTCATCTGGATGCGGTCCTGCGCGACCCTCGCTGGCGTAGCACTCTGTTTCGTAGCCCTTTGGGTCGGAGCGATGTCGTTCAGATATCACCGCTTTACCACTGGTTCTATCGGCAGCATGAGCTTAAGACTCATGTCACCACGATGGCCGAGCAATTATGTGAACAACATCGGGCTCGTCGAGCCACCCAATAAGACTGCTGTGAGCTATTGGGAAGACCCGGAAGTTGACAAACTAGGTCTGCCAAGCTGGTCGCCGCTTGAGTCCGTTAACAGCTTTCGCTACTACCTCCGTTGGGTCGGTGGGAACGCCGCCCGACTCCTTCTGTGGTTTGCGGTCGCTTCGCTTGCCGCGATTCCACTACTTTTCCTCGTTGTACGCGAGTGGAAGCGCGTCGGGTACCCCCTGGCGATCGGGCTGCTCGTTCTGGCAATTATCCTGTACCCGGCAGGCTACATTCTGCTTGTCGTCGCAAACCGCTATTTTTGGCCAACAGCGATCTGGTTAATCGTATTGGCAGCGTACATTGTCCCACTGCGCAAATCGTCTCTCATCGCTCTGCTTCTCGTCTGGATCAGCTTTCTACCCTACCCGCTTTGGTGTCTGTCGGCGGACCTGAGGCAAGGCACTGCCGAACACGCGATCGGTACGGCGGCGCGTAGGCACGGTTTGAATGGTACTGCGGCATCCATTAATGAATGGCACCGGTCGCTGTACGTGTCCTACTACGCAGGATTGCAGTATTGCGGCACGACGGCCGCAACTTCCGGCCCGCAGGTTGGCCAGGAGCTCAAGAAACTAGAGATCAAATACCTCATCATCTGGCCTGGAGCGACCGTCGACCGCAACTTAATCGACCATATTCACGAGATCGCTGATCCGGATTTCAGACCGGCGAGAATCTACGCTCTCGCTGATCGTTGAGCCAGCCCACTGCAGGCGCTCGCGGATGACATCTTTTCAAAGGCCGTGCCGATCCACGAGAAGCATCGGACTTGACGGAGCAAACAGATCTTCAGGACACGTGACCGAGTCGAGATTTCCACTACCCTCATGCACTCGCTCTGCCGGAATGGCTGACTCGGCCTCCGAATAGCGGACCAGCCTCGGCGGCCACTGATCCGGCTCCAGAATCCAGTACTGACGCGCTGGATTACTCGCGATGAATGGCCGATCCCATTCCGGTTCCATCTGATGGGCCCAGATAATGTGCTGTCGATAGATGTTCGCGGTGTTGTAAACCCATTCGAAGTGGACGCAATGGGTCGGCGAATAGCGGAGCAAGACTACGTGCTGGCCCGGCAGTGCGTCCAGCGTTTTTGTGACTTCCTCTCTCGCTCGAGCGACAGGCCGTACGAAGCCCCCCTGACGCGCAATGATCGAGACGTACTCGACGAGTTCCAAAGGAAAGAGCGCAATCGAAAAAGCCGCTAGCGCCAGACCAACCTGTCTTCCGTTCCAACGCCATTCACGCAACCGTGCTAGACCCTGAACCAGAATCACATACAGCAGCGACGTTCCCGCCGCTGCGTAGTGTGGATTGTAGCCAGTCAGTGGCGCGAGCGACAGCAGAAAGCCGGCAGCCAGAGCCGGCGCCATGCGCTGCTCAGGAGTCCTCAAAGGGCGAAGCCACAATAGGGCGGGAACCAGAAGCCCCAGCATGCCAAAGAAGAATCGATAGACGAGGACCATCTGGGCTACGAAGCAAGTCACGGGATTATTCTTGAACAGCGTCACCACCGGGATGCCCCACTCGTTCCAATAGCGCCGCATGATTTCGTGCCGATAGGTCTTCTCCGGATGCATGGCGCCCCACACCAGCGCGGGCGCGGCAGCGTACTGATTTTCGTGTTCCTGATAGGGCAGTTCGAGTGGCTTTCCCGTGACCCGATAGTTGAAGTACAGCATCAACGCTCCGGTGACCACCAGGATCCCAGCGATCGGCAGTACCACTCGGCGCAGCGCCGACATAACCGGCAGACGGCCCTTCCACAACAGCGACCACCCGAGCCCCAGCGCTGCCAGCACCGTTAACACAGCGCCATCATAGGGTCGCGACTCGATCAAAACGACAATGCCGAGCGCGAGCGTGAGAGCGTGCCCGAACTGACGCCGCAGCCCGATTCTCGGCAGCGCCCCTAGAATCAGCGCTCCGCCGATGGCCGGCACCGCCCCGCCCCAGTATGAATTCATCCAGTAGCTGAATACGCCGATGCGAAGCATCAGCAGCAGCGATCCAATGAGCGCCCAGTCCGGCGCCACCCAGCCCTGCAACATCCAGCAGGTGAGCCCGCACATGAGTCCGGCGCTAAGCCATACTCCTATCCACGGCTCTCCGAAGAGCTTCTCGCCGAACGCTAGCACCAGCCCCTGGAGCGGCTGATACTTAGCCGCGTAGGTTGGCTTCATGATGATGTGGAACGACTCGAAATGCTCCCAAAAGGCGGGCGTCGGATTCGCCAGCCGGCCATGCGCGTACGTATCGCCCGCCAGCAGGTAGGCGAACTCGTCCTGAAAAACCGGCTTGGGAACGTGGACCCAGGGCAGCAACGCCGCCCGCAGCCCCAGCGTCAGGACACAAACGAAGACGCAGGCCAGGAACCGCTTTTGGGAAAATCTGTGGAAGAGCCTAACGGATGAAGCGAGCGCCGTCTGGTGCGCGGGTGTTTGGGCCGGAGGCGCGGAACCAGCGGGAGCAGTTTCAAGGCATTCAGGCACGGATCCGGCGCAGTCCTTTCCTGTTCACTATTCGGACTGCACAGGCTTTTACTATAGTGAACTGCCGGCCGGGACCGATCAAAACCCGATGAGTTAGCGCTGGTTCGACGGACCAGTTGAGCCGCCCGGGCTATCGGAGCGGAGCTTGCGAACCACCCGGCTGAGCATGCTCAACCGCACCGGCGGACGCACGTTGGAGCGACGCCGTAATTCCACCCGATGAGCCCCCGATTCGGGAGCCGCGGCCGCATGAGTGACACCCCACACACACGACAGTAGAGATTGTCCATGAAACGTCATTTTGCACCTATCGACCGAACTCGACGTAACATTAGGTGTCCCGGCTATGGAAAACGTTTCACGCCTCCGCTGTTTTTTTCAGAAGCCAGCCCGGCCGCGAAAGGCTTACTTCTTCCGCACGTCGTCTTTCTTCGCGACGCCCGCGCGCCACTCCTGCCAATCTTCCACCGTGGCCTTCACCATCGCGGCGGATGCCTCATGCAGCCAGTGACGCGGCCGGCGCCGTAGATCCCGGACAATGCGCGGGACCGCTCGCGGCGTGCCCAGGTGGACATTGGCCGTCTCGAATCCCATGGCCTGTAGCAATTTGGTTTCATCGGCTTCCTTTGGCAGGTGCGACAACTCGACGCGTGAGCAGTCGGGCGCCAGGCGGCGTACGATCCAGCGGCCCACCAGGTGAACGAAGGGGTCGGGTACCCGTCGCGCATGATCGATAATTTCCTGATAGCGGATTCGCTTGGGAAGGTCTTTCCCGGCGGCCCACACACACGCCGACGGTGCCAGAGCCTTGGCTTCGCGCGCAATTTTCCCGCCGCGATATTCTGCAATGGCGACGTATCGCTCCCGCCCAAGACTTCCCAGTCCCGCGATACGGTGCGCGATCCGATACTCCAACTCCTTTTCCGGCAGCATCCGCTCAATGGCGCGGCGAGCGCTCTTTGACACGCGCCCCCGCCAGGTCGGCAGGCTGTCGAGCTTTTCCCAATATCCGAGTGGATCGCGCAATGTCGAGCTCATAGTTGCCCGCAACCAAGGATGCGCCTCCGCTAAGACGTAGGCGCGGCCACCGGTTTGAATGCCTCTCTTATATCCGGCAAGAATCGCATCACAGGCGTCCCTGGGTACGATCGCCAGGCGAGCTTCGCGCACGGCGATATGGGCGCTCGCGGCCAGGCGCACCAGGTCGACACTGAACGGCAGATCGAAAGCCTCGTCGAAATCGTTGATGCCCCACACCAGGCGGCCTTCGACATCGCGCCATGTTCCGAAATTCTCGACGTGCAGGTCCCCCACCGCGAGCACCTTGGGAGCTTTTTGTTCGGCCGGACACACCTCGGGCCAGCGCTGCATCCAGCGGTAAAAGGTGGCGCGCAGGAACGGAAATACATCGGCGGCCATGGCGGCGTGTTTGCGCTCCAGGTCGGCCGGAATCAGGTCGATCTGCTTGGCGAGCCAGGCTTCGTAATTGCGCGTAGCTTTCTTGATTTTCATCGGGCCGCGTGCGAGGATGCTTCGGAGCCAACATTCGTCGGCTCGGACATTTTGAGCAGATCGGCAAGGTAGCCTTGCCAGATCGCCGGAAGAGTGTGGGTGCCGTGGCCGCGCGTTTGATCGGTGATCGGCAGCAGGACGTAGCGGCCGCGCGAAACGCGTTTGATGGTACGCTCGAGAATTCCGAGCTCGGGTGGGTTCACCACGTCGTCGGCCGAGTTGATCGCCATCAGCGGCGCGCGGATTTTCTCGAGATCGGGTTCAGGATTGTAGTTGCGCGATGAATCCACTTGATAGAGCAGATCGACCGCGCTGGGGTTCGACTCCATGCGCCTCTGGATGGTCTGATCAAACAGCTTGTCGGCCGTGTCGCGCGTAGGCGCCTGTTTTTGCAGTTGCAGGGAGCTGGACGTCATGATCGCCAGAATGTCGACCGCCGTGCGAAGCCCGTTCACCGGATCGTTCTTCAACGCGTCGATCATCATGCGGCGGAAGAACCGGTTGCGTCCGGCGATCTGCACCGGAGCGCTCGCCAGCGGCATGAGCGCGTCCATGAAATCGGGATATGCCTCGCCCCAAACCCAGGTGTGCATGCCTCCCATCGAAGTACCCATCACCAGGCGCAGGTGTTTCACGCCCAAGCCTTGGGTGAGCAGCTGATAATCGGCCGTTACCATGTCGTCGTAGTCGTAATGCGGAAACCTGTCGCCTAAGCCATCGCTCGGCTTGCTGGACTTGCCGTGTCCGATGCCGTCGGGAACCACGATGAAATACCGCGTCGCGTCAAGAAGCTGGCCGGGACCGAACAACACTCCCGCGAATTGATCGGAGATGAACTGGCGTCCGGTGCCGCCGGTGCCGTGCATGATGAGCACTGCATTGTCGCCATGCAGCGTGCCGAACGTAGCGTAGTGAATCTTCAACTCGGGAAGCCGGCCGCCGTCGCGAAACGCGAAATCGTGTGCCACGAAGTCGCCTTCCTTCGGCGCCGGGTAGTTCGCGGCGGCCAAAGAAGCCACGGTAAGCACTAATGCCAGGATGATCCGCACCGCTCGATTATAGCGAGTCGGCAAGGCCGAAACGGCATGCTAATCTCGGGACATCTATGGGGTCTGGCGGCGCTGTCTCGCTAGCTCGCTCTTCGCTTGCACGCAAGCAACGCTCTCAGTCCGATCCGCACTATCAGTGGATCGTCATTCTCGTCGCTGCAGTCATTTTTTTCGGCTGCATCTTCAGTCCACCGTCTTTGATGGACGATGTGGATGCGGTGCAGGCGCAGATCGCGCGCAACATGCTGACTTCGGGCGACTGGGTGACAGCGCATCTGGACGGCGTTCCTTACCTAGAAAAGCCGCCGCTCAAATACTGGATGATCGCGGCGTGCTACCGCATTTTCGGCGTGCACGATTGGGCGGCGCGGCTTCCGATTGGTCTGTTTGCGGCCGCGCTGTGCTGGCTCACCGCGCGCATCGGGGCGTGGGCGTTCTCGGACCGCACAGGATTGTACGCCGGGCTGATTCTCGCAACCTCCGTGGGTTTGTTTCTCTTCACGCGCATTCTGCTGTCTGACGTCATCCTGAGTTTCACGATCGCCCTGGCGATGTGGTCGTTCTTGCGCGCGCTGGACGAAGAGGAGGAGCAGCCACGCAGGTGGGCCTGGCTGATGGGCGCGAGCATCGGCGTTGGGCTGCTGCTGAAGGGATTGATTGCCGCAGTTTTTCCGATTGGCGCAGCGATCGTGTACTTAGCGATCGCGCGGCAGCTCTTCCTACGCCGGACCTGGGAGCGCCTGCATGCGCTGTCGGGCGCTCTCATCGCGCTAGCCATCGCGGCTCCGTGGCATGTTCTGGCGACCCTGCGGAATCCGCCGTATTTTTATTTCTCGATGCGTAGCATGCCCGGCGAATATCACGGGTTTTTCTGGTTCTATTTTTTCAATGAGCATCTCCTGCGATTTTTGAATTTGCGCTACCCGCACGATTACAACACCGTCCCGCGCGCGTACTTCTGGCTCTTTCATCTGCTGTGGCTGTTTCCATGGAGCGCTTACTTCGCAGGCCTCGCGCGCCTAAACTACAAGCCGGTGAGTCGCGCCGGCCGGATGCGCCTACTCGCGCTCTGTTGGGCCGGATTTCTGCTGGTTTTCTTCACCTTCTCCTCGACGCAGGAATATTATTCAATGCCCTGCTATGCCGCGCTGGCGCTGCTGATTGGCTGCGCCGTGTCGGAAGGCGCGTGGCGCCGCACCGGGAATTGGACCATTGCGGGAATCTCGGCCGCGGCAACGATCGCGATCGTCGCGATCCTGATCCACGTCTGGAGCCTGCCCACGCCAGGCGACATTTCGAACGCCCTCACGCTTCAGCCGACGCAGAACTATACGTTGTCGCTGGGACACATGGGAGACCTCACGCTCGAATCGTTCGCTTACCTGCGCACACCTCTGATGATCGCCGGGCTCGCGTTCCTGATCGGCGCGTCGGCGCCTTTGTGGCGATCCCCATTCATCGCCTTCGTCATCATGATGACGTTGTTCTTCCACGCGTCTCGGCTCGCTTTAGTTGCGTTCGATCCTTATTTATCCTCGCGCCCGTTGGCCGAGGCACTGATCAAATCTCCGCCCGGCGAATTGATCGAAGATAATGCGTATTACACGTTTTCGTCTGTGTTTTTCTACGCCAATCGCAACGGATCGTTACTGAACGGACGCAAAACCAATCTCGAATACGGCTCCCACGCCCCCAGCGCTCCCCACGTTTTCATCGAAGACCCGGATTTCCGGGAACTGTGGGGCCGCCCGGAACGTTACTATCTGTTAGTGGAAGGCCCTTTAGTCCCGCGCATCGAGAACCTGGTAGGGCGCAGCCAAGTGCACGTCGTGGCGGCCAGCGGCGGGAAGTTCCTGATGACCAATCATGCGGATTCTCATTGACGCTACCCCCCTGCTCCTTCGCAGCGCCGGCGTCAAGACCTACACCTACCATTGGATCCAGCATCTGTTCGAAGAAGCGCGCAACGAGCAGATTCTCACCTTTCCCAAGATCGATACTCTAGCTGCGTTGGATCACGAACGCTCCATGGTGGGTCCCGCACGGACCATTTATCAGCTTGGGATGCTGTTCGCCGCCAATCGCGTGCCGCTTCCGCTGCTGGATTGGACGATTCCACGGGTGGACGTTTTCCACGCTTCCAACCAGGTGCGCAATCCGCCGCGCAACACTCGGCTCACCGCGACCCTTTACGATCTGACTTGCCGGCTAATGCCCGAGCTGCATACCCCGTACAACATTCGCGCCGACCAGAGCCTGGTGAACAATCTCATTTCGCGCGCCGACGGCCTGATCGCGATTTCCGAGAACAGCCGTCAGGACGCCGTGCGCCTGCTGAAGCTGGCGCCCGAACGCATTCGCGTGATCTATCCGGGCGTCGCCGAAGTGTACTTCGGCGCGCGCGCCAAGCCAGCCGAACATCCGTACATTTTGTACGTCGGCGCCATCGAACCCCGCAAGAACGTCGACACGCTGCTGGACGCTTGGGACGCTTCTAATCTCAAACGCGATTTCGAACTTGTGATCGCGGGCGCGAGCGGTTGGTCGTCGGACAAAACAATGGCGCGGCTGGCCGCGCGTCCCGCCGGAGTCCGCTATGCCGGCTACGTCCCTGAGGATGAGTTGCCCGGCCTCACCGCCGGCGCGTCCGCGTTCGTCTATCCATCTTTGTACGAAGGATTCGGGTTGCCTGTCGCGCAAGCTATGGCGGCGGGCGTGCCCGTGATCACGTCGAACACATCGTGCCTGCCAGAAATCGCGGGCGACGGTGCTGTCTTGGTAGACCCGCGCAGCTCTTCAGAACTGCGCTCGGCGATGGATCGGGTGTTGACCACGCCGTCCCTGGCGCAGCAGCTACGCGACGCCGGGAGGGCGCGCGCGGAACGCTATCGCTGGAACGCTTGCGCGCGTGAGAGTTTGGAGTTTTTCCGGAACCTCGCCTGACCCAGCGCCGCGCTACTTGCCCAGCCTCACTTACCAACTGCAGGCGCGACGAAGAAATCCCACACCTGCATGTTCACTTTGCCCTCGGTGTACTCGACCACGGCGTACTCGCCAGGTTCCATGGGTTTTTCCGGCCAGATCTTAAACAAACCATCGGCTTCCTGCTTGCGGAACGTGTCCACCAGCACCGGTTCTTCGATGTTTTCCTTGGTCACCGGCACGATGGTGAGCTTCTCCACTACCCGATTCCCCTTGTGCTCGCCCATCTTCACGATCCCGAAGCGCTCATCCTCGGACAAGCGAATGTAAAACTCCGGCTCGCGATTTGCCGTCCCCGTCGACGCGTGCGGACCGTCCAACTCCAGCGTCGCCTTGCCCGTCACCAGCGGAAGCGGGCTCATCACTTTTAAGATGGTTCGCTTCTTGTCGGTGACAATCTTGGATTCGGCGACTTTGATCGGAGTAAGCTTTTCGTTCTCGATCAGATACACGCCATTGTCCTTGGGAATCTGCGCCACTTCCTTGCGTGCGTCCGCCTCGGCCTTGTCCTCGGCCGCATTCGCCGCGGCGTTGGCGCGCTCTTCGTCTTCACGCGCCTTCACTTCGGCTTGCGTCTTTTTGAGATCGACAAGATCCACCGGCATCTCTTCCCACTCATCGCGATCGGTGGCGTAGAAGCGGATCCGCTCGCCTTCCACCTGGTATTCGCGCACCAACTGATAACTGCCGTCCTTGAGATAGAGCTTGATGGTCGCGCCCTGCAGTGAGATGGCGACAAGAAAGATTGAAATTCCGATTCGCGCGACGAGACGCATGCCCTACTCCTTGCGCTATCCTTGCACCGGCTGCAGGCCCGCACTGCGGAGCAGCAGAAATTGCGAGAGATTCTCCGATGACAGCAAGCCGAGCAGCTTGCCCTCCTCCATCACCAGCACGCACGCACCGGCATTGGCCATCTGAGGAAGAACATCGGCCAGATCCAGATCCGGCGCGATGCTGACAAATGCGCGATCCATGAAGCCGGCGATATATGAATCGGGACCTTCCATCGCCATGCCGCGCAGCAGCGCGTTGCGGCCCAGCAACCCGACCACTTGATCGCCGTGCACCACCGGAAAATCCTGCTGCGATGTCGAAAGCAGAAGATTCGCCGCGTCACGAATGGTGCTGCCGTGCGAAAGGGTCTGATAGCCGGTCATCATTGCCGCCCGTACCGGAATGCCTTGCGTCAGATTGCGCCCGCGCGACGCCGCGCCTTCGTTGGCCGCGCCCAGATAAATAAAGAACGCCACGAACGTCAGCAGCGGCATGAAGATGAAGCCGTAGAGTCCCATGCTGAGCGCGAGCATGCGACCGCACCAGGTCGCGATGCGCGTGGCTTCGTATTCCGACTTGAAGGGCGACAGCACCGCGCGTAGCATCCGCCCACCGTCCATGGGAAATGCGGGCAGCAAGTTAAATCCCGCCAAAATCAGATTGCCCAGAATGATGCGATCCGCTAGATTCGCGTCCATCGGTTGGCCGAGCGCGAACACGTCCAGCGTTTTTTTCTGCGAGTAGAGAAACGCCAGCATCACACCGGCGATCAGCAGATTCACCAGCGGCCCCGTCACCGCGATCCAGAATTCTTCCCGCGGCTTCGGAGGACGTTCCGTGCGCGCCACGCCCCCGATGGGAAACATGACGATCTCTAAAGTCCGAATCCCGTAGCGGGAGCTGACGAACGCATGCCCCAGCTCGTGCAGCAGCACCGAAGCCACCATCGCCAGAATGAAGAAGAAATAGTTGATGGGCGATTGGCTGCTGCCTAAGCCGATCAGCAGGAAAATCAGCAGCAGGATAAAAGTGAAATGCAGGCGTATGGGAACGCCCATCAGCCGTATCGACCCCACCGAACCCGGGCTCACGGCTTGGGGCGTTGTGCGCTCCTCTGCCAAAAGGTGGACCTCGAATTCATTGTGGCACAGCCGTCCGCGCGTCCGATGACGTCAAGCGTTCGGAAGCACGAGCACCTTACCGCCAGCACCGGACTCGAGCAGCCGGTACGCTTCCGCCACTTGATCGAGCCGCCATCGGCCGGCTACCTCGCTCACCACAGCCGGGCAATTCTCGGCCAGCGTCAGCCCTCGGCGGATGAGTTCTGCAAATTCGTGGAAGCCTTCCACCCAGCGCATGCCGTTGTACTTGGTAACGAAAATCGATTCAGCAAACAATTGGTGCAGGTTGATGGTTAGCGCGGCGCCGGAGAGTTCGCCATAGTTGATCAGGCAGCCGCGCGGGGCGAGCAATTGGAGACTGGTCTCGAGTGTTGAAGCTCCGATCGGGTCAAAGACCGCATCAGCGCCGCGACCGTTGGTGTGCGCGCGCACCACGTCCGGAATGTTCTCACTGGCACGATCGATGGCGTGTTTGGCGCCAGCGGCCCGCACTGCCTCGACCCGCGCACCGCTTGCGATCCCAATCACGTCCGTGCCCTGGCCTGAGAGCAGAGCCACCAGCATCCGGCCCACTGCGCCTGCAGCGCCCCACACTACCGCCGACCGGCCCTTGAGCGGCCACACACGGGCCAGGCCCCCAGCCGTCAGACTTGCGACCGCTACGCTCGCGCCCGTCTCAAAGGTCAGTCCATCGGGCAGCGGGACCAACATCGAAGCCGGTGCAATGAGAAGTGTCGCGCACGATCCGAGCACAGCTCCCCAGCACACCCGTGTGCCAACCGGAAGCGTCGCCTCCGGCCCGGTGGCGACTACGGTGCCCGATCCTTCTCCTCCAACGGCGTACGGGAACGGCAAACGAACGGTATACTTGCCCGTTCGAATCAGGGTCTCGGCATGATTAAGACCCACCGCTTCGACCCGCACAAGCGCCTCACCCGCGCCTGGAGAAGGCAAGTCCTCGAGACTGACCTCGATGACCTCCGGTCCGCCGGCGCGAAGGGCCCGAGCAAGCCGACGCTGAACGGGGATCATTGTTTACTTTGGCGCCTTCGCGAGGATATCGTACACCGGCTTGTTGTCGGCGTAGACGCGCCATTCCTGCACCAGCCCGTCGCGCACCATCGCGCGCCACGCGGCCGCGATCTCCCACTTGTTCCCGTTGATGGTCCCGCCAGCTGATCCGAACGTCGCCACTACATTTCCGTTCGCGAAAACGTCCTCGTGCGACACCCAGTAATCCGGACACATCGCGTAGTATCCGCGCCAGCCTTTCGTCATCGCCGGGCGGCCGCGCACCTGGTTCTTCAGCGAATCGATGAAGACGTGATCTTCAGTCATCAGCTCGGCGAGCTTATCGGGATCGCGCTGGTTGATGCGATCCATGAATTGCAGCACGGTATCAACGGGAGTCATTGAGCAGCCTCCGCACCGCGTCCTGGCATAAGATCGCGGCGTGTTTCGATTCCTGGATCAGTCCTCCGACGGCTTGGTCGATGACGCCGGCTTTCAGCGCCTCCAGTTCCGCGCGCGTCTTGCCGTGCATCCATTCTGTCAAAGCCGAGCCGCTCGCGATGGCGGCCGTGCATCCCCGCACTTTGTACCGAACCTCCGACACGCGCCCATCCTCAAACCGCGCCGCTAATCGCAAGATGTCGCCGCACACTGGATTCTCGATCTCCACCGTTACCGCCGGCGGCGCGAGTTCGCCCACATTGCGCGGATTCTTGAAGTGATCGAGAAAGGTTTCGCTGTACAATAGCGGATCTCCATCTAATTATGGTCATCTTTCTCACTGGCGCGACGGGCTACATCGGCAGCGCCGTGGCCGATGCGCTCTTGAACGCTGGCCATTCCGTCATCGGCCTGGCGCGCTCCGATGAAGCTGCCGGACGGCTGCATTTGCGCAGCATCTCCGTGCATCATGGCGATCTCGATACCACAGCCAGCCTGGCCTGCGCGGCTGAAGCCGCCGACGGCGTGATTCACGCGGGCACTACGAATAACGGCGTCTTGGATCGTCAGGCTATCGTGGCCATGCTCGACGCGATGGCAGGTTCCGGCAAACCGTTCCTCTACACCAGTGGCATCTGGGTCATCGGCGACACCGGAGGAAGAGTCGCGGATGAATCCTGGCCCGCGCGCCCCATCTCTTTGGTGTCCTGGCGTGCGGACGTGGAGCAGTTGGTTCTGGATTCCTCAGCGCGCAACATACGGTCCATCGTCATCCGCCCCGGCGTGGTATACGGACGAGGCGGTGGAATCCCGGCGAATTTTGTCGAATCGGCTCGCGAGACCGGCGTGGTTCGCTACGTCGGCACCGGCGAGAACCACTGGCCGGTGGTCGATGTGGACGATCTCGCCGACCTGTATGCTCGCGCGATCGAGAAAGCACCAGCTGGAACTCTCCTCCTCGCGGCCGAGCAGCGCGCATATCGAGTAAAGGAGATCGCCGAAGCGGCCAGTACGACCGGGCGCACCGATGCGTGGCCGCTCGAAGAAGCTCGCAAAAAGCTGGGCGGTTTCGCCGATGCTTTGGCGCTCGATCAACAAATGTCTTCCGAAAGAGCGCACATTTTGCTTGGATGGAAGCCGCGCGCGGCTGGCATTCTCGAAGATCTGCGCTGGGGATCCTACGCGTCGTGATCACGGTCATCGCAGCAGTAATCGAGCGTGCGGGCCGCATCCTGATCGGACAGAGGAAGAACGAAGGGCATCATCCGCTTAAGTGGGAATTTCCCGGCGGCAAAGTGGAACCCGGTGAAACACCAGAAGCTGCCACCATTCGTGAATTAGAGGAAGAACTCGGAATCCGCGCGCGCGTCGAGCGGGAAATCATGCGCTACGAATTTCAATATCCCGCGCGCCCGCCGATTCTATTGATCTTCTACCGTATCGTGGATTTCCAAGGGGAACCGGAAAACCGCGATTTCGAGCAGATCCGCTGGGAAACGCCGGATCGCCTGGCAGCTTACGACTTCCTCGAAGGCGACCTCCAATTCATCCACAGCCTCAAGCCTGGCGTTCCACCGTAACGTACATCGGCCCGGCCCCCAGCGTCGCCACCAGCGCCCAAGTGAAGCGCCCGGTGCGATTCACTACCAGGAACTTCAGATGTTCGCCGGGCGCCACCTCGATTTGCTCTGTTTTTTTCTTCCAGGTATTGTCGAACCGCAACTCGTGATGCCCGGGCTCGATCGCGCGCGTCAGCGTCTTGCCGTACATGAGATCGCCGATCCACTCGCCGTCCAGCTTGACAATGATCTGACGCTGCTTCACGTCTTCGGGCGACGTGCGCTCGATGGTTAGCTTGGCCGGTTCCACTTCGCAGCCGTATCGTTAGCGTGCTGCCGGCAAGCGGAACTCGACATTCCGTTCATTATTCAAGCGCTGCGACAGATCGCGATCGATCAGGTCCAGACTCACTTGGTTCAAATCGTGATCCACCGTGACGTAGTGCAGCGTGGACCCTTCCATCCAGTATCCCAGCGCTTGCACAACGCTATGATCCTTGAACGCGATCAGGTACAACGTCGGATTGTCCGACGGGGCTTGCTGCGATTGCACCGTTTGCCCTGGAGTCGGCGCCTGGTACATGCGAAATCCGGAAGAGGATTGGTCGCCATTCGCGTCGCCTGATCCGTACTCGCGAACCTGTGGGCTAGCCTGCGGCGGCACGAAATTCTGATTGATCACCACGCCGGGCGCGCCCGAGTTCACCACGGGCGGTTGATCCGGATATCCCTGCGTGCAACCTTGCGAAGGATCACATGCGTAACCGGCACCGTACCCGGCTCCATAGCCGTAGCCGCCGTAGTAAACGGGATATAACACGACGTTGTTGCGTCGATGTTGCGGATGCCCGGCCACTACACCGCCGCGCGAAGCAAAGCTGTTCACGAAGGAACCGCCTCCGGGTGGCGTGGCCGCCGGCGCGTGTCCAGTACCCGGATACACCACGTTTCCGAATCCGCCTAGAGACCAGTAGGGACCCGCGTGCGTTTGCCCGAACGCCAGACCCGTCAAGCCAACCAACGCGCCAGTCGCCAGGATCAAGGACCGCATACGACCTCCCGAAGCCAATTGTAGCCTAACAAAACCGACTGACCTATAGTACATGGATGCAGTACCAACTGCACCGGTTTCCGCACCGTAACCTTAGTGCGATCCGAAGCTATAATCGGACTAATGCCGGACACTCGCCATTCCGTGTGCGCGCTCGATTGCCCGGATTGCTGCTCGCTCCTCGTCGATATTGATGACGGCAAAGGCAGCCATTTGCGTGGAAACCCGAATCATCCGGTCACCCGCGGGTTTCTGTGCGGCAAAGTGGCGCGCTATCTCGAGCGCGAGTACTCGCCCGACCGTCTTCTCTATCCGCAAAAGCGCGACGGAGCGAAAGGCGAAGGAAGATTCCGGCGCATCTCGTGGGATGAAGCGCTCGACACCATCGCGGCTCGGCTGAAGAGTGTCGCGGCCGAGTTCGGCAGTGAAGCCATCCTGCCCTACAGCTACGCCGGCACTATGGGATTGCTAAACGGCACAGCGCCGAACCGGTTCTTCCATCGTCTGGGAGCCTCCCGGCTGGACCGGACCATCTGTTCGTCCGCCGGCGGCGCTGGTTTGACGAAGACCCTCGGCCTCCGCTACGGCACTGAGCCCGAGCAGTTCCGCCATTCAAAGTTGATCATCGCCTGGGGCGCCAGCATCCTGAACACCAACGTGCACCTCTGGCCGTTCATCGTCGAGGCTCGCCGCAACGGAGCGAAGTTTTACACCATCGATCCGGTGCGAACGCGAACCGCAAAGCTCGCCGATAAACACTTCAGCATTTTTCCAGGCAGCGATCTCGCTCTCGCCCTCGGCCTGGCCCACATCATCATCGGCGAAAAGCTCACCGACGCCGATTATGTCGCGCAGTACACGCAAGGTTTCGATGAGTTGGCCGATCTCGCCCGACAGTATCCGCCCGAACGCGTGGAAGCTCTCACCGGTATTGCACGGGCTGACATCGTTTTGCTCGCGCGCGAATACGCGACCACGCGTCCGGCCGTCATTCGCCTGGGATACGGCATTCAGCGCAGCGATCGCGGGGGCGCAGCGGTTCGAGCAGTCACGGCGCTGCCGGCATTGACCGGATCCTGGCGCGACATTGGCGGTGGATTACAGCTTTCCACCAGCCAAGCGTTCCAACTGAATCGAGGTGGCCTCGAGATGCCCGAATTGCAGCTTCGCTCGCCCCTCGGACACGAAGCCCGGCTCATCAACATGACGGAACTAGGCAAGGCGCTTACCGAACTCGACGCGCCGCCCGTTAAAGCGATGGTGGTCTACAACTCGAATCCAGCAGCCATCGCGCCCAATCAGAACTTAGTGCTGAGAGGCCTGCGCCGCGACGATTTGTTCACCGTGGTGCTCGAGCAATTCCAGAACGACACCGCCGACTACGCCGACATCCTGCTCCCCGCGACGACTTTCCTCGAACACACCGACCTCTACTTCGCCTACGGCCATTACCATCTGCAGCTCGCGCGCCCGGCTCTGCCGGCTCCTGGCGAAACCAAATCGAACGTCGAATTCTTCCGCCTGCTCGCCGCGTGTATGGGCCTCGAAGACACTTGCTTCCACGACACGGACGACGATATGCTCCGTACGCTGCTTGCCTCAGATCATCCATTCATCAAAGGCATCACACTCGAACAACTGGACCGCGAGCACTCCGTACGCCTTCAGATCGCGCCGGGCAACGAACCGTTCCTCCCCTTCGCCAACGGCGTATTCGCCACGCCATCGGGCAAATGCGAATTCGGCGCCGAAGCGCTCGACTACGAACCCCCGGTCGAATCGCGCCTCGGTTCCTTCGCGAAAAAATCGCAGTACCCGCTCGAAATGATCACCGCCAAGGCGCACGACAGCATGAACTCCACCTTCGGCAATGCCTCTTGGGCGCAGCGTGAGACCGCCGTGATCCAGATCAATCGCTCGGACGCAGCCCAGCGCGGCATCTCCAACGGTGACCGCGTGCGCGTCTTCAACGGGCGTGGCAGTTGTCTGCTGACCGCCGACGTGGATGGCGCGGTCGAGCCTGGCGTGGTCTCTGCGCCTTCGGTGCGCTGGGGCAAGCTCGCGCCCGAAACCGGGCACGTCAACATGCTTACCTCCGACCGCCTCACTGACCTGGGCGGCGGCCCCACCTTCTACAGTTGCCTGGTCGAAGTCGAAAAGTGCGGAGACTAATCCAGCGCGGCTGATGTCCCGATCCCGCCGGATTGCGCTTTACCTGATCCCATTCCTTTTCTGCCCGGCCGTCCATTGGCGCGCCTTGCGCACCTGGTTTCACAACGACGATTTCACCTGGTTGAAATTGCCGGGCATGGTTCATTCGCCCGCGGACCTTCTGTCGATCCTTTTTGCGCCGATGGCGGAAGGCACTGTCCGCACCCTAAGCGAGCGGGTGTTCTTTCTCACCTTCGGCTCAATCTTCAACGTGTACTCGCCGCCCTACCGCGCCCTGGTTTTCCTCACGATGTTCGCGGCCCTCGCGCTGTTGATCGACATCACCCGTAGGCTCACCGGATCACCCGCGGCCGGTTTCCTCGCGGCAATATTGTGGACCGCCAACGCCGGACTCGCGCTCGCCCTCGGCTGGAACTCCGCCTACAACGAGATCGCCTTCGCGTTCGTCCTGCTCCTCGAATTCCGGTTGCTGTTGCTCGCCATCGACACCGGCCGGCGCCGCTATTGGATCTGGCTGTGGATCGTCTTTATCCTCGGCTTCGGCGTGCTCGAGCTGAACGTCGTTTTCCCGGTGCTGGCCGCAGGTTACGCGTGGCTGTGCGCGCGTCCCTACTTTCGCAAGACGCTCTGGCTGTTCCTCCCGTCGCTTGCGTTCGCTGCCGTGCACCTCGCGCTGATCCCGACGCCCACCGACGCCTATTATCGCCCGCACCTCGACGCAGGCCTTGCGAAAACGCTCGCGCGATACTGGGCTTTCGCGCTCGGCGCATATCGTCCTGACGGCTGGGTCCCTGCCTGGCTGAGTCTGCTCGGCCCAATCTTGATCGCCGCAGCCCTAATCGCTTTCGCCGTACGGAAATGGCGTCAAGGGAATCGCCTGCCCACCTTTCTGCTCGCCTGGTTTGCCATCGTCATCGCGCCCGTCCTCCCGTTCCAAAATCACGTCACCGAATACTACGTAACCGCGCCAGCCCTTGGCGTCGCCGTCGTCTGTGGCTGGGCGTTGAGCGAACTGCGCGGTGTGGCACTCGTGCCCGCAACCGCGATCGCTGCCCTGTACCTGGTCGTGTCCATCCAGGATCTGACCATCGCCGAACGTTACTACTACAATCGCGCGCGGCAGATCAAATATCTGATCACCGCTCTGCAGGCCCTTCCCGCAGCCGACCGTTCCAAGACCATCCTGCTCTCCGGCGTAAGCGACGATCAATTCTGGGCCGGCTTCCTCGACGACCCGTTTTCACTCATCGGCATGCGGCATGTCTACCTCGCCCCGGGCTCGGAAAATTCCGTCGACGCGCATCCGGAATGGGGCGGCATCGCGCCCTACATCATCACGCCGGAGAATGCCCTCAGCGCGATCACTCGCCACGAAGGAATCGTGCTGCGAATCGAAGGCCGTCGTCTACTCGACATCACCGCCGCCCAGCGCCCAGCGCTCGCCGATTTCGTCGCAAAGCATTCCCAGTTCATCGATGCCGGCGATCCTGCTTCCTCTCCGCGCCTCGGGCCCACCTGGTTCGACATCGAAGGCGATCATCGCTGGATGCCGAAGACCGCAACGCTCACGCTCGCCGGTCCACGAAAGCCAGGACAAGTCCTCGAAGTAACCGGCCACTGTCCCGGCGTCTTGCTTCAGCCAGGCCCACTCGACATAACTTTCCGCGCCGGAGGCATCCAGATCGGCTCTGCCAAGCTCTCAGAACCGGACCAACACTTCGACTTACACTTCCCTCTCCCAAACGACTTAGTGGGCCGCGCGCAAATCGAAATCGAGGTCCAACTCAGTCGCACCTATCGTCCTCCCGGCGAGCGCCGCGACCTCGGATTGATCTTTGGAACGTTTAGGATAAAGTAAGCATGAACTACTTCCAAGAGCACCATCAGGATTACCTCGAGGGTCTGAAGACGTTCTTACGCATCCCCTCCATCAGCACTCTTTCCGAGCACAAGCCCGACATTCGCAAAGCCGCCGAGTTTGTCCGCTCGGACCTCGAGCGCGCCGGCCTCCAACACGCGCAGCTGATCGAAGGCGAGGGCAATCCCCTGGTGTACGCCGAGTGGCTCGGAGCTCCCGGCAAGCCGACACTGCTGCTGTACGGTCACTACGACGTCCAGCCGCCCGATCCGCTGGACGAATGGAAGACGCCGCCCTTCGAGCCCGACGTTCGCAACGACAACATCTACGCGCGCGGCTCAGCCGACGACAAGGGCCAGGTCATGATTCTCATGAAAGCAGTCGGGGCCCTGCTCAAGCAGCACGGGAAACTTCCGATCAACGTGAAATTCCTGATCGAAGGCGAAGAGGAAGTGGGCGGCGAGCACATCGAGTCCTACGTCAAGAGCAAGCCCGCGCTCATCAAGGCCGACGCTGCCGTGATTTGCGATACCGAGATGTTCGCGCCCGAGCTGCCCACCATCTGCACTGGCCTGCGCGGCATGGTCTACGGTGAACTGGTGGTGCAGGGCGCCGGACATGATCTGCACTCCGGTGTCTACGGCGGTGCGGTGCCGAATCCGATCATGGCCATCGCCGAAATCCTCACCGCGCTCAAGGATCGTGAAGGCCACATCAAGATCCCCGGCTTCTACGATCGCGTCCAACCGCCCAGCAAGAAGGAACGCGACGCCTGGGCGCATCTCCCGTTCAACGAGCGCGAGTACAAAGAGAAAGAAGCCGAAGTGAAAGACCTCACCGGCGAGCCCGAAGTCCCGCTATTCGAGCGCCTGTGGGCGCGTCCGACACTCGAAGTCCACGGCGTCCGCGGCGGCTTCATCGGCGAAGGCGCCAAGACCGTGATTCCCGCCCGCGCACTCGCCAAGATCAGCCTGCGCCTGGTCGCCGATCAGCGTCCCGACGAAGCCATCGAGCAATTGAAAAAGGCCATCGCCGCAGCGACACCGAAAGGCATCACCGCCGAGTTCAAGCTGATCCACTTCGCCCCGCCGTCGCTCGTCAACACCGACAATCGCTTCATCGAAGCCGCGGCAGAAGCGATGAAGCAGGTCTTCGGCAAAGAAACCGTCTACATCCGCTCCGGCGGATCCATCCCCATCGTCGCGGCCTTCGACGAATTCCTAGGCATCCCCAGCGTCATGATGGGCTTTGGCCTTCCCGACGACAATCTGCACGCGCCCAACGAGAAAATGTCGCTGCCGAATTTCTTCCGCGGAATCGAAGCGGTGGCCCGCTACTTGGAGCTCTTAGGAGCCTGAGCGCTGGGAGCCTTCTCGGCCTCGCGCGCGATCCGCAGCATGTTCGGCAGCGCGCGATTGCCTTCGTGGCACGCGAATTCGTACATCGGACCCGCGCTGCGGTGCATTGGAATCTCCGCAGTCCATTGTTTGGAGAACGCTGTCGGATCGTCCACCGTGAACTGATAAAGTAGCGTCTCCGCATCGGTAAACTTGAACCGCTCGATCAGGTGCAGGTTCTCGTCCGCCCCGCGGAAATGCGTCTTGGTGGTGAAGTTCGTCGTATCGACCACCAGCGTGTCGCCCTCCCAATGCCCTCGCGGATCGCCCATCCACAGTCGCACATTTGAAGGCAGGTGTGGACGCCCGTCCATTGGAATCACGCGCACGTCGTGGATCATCTCGATGGTCATCATGATGGCGCCCGGCGTCTCGACAATTTGAATATTGTTGTTGTACGGACCGGAAAGCATCGGCGGCCCGGTTGTACCAGACATCACACAGCGTTCCTGCAAACTGCGATCCTCCGGTCCATCGGCGGGATGCATTCGCGTGTACGCCCGAGCCTCCTGCATGCGCTTCTGCGCCTCAGGCAACAGTGGAGGCATGCGTCCATCCGCTGGATCGACGATCAGCGATGTGCGCAGCGTCGAAACCACGTGCGTGCCGCGCTCCCACCAGATCGTCGGATCCGCCAGCGCTGCGGGCGTATCCTCATCGCCGCCGCGCTGGTCGACGATCTTCTTCTCGTACGCCGCCGCCTCCTCAGCAGTAAAGAACGCCTTCCCGGCAAGATCGCGTGGCCGTTCCAGCGGAGTAATGGTGACGTTGGTCCAGAGACCCTGAAGATCGGGATGTCCATCGCGGGTGTGCGGGCCTTGTCCAAAGAGAAATGCGGCGCCAAACAGCGCCAGCCCGGCGACACGGAGCGAACCGACGGAGTCCATCTCGTGATTGATCGTATATTCCGCGCGCTCCGGTGTCAATCCGGGGGACCGACTGAGTCGCTCAAACCGCCGGAGCGGCACCCTCGGAACATCAATCACAGCCCGACCCATTCGGAAACTTGCCGTGTTTTCCTCGCACGCCCCCCAGCTTGCACAGACAACCCGCCGTCATCTGTTACCCTGAGCCTTCGGAGGACCTTCACGGTTGTCGCCAGAGGAAATCGAGAGACTCAGGCCCAAGCTTCGGTTCAAAGTCTGCTATGAAGTCGGCTTTTTCTGCCCCGACGTCGACGACATCGTGCAAGAAGCAATGGCCCGTTTTCTGGTCGCCAGCCAAAAAGACAAGGTCAAGAATCCGGACGCCGCGGGCGCCTTCCTGCTCGGCATCTGCCGCAACGTGATTTCCGAATACCGCCGGCGGTTTCGCCGCGAAGACCCGATGCCGGAAGTGATACCCGAACCGCCGGGTAAGTCCTTGCCCGAAACTGACTTGTTCGAGTATCGCCAGGCCATCGCAGAGGCCATGCGGCAGCTCCCCGAGCGCGACCGCGACATACTCCGCGCTTTCTATCTTGAAGAAAAGACAAAGGAAGACATCCTAGCACAGACCGGCTTGACCGACCAGAATTTCCGCGTCGTCCTGTTCCGGGCTAAAGAAAAATTTCGGAGACTTTATTTGGAACTGACGAAACATCACGGCGCCTTGCGACACTCAGAGATATGATCGCGTTGCACCAGGATTTGATCCTGAGGGAAGATCTCTTTCGGCGATACTTGGAGCGCCGTTTGAGCGCCGATCTCGTGGAGCAGTTGGAAGCCCACTACCTCGAGTGCGATGAGTGCTACGAGGAGATGCGCGCCACCGAATTGCTGATGCGGGGGTTGGATGATCGGATCCTGGTGCGAAAACGCGTGCGGGATGTCACGATCCTGCGTTTTGTTGAGAACACCGAGCTACTGGCATACTCGCTCGAGCTGAACGAACTAGCAAGCACCATTCGCTTGCAGAGTGACACGAAGGTGCTGATCGATCTGAGCAAGGTCAGTCGGATCGACAGCACCGGCCTGGGAGTGCTCATGAACTGTTATTGCCATGCGGTGAAGAATTCGGGCGCGCTGAAGTTGCTGCGTCCCGATGCCCCGGTCAAGCATGTTCTGAGCCTCACGAAAGTGGATAAGATTTTGCAGAGCTTCGACGACGAAGCCGATGCGATTGCCAGCTTCCACGCTTAGACTTCAGCGGCATCTTCTTCGCGCGTCGCGAGCTGTTCCAATTCCCAAACGTCCCGTCGGCTTTGCCGGTTCAAGCGCGCTTCCCCGGCCGGCCAATGTGCATTTCCAGCGACCGGAACTCACGAAGCTGGGGCCGGCAACTGGCTTGCTTTGATTTTCATCCGGTGGCGAAGAAGCGCGCGGCTTCCGTGTCATGACATCGCCGGACGCCGGCGGAGACGTGCCGCTGACTCAGGCGGCTAATTCGGCAGCAACATCAGCCTGCGGGGTGAGAACCAGGAATGGAACCATGCCCGTGCTCCCTTGCCGACACGTGCAGGTTTCGCATAGCGGTTGAACGTCCGAGCGTGCGATGCGTACCAGGTTCGCTAAGGATGATCGAATGGCCAGCAGCGTGGCTGACTTCCGTGGACTGTCGGGCCATTGCTCAACAATGTGCAACCGGTCATGTTCCGTCTTGAGCCATTGCGAATGCATCACACACTCCTCGCACATCCTTCAGGCACGCAGACTTCCAAATCAAAATAGTTCCTGGCGGAAAGGGGGAGAGGTCTTTGCTTACTTAGTCTTCCCCGCTTTAGACTCCACCAGAGCAGCACGGAGGGCTCGCATTTGCTTCCTGCGATTGATCTTTTGCTTGCGCTGGCGTCCGAAACGGGACTTATCGCCGTTGTGGGCTGACATTTTGTCTATGGTAGCATACCGACCAATTGTGTAACTCTATTTAAGCGGTGTACGTTGAATAGACAAGACGTAGCCGCTTTTCATGAAACAAACTGCTGTACTAATGGGGTGTCTGGCGGTGTGTTGGCCCGCCGTGTCGCAAGATCAGATCACTTTTCACAGCGATGTTGCCCTGGCCCGCGTGGACGCCCAGGTGGTCGATTCAGGCAATCGCGCCATTACCCATATGCGCGCGGAGGACTTCCTGGTCCGCGTCGACGGCAAGCCCGCCCCCATCCGCAACTTCGCCAGCGAAGAGATGCCCATCGACGTGCTCTTCCTGCTGGACGTGAGTGCAAGCATGCGCCCACACGTGGAGCGCATCGCCGACGCATCCGGCCAGGCGCTGCAAGTCTTGAATAAAGATGACCACATGGGCATCATGGTCTTCGATCGCGCATCGCGCGTAAGGCTTCCCTTCACCGGCAACCGGCAGGACGTCCAACACGAGTTCGATCGCCTGCTGCGCCAGGAGCGATTCAATGGCGGCACCGACATCACCCGCGCCATGCTGGACGCGGCCGATTACATCCGCCGCAATGGCCGGCAGGAAGCACGGCGGGCAATCGTGATTTTAACTGACGATCAGACCGAATTCGATCGCGATGAAGCCGCTGTGTCTCGATCGCTGGCGCGTGCCGACGCGATTCTCTGCGCGCTCATCGCACCCGATGCGATGGCTGGGCGGCAGCAGTATCCGGGAGGACAACGCCGCGGCGGAATAGGGGGTGGATTGGGCGGCATCATATTAGGCGGCCCGCTAGGCGGTCCGCGCGGTGGCGGCGGGTACCCGGGCGGAGGAAATCGAGGACGCACGTCAACGCAATCGGCCGGGACGTCGGAGATCGCGCGCGATTCGGGCGGCGACAGCATGTCCGTTTACGACGCTGGATCGCTCGAAGACACGCTCATGCGGCTGCGCCAGCGCTACGCTCTGTTCTTCAACATGCCGGAAGGCTCGAGGGCGGGTGACGACCGCAACATCACGGTGGATCTTACTTCCGACGCTCGTTCCCGTTATCGCGACGCGGAAGTCCGCTATCGGCGCGCCTTCCAATCCGGCAATCACGATCGCGATCGCGATGACACGCCGACCCTGACGCGCCGCCGTCAGACGGACCCAGACTATTCAACGTCATCACCGAGCTCTTCTTCTTCCTCAAGTGGCAGCTCGAGCGACTATTCCACGTCGACCACGCACCGCAAGCGCGGCCCGGTGAACGAAGACGGATCGCCCATCGGCAGCCCATCTTCGGACGATTCATCGAGCACCACGACCGACGCGAAGCCCGCGCCACCCAAACAGCAGTAAATTCACCTCGAGTTGCGCGCCGTTGTTTTCTGCGTCGCAGCACCAGGTAAGATGCAGCGCGAAAGGATCCCTTACCCTGCGCTCTCGGGCCGATCAGTCCAGAGACGGCAGGATTCTGGATTCGAGGAAAGAAAGTCGCGACTTCAACGCATCAGCGTTTTCCTTTGTCGGGGCCGCGTTCACTGGTATCAGATCGTCAACCGAGTCGCCGTTCTCCACAGCTTTGACCCACGCGCTCATTTCCGCCAAATACCCTTTGAGGGCTTCCTTGGGCGATGCACAGTGCTGAGTGCTCAGGTAGGCCGGTGGAATGTCTCCAACCGCGACCCAGACATAACGATCAACATCAGCTGAGACGGTATCCAGTTCAACCAGAAAGAGGCCGAACACGCCTGGGATAGACTCGGCAACCCATACGTTGCCCGTCTGCTTTGCCCAGGAGAATTCTCCCAAGAGGGCATTCATAAGCGAAAGCAAGCTATCCGTCCCAGGCTCTTCCGGCAGGAGGTCCAACCTGCGAATGGCAGGAAATGGCGTCGTCATTCCCTAGCGACCGCTGGCCAGCAGATCCCAACGCGCTCCGGCTTTCTCCACGAACTTTGCCACGTCGCTCTGCAGCATAAGACCCTGCTTGACCAGCGGCTGCGCGGCGGCCTCGACCTTTCGCAGATATTCCTCGCGGCTCGCGTAGCGCTCTTCAATCGACGGACGCGGATCGCCGGTCTTCTCGCGCTCGGCACGCGTACGCGCGAACGGGATCATCGATCCCACCATGTCGAACATCGCATCCGGCGCACCGATGCTCGGTTCGCGCAGGTCCCAGCCCGTGTAAGTCGCCAGCGGTACGACTTGGTCCGGCAGACGGATGCCCGATGTCTCGTTGCCATCTCGATCCACTTGCGGGATCAGCACCGTGTAGTGTCCTTCGATCTTGGGCGGCTCAAGGGTAATGATGCCCTTCGCGCGAAAATCCGGACCGTAATCCAAGCGGAACACCGGCGTCGGCTCTTTCGGCAACGCGACGCCCGGGATCTTCGGAAAATTCAGCGCGCTCACTTGCACCAGGTTGTCTTTCGCAACGCGCGGGATCTGGGACTCGGGCGGCTCGGCGCCGTTGGTGATCCAGTTGTTCATCGCCACCAGCAGCGCCCGCATCACGAAGCGGTAATCGGCCGGGTTGGGTAGGTTCTGCGTCACGGTGCGCTCGGGCTTTGCGTTAGCGCCATGCTGTGTGCCGGCCAGATAGTACACGCGCGTAGTCGCGACCGGCGCGACATCCTTCTTGCCATCGAGACTAGTGTGGATCAATGCCGCGGCGCGCCCCCAATACTCGAACGATCCGTTGGTATAAAACATTTTCGGCACGACGTGCGCGGCCGATGCGCGCGCAAGGATCGAGTCCGTCAGACCTTCGTCGGTTTCAGGCGCATCGGTGAACGGAAACATGTCCACGGCGTACAGCAAATTCTGGCGCGGCATCCCATCGCGCGACGGCTGCGCGAAACGGTAGTTGAAATTTCCCCGCCCCGCGCCCGCCACGTGTGCCCATACGCCATCGAACACCTGCCGGCCTTGCTCATCGGCATTGAATCCGTCATAGACGTACGTGCGCAGGAACCGGCCGCTCTGCGAAGTGCCGAACGCGATCGCGCGCTTCACCTCGCCGTTATGCTTGATATAGGAAATGTAGTCGCGCACCGCTGCGGGGCCGAGCCCCACGACCACCGGATCTTTGCCGGTGTAGACCACGTCGTAGATCCGCCCCGGATCGAAACCGGCGGCATACTCGATGTGCGTACCGTCCGCGCTGAAATGCCATTGATCGCGGGGGATCGTGGTGCGCGGCGCGTCGATATCGTCGCGCACCGTCAGCGTCCCACCGTTCATATCTCCAACCGCGTAGGGAACCTGCGTGCGATCGCCCAGCGATACGGAAGTGGTGCGCTTTTGCGTCACGATCTGCGACCGCACCGGTCCCGTGATTCCCTTGATCACTGGCGCGTAGAGATGCATCTGCCCTTCGCGCGGCGGAACGTCCCACTCCCAGCCGACCCACACCAGCGTGAAGCCGGACGACATAAGCATCGAGTCCGCTCCGTTCGCTCCGAGATCGAACATGCCCTGCATGCCCTTGCCTCCGCGATTCGAAATCTCGAGCAGCGCGGTACCGTTGGATTTCTTCGGATCTTTCGGCTGGAGCATGTAAAGATCGCTCGAAAACTCCACCAAGCCCTTCCCATTCACCGGCGCCAGCGCGATGTCTCGGATGATCTGGTTGTTCGGCAGTTTGGGATCGACAGCGAAGTAAACCTTGCCGATGATGCGCTCGTAATTCGTGTTTGGCACATCGGCGCGGCTCGCGATCTCAACGCGGGTGACCGCGGCGTGCGCGCACACAGCGGCAAAACATAGCGGCAGAAGGTAGCGACGTAGCATGGGATTATTCTACATCCCCTGGTGACGAAATTACGCCTTAACCGAAGATCGCGAAGCATTTGTTACGCTCAGAATGCATATGAAAAGTTATCGTCTTATGGCTTTTGAAAAGCCGCTGGAATTGAGCAACGGAGATGTGCCTGCACCGCAAGGCCGCGAGGTTCTGCTGAAAGTAGAGGGAGCGGGAATCTGTCATAGCGACATCCACATTTGGGATGGCGGCTACGACATCGGCCACGGCAAGAAGTTTTCTCTCGAAGGAAAAGGCGGCGTGCCGTTACCCCTCACGCTTGGTCATGAAACCGCAGGTATTGCGATCCAAGCGGGACCCGAGGCCGAGGACATCGCGCTCGGACAATCCTATCTCGCCTATCCCTGGATCGGCTGCGGCCAGTGCGCGACCTGCGCGGCGGGCGACGAACATCTGTGCGGTAAACCGCGCGCGCTCGGCATCTACCGCGACGGCGGGTTCTCGGATCATCTGCTGGTTCCCGACACCAAGTACCTGCTTCCGCTCGGTGGACTCGATCCCATCACCACCGCACCCTACGCCTGCTCGGGACTGACCGCGTTCAGCGCGTTGAAGAAAGCCGGCGACGTGATTCACAGCGAGCCGATCGTGGTGATCGGCGCGGGTGGTCTCGGGCTCATGAGCATCGGGCTGCTGAAAGCGCTCGGCGGAGTGGGCGCAGTCGTGGTGGACATCGATCCGAAGAAGCTTGAAGCCGCATCGGCCGCCGGCACGAAAGCTGTCGTCGATGGCAGCGCGGCCGACGCATCCAGCCAGATCAGCAAGGCTGCGGGAACGCGTCCTCGCTTCGTGGTTGACTTCGTCGGCAGCGAACAGAGTACGGCCCTGGCCTTCAACGCGGTCGCCAAGGGCGGCAAGCTCGTCATCGTAGGGCTCTTCGGCGGCGCCGCGCCATGGTCGCTTCCGATGATCCCGCTCAAAGCGGTCACCATTCAGGGCAGCTACGTCGGCAACCTTGCCGAGCTGTGCGAGCTGGTGGATCTGGTTCGCACCAAGCACGTCCCGCCCATCCCGATCACGCGCGCTTCGCTCGATCAAGCCGGCGACATGCTGGCAGCGCTGAAACAGGGCAAAGTGGTTGGACGCGTGGTGCTAACGCCCTAGGATGTTAAGCTCCTTCGCGCTCAGCCCGGCCCGAATCCTGTATGCTCGTTCTATGAAACGCCCCGCTTGCTCCGCTGCTCTGTTCGCACTCGCGGCCATGTTTTGCTTCGCGGCCGAAACCACCGATCCGTGGCCCAGCTCCGCTGTTCTAGAGCCAGCCGCGCTCGCTCAAATTCTCGAAAAAGGCAAGCCGCCGATGGTCATCTCGGTGGCCTTTCCGGTTCTCTATCATGCCAAGCACATCGTGCATGCGGTCGAAGCTGGACCCGGCTCGAAGCCCGAAGGAATCGAGGCGCTGAAGAAAGCTGTCGCAGGTGTTCCCAAGGACGCCGACATCGTGGTCTACTGCGGCTGCTGTCCGATGGTCAAGTGTCCGAACATCCGCCCGGCGTATCGCACGCTTCACGAACTCGGCTACACGCACGTGCGAGTGCTGGATGTCCCCACTAACATGCACGACGATTGGTACGCCAAAAACTATCCCAGCGAAGATGGCAAGGAGGGCAAGTGAAACTGAATCGCCGAAACTTTCTGATTGCGTCCGCCGGAACGGCCGCGGCACTGGCGGCGGCTCCGACGACGAGCGCCGCAACGGTTCTCTATAACGACTCAACCGTGAAGCTCGACGCGGTCCGGCCGGACGCGAAAGATCTCTGGGTGCGCGCGGCCGATCTTCCGCGCATCAACGAATTCGAACTGAAGCCGCAGGGCGCCTGCCGCGCCGACATGTGTATACCAGTGGCGAAGGCGCTCAAGAACGGGCAGTGGTTCAACCTAACCGGCTTCTCGCGCAAGCTCGGCCAGTCCTTCGTCGTCGAGCAGGGCGTGTGGAGTTTCGGCGAAATTCCGGTGATGCGCGGCAGTTTCTACAACTCGCGCATCGCGCCCGATTTCGCGGTGCCGGATCGCAGCGGGAAGGTAGTGCACCTGTCGGATTTTCGCGGCAAGAAAGCCCTGGTCTTCACCTGGGCCTCCTGGTGAGGCTGCCGCCTCGATCTGCCAGGCTGGCAGAAAGTTTACGAAGAACTGATGGGTCAGAATTTCGAGATCGTCTCCGCCGCGCAGGATACTGGCGGTGAAAAAGCTTCGGGACAATGGTACGACAAGGCCAAAGCGACGTTCGTCACGCTGCTCGACACCAAGCATGACGTCAGTTCCGCGTATCAGTTCATCAATGTGCCGATGGGAATCTGGGTCGATGAACGCGGGCGCGTGGTGCGTCCAGCCGAGCCCGCTTGGGCCGCAACCCGCGTTGACACGTTCGGCGGCAAGCAGATCGCCATCGAAGGCGAGAAGTACGTCGCGGGCTTGCGTGATTGGGTGAAAAACGGCGATCGCAGCGTGTACGCGCTCTCGGATGAGGAGTTCGCCAAACGCGTGAAACCGCGCTCGGCAGCCGAGATGGAAGCCGATGCCAGTTTCAAGCTAGCCGTTTACTTTCACGACAACGGCAATCAGGAACTGGCGGAGAAATACTTCGCCCACGCGCAGCAACTCAATCCGGACGACTGGAATTATCATCGCCAGGATTGGAGCTTCACGCCGCAGCAGGCCGGACGGAAGTGGATGGACAAATTCCAGAAGCTGGACACTCCGTATTATCCGAAGCTCGACATGCCGGATTCATCCAAGCCGGAACCACAGAAACAATAGCGCGACGGTGCCACGCGCTCGGCGCTCAATCGATATAGTCATATGCGACCAGCGTAAGAAAGTCGGCCATCTCGGGGCTGGTCATCATTTGTTCGAAGATTTTCGCGGCAAGATCGAACTTCCCCTGGCCGCGGAACTTCTCGGCCTGCTGGCGGGTAGCCTGCACCACAAAATCAGATGTAATGGTTTGGCCGTCGCTCATCTTGGCACCGTGGCGAACCCACTGCCACACTTGTGAACGGCAGATCTCGGCCGTGGCCGCGTCTTCCATCAAATTGTAGATCGGCACGCAGCCCGATCCGCGCAGCCAGGCTTCCAGATACTGAATGCCCACGTCGATGTTCCAGCGCAGGCCTTGTTCGGTGATTTCGCCGTCCGGAACGGCCACCAGGTCGGCCGCAGTGACACGCACTTCATCGCGCTTCAGCGCAATTTGGTTGGGCGTCTTCATGTACTCGTCGAAGATCTGCTTGGCGACGGGGACAAGTCCGGGATGCGCCACCCAAGTGCCGTCGTGCCCGGCTTTCACTTCGCGCAGCTTGTCCTGCCGGACTTTTTCGAGCGCCAGCTCATTGGCCGCCGGATCGTTCTTGATCGGCACTTGCGCGGCCATGCCGCCCATGGCGTGAATGCCACGGCGGTGGCAGGTTTTTATAAGCAACTGGACGTAGGCGTTGAGGAAGGGCCGCTCCATTGTGACCAGCGCGCGGTTCGGCAGCACGAAATCCGGACGATTGCGGAATTTTTTGATGAAGCTGAAAATGTAATCCCAGCGGCCGCAATTCAGGCCGGCGGAATGATCGCGCAACTCCCAAAGGATCTCGTCCATTTCGTAGGATGCGAGAATCGTCTCGATCAAAACCGTGGCGCGGATAGTACCGCGCGGCACTCCGAGGGCGTCCTGCGCGAAATTGAACACATCGTTCCATAGGCGCGCTTCGAGATGGCTCTCCATCTTCGGCAGATAGAAGTACGGTCCGCTTCCGCGTGCCATCAGCTCCTTGGCGTTGTGGAAGAAGTACAGACCGAAGTCGAAGAGCGAGCCGGAGATTTGAACACCATCGACATAGAAATGCTTCTCGTTCAGATGCCAGCCCCGCGGGCGGACGAGCAGCGTCGCGGTCTTTTCGTTCAACTTGTAACTTTTGCCTTCCGGACTTTCAAAAGTGATGGTTCGGCGAATCGCGTCGCCCAAGTTGACGTGTCCATCGAGGTTGTTGGTCCAGGTGGGCGAGTTGGCGTCCTCAAAATCAGCCATGAACACGCTGGCGCCAGAATTCAGCGCGTTGATGATCATCTTGCGATCCACGGGGCCGGTGATCTCGACGCGGCGATCTTGCAAATCCTTGGGGATGGGTGCGACGGTCCACTCTTTGGCGCGAATGGACGCGCTCTCCGGAAGAAAATCCGGCATAGCGCCTGAGTCGAGCTGCTGCTGGCGGACCTTACGCTTGGCGAGCAGTTCCTGACGTCGCGGCTCGAAGGCGGTGGCAAGGCTGGTCAAGAATTCGACGGCCGGCTTCGAAAGAACCTCCGCGTGGCGGCCGGTTACAGGTCCGCGTATGTCGGCGTGGCCGGTGGCGACGGCCGTGGATTGAGTACTCATAACCTTCATGGTAATTCACCGGCGAGCGGCGGATCGCCTGCCGACGCCGCTACACTGCGGGCGATAGATCGCGAATCTGTCACCGACTTTCTTCTGGAACAACAGTTCCTCACGGTCGAGCGAGACGCTCGGAGCTTCGACAAATCCGGATACTGCTTTCAAGACGAGTGCCTCGTCCCGAAAAGCTCGGTTCTCGAGAGGCGAGTAGCGGCCAAGATTGGCCGACCGCCCTAGCTTGCGCCGGTAAAATACAATTCCAGATGCATCGGCGCTGGCGGGCGCGCAAACAAACATTGATGTTGCTGGGCGACCCGATTTTTACGAGCGTCACCGATTCGGAGCCCAAGCTGGCATCCGACCGCGGGGGGGACTGGCCATCCGAACGAGTACAATGGCGGGAGACCCTGCAGCGCTCGCACGTCCAAGAGAATTCTCGAACTTGAAATGCTCGGTTCGAGTGGCTGAAGCGAAGCGAGGTGGGTTAACGGCGTGAGTCTTCCACGAACCTGTACAAGTATGTCAGACCCCCTCACTAGCACTGCAAAGACAACATCACGCGTCCGTGGCTACCTTCCAACTTTAGATGGGTGGCGGGCGATCGCAGTATTGAGCGTCATTCTGTACCACGATCGGCTGTACTCCTACGGACCCTTGAATACCGGCTGGTTTCAAGAACACGGCTCTTTCGGAGTAGATATTTTCTTCGGAATCAGCGGACTGCTGATCTGTTCACGGATGTTGGAGGAAGAGCGGAAGAACGGGAAGATTCGACTCAAGCAATTTTATGTTCGGCGGGCATTTCGTATTCTGCCGCCTCTGCTTTGCTATCTTTGCGTGATCGCGCTGCTGGCGCTGGGGCGTGTGATCGCCGTGGATGCGAAAGAATGGTTCGCATCTTTGTTGTTTTGCCGGAATTACAGCTTCCTCGGTTCAGTGGCCGGACACGATAACTGGTACACGGGCCACTTTTGGTCGCTGGCAGTCGAAGAACACTTCTATTTCTTGCTCCCCGGCATGCTGGTCTTCATCCCCAAACGCTGGAGGATTCCCAGCTTAGTCGGAATCGCGATTGGAGTTGAAATCTGGCGCGCCCTTCAGCAACAGACGCGCCCCTGGCTTTTCTTATTCCAGCACACAGATGTTAGGTTGGACGCGTTGCTCATCCCCGCCCTCATCGCGATCCTGATGACGGAACCCTGGTGGCACCGCAAGCTCGAAAAAATCGTCCGATTCTGGGCGCTGCCGCTGATGCTCACGATCTACCTCGTCACCATAGATCGTTTCCAGATTCTGAGCAAGTTGGCGGAGCCGATACTTGTACCGTTATTTTTGCTCGGTACAGTGCTTTCGTCAGGTTTGGGGAGCCGAATACTGGAACTTCCGCTGTTGAGGTGGGTAGGACGCTTATCCTATAGTCTCTACCTTTGGCAGCAACTGTTTTTTACGGGTCACTTTTTTGCGCCGCTAGGTATCTGGCAAAAATCGCCGATGAACTGGGTGCTGGTTTTCGGCTGTTCAGCAGCCAGTTATTACTGGATTGAAAGACCTCTGATGAGGCTCGGACACCGATTTGCGCCTCCCGCCACGCCAGGCAGAAGCGATCTGGAAGAAGGCGAATCGATTCCCGCGAAGGCTCGCGGCATGGGACCAGCCGTTGTCGATGGCTAGATGGGCGGTTTGCTTTTGCGCGGTCATATGGCCAGTCCTCCACCCAGGACATATTTTTTGATAAGCAGGAAGTGGCCCGGTGAAGTCGGGCGAATGGCAAAGCGTTGGCGCGCCCGGATCGCAGGCGGAATCAGAGACAGTTCTCAGTCCGACGCGAGCGGGACGACTCGTCCATATAGCGACAGAGTGCGATCCACCATCGTACGCAGATCGAATTCCAGTTTTGCACGTTGTCGCGCAGCTTGGCCGAACGACCCTCGCAGGTCGGGGTGATCGAGCAGGTTGTTGATGGCGTCGGCCAACTGTTCGGAGTTGCCCGGTTGCACAGTCAAGCCGGTCTGATGGTGCAACGAAACGAAAGGCACTCCGGAGTCGAGACTAGTGTTCACCACTGGCAGGCCCGCCGCCATCGCTTCGATCTGAGCGATACCAAATGCCTCACTGCGGGCGATCGAAGGGAATGCAAAAACTTGTGCCGCGTGATAGCAGGCCACCAGACGGTGGTGGTCGACTTTTCCGAGAAAAACTACGCGGTCCGCCACGCCGAGTTCGGAAGCCAGGGCGCCTAATTCCGCGCGCAGCGGCCCCTGTCCAATGAGTAGCAGCTTGCCTGGAACACGAGCCATCGCGCGGATTAAATACTCAAATCCTTTGTAGTAAACCAAGCGTCCGACACCGACAATCAGGCGATCGCCGTATTGCTGGCGGATCGCCGCGGCGGCGCTAGGTTCGCAATGCTCGAAGTCTTGTATGGAAATGCCCAGGGGGATCACGTGACATCGTTCCCGATAACGCCGGAGAATCCGGGAAGTTTCCAAATAGTTGGGAGAGGTTGTGATGATGGCGGAACTACGACGCAAAGCCGCGTGGAGGAAGGGCTCGAACAAGGGACCAAGCGTTTTCTGACGCACCATATCGCTGTGGTAGGTGACGACCACGGGTCCCCGGTAGCCGCTGGCAAGGTACGCCATAACGGCCATGGGATTGGGGAAGTGCAAATGCAGGATATCCCCGCGATAGGCCCGAAGTTTCGCGATCATTGCCGGCGCCAAGGGAGTAGAGGCCAATGTCAGCCAAGTCGGCACTCGCACAACCTGAACTTCGTCCACTACCTCATTGGCGACGGTGCGATCGTCATTTGCGACGATTACCTGCACGTCGACCGATTTTCTGAGCCCTCCACAAATCGTTTGGAGATGGGTCTCGATGCCGCCCATGTGGGGTGGATAAAATTTCCCAACATGCAGCACTTGGAGCTTGCGGTTGTTTTCAACGACACCCGCAGGGCTGTTGCCGATGGCTGTCTTCGAATTCGCGGTGGACTGCGGTGTCATGGTGATCGCGGAATGGCCCGTGCAGCTCAGCGGGCAAAAGCTCGATTCGATTTGTAAGTGATTCTGCTCGACAGCTTACGAGATGGTAGTTCTACGAAACGAAAGAAAATGTATGCCGCCGCGATCACGAGCCCGACCGCGAGGAACTGAACACACCAGCTGAGCCACGGCATTTTGGCGAAGGCATGCATCGCCAAGCCAAAGACAATCTGACCGACAAAAACGTGGAGCAGGTAAACAGAATAACTGATGTTGCCGAAGAAGTTGAGCACCGGATGGTCCCAGTGCAGGAAGAGAATGACCAGAGCCGTCCCGAGTCCTGCCAATGCCTGGGGCCACCCGTCGGCCCAAATTGTAAGGGCAAACGCCGCGAACAAAGCGGTTAAGGTCTCAGCCCAACGCGGAGCCAATGTGAGGTGGCGGAAAATCAAGAAACCAGTAGCGAACAGCGGCAGGTAATGAGGAAGAAACGCTTCGCTGCGGTTTGCAAGCGAACCCAGTGCTGTCAATCCTAGCAACAGCACGGGCACTATTCTGCCTTTGAGAGCGAGCAGAGGAAAGATCAGCCCCACCAGCAGGTAGTACTGAAATTCGATCGCCAGCGACCAATAGGACATTTGAAGCCACGCCATCCCGGTAAAAGCATTGATGTAACCGAGGTGGGCAAATACCTGCAACCAGTTAATGCGGTAAGGCGCGTGACCAGGGGTGAGCGACGATACCCATAAACCGGACAGGACGAAAACGATGGAGGCCAGATAAGGCGGATCGAGGCGGGCGATTCGCTTGAGCATGAATCGGAAAAACATTCCGACCTTATATCGTGCTCTAAATAGTGAAAATGGAATAACGAATCCGGAAATAACAAAGAAGGTTTGAACTCCCAACCATCCATATTTACCGCTCGCGTGATAGTGCAGATTTTCGGAGAACTGCGCGTTCGTAAAATGAAACCAACAGACCGACAGAGCCGCGATGCCGCGTAGTGCGTCGAGAGTCGGGAGATGTCCCGGAGCAGCCGGGGCGCGCACCACCGGAACGTCAGCGCGGGGCATGCTGTGAATGGTTGATGACATCAGTTCAGTAACCCGAGCCTCGAAGGATACCTCATTCTTTGGAAGATAGTTCTGAACCCGCCGCGACGCTGTAAGGCGACGGTGTACCGGTGATGAAGGCCGGCATCACACGGCGAAGCCAATCCGGGCGCATGCAAGGCCGCTCCACCCAGCGGAAATATAGCGCGCTTACGGTGAGAACAAACGGAGTGACGAGGACGAATTGCAGGGCTAAGCGCCACTCGAACGAAGCGGAAGCAAACACGCGCTCAGTAATCATGCCGGCCCCGGCGATCAGATAGTTGTGCAGCAGGTAAATGCTATAACACATGCCCCCGATCGTCGCGATCCAGGCGTTACTGACAAATTGCTGCGTGAGGTGTCCACGGAACGCGGCGACGTAGAGCAGCACAATGAGCCAAGGGGTTGTCCACAAGTGTTCGCTCCGGCTCCACGCCAGCAGGCCAAGCAATACAGGCCAACCAACCAGCGAAACCAGGTCCCAGCGCCAAGCGCCCGGCGGCCGAAGTAGTCCGGCAAAGTAAAGATCGACCAGCAGGAAACCCGCCAAGAAGTACTGTGCCGCGCTGAGCAGGGAGAGCCGAAGCATGACGTTACTGGAGACAAAAGCACTAACGCCAGTCGCTAATAAGATGGCGCTGACCAGAACGGCACGGCGGAGCAAAGAGTCTTGGACCACAAATACCAACGCCAGCAGTGGGGCGAGGATATAAAACTGAACCTCAATTTCCAAGGACCACGCGACCACATTGATCACACTCGGCGCATTGTAGACCAGGTTGTGTACATAGAATACGCTGGCCAACAAGTTCGGAATCAGTTCGTGCGCGGTCCCACGAGCCCCCACCACTTTCAAAGCGAACAAGAGCAACAAGGCCAGAACATAAGGCGGCTCAAGCCGTGTGACGCGCCGAAGAAAATATTTCTTCAGCGACACAGGCCGCTTGCCTTGGAGGTGCGCAGCCGCAAACGGTAAGCCGAGAATGAATCCGCTGATGACGAAGAACAGCGGCACCCCCACATTGAGAATCTGCGTGACGGAGAAAGTCCAGTCGCCATTCAGGGTCCCAGCGGCGGTTGGGGAGGAGTGGCGTAAGACGTCGCCAGCTAGATGGTAGATGTACACCGAAAGGATCGCGATGAACCGTAGTCCGTCTATCTCCGGAATAAAATTTCCACTCGACGTGATTCGGCGATAGGGCGCCAGAAGCCGTTGCGAGAAGGATGGTGGTAAAGCGTCCGCGGAGGATGCCATGATTCAAGTGAGCGATCAGTAACTGATTGAAGGACCGGCAACGGGCTGGGCGAGCACCCAGAAACTGCGCGCTCTAGGCGAGAACCGACTCGGGCGCATGGGTCGACGACAGAGCCGCCAGATCGGCACGCACCATTTCCTTAATTAAGACCGGGAACCCGACATTGGGCTGCCACTTTAGGATCTTGGCTGCTTTCGAATAATCGCCGATCAACAGGTCGACCTCAGCTGGCCGATAGACAGCCTGGTCGATCTTTACGTACTCTCGATAGTCCAGGCCTGCCTCCGAGAATGCCAATTCACAGAGCTCTCTGACGCTGTGCGTCTCGCCGGTGGCTACCACGTAATCGTCCGGTTGCGGCTGTTGGAGCATCAAGTGCATCGCCCGCACATAGTCTCTGGCGTGGCCCCAATCACGTTTAGCATCCAAATTTCCCAAGCGCAATTCGGATTGCAAACCCAGCTTGATCCTGGCCACACCATTGGTGACTTTGCGAGTAACGAATTCGAGACCCCGCCGTGGGCTTTCGTGATTAAACAGAATTCCATTGCAGCAGAACATGCCATAGGCCTCGCGATAATTAACCGCTAGTTGAAAGCCGGCGCACTTGCTGATGCCGTACGGGCTGCGAGGATGGAAGGGGGTGCTCTCCCGCTGCGGCGTCTCCCTGACCTTGCCGAACATCTCGCTCGATCCGGCGAAATAGAACTTGCAGTTGGGCTGCAGCTCGCGCAGCGCCGCAAGCACATAATGGGTGCCGTTGATGTTGGTAGACATGGTGGAGAAGCCATCAGCGAAGCTTTCGGCGACGAAGCTCTGCGCCGCCAGGTGATAACATTCGTCGAATTGCTCCCGGCTGAAAATATGGAAGATGCTGGGGTAACTCTCCAGGCTGGCGGGATGAATATTGATCTTGCCCATAATCCCCTTCAACCTGCCCAAGCGATGCTCGGGCTGCTCCATGGCGACGCGTCGAACGATGCCATGCACCTCGTATCCCAGGCCGAGTAGATACTCCGCCAGATAGCTGCCGTCCTGGCCTGTAATTCCCGTAATCAAAGCTTTTTTCATAAATTAATGTCTCGTTTTCTGTTTTTATGTTGTCGCAATTTTGAGCTATTGAGCGACCCCTTGTGGTACACCGGTGCCGGCGAATCGCGGAGACTGCTCCGCAAGCCAGCGGTAATAGTCTCCATATTGCCGCGCAATGGTAGACGTGGAATAACGGGGAGCCCGCAGCAGGCCAGCAGCTTTTAGCTCTTCGCGCTTTTCGGGGCGATCCAAAAGTTCACCGATGGCTTCGGCCCAGCCGGCGACGTCTTTTTCGCCGACCACTCGGCCCGCATCTCCGATCACCAACGGAATCTCCCCGGAGTCGCTGCCGATCACGGGAACACCGCAGGCAAAGGCCTCAATGATCATGCGCCCGAACTGCTCCCTCCAATTTTTCATGGTCTGACTTGGCGCCGCCAACAAATCCATGCAGCCAACATAACGGGGCATCTCCCCGTGTTTCACCAGCCGCACTTTGACGCGGGAGGTCCAGCCCATTCGGCCGGCCCATTCCTGAATCTTCTGCTGATACTCACCGCTCCCCAAAAGCAGCAGGCTCCAAGCTCTCGCTCCTCCAACCCTCTCCATCGCTTGCATCAGAACGTCCAGCCCCTTGGCCTCTGTGAGGCGCCCCACAAAACCGACCACCGGTGGCTCCAAGCCCAATTCCTGGAGCACCTCGGAGCGGGAAGCCGGAGACGCAGGCTGAAATTCGTCCAAATCCACAGCCAGGTTTAGCGTGCGGCCCTTACTTTGTGGGAACCCCTTCTGCAACATCGCTTCGTATACCAAGCTTGCGCCGGCGATCCAGCCCTGTGCACGGGCCAGAACGACACGCTCGAAATGTCCGAAGGGCGGTGGATAGTGTTTCACATAGCTTTGCGCGGTGCGAAAACAGAAGCGAGCCGGATCGTTTCTAAGTGCCCTGGCAATCTGGTAACCGGCGAAGACGTAGGGCTCCTCCCAGGCATGCACCACGTCGAAATGTCCTTCACGAAGCAGAGCCTTCAAGGCCGCCCCGTCGTATCGAAAAATATGGACATAACGGCTGAACTTGGTACGCAAGGGAACGATCCGCAGGGGCGACCCCGCAGCCTCGGGTTCCATTGCGATGGGCCGCAGATCGCCATGAAAATAGCTGGGCGCGGCGACCGTGATTTCGAATTCCGGGTTCCGCGCGACGCTGCGAACCAGCGACCGGTTCGAGGCCACCACGTAGGAATGCCCTATGGTCAGGATTCGCACCCGGCTCACCGAACAGCGGCCCTCTCCGCCTTCACCAGGTCGATGAGATCCAATCGCTCCTGGGGAACGGCTACGATATTGGCATCCCAGGTCACGTCGCAAACCGGAAGCGAGCTTCCAAGAACGGCGGAAACATACCCATATCGATCCAAAATCTCGGTGACGGCAGCATTGGTTTGGTGCAGCTCAATCACCAGAACGGGACGCTTCCCGGTCAGAATGGCGCGGGCGCCTTCGAGAAATTCGGCTTCGGCGCCTTCGATATCCACCTGGATAAGATCGGGATCGGGAAGGCCGCCAGGAATACAAAGCGAATCCAAGGTGCGCACGCTAACCGGTATTTGCCCGGAGGCCTGCACCGGCGCTTTGCCGACCGTAGAGAGCATGCCCCAGGTGGGTTCGGCAGAGGTATTGAAAACGTCACTGCGATTCGAGCCGCCCAAGGCTTCACACCGCACCTGAATGTTCGAAAAGCCGTTCAGCTTGGCGTTGTACTCGATTTGCCGCGCGTTCTGTGGCAGCGGTTCATAACAGATCACACGGCCTGTTGGGCCCACCAGGCGCGCGGCGATGACGCCGAAAAACCCGACATTCGCTCCGACATCGAAGTAAACCATGCCCGGGCGCAGGAAGCTGGCAAGAAATTCCTGTACCTCCGGCTCATGGTTTCCCAAGATGAAAGCACTATGCGAAGCAGCCACGTTGAATTGCAAGCCTTGGCCGGCGCCGCGAAGAATCGCGGCGTCTTGCCCTTTCACCCAGGAAGCCCCCCAAGCACAGATTCGCCGTAGAGTCCGGCTGCGCGACTGGTTATGGGAAAGGAACCGCAGCAGGCTGCGAGGAACCACCCGAAGCATCGCCCCTTTGACCCGATTCATACCCTCAAACGACCTCCCTGCTCGCGCCCTGCCGTCGAAAGCCGGCGGGCTGCATCCGCTCCTTCAGCTCCAATCGCCACCAGGAAAAAGCGGTCGTGTGTCACCGTGCTTTCCTTCTGCAATGGCGTGAAGGGACCGTCAGGAACGGCCGCAAAAAAAGTGTAGCCTGATGGAAAACTGTTGAGGACTTCAGAAACCGAACCTCCGAACTTCTCTAGCCCAGCGTTGACGTGCACTTCGACGAAGCAATCCGGCCGGCGCGCAAGAGTGTGGCGGGCGCCCCGCAGCAGCTCGCATTCGAAACCCTCAACGTCAATAAAGAGGACGTCCGGTTCTCCGAAACGAGTGGCCAGGTCGTCCACCGCATAGGCATCCACCTGGACTTGCCCCCATTCGCCGGTGCCATCGTCCACTTGCCCGTTGGTGCCGCGATTGAAAGTCAGTTTGCCCGACTCCGCGGCTCCGGCTCCGTGCAGCACCCGGCAATTTTCGATGCCGTTGAGCTTTCGATTCCGTTCACCCGCCGCGTAGTTTTCCGGACTAGCCTCCACCGCCAGGACGGAGCCCTCTGGGCCGACGATTTTCGAAAGCATCATCGCCACCAAGCACTGGTGCGCGCCGATGTCGAACACTCTGGCTCCCGGCCGCAGTCGGTGTTGCTTGAGTAGCGCGATCTCAGGCAGTTCCGGCCAATCGCGATCGTACCAACCAGCGCCCATTGGATCCACTAGCTCTACTTCCAGTTCATAGCCGCCATAGTTGTGCCGCACGCGCCGGCGGCCATAGCGGACCCTGTCGTAGTCCATCCGCCACAGCCGAAGCCGGTTCCATAAGGGTTTTGGCAACAGCGCCTTGACGAGTTGTTTCATAGCACCGGTTTCCTAGCGATGTCCGTCACCGGTTTGCCACCGGAAGGGCGCGGGTCCCGGACTCGATCATAAACAGATATCGTCTGTTTCGCGTTTTCCGTCCAGGTGTAGGCAGAGGCATGCACGCGCGCTTTCTGTCGGCGCTGTGCCCACCCTTCGGGCGATTGCACGCGCTCGCGCAACAAGTTAGACACCCTCCCGGTCCACGCGTCGATCTGGCCCACAGGACAATATTCCGACGCCGTCAGGCCCGCCTCCCGCAATGCGGGTATATCGCTCGCCACCACCGGACAACCGCACGCCATGGCTTCGATCAGTGGGAGCCCGAACCCCTCGGCATCGGAAGTTTGGAGCAGCAGGATCGCTTGCCGGTAGACATCCGCCAATTCCGGCTTCGTCAGATTGGACGCGGTTACGATCCTGGACGCGATACCCAGCTCTTCGGCCAACCGCGATTGTTCGGCCGTGAGCCCTCCCACCCGCACCAGTTGCAGATCCGGGAAATCGCCAGCCAGGCTCGCAAAGACCCGCAATAACACATCAATCCTCTTGCGGCGGATGGTGCTGCCGACATGCAGCAGGTAGCTTCGGGTTTTAGAGAGCACGGGATTGCCGGCCTGCCTGGCGAGATCCGCCGAGGAGAAAAAAGCTGGATCGGCACCCGGGTGAATCACCGAGATGCGATCCGGCGTCACCAGCCCATGCTGGAGTATTTTGTCGCGCGTGAAGGAACTCACGCAAATCACGTGCGCGGCCCGCAGAAAACCGGTCAAGGTGCGCCGCGCCATAGCGCGAAACCAACGCGGGCGCGGATCCGCGGTTGGCTCGAGCAGGCACTGGAATGTGTCCAGATCGTGGCAGGTCACGATGGTGCGCTCGGCTGGCAGTTTCAGCAACAATTGCGCGTAGCTGTGGTCCATCAGGTGGAACAGGTCGAAGCGATGAGCCTGCCCCGCAAGCCAGGCAGGATACTCGTAAAAACGGTTCCACAGCCGATCCGCATTCCAAAGCATTCCCGTCGGCCCGGGTAGTTTCGAGAAGCGCGGGCGTAATGCAGGACGCAATTGTTCCGCATGGATGGAAGATCCCGCCAAGGCCGTGAAGGTCTCGAAAAGCATGTCGCCGAATAAATCCATGCTTGGCCAGCGCTCTTCCAGGTAGTCGCAGATGAGCGCTACTCGTGCAGGGGGAGCGGCCTCAGCTCGCTTCCGCGGGAGCATCTCGTGAGGGGTGTCGGCCACTGCGGTTTCGGGAGTCATGCGAGAACCATTCATGCCACTGTTGTGCTCAATTGCGCTGCGGACGGCCGGGCTGCCAGGATTTGCTCTAACTGTTCGACGTGACGATCCAGACTGAACTTCTTGGCCAACTCCCAGGCACCCACCCGCAGTTTTTGGTGATGAACGGGGTCCTCGATCGCGCGCACGATTGCCTCCGCCAACCCTTGTGCGGTAGGTGGATGGGCCGGCGCGAGTTCGCCGGTCTGGCCAGGGATCAACCACTCGGAAATCCCACCAGTAGCGTAACCCACCGCGGGCAAACCAAAACAGCCAGCCTCGAGACCAGCCAGGCCGAATGGCTCCGGCCACAGGCTGGGCACCGCGAGAAGATCGGCTTGGCGCATCAAGTCCGCTCGTCGCTCGCTGTCGATCCAACCAATAAATTCCACGGCGGACCCAAGCGGGCGAGCTAAGTGTTCGAGCTTCTCCCGGTCGGGACCATCCCCGGCAATGGTGAGATGCAGCGGGCGCGCCAGTGCGGCCGTCGCCAGAGGCATCGCCTGGAGCAGATGGTCTACGCCTTTCACATCCATCAGTCGCCCAACGAACAGAATACGTCCGCTGGGATTTCGGAGCGGCGGAGTCCGGCTTTCAGGAACACAATTGGTCGGATAGAGGGGGAGTAATTGCAGTTGCTCGGGCCTCACCCCGTGTCGCTCGTATTCCCGGTACATGTGACTGCTGGCGACCAAAACCATGTGGTAGTCCGCAAGACTTGCGTTTCGACGGGATTGGATCTGAAAAAGCTGCCACATCGTGAGGGGATTCAAGCCGCCACAGCGGCGCGGATAAAAAAGCGACAGACAGGCTGTCCCGAAGCGGCGGGAACACGGCTCCAGGTGCGGCTGGGAATAGCACTTTCTGCCGGTAATACAAGTTCCGTAATAGGTGTGGGCGTAGAGGATGGCGTGGTAGCTGTGTTGCAACGCGCGCTCCATCTCGCGATCATCGAAGCCTTGCGAGTAGACTACGTCGGGATTCCAGTCCGAGATTGCCTCCAGCGCCGCTTCGCGTCCAAGTTCATTCGAACACCACGACGGCAGAGGGCCCGTCCGGCGGTCGATTCCTGGCGTGCCGCTTTCAGAGGAATACTCATGGAGCACTGCCAGCGAATGTCCGCGCCGTACCAGGGCGGGCATCAGCGTTTCCAGGTATTGCTCAACCCCTCCCAGCAACTGGCGGCTGGGATTCGCTATCAAGATGCGCATTCGCCCTCGCTCGACGCGCGCGCCTGTCGCAGACCCGTAATGGTGCGAGAAATATCGAAGCACTCCCGGTACAGCCTGCTGGCAGCCGAACCCAGCCGCAACCGCTCGGCGCGCTCGCCGCGAAGGCGCCGCACTTGTTTGAGGAAGGCCTCCGTATCTCCGGCGGGAGCAAGCGCCACCGCATCGCTCTCGAGCCACAGCGGCTCGGTCAGCCAGCCCATGGTTGCGACGATCGGCTTGCCGTTCGCCAGACCCGCCAGAAGACTTCCCCGTCGCGAACTGACTCCATCCGGATAGGGTTGGATCAACAGGTCACAAGCGGACAAGTGATCTGAAAGCACGGAGGCGGGCAACTTCCCGGTGGCATGCAGGATGCTTTCGAGCCTGGGATCGGTTTGAATCAGCTCGCGCCGGTATTGCTCGCTTTTGTCTCCCATAAGCAGGATGGCTTGATCGCATGCTTCGCTCCCCAGCGCCGAGACGATGGGCCCCAGCAGATTCGCCACACCGGAGCCGAAAGTTCCGAAGTGACCGATGAGCAGGCTGCGGTCGTCAGCATAGCGGCGTCGGATCGCCAGCGCCCGAGCCGGGTCGGTGGCGGCCGGGATATTACTGAATATGGGAAGCCATTGCATGGGGATTCGCCGGCCCAGCGTGTAGGTTCGAAGCAATCGTTCCCAGCCGGGAATGGAAACCCACACGCGCGATGTCGCCAGAAGCAACAGGATGGTCATCCAACGATGCACTAGAGCGGCAAAGCTCCGCGCCGGCGACTTCCAATCGAAATGTAAGAACGGCTCGTGAACCATCAACTCCACGCGGTCGTGGTGAAGAATGGCGCGGCGGTAGATCCACCAGCAAAACGCGAGATTCATGGAGCGATATCCATAGCCATGCGGCACCCACTGGAGCAGTATGCGGCGAGGCTCCGGAAACCGGTCCAATTCCAAACCGACACGCCGCAAATCGGTGGGCGCGAAGCACCCGAAGTCGCGATGTACTTTAGCAGCTCCGCTTGCCGACTGGCTGTCTTCGCCGATTGGCTCCTCGCCGCGATTGGGGCACCAAACGTGAACATCATCGCCGTAACCGGCCAATCCAGCCGCCAATTGGCAGGTGTAGTCGCTGACACCGCCGAGTTGGGGAGGATACTCGGGCGTGATCAGATGCCATTGCATTGTCTTTTGAGAGGCTGGCGACCCTAAAGCCGCCATCGAACGTTCTTCAGCGCTGCAAGTCATCTTAGTTTAGAGCAGATTGATAGATTCGCAGGCACCGAGTCACCACGGTCGGCCAGGTGAATAACTCCAGAACCCTGGCGCGGGCTGCTTCGCCCATGGCGCGGGCTTCTGTGGGGTGCTCGGCCAGCCAAGTCAACTTCTGCCGTATCGCGTCCGGATCGTTCGGGGGCACAATGAAGCCGGTAACACCATCTTTCACCACTTCGGGCATGCTGGCGACATTGGTGCAAATGGCGGGCGCTCCACAGGCCATTCCTTCGAGCAGCGTTTGACCGAGCAATTCGGGCACTTTGCTATCGATTCCGTACATGCTCCGATACACGCTCGGCAGCACCACGCACATCGCGGTGCGGTAAGCCTCCACCAGGGCGTCGTCACTACAATCGTGCCGAAATGCCACCGCCTTGCCCGCGGCCATGGCTCTGAGATCGTCGACAAAGCGCCGGTCGTAAGGTTGTCCGATCAATTCCAATTCCAAACCGGAAGGCAGCCCACCGACTAGATCGTTCACTCCCTTATGCGGCATCAATCGTCCAGCGAATAGAACGCGAGGCTTTCTCGACAAGCTGGGATCGGGGCTGAATCGCTCGGTGTCGACGCCCCCCAGAATCACGTGCGCCCAGGGCTGTTGGGCGTGGCCGAACACGGTTCGGCTGTACTCGCTGATGTGCAAGTGGCCGTGGTACCAGCGATCGGTCGAAACGTAGGCCGAGACATCCCAACCGCCTCCGCCGAGATCGCTCACAAACACCTTGCGCCCGCTCAAGCGGCAGACGGCCGCCGCGAAGCTGCTGGCCAGGATGTGCTGTTGATGGCAATGGACGACACTGGCCTGTTTCAGATCTTCCCAAAGGCGCAGACTTACAGGATTCGACGACTGCCCCCGAACACACCACGGGCGAGCGATCACGTGTACTCGTAGACGGCCGAAGGTTTCGTGCCGTTCTTCGTCCTCGCCGAAACATACCAGAGTGGTGGGAACCTCTTCGGCCATATAACGCGCCAATTCGAATGCATAGCGCTCGGCGCCCCCCACGATGCCAGCGCCTTTGCCGAACAGACGCGGGACGATATGCAGTACTCGAAACTCTGGCATAGATCCGATCGCCAAGCGGCGCTCAGGAATTCTTCGATGTTTCTACCGGTTGACTCGCGGGTGTAATGCTGGACCACCGGATCCGGCGAACAAATCCGTCCCAGGGACCCGTAAGCCAAGACGGAAGATATAGCCTCAGGTCGGAACTGAGGGCCATGGGCATCATGATGGCCGCATAAACGAGGCCGGCGAGGCTGGCCGTTGCCGCGATGTACAGCAAATTCGGCCGCCAATGGTAGCCCAAGAACATCGCCACCGCCGCTACGATCAGGAATCGCCAAAACCAGGACCAAATCGAAGCCGCGACAGAGAACACGGAACGCTGGAGTTCATGCGCCAGTGCCGTGAGATTGCCCGGAATACTCACCAGACAAACCCCGGCGATGGATCCAAGCGGCGCGCCGATAGGGCCCAGCCACCAGACCAACGCGATGCCCGCCAGCACCGCCACCGCGCCGTCGAACAAAGTAGTAATGGAGATCCGGCGTTCGTATCCGAGGGCGAAAATTGTGTAAACGGAAGTGTTGTTCCAATGCCGAAGCAACATGTTGGCAGCCAGAACGGCCGTCATCAATTGCCCGGAGAACTGGCGTTCCCCCAACCACCAACTCACGAAACTATGATTCACCGCCAAAGTGACGGCCGCTACCAGACCGGAAGCCGTCAGTAACGCGATTGTCAAAGCGTTGCAAGCACGGAAAATCCGGTCGCGGTTCTCGCTCGTCTTCATCTGACTGAGTCCGGGCGCTGCCATTTCCATGATGATATGCGGCTGGTTTTGCAGAACCGAGATTAGTTTTCCAGTACAAGCATATGGGACGACGGCAGCCGGCCCCAGGAACTTACCGATAATCACCAGGTCGGTTCCCGCCACCAGGACTTGGGCGATTTGAGCGACACTCACCCAAGTTCCGCTGGTGAGGGCCTGGAACACTTCGCGGCTCGCCATTTTCGGCAAGCTGCTTGGTAGTACGTCGGGAAATGCGTGTTTCAAGCGATAGAACGCAAGGATCGTGGTAACAAGTTGGCCTAGCACCCAGCCGATGGCGAGGGCATACAGGCCAACGCCGGCGAGAATCAGGCTTACCATCAGCGCAGTGCTGATGATCCAACTTAAGAACTGAAGTTTTCCGAGGTAGGGAGTTTCCTGAAGGCCTTGCAACACTGCGTGGAAAATCCGCAGCGGAAACAGGATCGCGAAGCCGACGATGGCGACCAAGAGCGGTCCCCGGATCTCGGGCCCCATGGGAACCACCAGCCACAGCACGGCTCCCCCCACGAACACTACAGGCGTTTGGTACAACACGATCCGAGCCGTGCGCCCGATGGTGTCTGACAAATCCCCGCCCGGCGCCCCGCGGATCGCATGTCCGCTGGCATAGGCGGTGGCCCTTGGCAAAAGCGCGACGATCCCGAAATCCATCAGGACCATGTAAGACAATGTTTGCAGGCCAACCAGCCACAGGCCGTAGTCGTGCTGTCCGAGATGTTTCAACAGAAACGGTGTGAGCCACAGGCCAAACACCATTACCGTCGCTTGATAGAGGTAGCCGAGCCGCAAGCCGCCAAAAAAACGCTTGCTCCGGCTCATGCCACGTCCATAATTAGCAATTGTTCGATCATGGGGTGCATGGCTGCGTCCACTAACATTTCGTTCCCGTAGCTATCAAACACCGGGCGCGGTCCTGTAATGGCCGAGCGATGACATCAACGGCTGGATTCTCACGCGTCGCGGTGCCACGGGTTCTGGAATCATCGGTGAGGAGCTGAACCCAATTCCAAGCAGGAAAATCGCCGTACCGGGTATCGAGGTGAGGATCCCGTTGCCGATGACACTGGTGACTAATCCGATCGCGCTCAGAATCCAAATCATCCGCCGGGTGGTAGGCCAGGCACTGGATGCGAATGCGGTTTTATAGCGAGACAAATACCAAACAACAAAGCTGATCCACAGTAACAAGCCGATCAACCCCTGTTCACAGAGAATCCGGAGATACTCGTTTTCGGTCGAAATTGGGTTCCGAACTTGGCCTTCGAGAAAATATGGAATACTTGTTCCTCCGCCCCCGAGGCCATTTCCTAGAGGATAATTGAGCAGAATTTCGAAGAAACTGCGGTTCACGCTTCCGGCGATTCGCTCCCCGACATAATCGCTGTCGGACAAGCTCTTGAATCTTTGAAGCCGGTCGTTGTGGAGAGCGAAGACAATCATCCCGAGGATCAGAAGCGCAAATAGCACTCGCCGGCTGGCCTTCATTTTTCCGTTCCAGATACCTAGACACACCAAAACCGCACCAATCAGGAAGTTCGTACGCGTCGCGGACATGAGCACGCCCAGGATCGCGGCGGCGGTTCCGGCCAGCATGAAGATCCGGGTCAGCCGGTGTTGGGATTTCTCCCAAGCTCCCAGCAGGTACGGAATCGTTGACACCATCACGCCGCCAAAATTGTGAGCGCTGACGAATGTCGCGGGAATACGATAAAAACCGCCCGCCACGTCCGTACTGGCGTAGATCATAATCGTAACCGCGCTCACCGGGAAGAATCTCGGGACTCCCAGGAAATACTCACCAACCGCGAACCCCATCGCCACCAGATTCAGCGCCGCAAATCCCATGGAAACATACCGCAAGTCGCGCGACGTTAGCTTCGTTCCTAGCCAGAGCATGGGCAGAAAGAAGATCGCGCCGCGAAGTCCCACCAAGGAGACCAGGAGCGGTTGTATCGGCATCAACACCAGCAGCGCGGGCCACACCGACAAGAGCAGCACCCATGTCTTTAGGCTCTTCGTTCGAGCCGGGTCGCCGGTATTCTTCCATTTCTGAGATAAATAGAGCCCAGCCAGAGCAGCGTCGAAAATAAAATGACTAAAAGTCGCGATTACATTAGCGCGAATAATTCCGTAGAAATATCCGACGGCGAGAATGGCCACTAGGCCGAGTCCCAGCGATTTCTTGCCGGCCCAAAGAGCGATCCCGAAAGCCAAGCAGCAAAGTGCGATCGCGGTCATCGGGCGCGCCTCCAGGGAGATTCCCGGACTTGGCCGGGACGCTGGTAGGAAAACGAGACAAGGTTTGCCGTCATGAAGTGACCTGCCAGGAGAGCGGTTTGCGGAGCTGGCGGGAAGTCGGCCATCAACCCACACGGCGAGCCGTAGTGCTGCTTCAGTTCTAGCTCGAATTGCGCGGCAGGCTTATGTCCGAGTGGGGGAGAAATTTGGGAAATCAGCGCCGATCGCATCTCGGGTTGACAGCTGTAGCTAACCTTTCGGAACGAAGTCCGCTTCATCCGCTTGTTCCGCCACTTCGATCAGCCGCTGAGCCATCTCCGGCCACCCGTAGCGCCGCAACCCACTGCCTAACGCTTCGAATCGCGAACTCCATTCCGCCATGTTAGAGCGCCACTCCATCAATCGCGAACCGAGTTCGCTTACGTCCTCGGGATCGCGGAGTAACAAGCCGGCATGTTCGGGGCCGTATCGCTCCGCCACACCGGCGCTTGCTGACACGATCGCGGGCACGCCGCGGCAGATCGCCTCTTGGACGTTCAAACCATAAGCCTCGTAGCGGACGGGGCTGACCAGCAAGTCGGCGGCGGCCAGAAGATCGCGCACGCGATCCGAGAATCCGAGAATCCGAATCCGCGATTGCAGATTCCATTCGGCAATTTTTTGGCGGCAAGCTCCGACCGCGCTTCCACTGCCAGCCATCAAGAGATCGGCGTCCCAGCGCGGATCGGCGCACATCCTCCTCCAGGCTTCCAGCAGCGTGTCGAATCCCTTCCGCCGGTCGAGCCCAATGGAGCCGATGAACACGGCGACCGGGCGGTCATCGGGAATTTCCAGCAATCTCCGGCTGGCGGCCCTTTCGTCCGGCGTCACCGGTCCCCACTCCGATTCAGCGCCGAGATAAACATTGTGAACGCGCCGTGGATCCACGCCCAGCCTTTCGATTAAATCGCTGCTGGTGCGATTGGAGTTGGTAATGAAGATCCGGCTCGTGCGCGCGGCCGAACGCTCGCGCCTCCTCGCCAACCACGCATCCAGCCGGTGCTTGGCGCGCAACCAAAGCGGGCCATCCACCGGCCCTGGGGCCCAGGCGTGATGCACATAGTGAACCCAATTGATCCCAGGCCACAGGCAATTATCGCCATTGACCAGCACCCGGGCGTTCGGCCACTTCTGGCATACGCGCTGCGCCACTCGCCTGCCCGTGTAATCGAGCAAAGGCCGCGCCAGAAAATAGGAATTCGCGGGCCGGATCACCTTATGAACAGTAACCAAACGGCTGCTAGCCAACTTCGCGTCAATTCCGTGGCAAACGATGTGAACCGGCGTGGCGCGGCTTACCAAACACTCTGCCAGCGCCAGGTTCGCTTTGTCCATCCCACCGTGTTGATGAAATCCTCCGGCCACCAAAACCCAAGGGATAGACACTGATGAATTGACTTTCCGCCCGTCCGACGGTTTCGTCGAGGGACTGGAGAATCGCGCGGGATCGGACTTTACGGACTGGATCACTGGACTTTGCCTTCAATCATCCCCACCATCAGTCTTCTTAGAGATTCCATTTGCGTCGCCGGATCGCATAACTCACGGGCTCGCACGGGGCCGGCCTCGCCCAGCCGCGCGCGCAGTTCAGAGGATTGAATCAAACGATCGAGCTGCTGGGCGATCTGGGCCTCGTTGCCCGGTTCGGCCATCAGCCCGCAGGATTCATTCAAAATTTCAAGCGGCCCGCCCATGGCAGTGGTAACCACCGGCCGGCCGGCCCAAAGCGCTTCTACGAATACGATGCCGAACGGCTCAGGACCCTCGTTCGGCTGGCAGAATATGTCGGCGGCCGCCAGCAGTTTCTGGACATCCGACCGTTCTCCGAGAAATCGGACGCGATCGGAAATTCCGAGATCGACGGCCGTCTGCCGAACTGCCTCGTAGTGCCTCTGGCTCAAGGGATTTTGCGGCCCTCCGACGATCCAGCAGATCCAATTTTGAGAACTGAGCCGAGCGAGCGAACGAAGATGCAGCAGATGACCTTTCCAAGGTTCAAAACGGCTCACCTGGATGATCACTACTGTGCCATCGGCGATGCCCTGCTCGGAGCGGACGCCAAGGCGCCACTGGGGCGCTTCGGGGGCGTCCACCAAAGCCAGCGGATAGTAAAGCACGCAGCCCGGCACGCCCGGATAAATATTGGACATCGTCCCAGCGACAGAAGCGCTATCGGAAATAGCTAAGTCGGGACTCACCCGCTCGGCTCTGCGCTCCAGCCAGCCTCTGCCACCGTGATAGTTGTGCGCCCAAAGGACTACTTTCTGGCCGGCGGCCCGCGCGGTCCGGCCAAAAACCACCAATGGCCAATGCTGGTGACAGATCACCGCGTCGAAACGTTCGCGATCGAGAAGGTCTGCCAAGCGGCCGCGCGCGCGCCAAACCGTCCAAGGCCGGCTCATGCGGACCCCTCCCAGTAAGTGAACCTCGGCGCCGCACGCCTCTAGTTCACGGCTCAGACGACCTTCAAAACAGAGTCCGAAGCACGGCTCCATTCCAGGGCACAGATGGCGAAGCTTGGCGAGCACAACCAGCAGTGTCTCCACCCCTCCATACATGTTGCCGGAGTGCAAATGCAGGACTCGAACCTTGGCTGGCGCTGCAGCCCGGTTTGTTTGACAGGCCATGTCCTCCGATAGATCTTGCACCGAGCTACTTTGCACACCCACGCTGGTCATGGATTTCAACGCGCTGCCCCAATCAGTTGCCTGTCTTCTGGCCAATGACCATAACGTTTTCTGAGAATGCGCGCGGGAACCAGCCAGATAGCCAACGCGGGTAGTGGCGGGCGGTTAAGGGAATCCGGCCGGACTGACTGAATTCAATGTCGATCTTTTCGAGGCCGGCCTGAGCCGCCGCGCGTCGCAGATCGATTTCCAGCAAGGCGGTCAGATGCGTTGGATAGTGAACGTCCTGAAATGCTTGAAATCGATGTTTCGCGACCAAAGTTAACAGGCTTAGCAAGCTGAGTTGGTTCGGCGTGGTGACAATGACCCATCCGCCGGGCTTCGCAAGGCGAGCGAGCTTTCGCATGAATTCGCGTGGATTTTCGAGATGCTCGATCACTTCCACGGCGGCCACAACATCTATGGTCTCATCCGCCAGCGGAAAGTTGCCGGTATCCAGATCCAGAGCGCAGAACCGCGCCTCTTTTGGAAACTCCTCGTATCGAACTACGTCGATCCCGACATAGGAATCGAAACGCGAGCATACGTAGCCGTAAAGATCGCCGCGGCCGCAACCTACGTCAGCGATGCAGCCTCCTCCGATTTGTCTTCGCTCGAGTGCCTTGAAGACCATATTCAGAATTGCATCGTTGCTCCGGCCGCGGCTCTGGCGCGCCCGGACTTCTGCTGACGGAAAGACCGATTCTTCTTGAATCGTCATCTTACTCTCCAACCGCCTGAGCCGGCGAATGTATCGCGGTCCGATTCGCGATCCCATGCTCGGCGCCACGAACGCTACCGTACGCGGAAAGCAGCTCCGCAGCCATGCGTTGCCGCGGGAAAGACCGCTCGGCGGTTCGCCGTCCCGATTCGCCGAGCGCTTTGCGCAGGGCAGCGTCCCGGCACAATCTCTCGATTTGCCGCGCCAGTCCGACGGGATCCCCGGGAGCGTGCCCGAGCCCATTTTCGCCGTCCACGAAAAGCTCCCTCGCGCCCCCACCCTGGCTCGCGATCACGGCTTTGCCTGTAGCCATTCCCTCGATAATGACCATTCCGAAGGGCTCCGGCTGCGTGCTGGCGTGAACGATCACATCCAGGGAACGCATCGCCGACGCTGTGTCCGTTAGAAACCCCGTGAATCCGACCTTCCCGGACAGTCCCGCGCGACGCACTTCTTCCTGAAGCTCCGATAGCGACGCCTGACTGGTCTCGGCCTGATAAATCGGTCCGCCGATGATATATGCGCGCACGGGCGTATCGGGCGACACGCGTTCCAAGGCTTGCAAGAAGACCCGATGCCCTTTCCAGGTCGCGAAGGTCGCCACTAAACCTACACGAATTGTCCCCGCCGGCGCGGGCGCAAGCCCAGCTAACGAGTCCAAGTCCAAAATTGGACCGGCCGGACAAAAACGGTCCAGGTCGATCGCGTTGTAAATCGTGATCATCCGCAAGGCCGGCGCCAAGGTTCTCAGGTCGCTCCCTACGCTATTTGAATTGACAATCGCGAGCCGGCACGCCTTTTGAAAGCGCGGCAGCAGGTGCCTGGTGAGTTTGCGCGCTCCCACGTAATCGTGAATGTGCCAAATCAGGCTGGCGCCCGAAGGACACGCCCAAGCTCCCAAAAGGTGCATTTTTAGGCCGTTGCTATGAACCACGTCCGGCCGCAGAGATTCCAGAACGGTTTTCAAGCGGCGCCGGTAACCGACGAGACCGAAAGCTACGCTAAACAGGTTCCAAAGGCTGGCTGAGATAGCTCGGTTGGATTCGCTCAATCGCGCCAGGCGGGCTGGAAACGGGAGTAAAATCACTTCGACCCCCAGAGCGCGAGCGATCCCTGCCAAAGGTCCTGCGTGGCCTAGCACCAGCGAAAGCTTCCACTCGGGACAAGCAACGCGCAGGCCGGCCAACATTTCCCGCAAACTTGTTTCGGCCCCTCCGAGCTGACCCGTCGGGCTGAGATAGACGATATGCAAGCCCGGCGTTCCTATCGATTCGCTAACGCGAAGCGCTCCACCAAATGCGGGAACAACAACTTTACAAACTGTTGGCACTTCGTCAAGTCCGCATCCCTTAAAGGTTCCTGGAAAGGAGCGATGACACGGACTAGGCTTGCATCTGACCGGCGATACTTGATCAAGTCGGTCAATAGTGTAAGTTTGGCGTTGTATTCTTCGGCCCAAACATGCCGGTCGTTTTGATACCAATACAACACCAAAATATTGGAGCTGCCTTTCTTCATCGTGTACAGATTAACCGGTACGCTCTCCGTCCGCCCTGGAACCATAACGGAAGAAAGCTTCGATGAACTGATCAACCAGCCCGAACCAGGTAAACAGATGCGTGGTGAGTGCGGACCGTAGTCGTTTTGTAAGGACTTGAAATAAGCCACGAACAATCCCATCGGAGCCGCGCCCCCCTCCGTTGCGTAGTCCCGCATGATGTAATCGTCGGGCCTGAGTGCCGCCATGACATCCGGCTCAAGAGTCTGGTCGGAGACGGTAGTCCACGAACCTAAGCTCAACGGGATTTGATTCAAACCGGGAGTTGGGACGACACGCTCGTCAATTGTGAGCCTCCGCGAGGCCGTGGCCTGGAGCACCAGGATTACACAAGCCGCCAGAAAACACACATTCCGCGTAATTCGCAAGCGACTCTCGTTTTTCGATTCCTTAAGCATGGTGTGACCGCCAGCTTCGCCGGATTGAGACCAAGACGATATGCACAGCCATGCAGCCGATTGCGGCGATCGTCACGCTTATATAGCCGAAGGTCTCGTGGGCGGTGCCCGTGATGAGTGAGCGATTGTATTGGCTGGCGACTCCGGTGGCTACAATTCGACCGGCGTTGGCCAGGATCGCGATCGGAACTGCCATCGTAAGGATGAGGATCTTCATGAGACGCCCCTCGACGAAGAAAAAATTGTAGAGCACGCACATAAAGAGAATCGCCATCAGAGAGCGAATGCCGCTACATGCTTCCTCGACTGAGAGCGTCACGCCGACCAATTGAAGTATATTGCCCTCGCGGAAGACCGAGTACCCGAGGGCTTCCAGGGAAAGCTCGCCTAACCGGCTCGCCAGCAATTGCAGCGACAGAGTCAGCCAATCGAACAGGAAAGTCGGCGGCGCGATCGCCAATGCGAGCGTGCCAAGCGGATACGCCAGCGCGCGAACCATACGCCAGCCGAACGACAACGCCAGGATTCCGGTCAGGCCTACCAGTACGGCCATTCTGGTGACCCAGACCCAATGCGCCGCCAGGCCGATCACAGCCTGCAAGGAGCTCAGCAGCACCACCACCATCCCCGATGCCGACGAATTTATCGGGATCACGCGAAGCTTATCGCGCAACGTCCACGCCATATAGAGCGCGGCTGGAACAACCAGGACACCGTGCTCCATGTAAGCGTATTCATAAAACCAGCTTTGATAGATCCCCGTTAAAATCGGCCAGCAGGCGATTGCCAACAGAGCGACCAGCACCACTGGCCGAACCAGCAGGCTGGCTTGCAGAAACGTGGATTGATCGAGGGTCTTATGCTCGACTGGGATCGCCATAATCGTAGTAGTATTGCTTTTTCCGATCCGCGGACAGGTCGTAGTCGGTCAACACCGTTCCGAGCAACGCCAATCCGTCTTCCTGGATGCGATTGTACGCTTCTAGCGCGCTGGCACGATCTGTCACGCCGCTGCGCAGGACCAAAATCAGGGCATCAGCGAGTGGCGCCAGGATGCGGGTATCTGCCACGCCCAGGATCGGTGGCGCGTCGAGGAGCACCATATCGTATTGCCGGGCGAGCGCCTGGACGATCTCGCGCAATCGCGGGGAATACAGCGATCGGGAGACATTGTCGAGACCCGATCCGTTTACAAGCAATGACAGTCCCGAGAAACCGGTGGGGACGCCGAGACGATCCGCTCCGTATTCGCTCACGGGCCTCTGTTCGGCGAGCAGGTCGGCAATCCCCCAATCGTTGGGAACACCGAATTTCCGGTGCAAGTGAGGGCGCCGGAAGTCGCCGTCGACTAGCAGTACTCGGCGGCCGGTCTCTGCGAGCGCGATACCCAGGTTCTGGACCACCGTTGTTTTCCCCTCCGACGGTCCAGGGCTGGTGACCAGAATTGTCCTGCGAGCCTGACCGTTGTTCTGATTTCTCAGTATCGAAGTCAGCGTTCCGCGGAAGGATTCGGTAATAAATGAGGGACCGCTCTGCCAAGTGACCAAAGCAGCGGCGGCTTCATCCCCGTCTGCCTTCAAAGCCAAATCGGCCGGACCGGCGATCGCTCGGCGCGCACCGGCCGAGTGCCCGTTTGCGAGGTTCGGAATCACACCCAGTTCGGGTACGTTGAAAAGCTGGCGAGAGGCACCAGGTACGCGGATTCTTTGATCCGTCCGTTCCTTGAGGAACGCGATCCCGCCGGCCAGTACCGCGCCCAGCAAAGTTCCAAGAGCCATGTTCACCACCGGTTGGGGTTTAGCGGGAAATTCGGGAGCCTTGGCCGCGTCCAGAATCTGAATCTGATTTCCGGGGACCGAGGCGTTCAACCCGGCCTCACTCTGCTGGATCAAGAGTGACTGATACACGGTGTGCAGCGTGTCGGCGTCCCGCCGGAGCGAACTGTATTGTGAGGCTTTGCCCATTTGGGCGCCGACGCGCTGCGCCTGAGTGTTGTAAGACTGCGTGAGCAGTTGCTGCTGCTGATTGGCAGCTTCATAGTCTTGCTTGATCCGGCTCAGGACGTCATGGATCTCATTCTGATAGTCCTTCTCAACGCTTGCTAATTGAGCGTCCACTTCGCGTACTTTTTGATGCTTGGCTGTGAATCTGACCTCCAAAGCCGCCCTCTGCTCCTTGAGCGCGTTAATCTTTTGCTGGTGACCGCGCAGACTGGGGTCGTCCAACACCTCCCCCAGCGCTTCGGGAGGGTATTTGAGCGTCAGTTCATAGCGTGTCCTCTTGGCGATAGCATCAGCCTGACTTTTGGCTAGGTCGGCCTTTAGGCTCGCGAGCTTGGTATCCTCCAACGTAGCGTCTTGTCCGGCGAAAATATTGCCCGACGCTATGGAGAAGTCGCGCAAGCGTTCGTCAGCCTGCTGCATGTTCGTTTTCGCCTCCTCGATCGACTGCGCCAGCCATTCGCTGGTTCTCTGCGCCGTCTGCATGCGGGATCGAGTGGAATAATCGATGTACTCCGCAGCCATGGCATTGAGGAACTGCGCTGCGATATCCGGACTGCTGGACTCGCAAGTGAGCTCAATCAGCCTGGTGCGATTCACCGCCGTGGCGTTAAAGCTGGCCATTGCCCTGCCCAGAGCGGCCCGAGAATTTTCTATGGGATCTTCACTGCTGGGATGAATCCGCTGGCGCAGCTTAGAAAAAATGTCGCGGCCGGACGGAACCAGCGCGACCGCATCCTGATTCATCCGGTCGGCACCCCGATTAAGAAAGGTTCCGCTCCGCAAGATGCTAATTTGAGTCTGGATGGTCGTTTCACTGGTATCGGAGTTCTCGCCTCCAGCTGGCGCGCCATTTCTGAGAACAGTCCCGCCGCTCTGTATTTCCAGCAACATGCGACTCCGATAGGTCGGTGTGGTTAACACCACCGACGCAAATCCGCCGGCCACTCCTAAAATCGCAAATATTAAGACCAGCAGCCAATACTTGCGCACCATTTGGCCAAGGTTTGAGGCTGCCGACAACTCCACCGGAGCAGCGTGCGGCGCCCCGTAGGACTGCCGGACGCTGTCGAGCACCAGTCCCTCTTCGTCATAGGGCATTAGGTAGTTGCGCTCGTCCGGACCTATCGGAAGTCGCTCCATACTGATCCTACTTTCCTTCCTGCGTGCCTAAGCGCGCAGCCGCGGCCGCTCCATTCGCCGCATTGTTTGAAAAATTCTCTAACACCTCGCAGTGCGTTTGACTGCTCAGGAGTTGCAGTTGTTCCGTTACTTGGGCGATGAGTCTCTCGAGGCGATACATCTTGTCGGTCATTTCGTCGTCCTCCCGCTGACGATTGCCATCCTCGATGAGACGCTGCACGGCGCTCCGCGCCAGATCGGAAACGCTCCTCGCTCCCGCCTGCTCACACACGCTGACGAATTGTCGGAATTCGTCCTCCGAGACTCGGAAATATACCAAACGTTCCCTAGGCTTTAAGACTGCCACCGGATGCCTCCGCTTCGTAGCATGACACCAATAAGCGTACGGTTATCGGGTTACAAATGACGTTAGGCGAGTTCCAGTAATTTTGGGACAGGCTACCGCCCTTTTAGCCCCATTTCTGCTACTGAACTCAGACACGCAAACCCACGAAACCATAGCGGGCTGCCCACTTATCTTGCTGAAAAACAGCCACGCACTTCGGAGTATGGCGGATGCTATGACAAGTGTCAATGAACTAAAGGCCTAGGCTGCCGAAAACGCAGTACCAGTACTAGCAATCTATATGAAAAATAGGCAACACTAGGAAAATGGACGCACGACGTTGGGCTCTTTTTGCGGGCCTCGGACTGGTATCTACCCTGGTACTTGCCCAACCAAAAAAGACCTCCAAGACGGAGGGGGATCGAACCAATTTTCTGAACTGTGTTCGAGGAGTTTCGGGCTGCGATGTCTCACTTCTGGGTCCTGCGGATTTGGCCCAGGTCAGCCTCGCCGCCAAGAAACGAAATGTGGATTCCTGCTTACAAGGCTCCGCCTTATGTGACCCCACACAATTGGCAGGCTCGGATGCTGGTTTGGTTCAGTCCGCTCGATACAAACGGAACCAGGAGAAGTGCTCCGCAGGCGCCCCGGCCTGCGATCCACTGCTGCTGAGCGCGAAAGATCAGGCTGCGGCCGCCGCTGCGGCGGCGCTTAGGAATTTCGACAAGTGCATGACCGGCGCGCCCACCTGCGACACCATTCGCCTTACCAAGGAGCAGGCTGTACGCGTACAGACCGCAGCCAGCCGGCGCAACCTCGAGCGCTGTACGTCAGGATCACCGAACTGCGATCCAACACGCCTCTCCGCCAGTGACGCCGCGACCGTCCATGCCGCCTACTTGGCAAGGAATCGCGATCGTTGTTTGGATCGATCTTCCAGCTGTGATCCTTTGCTGCTGTCGGACGCAGAAAAGAACGAGGTTCGAACCGAGTCGCAAAGGCAAAATCTGTCGAACTGCCGAAGCGGCCTGGCGAACTGCGATCCGCTCGCACTCTCGCCCGCCGACCTCGCCAGTGCCAAAGAACTGTTTCGGCAACATAACCTGGAGGCTTGCAAGAAGGGTGCACCGAACTGCGATCCTTCCCTGCTCAACGGGCCCGAAATGCACGCTGTGGCCGCCGCGTTCGAGCAGCGGCGCGCGCAGATGGAGCGACTCAAGCGATAATCGGGCAGATCCGGCGCACGCCTGCCGCTCATCTCAACTTGGCCACGAATTCTGTCCCCCTGTAAACCTGAGCGGATAGCAATTTGGTTTCCCCTAACCTGGTCGGCAATACGGTAGCGTGGGGATTGACGCGACCAGCGGCGAGAGGCTATTCTTCAATCGCAAGGTTCGCGGGCACGAAAGACGCAAAAACGTTCTGAGTTTCAGATCATTTTTAGTATTATACGCGTGAATTCTTGAGGAGAAGCCCATGTTATTGAGATTCGTTATCGTAATGGCCGCCCTCATATCCACGGTGCCCGCCTGGGCCGACACGATCACTACAACCGAGGTGACTTCCAATGCCTCCAATGCGTTCACCTCCTGCTGGCCCGTCACGAATTGTGCACTGTTGACATTCGTGGTTCCCCAGTTCAATGGGCCCGGTACCCTCAGCGAGATCGACTGGTCGCTTAGCGCGACTCTCACCGAAGCTTACGGATGGAATGACCAAGGCGATCCCGAGTACGGAGCGCCATGGACAGCTATTTTGGACGCCGGGCTGGCGTCATTTACCTTTGGTATGGACGCGGTTAACACCGCCACGCTGAACGGCTTCGCATCGAGCCAGGGCCAAATCAGCTCCAACCAGTACAAATCGGTGACTTCTATATCGGATTCGGGCGCTGACACAAGCCCGGACGACCTCGCGGCCTTCAGCGGAACTGGGGACCTGCTGGTGACGCTCGCGCCGAACGGCGGAATATCTTTCACCGAAGCGGATCATTGGATTTTCGGGCAAATCACTGGATTCGGTGAAACCGGTACGCTGACGCTGGATTACGTTGACCCGATTGCAACTCCCGAGCCCATTTCTGCTCAACTTGTGGCGATCCTGCTGGCCGTCTTGTCGGGTTTTCGATGGATTTCCAGGCGTACTCGCGCCCGGCCCGCGCGATAGTTCTGCGAGCGGTCCGAGGCTTCCTCCATCGCGCCCCGTGAGTGCACTGGTTCGGCAGCACCGAGTTCGCGAACTCGATGGCGCGGAGCAAGTTTGGCGAGTTTCCTGACCCGCTCACGGCGAACACAGCATCGGCGGGTTCGGCGGAGTTTCCAAGTTGCTCGATGAATACGTATTCGTACCTAACGTCATTCGTCAGCGTAGGAACGGAATCGGTCCAAGCATTGCCGCAGACAAAAATGGCGCGTTCGACCTTATCCGGTTTGACTGTCTCGCGGGCCGCAACGAGGGCCAACTTGTGGTTTGCGGCAAAATCGGGTGCGACCGGTCTAATCGAGCAAGACGCGATTCTCTCATCCATTGAAAGCACGCGGCCTCCGGTATTGTCGCTCCGGGTTCGGGATTGCGAGCGACCGCCTTTCCGTCGACCCGCGAGGCGGCACCTTACTTGTGCTGCGTCTCCCAGTCATACTGAATCTGCGGATCGTTATAGGGGATGCGGCCTTCGTCATTCGGATCGTAAAAACGATTCGTCACGTACACCAGGACCGCCGGCTCAGTCCCAATGACTTTGTACCCATGTGCGATGCCTGGTGGAACCAGCAATTGCCAGGGCCGCAGGGCACCGAGGTAAAACGTGTTGCGAGCCCCGAATGTCGGCGATTCCTTACGAAGATCCACGAGTGCGATCTGTAACATGCCGCCCACCGGAACCCAGCAGTCGGTTTGATGGCGATGGAAGTGGAATGCTTTGATGGTTCCCGGATAGCTCACCGCGGCCGATACCTGTGTGCTTTCCTCGGGATACTCTTTCGCGAGACCTTGCCCCATCCGGAGCACTTCGAGAAAATAACCGCGATCGTCCGGCCAAAGGGCGACGGGCTGCGCGCGCACACCGTCGATAAGATCCTTGGAATCGGGTGTGACGATGAGTTTGCCGATACCTTTTTCACAGGCCGGAACGGTCACGCTGAAATCGGCACGGATAGCCGCGCTCATTGGCTCACTTCCGGAACCGCTTCCATCTCGTCGCTGTAACGAGCTGAACGGCTGCCGGCCACCAGGTTACCGGCGCGCAGCAGCGACTCGAACGTACCAGCGTCGGTCCACCAGCCCTCCAGGTACGCGTATGTCATAGTGCCCTCGCGGACGTAGGCGTTGTTCACATCCGTAATCTCTAATTCGCCTCTGCCGGAAGGAACCAAAGTGCGCACTTTGTCGAAAACCGTGCGGTCATACATGTAAATTCCCGTTACGGCATAATTCGATTTCGGGCGGCGCGGCTTCTCTTCGATTCCCACGATCCGGCCATCGCGAAGTTCCGCGACTCCGAAGCGCATCGCATCCTGAACTTCCTTGAGCAGAATTTTCGCGCCCTCGCCTTGCTTGCGAAAATCCTCTACGGCGCCCCGGATGCTGCCTTCGATGATGTTGTCGCCTAGGATTACGCAAACGCTTTTGCCGTCGGCGAAATGTTCCGCCAATGCAAGCGCATCGGCAATGCCGCCTTCCCCCTCCTGGTAGGTGTAATCCAGATGCTTCAAACCGAATTCACGGCCGTTCGCGAGCAAGCGCAGAAAGTCACCTGAATTCCGGCCGCCGGTGACAATCAGAATTTCCTTGATTCCCGCATCCACCAGGGTCTGGATGGGGTAGTAAATCATGGGCTTGTCGTAGATCGGCAGCAAATGTTTGTTGGTGATCTTGGTGAGCGGAAACAACCGGCTGCCGGTTCCGCCAGCAAGGACGACTCCCTTCAAGCTGGCTCCTTATAACGGCTGATTGACATCACCCCATCGTACACGAAACATCGGCGACTGAGTGCCTCCAAGAACAGTACTGTCCCGCGATCGACGTCCCCGGTCCGAGTTGTATGATAAGAACATCCTAGGAGACCGGACCTGGGGGCCTGGCACACGTTTCTGCCGCGCGAGCCTCTTCTCTCCGGCGGGAATAGCAGATCATCTTCGCCGTTGAGGATTCTGCGTCAGCAGCAAGCGGGATGAACGATTTTACCCAAACCACCGGTGCCGCCAGTCATCTGGAACCTGGCGAACCCCAAACCGGCCGATCTTTCCAAGCCAGTTCCGAGCTTTCAGTGGTCGCCCTGAATACCGCTTCCTCGGGATCGCCGATATTCTTGATCCCTGGTGTGGATGGCAAAGTCGACTGCTTCTTATGCCTCGCTCAACACTTGCGAAAGGACAGGCCGGTGTATGCGCTGCGCTCCCAGGCCTTCGTGCGGGGCGCGCGAGCTCGGACACGCGTGGAGGATCAAGCGGAATTCTACATCCAGGAAATCCGCTGCGTACAGCCGGACGGCCCCTATCGTGTCGTCGGATTCTCCTTTGGCGGCTTGGTCGCGCTGGAGGTAGCCCAGCAGTTGCACGCACAAGGCCAGCAGACGCAACTGCTCGGCATCGTCGATAACCTTCCGATGCGTCCATCGCCTTCGCTGCCTTCCCGACACCGGCCGGGTGGAGCGGCACACCACTTGAAGGCTGCCGTCGGAAGCGGCGGATTGAAGTACCTACTTGGCAAGGTAGGTGCCCGCGCGTTGCGAATTAGCTATACCATCCTCGATAGATTCCGGATGCCGATTCCTGACGTTATAAAAAGGCCATATGATGTCAACTGGTTCGCCGCGGTCCGCTATGTGCCAACCAGCTATCCGGGACGAGTTACTCTTTTCCAAACCTGCTCGGCGCAGGAGGGCCGCGGCGCTAACGATATGTGGCTCGGGATCGCAGGCGGAGGCATCGATCTTCACGAAATCCCCGGCACTCATGAAACGTTACTGGTTGAGCCTAATGTGGTTGTCCTGGCGGAAGCAATCGAAGACTGTTTGGCAAATCTAAAATGATCGATCGTCGCCGGCGAAGCGCCTTGAATGCGCTCGTTGTATCGTTCATCCTGCCATTGAAGGACATCCGTATCCCGCGATTCACGATCTGGCTGCCAACCGCGTTTCCCAGCTTCCTACGATCTCCTCAACAATGTCGTTCAGCGACTTGGTAATGTTCCAGCCCGGATAGTGCTCACGCATTTTATTCAGGTTGCTGTAGTAGCAAATGTGGTCGCCCATCCGGTTTTGATCGACGTAGGTGTAGCGCTGTTTTATGCCGGTGAGAAGTTCCACCATCTGAAACGCTTCGAGAATCGAACACGCGTTCTCTTTGCCGCCGCCCAAATTATAAACCTCGGCTATGCGCGGGCGTTTGTAAAACTCGTACATGAATAGCGCCACGTCCAGGGAATGTATGTTGTCGCGTACTTGTTTGCCCCCGTACCCGTAGATCTTATATTCGCGCGATTCGACGTTGCAGCGGACTAAGTAACTCAGGAATCCGTGCAATTCCACTCCGGAATGATTCGGTCCGGTAAGACATCCACCTCGGAGGCAGCAGGTGGGCATCGAAAAATAGCGTCCGTATTCCTGCACCATTACGTCGCCTGCCACCTTG
>Ga0335078_10000449_pt1 | contig 63731 bp, 48 predicted proteins | sample Lox_Sample_32_FD_206711 | JGI IMG/M metagenome (GOLD analysis project Ga0335078, IMG submission 206711) | Soil microbial communities from Loxahatchee National Wildlife Refuge, Florida, United States - Lox_Sample_3.2 | ecosystem: Environmental > Terrestrial > Soil > Wetlands | place: USA... | reverse complement strand
CATCCCCCACGCGGCGTCGCTGCGTCAGGCTTTCGCCCATTGCGCAAGATTCCCCACTGCTGCCTCCCGTAGGAGTCTGGACCGTGTCTCAGTTCCAGTGTGGCCGGCCATCCTCTCAGACCGGCTAACGATCAAAGCCTTGGTGAGCCGTTACCTCGCCAACAAGCTAATCGTGCGCGGGCCACACCTCGGACGCCTTACGGCTTTGAGTCCCGAAACCAAGGTTCCAGGAATGTTATGCGGTATTAGCCCCGCTTTCGCGGGGTTATTCCCCATCCAAGGGCATGTTACCCACGTGTTACGCACCCGTGCGCCGTGCGCCCACTCCTGTATTGCTACAGAAGCTGCGCACTCGACTTGCATGTGTTAAGCACGCCGCCAGCGTTCGCTCTGAGCCAGGATCAAACTCTCGTTTGAAACTGGTTGTCTTGAAAATCAAAATCCCGGCGTGAGCCGGGACCAGACTTCAAAACGAACTTTTTAATCGCTCGATTCACTCAAATGCTCGTTGCTGCAAAAGCAGAAACGAGTTGAACCAAACGGGTTCTGGCATATCTTATCCAGTTGTCAAAGAGCCATGACCCCCTGTCCAGCAGGAAGTTCAATCGGTAACTGGAAATGATACAGGAGGGATGGGGGAGAGTCAAGGTGGAAGTGTGGGCGTGGGATTCTGCTCTCTGTGGATAGTGTGGAAATGATTGGAGGGGATTGGCCACAGATACGCAGGGAGCGCTGAGAAGAAGGCTGAAAGTTAAGAGTTGAAAGTCGAAAGCAAAGGCGCGCAGACAGGAGTGTCTGTGCTACTGAATTGCAGAAGCAGACGACTCACGTCGTTCGCCGACGACAGGCAAACGAGTTGAGGTTGACAGCGTTCAGACAAGAGCAAAGGCAAAGCGGCGGCAAGACAGCCTGACGGCAGTTAGGCCGCCGCACTCCAAAACGGGCGGCGCTGCAAAGACAAAAGCAGATCCTTCGGCCACCGCGGCGGCCTCAGGATGACAACGTACAGACAAACCAAAAGCAAAGCGGCGGTTGGGCCGCCATAGTGCAAAAAAACACGGCCTTCGACGCTAGTTATCCGAGGGTTTTTCGATGTGGTCGAGGACGATGACTTCGACAGGGCCCTTACCGGATTCCAACTTCAGACCGAGCTCTTCCTGAAGCACGGTGAAAATGGAAGGCGGCTCTGAATCGAAAGAAGAGGCCGAACCGGCTCCGGCTGGCGGGCCACCCCCGGAACGGCCGGCGCCGGGATTCGCATTCTGGTTAAATTGCCAGGTGAAATCGTAGCGGCCGTTGAGCCCGGTTTTATCGATGACGGTACGACCGACCTGCTGCGAGATGATTTGAATCAAAGCCGATAGGGGCATGGCTTGGAAGGTCATCAATCCGCCTTGTCCGAACTGCATGGTGCCCGTGCCGCCAACTCCTTCGGGGCTTGCGTCCGCAGGTTTTCCTTCCTTGAGTTTTGGGCCGCCCTTGGCGACGACCAGCATATAGGCGGAAAGTTCTCTTGTTTCACGGTGGAAGGTAATCTTGCAGTGGTCGATCAGAACCGTTTGAAGCATGTGTTGGCGCGCGGTCCGGCGATCGAGAGGGTTCAATTTTTTCAGGGCGTCGGCGACATCGGCATCCATTTTCGCGTTGATGTCGTATCGGTCAGAGAGCCACTCCGGTGCTCCGATGATGCGATCGTTGCTGACTCCGAATGCCACGCCCATAATAATGTTCAGAGGGACATTGCGCATATTGATGCCGTCGTCGGCGGTCAGCGCGGCGGGGGCTACATCTGAATTGTCCGGCTTGATCGTCGCGGCCTCATATTCAAGCACGGGAGCGGTGGTGGCCGTGGCTTGCGACTGAGATTGCGCGCGCATGAGCGATGAGTGCGTCAGGGCAAAGGCACACAGAGCGGTGACACTGAGCAGACTGACGGCGCTGAGTGATTTCTTGCCGCGGAGTCGGTAATTGTTTTTAGATTTGTGCATGTTGGGAGTTTCCATGATTGAAAATACGCAGGCGCAAGCCTACAAGTTGCAGGTATTTTAGATTAAGGGGGGCGCAAAACAAAACGAGAAAACCAACACGTGAAGACGACGGGTGGGGCACCCCAAGGAGGCATCCGGTGCATGACGCTCCTACGAGAACACAACAAAACGCATCCTAAAGGGCGACCTTCAACAGGCTCAGGGTAAAGGGCAGCCAAGAACTCTCGGTAGGAGCGGGAGGCAACCTGGGGCGACGGGGGAGTATTCTTATAGAGCGGACTTATTCGGGATTGATTTGGTGGAGAAGAAGTGGAAGGGAAGGGCGGCATGGAGAGCAGCAAAAGCAATTATTCACGAATGGGGATCTTGAGCGCGGGAATCGTAGCGTTGTGCTTCGCATTTGCGGCGAGCGCGGGGGCGCAGACAACAGGACCAGTGAAGCCGCCACCGACCGGACCGGGAACCGGAAATCCTCACACCGATGCGACGCCGGCGGCGTCGAACCCGGTTCCGGGTGCGAAAACGGAGACAGGAAAAACGGCGAGCGCGCCGGCAGCAGCGAGTGCGGTGACTGAACTGCCGCCGCCGACGATTCCGATCGATGACATCATCAAGAAATTCGCACAACACGAGACGGAATTTAAGGAAGCGCGCGGAAACTATACGTACACTCAGACGGTGACGATTAAAGATTTCGGTCCCGCGGGAGAAGAAGGCGGGGAGTATCACATCGTGGAGGACATCGTCTTCACGCCGGAAGGAAAGCGATACGAGGATGTGAAATTCGCTCCCGCTTCCACGCTGGAATACATTCAACTTTCTCCCGAGGACCTTGCGGACTTGCGGAACATTCAGCCGTTTGTGTTGACGACGGAAGAACTGCCCAAGTACGACGTGAAGTACGTTGATCATGAGCCGATCGATCAGCTGAACGCATACGTATTTGAAGTGTCACCAAAGCGAATCGTGAAGGGGCAGCGATATTTTCAGGGACGCGTGTGGGTGGAAGACAAGACCTTCGCGATTGTGAAGAGCCGCGGGAAGGCCGTGCCGGACACGAATAGCAATAAATTCGCAACGTTCGACACGTACCGCGAGAATATCGCGGGTGATTACTGGTTTCCGACATACACACACGCGGATGACGTGCTGCATTTCACAACCGGCGGGAAGCATCCGGTGCCGACGCAGGACACACGAATCATCATGACGGTGAGATATGAGAACTATAAGTATTTCGGCGTGAAGGTCAAGGTGGGAGCGGCTGCGAAGCAGGATAAGCCGGACAAGCCGAACGAAGAGGAAGAGCCGCCGCAGTTTTAGGTGCGAAGACAGAAGCAGATCCCTTACATCGTTCGCCGAAGGCGGGCGAACGAGTTCGGGATGACAGCGTGCAGTCAAAAACGGAAGCAATGAGGGCGGGTCACAGATCCGCCCCTACGGAAGACTGCAGAACACGCACTCTCCTCCGCGACAGTCTTTTGGGTTCGCAAGGCTGCAGAAAATCCCCGGGGCTGATGAAGCGCCCGCGGGCTACAAGTGCAGGATCAAACCCCAGAACTTGCGGCGAGTTTGGCGAGGGAGTCGGTGTAGGGCGGGCGGGCGACGCCGCGTTCGGTGATGATGGCGGCGATGAGGCGCGCGGGCGTCACGTCAAACGCGGGATGCGCGGCGTGGACGGGCGGCGCGATGCGCTTGTTGGCAATCTGCGTGACTTCGTCGGAAGAACGTTCCTCGATGGGAATCTGCTCACCGGAAGCAATCTTCAAATCAAAAGTAGAAACGGGCGCGGCGACGTAGAACGGCACGCCATGTTCGCGCGCGAGAACTGCGATTTGGTAGGTGCCGATTTTGTTGGCGGTGTCGCCGTTCGCGGCGATGCGATCCGCGCCGACGACGACGGCTCCGATTCCTCCCTGCTTCATAAAATGACCGACCATGTTGTCCGTGATGAGCGTGAGCGGGATGCCGGCTTCGTGCAATTCCCAGGCGGTGAGGCGGGCACCCTGTAAATAAGGGCGCGTTTCGGGGACGAGAACGTGGAGTTTGTGCCCCTGCTCGATGGCGACGCGGATGACACCGAGCGCGGTGCCGATGCCGGCAGTGGCGAGGGCGCCGGCGTTGCACTGCGTCATCACTTTGCCTTCAGCGGGCATGAGCGCGGCGCCAAATTTGCCGAGGGCTTCATCGCTGGCAAATTTTTCGACGTGAATTTGAAGCGCTTCGGCGACGACGGCGGCGCGAACATCTTCGAGCGTGCCCTTCGCGGATATTTCGGTGAAGCGGCGCTTCATGCGGTCAATGGCCCAGAAAAGATCGACGGCGGTGGGGCGAGTACGCGCAAGCGCGTCGCAGATGATGGGAAATTCGTTGCGCAACTGGTCGAGCGTGCGCGCCGGGGAATGCTGCACGCCGAGCGCGACACCCATGGCCGCCGCCACACCGATGGCGGGGGCGCCGCGAATGACCATGTCCTGAATGGCGCGAGCGACTTCGCGATAGTCCTTATAGGTGTAGCGAATGACTTCGGTGGGCAGCTTGCGCTGATCGAGCATGACGACGCCCGCGGCGGTCCATTCGATGGGTTGAGCGACGTTGAGCATTCGAGTGCGCGGCCCTGGGCTCAGGTTTGCGGCAACACTTTCAATCCGTGCGTGCTGATGAGCAATGCAGCAAACAAGGTGGAATTGTACGCGACATGGACAAGAAAACTCGCGAAGACGCTGTGTGCACGCGCGCGAATCCAAGTGAGGGCGATGCCGACGAACATCAACACGGCAATCTGTGCCCAAGCGCCGCGGAGTTGCGAGGCGTGAGATCCGCCGAAGAGGATTCCGGTGGCGATGATTCCCCAAACGACGCCGAAGCTGCGAGCGGCGACAGGATAGAGAAATCCGCGGAACATGGTTTCTTCGACGAGCGGCGCGACGAGAATACCAAAGGCCATGAGCATCCAGATGGTTTGGCGCGACTGCAAAAATTCGTTGAAGGGAACATTTTTGGGTTCGCCCGCCAAACTCGACACGATGGAACTGAAAAGCGCCAAGAAGAATCCGAAAACGATGTAGCGGAGCACGGTCGGCAGTTCAGTTTTTGAGCCGCTGAGGGGATGCCAGCCCATCGTTGACCAGAAGCTGCGCGAGCCGCGGGCCAACGTCATGAGCCAGAGATAAATCATTGCCGCGAGCGAGCCGAGCGCCTGCCCGATGATGGACATAATGACGACCAGTGTGGTGTTTGATTTCAGGGCGTCCACGGAGAGATGAAGAGCGGCCATGGAGGCGCCCATTACGACAACGGTGGCGACGAGAATGGCGACAATGTAGAAGATGAGAAAAAGGCCGATGTCGAGCCAGCCCCAGGGGACACGGACGTCGGCCTGCGCCGGAGTGAGTGGCGGTGGCGCAGTGGCAGTCGAAGGATAACTGGCGGACGGCTGCGATTGATCGAGATTGAGAGAGAAGGTGGCGGAGTCCGGCGCGTCGATGCGGCTTGGCGCGGGTGCGTCCGGATTCGGCGGCGGGGATTGAGGATTGTGGTCGGACGACATGGAGAAATTAGTGTGAGGCGGTGGGAAGGGAGATGTCAAATTCTTACAAGCAGATGAGGTGGGCCTGGGAGGCGATACGCAGAAAGACAGAGGGTTGAAGAGTTGGCGAGAGTTGACAGTCAAAAAGTCGAGAGTCGGAAGGAAATGCAGAGACGATTCACCACAGTGACACAGAGGGCACGAACAGCGAGGGATACAGCGTACAGAGAAAGGCAAGAACAAAAATGCCGGCGCGTCCAGACGAACGTCGTCGGGATGCACAGAACGCAGACGCCGCGTTACAAAGGACAACAGCAGATCTCTCACGTCGTTTGCGATGTGCGCAAACGAGTTCGGGATGACAGCGTAGAGGCAAAAGCGACGGACAACACCTGGATTCCCCGGTCAGGCACCGGGGGCAAAAGCCGCGCTTCGGCCGCCGCGGCGGCCGAAGGATGACACGCAGTTATGTTTTGGCGGCTTTGGCGCTTGCAGTCGGGTTTCCGTTTGTGTGAGGCAGGAAACGGGCGAGGACCTGGCCGGTGTAGGATTTTTTGTTGCGGGCGATGATTTCGGGCGAGCCCTGCGCGACGACACGTCCGCCACCTTCGCCACCTTCGGGACCGAGATCGATGACCCAGTCTGCCTGCTTGATCACGTCCGGATGATGTTCGATGACGAGCACGGTGTTGCCGAGAGAGGCGAGGCGATTTAGGACATCGAGCAATTTGCGCACGTCGTCGAAGTGCAGGCCGGTGGTGGGCTCGTCAAGAATGTAGAGCGTGCGTCCAGTCTGGCGCTTGCTGAGTTCACGCGCAAGCTTGATGCGCTGCGCTTCGCCACCGCTGAGAGTGGTTGACGACTGGCCGAGCTGAACATAGCCGAGGCCGACGTCAACGAGAGTGGAGAGCTTCTGCTGAATTTGCGGAATATTTTCGAGAAGCGGAAGGGCTTCTTCAACGGGCAATTCGAGAACGTCGGCGATGCTGAGACCTTTGTAGCGCACGGCAAGCGTTTCGGCGTTGTATCGGCGGCCGCGGCAGACTTCGCACGTGACGTAGACGTCCGGAAGAAAATTCATTTCGATGCGCCGAAGGCCGTCACCCTGGCAGGCCTCGCAGCGTCCGCCTTTCACATTGAAACTGAAACGGCCGGGGCGATAGCCACGCTCGCGCGATTCGGGAAGCATGGAGTACAGATCGCGAATCGGCGCGAAGAGTCCGGTGTAAGTGGCGGGATTGGAGCGCGGCGTGCGGCCGATGGGCGCCTGATCGATCTCTATGACTTTATCAATGTGCTCGATGCCGAGAAGTTTGCGGAATGCGCCGGGGCGTTCGGAGGAGCGATAGAGTTTTGCGGCGAGCGCGCGATACAAAATGTCATTCACCAGAGTGGATTTGCCGGAGCCGGAGACTCCGGTGACGACAATGAGAAGGCCCAGTGGAAAAGTGACGTCAATATTTTTCAGATTGTTGGCGTGCGCGCCGAGAATTTGGATGGATTTGCCATTGGGCGAGCGGCGAGTTTCGGGAACGTGAATGCTGACGGCTCCACTGAGATATTTTCCGGTGAGCGATGCAGGATTCGCTTCGATTTGCGAAGGAGCGCCACTGGCGACGAGATATCCGCCGGTTTTTCCGGCGCCGGGGCCGAGATCGACGACGTAGTTGGCGCGGCGAATGGTTTCTTCGTCGTGCTCGACGACGAGAACGGTGTTGCCGAGGTCGCGAAGCTGTTCTAGTGCGGCGATGAGGCGGTCGTTGTCGCGCGCGTGCAGACCGATGCTGGGCTCATCTAGAACGTACAGCACGCCACGGAGGCGCGAACCGATTTGCGTCGCGAGGCGGATGCGTTGCGCTTCACCGCCGCTGAGCGTGGCGGCGGAACGATCGAGGCTGAGATAGCCGAGTCCGACGGCTTCGAGAAAGTCGAGGCGCTCGCCGATTTCTTCGAGGACGCGACCGGCAATTTCCCGCTGGCGAGGCGAGAGAGTTTTCAAAATTGCGGCGATGGCGGGGCGCGCTTCGCTGATGCTGAGCGCGACGTATTCGGAAATGCTGTGGCCGGCGATTTTGACGGCGAGGCTTTCCGGGCGAAGGCGCATTTCCTTGCAAACCGTGCAGGCGATGGGGGACATGTACTGCGTCATCCATTCGCGATAGGTGTCCGAGGTGGATCCTTCAAAATTGTGTTCGAGCATAGTGAGAACGCCGTCAAAGTGGAGGCGATCTCCCTTGGCGGAACGCTTCTTGGATTTTTTCGCGGCGCTTTCGCGTGATTCGCCATTTTGAATTTCGGAGGATTCCTTCGGCGGATAACCGTAGAGAATCATGTTCTGGATGCGGCGCGGAAAAGAATCGAACGGCTTGGAAAGATCGAAGCCATGCGCATACGCGGCGAGTTCGATGCTGTGTTTGATGAAAGCTGAGCCGGAACCGGGTCCGAGCGCGCCTTCAAAGAGGGGCTTTGACCAATCGTTGATGACTTTCGCAGGATCGATTTCGTATTTCGCGCCGAGGCCGTTGCACGCGGGGCACGCGCCGTAGGGGGAATTGAAGCTGAAGGAGCGCGGCTCGAGCTGCGGAACGGAAATGCCGCAATCCTGGCAGGCCATTTTTTCCGAGTAAGTGCGTTCGGCGCCGCCGACGACGGAAATGGTGACGAGTCCGTGCGCGAGTTTGAGCGCAGTGGTGACGGACTGTTCGAGGCGCTGGGCGATGCCGGGCTTGACGAGCAGGCGATCCACAGCGACTTCGATGGTGTGATTTTTGCGGCGGTCGAGGCGGATGGGCTCATCGAGCGGGCGGAGTTCGCCGTCAATTCGCGCGCGGAGAAAACCTTCGCGCGCGAACTGTTCGAGTTCCTTGCGATATTCGCCCTTGCGTCCACGAACGACGGGCGCGAGGACCATGACGCGATCGTCCGTCTTGCAGAAATCGCCGAGGAGCGTGGCCTGAACGATTTGCTCGACGGACTGGCGCTGAATGGGCTTGCCGCAATTCGGGCAGTGCGGCGTGCCGATGGAGCTGAAGAGAACGCGGAGATAATCGTAAATTTCTGTGATGGTGCCGACGGTGGAACGCGGCGAGCGCGTGGTGGTTTTTTGTTCGATGGCGATGCTGGGTGAAAGGCCTTCGATGGCGTCGACGTCGGGGCGTTCCATTTGATCGAGGAACTGGCGCGCGTAGGCGGAAAGCGATTCGACGTAGCGGCGTTGGCCTTCGGCGTAAATGGTGTCAAACGCCAGTGAAGATTTGCCGGAACCAGAAAGCCCCGTGATGACGCTGAGGGTGTTGCGCGGGATTTCGACGTGAATATTCTTAAGATTGTGCTGGCGCGCGCCGCGAACGATGATGCTCTTGAGGGCCATGCGTGACGGAGAACGCTCTTTCTGTGAGTGCCGGCGCCCAGTGGGCAAAATACGGCCAGAATAATTCACCAGAATAAACCAAGAACGGGGTGCGGGCAAATCAGTGTTGTAGCGCTTTGGCGGACGGGGCAAAAGCAGATCCCTCACATCGTTCGTCCGCCGCGGCGGGCGAACGAGTTCGGGATGACTGCGTACAAACAAAGACAAAGACAAGAAACGCGACGAGCCGACAACAGTGAAGGGCTGCGGGACGGCGGCTGATTGCCACGGCTATTTAGAAGATGAGCGTTTAATGCTCACAATAAACGCAACGATGGGCTGGTGATCGGGATTGTCGGCGGGAATGCTTGGCATGCCCTTCATCTCCGCGTCGGGACTGGGTTTTTCGAGGAACTTCGAAATTTCCTCGGGTGAAAGTTGCGTGCCGATCAAGTCGGGCGCGTCGCCTGTGCCTTCTCCATTTGGGCCGTGACATTCATCGCATTTGTAATGCAGATAGCGTGCTTTGCCCTGTGCGATGAGAGCCGCCTTGTCGTCGCCGGGCTTGTCCTGGTTCTGCGATGGTGAGTGGATGCTCGCGCGTGCGGCACCAAGGAAGACAAGCGCGCAGGCGAGAATCCCAGAGAAAAGAATCACACGTCGCGACATTCGGTGGCCTCGGGTAAAGAATACAAAAATGGAGAGCCGGTGCAAAGGGATGCGAAGAACGAGAACGCCAAGCGCGGGAGGATTCACGACAGAGGCACCCGCCTTCGCCGAAGAACGGCTACGGCGCGGCAGGCAGAGAACACGGAGACGATCGGGGCTGCAAACACAAAGGCAGATCCTTCGATCGCTGCGGCTCCCTCAGGATGACAACCTACACACAACGGCAAAGTTAGACAGACGCGCTCCTACGAAACGCGAGACGCGAGGCGGTCGAGGAAGGGAAGCTGGCCGAGAAGAATGCGCGAGCGCGCGTCTTGTAATGTGAACCAGGCGGCACGATCGACCTCGGGAAATTCCTGCATGCGGCCGGATTTGGGGGGCCATTCCATGGAAAAAGTGTTGCTGCGGATTTGCGCCGGGTCGGCGTCACTTTCAAAGGCCCAGGCGGTGACGATTTTTCCGCCGGGCTGTGTGACGTCATCGAGCGGAATGAAGTTGCCAGCGGGCGTGAAGCCGGTTTCTTCGTGAAATTCGCGCTGGGCCGCGGAGAAAGGTTCTTCGCCGTCGGAATATTCTCCTTTGGGGATGGACCAGGCGCCGGCATCTTTGCGCGCCCAGAATGGTCCGCCCATGTGGACGAGAAAAACTTCGAGAGAGGCGCCGCAGCGGCGAAACATCAGAAGGCCAGCGCTGCGGCGGGTTTTTCTTGGCGTGCGCGGTTGCGATTTTCGCGCGGGCATGGAACAAGGATGGCACAAGTCGGGCGGGTGTTCCGCAATTACGTTAAAATCAGTAGCGGAGAGGTGGGTGAGTGGTTGAAACCGGCGGTCTTGAAAACCGTTTGGCCCGAAAGGGTCACGGGGGTTCGAATCCCCCCCTCTCCGCCAGTTGATGCAGTATCAGACAATCGTCCTTACCGCGAATTGAGTTAGGGATCCTTCGGCTGCGCTCAGGATTTCGGCAGGAGTCCTCCGTTGTATTGAGACTGGATGCGAGAATACGAAGTTATTGCAATCAGCGGCGTCTATTCGTTCGGATACGCCAAAGCTTCGTAGGCTAAAACGTGTCGCTCCGAGCTAGACTGAAGAATGTAGAGGTTGTGGCCGTCAGCCCAGAGGACGAGAAAGTAAAACCCTTTTTCCGGCCCATTTCGCGTGTATATCTCCCAACGATTTTGCGTGGTTCCTCCGTCACGCGCTTGCACAGGCGTTTGTTCTTTTTTCTGGATTGCTGAGTGGATCAGCGCGTTCATCCTTATTGTGGTTTCGCCTGCAGGTTCATAGGACTCAACGCGTTTTTCAACGATCACATCGTCTTGGGATTTGTACTTCTCAAAGGAAAATTCTCCTCCCTTGGTCAACCCACTCCCGGCTGAATTGAATTGAAATTTCAATGGTGGGCCCGCCTCATCGAGTTGCGCGAGGCCTCTCACGAGGGAGCGCTCGATATCCGTCAATTGGCTCGCGTCTGGTGATTCGCGAAATACGACGTGATAGTTTCCATTGAGGACGCCTTCGAAAGCCCACATGCCGGCGTCACGGTAGTAGCCGCCAGGTTGCACAGTCATTGGCATTGACCAAAAATTGGCCCGGTCAACCAAGTCTAGGAACTTTTTTGTGTCTGTGGCTGACACCGTGTGCACTGGGCTATGGAACACCTCCTGGTTGCCAAGATATTCCTCCGCGCCGAAGATGCCCGCGGTTCCGTCCAGATTCAGGGACAGGCGAACAGCTAGTAATCGCGGTGGCATGGCATAAAAGATTTCAATTCTGTAGATCAGTGCGTCCGGATCGTGGTCGGCAGTGAGAAGCGATGGCTCGCCAATACGAGGCAAGAGAAAAGTGAACAGACTCACCTGCCTGCCAACGTCGTCCGTAGGGAAATATGGAACGGCTTGGTCTGCTGAAGACGGCGGGTTCTGAGCACCGGCGCGATGAGAGCTTGGTGCGGCGCAGAGGAGGGTTGACAAGCATAGGGCTGCGGCGGCTACGTGCAGCGACGCTCTGAGTTGTGTGCGCGACATCTGGCGAAGTCTCCCCAGAGTAAAATCATCCAATGGAAGCGCTATTGGGAGGCATGCCCCATGCGAGAAGCAGAACGGTGCCGCAGAACATGAGCGTGTCGCCGAGATAGTTGAAGCCATTATCGAGGCTGGCGAATTGATTGACCGCGATCGGGACGTAGACGGCCAGGACTATAAGGAAAACCGTCAAGCCGGCCCACGCTGCGGCAGCGCGCGATTTCACGTTGAAAAGCAACATCAGACCGGCGACGGCGTAAACGACGGCGGCGAGGTAGGTCCAAATCGCGTGGCCGGGAATCCAGGTGGGAGTGAGCGGTTCGAGGGGAACTGCGGGAACGTGATCGCCGTGCATGAATTGCTCGAAGCTGTAGAGGAGTATGGGAATAGCGACGAAAAAGCGCGCGACGGTCGCAAGGATGTGCGTGCCGCGCTCGCGCCATTCTTTCGTGAAGGTGGCCGCAAGCGCCAGCGGGCCGCCGCAGAAAGATAGCTCACGCATGGTGAGCGCCGCGGCAAACCGATTCTGCGGATGGTGCGCCCAGCCCGGCGCGTCCATTAGCACGACGAAAAGAAAAAATGTGAGTGCTAGCAAACTCGCGGAGAGGCGCGCCTGAATTCGAGTGACCAAACTGAATCCAGCGGCGATGAAGCAGGCGCCGACGAAGTAGGCCCAAAAGATGTGCCACGGCATCCATTTGGGCACGATCGAGGCGATGACCTTCGTGAGTGTGAAGTGCTCGGTACCGAAGGCCGCGACGGGCGCGGCATAAAACAACGGGCCGAAGAGAATTAATTTTTCGAGGCCGCGCGATTTCTGCCAATCGCCGTGAGCGAAAATTGTGATCGTGCCGATGACGAGAACGAGCGCGAAGACGGAGTACGCCCAGATGACGGTGTTGGGGATTGGGACAATAGCCGAGACTGCTGACGAACCGAGTAAGCTGCCGATCACGACGATTCCTTTCCGCCCCGTCGCGTGCGAGCCGTGCCTGTTCGTGGGAGATGTAACCAGATATCACAAGGGTTGCTTGGCGGCAAGCGTGGGAAGACAGCAAAGGAACGCGCACCCTTAAATTCTTTATTGGGGCCTACAGGGCTGCAGCCCGCCGCGGCGGGCACCCCGTTCAGGCCGCGCCCAATGCATATGGGCGGAGGCTCGGGGCGCAGAAAACGCGGCGCTGGTTAGTTCGCGCCGATCGGAATCATCTGATTGGAAACTCGCGCGACGAGCATTTGCCACAGATCGTAGTTGGCCTGCCACCGTTCGCGTTCCCCTGGTTCTTCGATCTCGTGAATATTCGTGTTCATCACGCCGAGCACGGAGCGAAACTCAAGCGGGCTGAAATTTGCCGGGTCGTTCAGGTGCGCGACCATCAGCTGCCACATTCGCACGTTAGCGTCCCAGCGTTCGCGCTCCGCGGGCTGCATGATGTGAAACACGTTCGATTGAATCTGGCGGAGAGTTTGATCCATCAGTTTCATATCGATGTTCGGCTGATCGTTCAGGTGCGTCAGGATCGCCTGCCACATCGCGACATTGGCATCCCAGCGATCCTGTTCAGAAACCGGCTCGTAAATCTGACGGACATTTCCTTTCATGACCGTAAAGATCTGGTCCATGTGATGTTCGCCGAAGTCCGGCACGAATTGAGCATTCGCCGGCTTGGCTCCCGAAAACGTAAATGCGATCACGGCGACCGTCAGACAGCAAGTGATGAAAAGAACGGCGATGGTTGATTTTCGATTCATGATCCCCTCCCCGCCGATAGCGGGCGGCAACCCCCGGTCGCCGGGGATCTGCCGACCATTGTGGTCGAAGTCAGGCTCTCATGAGATTCATGGGAGCTGCGGTAACGTTCGGCACAGGTAGTTGTGACGCGGGTCACGCAGGACAATTCTGGATTAGGGGTCGTAGACCCGCCCCAACGAACGCAAGACAAACACCGGGATCCTTCGCCGACGATTCCGTTGGGTTCAACGGCCAGCGCAGGTGAGACTTCGCCGTAGCCGCGCATGTTTCGTGGCCGGAGGTCGTCAATGGCGATTTGGATCGAGTTCAGAAGAATGTAAATGGCGTGCGCATCGGTGATGGACGCCGTGGAGCGAGTGACGCTCTGGCCATCGAGAATGCGAACGAGTTGCGCGCGCACGCGCTGGTGGAAGGTGTGAGTGCTGATGGAGAATCGAAGTGACGCGGTGCAGCAAGAAGTCACACTTCGACGTGCGACGAAATATGATTTGATGGGACGCGGTAAAGTGTCGATGGACGAATGCGTAGAGCGGGCGGAGGTGCAGCGTGCGGAAAATCTGCGTGGTGATTCTGTTCATGGCCGCCGGAGCGTTCCTGATGCCGACGGGGCCGAGAGCGCAATGGAAGACACATTGGAGTTATGAAGGGGCGGAAGGACCGGCGCACTGGGGCGATCTGGACCCGGCGTACGCGCCGTGCAGAGACGGGAAGGAACAATCTCCCATCGACATCCGGAATGCCGTGAAGGCAGACCTGCCGGAGCTGAAATTCGATTTCAAGAATGGTCCGATCACCATCGTTAATAATGGCTACACGGCGGTGCGGTTGAACTATGCGAAGGGGAATGGAAATTTCGTCGATGTGGGAACCCGGCGGTACGAGCTGACGCAATTCCATTTTCACCATCCGAGCGAGGAACAGATTCAGGGAAATACGTATGACATGGTGATTCACTTCATGCTCGCATCGAGCGACGGAAAGACAGCCGGAGTGGCGGTGATGGTGAAAGCAGGAAGAGCGAATGCCACGGTGGAGCAGCTTTGGAAATATATGCCGCCGACGGCGGGGCCTGAGCATGAAATTCCTGGGGCGACGGTGAATCCGGCCGGGCTTTTGCCGCGCGACACGGCTTATTACGAATACATGGGTTCGGTAACGGCGCCGCCGTGCACGGAGGGAGTCGAATGGTTTGTGTTGAAGACGCCTGTGGAAATTTCCAGGGAACAAATCGAAGAATTCGCGAAGCTCTATCCGCATGACGTGCGGCCGGTGCAGCCGCAGAATGGGCGCGTGGTGAAAGAAAGCCGCTGATTTCGGTCAGGAAGCGACGGCGTTGCGCTCCGATTCCTGAACCGCTTGCTTGACGGCGGTCTTGACGGCCTTCTTCACAACTTTCTTCATCGTGTCCTTCACCTGTTTATCGGTGAGGACTTCGTCACCGACTTTGGCAACGGCTTTTTTCACAACTTTTTTCACCGAGGTTGTGAGGGGGTCGAGCTCCTTCTCGAGCACCTGAACCGCTTTTTCCGCATCTTTCTTTGACTGTTCTTCCCGAACTTCCTGTTCGAGTTCCTTGCTCTCCTGTGGAGTTTGCGCGGCGAGACTCGTTTCCTTCTTTTCAATCGCAACCGGGGCGGATTTCGCGGCGGAGGCGGACCAATCCGCTTCAAACGTATCGATCAGTTTTTTCACGATCTTGGCGTCATGGATGATCAAACCCAGCTCGCGGCGCGAATCGAGCTCGGCGGGGCGCAGGCCCTGGCTGCCGACGAAGGCCTGCTTGGCGTCGCGAATGATGGTGCGGGTGTGCAGGCGCTCGGTGCCGAGCTTGCGCGCGTCAAATCCATTTTGCTTTGAAATTTTACCGATGATGCGAAGTTCGACGCCGGCGTTCAGACGTGCCTTCAGCGTGCGAAGCAATTCATCGTCGGTGATTTTCGGGTCGTAGATAAGCAACTGCTTTTTCGCGCGCTGTACGAACGTGGTCAAAACCTTGCGAGAATTTTCCGGGCTGATCACGACGGCTTCGGAACTGGGGCTGTAGGCGGAACGCGTGCAGTCAGCCTGAAAAAGTTTGATGGCTTCCTGGACAAGCTTGTCGTTGCGCGTGATGATGCCGAAGCCGCGGCTGTGGTCGATGTCCAGGAATGTGAAGTTGAAGGAAAGCGCGAGTAGAATCTGTTGATCGATAATGATGTATTTGTCGTGGTAGCGAATCAAGTCGTCAGCCGTGCGAGCGACGATGACGCCCGCGGCGAGGAATGCCGATTCGAGCTTGCGCAGATTTTTTTCGCCGCCGCGATTGGTGTGAGCGATCAGAGCGGTGACTTTCACTCCGCGTTCGGCAGCATTTTTCAGCGCGACGACGACGTCTTTCCGGTCGCAACGAAAAATGGCGATATCGATCGACTTTTTCGCTTTTTTTATCGCGAAAAGAATCGGACTCACGCCGTCATTGGGCTGGATGATGAGTTTCATGGTGATGTCTCCGCGATTCGCTGGTCCATCTAACGATTTGTCTCAAGATTTGGATGCAGAAAGCCCCGTCAAAGCGCCTTCAGCTCGGCGATTCTATTCATCACGGCAATTGTGTATTCGTCCACCTCGCTGGGCGAATAACCGCCTGCGCGGAAGGCGTCCTTGATTTGGTTTTCGGAGAGCATCGCCAGCCGCTGGCCGAGCCAGCGCGCGTCGTCGACGGGGATGTGCTTGGTGATGTCCTGCATTTTGGTGCGCTTGTCGTAATTCGGCACGTCCACGGCGGAGAGCACGAAGGGACGGCTGTGCATCACAAAATCTACATACTCGGCATTTTCCTTCTGAACAAATTTTGATTCGACGTAATCGTGAGGATCGCTTTTGGAGCGCGTGAAGACTTCACCGGTTTTGCCGAAGCTCGCGCCGACATCTTTGACGTAGTACTCGCGCCGGCCATCTTCCAGCCTGATCGCGTTGTTGTCGGCCGCCAGATCCCAATTGTTGACGAGCGCCATCATCATTTTCAGTCCATTGAATTCCCGCTGGCCGACGAATGGATTCTTGAACCAGTCCCAATCGCCGAGTTTGCCTTCATCTTTTTCGCGGCGCTTCATGCGTACGCCGTGCGCGATGTCGCCGGTGATGTATTTTCCTCCGCGTTTCAACTTCGGCAGATTTTCGACCTTCAGAGCAGCGAGATAGTAGTCTTCATCAACGAAATATCCCGCGGCCCAGAGCAGGCGGGTTGCGACGGTCTCAGCCTGGGATTCTTCACCCATTTTCACCTTCCAGTGCACGCCTTGATCGTCCACGACGTCGAACTTGGGATTCGTGCCGGCCATATCTTCCTTGTCGAATTTGTATTTGGCGTTGGGATCGGGCGCGTGATCTTTGCCGCCGGCGCCGTAAAAGAGATCGATGGTCGAAACGTCACCCGGATCGGTCCAGATGGCGGGCGGCGCATTGGCGGCTTTCTGCGCTGCTTTTTCTTCCTTTTCGGTCTTGGCTTGTTTTTGCGCGATGACTGGAAGCGCGACCATGGCGGCGAGCATCACGAGGATTTGAACTTGAACAAATTTGCGCGGCATATGCGTCCTCCTGAGCTATTTGGCGATGGATGCAGGCAAAGGAGCGGATTCATGTGATCCTTTGCCAACGATTTCGGATGTTTGCAGGCGGTACAGCTCCGCATAGAGGGCGTTGCGCGCGATGAGTTCATCGTGCGTGCCCTGCTCGACGATTTCGGAATCGCGCACGACGAAAATCACGTCGGCATGGCGAAGCGTGCCGAGGTTGTGCGCAACTAGAATTGTCGTGCGGCCCTTCATCAATTTCGCGAGCGCTTCGATGACGACGCCTTCGGATTCGGCGTCGAGGCCGGAGGTCGGCTCATCGAGAATGATGATTGGCGTATCGCGGATAATCGCGCGGGCGATGGCGATGCGCTGACGCTGGCCGCCGGAAAGCGTCTGGCCGCGCTCGCCGATCATGGTGTCGTAGCCGTCGGGCATTTTTTCGATGAACTCGTGAGCGTTTGCCGTCTTTGCGGCGCGGATGATTTCTGCGCGGGTGGCTTCGGGGCGGCCATAGGCGATGTTCTCGAGCACGGAGGCGCGGAACAGGAGCGTATCCTGCAGCACAAAGCTGATTTGGTCCCGCAAAGTTTTCATTGTGAATTCGCGAATGTCGCGGTCGTCGATCAAAATGCGGCCGGGACTTGGATCGTAGAAGCGTGGAATCAGGCCGACGATAGTGGTTTTGCCGGTGCCGCTGGGGCCGACGAGAGCGGCGACCTGGCCGGGCTGAATGCTGAGGTTGATGTCCTTTAGTACTTGCGTTGAACCGTCATAGCTGAAGCCAACGTGCTGAAATTCGATTTTTCCCCGGAACGGCGGCGCTTTGCGGGCGCGCGGAAGATCGCGAACGCGGCTTTCAATTTCCAACACTTCCTGAATGCGCTCGAAGCCGACGACGGCTTTTGAGATGGTGTCCGTCATTTTGGAAAGGTCGCGCATGGGCTTATACATGTTGGAGAGATACATCAGGAAGACGATGAGGACGCCGGCGCTGATCTGTCCGGCCAGAGCGAGGCGCGCGCCGTACCACAAGACCAAGCAGGTGCCGATGGCAACGATGATTTCGACGAACGGCGCGAGCTTGGCCTTGATGCTGCGGGCCTGCAGCGCGGTTTCCACATTTTCAAGGCTGCGCGATTCAAAGCGCGCCTGTTCGTAGTCTTCGCGCGCGAACGCCTTCACCACGCGAATGGAGCTGAGCACCTCCTGGACGATGGAAACGAGCTCGCTTTCTTTTTTGCGCACTGCGCGCGAGGCTTTTTTGATGCGGCGCGTGAAGCTGTACACGACCAGAAACAGAACGGGTGCGACGGAGAGGGCAATCAACGTGAAGCGCCAGTTGATGTAGAGCATGACGGCGATCATGCCGAACAAGGTCAGCACGTCGACGAGGACGCCGAGAAGCGCGGAGTTGATGAAGTACTGAACGGCTTCGATGTCGTCTGTGACGCGAGAAATCAAGTCGCCGGTTTGCGTTTCGTTGTAGTCGGCGAGCGAGAGCCGCTGGATGTGGTTGTAAAGCGAGCGCCGCAAATCATGAGCCACCCACTGACTCACGCTGGTGGTCATATATTTTTCAATGTAGGAGCTGACGGCGCCGACGATGGCGATGGCGGCGACGGCCGCGACGGCGAAATCCAGCGTGGCGAACTTATTCGGACCGAAAAACTGCGATACGAAGTGGCCGAACCAGCCGGGCAGTTTTTTTCCCTGCAGTAGATTATCGACGACGATTTTTATCGGCCAGGGTTCCAGCAAGTCGGTGACGGTTTCACCGACGACGGCGGCGAGCGCGATCGAGAGGCCAAGTTGGTGCGGGCGTACGAGGTCTATCAGGCGGAGCTTGTGCGTGTGCGAAGGCGCAGTGGGAGAGGCCGTGATTGGTTGAACGGCGATTTGATTGGTTTCAGCGCTCATAGAGTCTCACCGCATTCCTGCGCGAACGGCAGTAATGATTCGGCGCTGCCGGGGGACACGACAGTACTTGCAGCAAGAACCTTTAAGAATCCTCCGAAGGACTATTGTTGGCCGTTGCGAGTTCAGCGGCAATTGGGCAAAGGCTTTAAAACGAGTGAAGATAGTCTGTATGAGGGGATTGCCACGTGTGCACTGGCGAGCCGCTAAGTTATTGCAGGGATGTGGCTTATCAGCAGCGAGGCCGATCGGCGGGGCGGTGGATTTCTAATTAGTGGATTGGTGAAATGCTGCCGCCGATTGCGAACCAATAAAGAAGCGTCCCGACGGCGCAGACGAGTGCCTGCGCACGAACCGGACTTGTGCGCCAGATGCCGACGAGCGACAAGACGAGGCCGGCGCCGGAGAGCCAGTAACCCGCGATGACAAAGTGGTAATAGGTGGTATCGAAAAACAAGATTGAGTTAGATGTGCGGGCATAAATCATTGAGATGATCACGAGGATTGCCGACGCCGTGGCGAGCAGGAAGGCGATGAAGGAAAGTTTTGCGAGAAAAGATAGGAGTTGTTTGTGATGCAGCCAGCGAATCCATCCCCATACCAGGCACACGGGTGCGGCGATGAAAGCGATGAAAAGGTAGAGAAATTTGAATATGAGAACCACGGCTGAGCTCCTGCGATTGCGCGCGTATCCTACTGCTTTTTGATTTGCGTTTCCAGACCCGCGGCGTCGGCGAGCTCGGCGAGTGATTGGACGGTGAGGTCGGGCTGAACGGCAACGCCGGGATCACGCGTCGCACCGAGTTGTGAGTTGCCGCGGCTGGGGCGACGAACCCAAACGGTGCTCAAGCCGAGTGATTTTGCCGGGACGTGATCGTGGAAGAGGCTCTGCGCGACGTGAAGGACTTGCTGCGGAGCAATTTTCCAGTCTGCGGCCACTTCGAGCGTACGGCGGAACATGCGCAGGTCGGGCTTGTAGGCGCCCACTTCTTCGGCGGTAATGACGGCGTCGAAGGGAACGCCGAGCCGCGATTGCGTGCGCGCAAAGGAAGCGCGGTCAACATTGGAGACGATGACGAGCTTGAAGCGGCGATGGAGGCGAGCGAGGGCTTCGCGCGTGTCGCGGAATGCCGGCCAATCGCCGACGGATTCAGCGAGAGCGTTGGCGGCGGCCGCATCGGGCGGGGCATGGAAATGTTGCGCGATGCGAGAGTGTGCGTCGCGGAGGATATCCGGATAGAGCGCGCCGGGAGAGGCGTGCTCGGCGGCGGCTTCGGCTGAGGCGAATGCGGTAAGAAGAGCGGCGTCGTCCGCGGAAACGCCAGCGCGCTGCGCCCAGGGGCAGAGGGTTGCGAGAATGCCGGCTTCCCAGTCGATGAGGGTGCCGTAACAATCGAAGGTGAGAAGGCGGAAGGTGGAAAAGTTCATTTCAGTTTTCGACGAAAAGAGATTATAGCGCGCATCAGAAAGGCAAGAACAACACCGGGATCCTTCGCCCAGTGCGGCGGGCTCAGGATGACAGTTACAGTTTTTGGATGCAGTGTAAGGTGAAATGCCAGCCCCTCGCCGTCCACTGTGGCGAACGGCGAGGGGTGGAGCTGTTTTCGGACGTTGCGTAAAGCGGCGGTTATTGGTTCATCTTGTCGTCAAAGGAAAGATGCTCGATAGTGGCATCGAGATCTTCCTGCGCGAGTTTGATCTTTTCCTGTAGATCGGCAATTTCCTTCTTTAAGACGCCGAGCCGGGTTTCCTGATCGTTTAGTTCGGCAACGTATCGCTGCGCGAGCGCCTTTTCCTCCGGCGTGCCTTTGAGCGATTGCAAATCCTGCCGCACGCGATCCTGATCCTGCCCGATGCTTTCCAGTTCGTCCTGCCGCTGCCTCATGTCCGCGTCGAGCTTGGCGATGGAGTCCTTCTGCGCGAGGATATCGCGCAGCGCTTTTTCGAGCTCCGGCGTGATTTCGTGGCGGGTGACGAACGTTTCGAGCTGCGACGAATTCACGTTGTTGATCTGAATCTGCGACGAAGTGGGTGAAGTTTCGGTGACGGCAAAATCCTTCGTCTCCTTCGGCGCTACCTCGACGCGGAAACGGTATGTCGTCGCGGTTTGCTCTTCAGGCTTCAGATCCGCGCTCAGTTTCCACCCGGAGCGAATCGGCTGTTCGATGATGACCACGCGCGCCGACGTATCTTCATTGCGAATTTTGTAAGACGTGGTGGATTTTGACTGAACGGTGCGATACATCACGCCGCGCGCGACGCGAACGCGAGTGAGAACTTGCGGCGCGGGCTCGGATTTCGGCACAACCTGCATGGCTAGGTCCGCGGCATAGCTGATGAGGCGTTTTTCACCGGGATGAACGGTCTCGATGAGGCCTTCACCGGCGAAGGCTCCATCATCGAGGACGTTGAAGCTGCCGCCATCGAGGACGAAGGTGCTCGAATTGGTGAGCCAGAGCGCGCGAAGCGGGCGCGGCGTGCCGAGATTTGCATTCCAGAGCGAAACTTTTTCGGCGGCGATTTCCGCCTGAACGATAGGCACGAGGGCAGATTCATTCTTGTGAATCGTGACATGGTCGCGGAGTTTGTATTCAAACACGTCACCGAGCAGCGAACCTTCAGCGCCGGTGACGCTCGATTGAAGCGCCAAGTAGGCTTGAGGATCGTTCAGAGCGAAAAATCCGTCAGCGGAGTTCAACAGTTGGTCTTGGATGTTGATCCCGTCAAATGTTGTGTTGAGCGTGCCCTTTGGCAAGCCCTCGAAGGTAGAATTGCGCGGCCCTCCTGAAGTGGACGCGCCGCCTCTGCCGCCGCGGCCTGCCAGCGCGCTTTTGCCGCTCGCGGTATTGGAAACGGAGGTGGACTGCGCTTCTACTATCTGCTGGCCGCCAGCTTCGACTTGAATTGAGACGGAGGAGGCGCCGATCTCGAGCTTGCCGTTCAGCTCCGTGGTGCGACCGGGAAGGACGTGGACCGAGTTGTAGGCGAGCGTTTTGAAGTTCGGCATGGAGATCGCCAGGGTGTAATCTCCCGGTGCGAGCGCATCGAACGAGTAAGCGCCTGTCTCATCGCTGAAAGTTTGCTCAGATTCATTCGTGCTTGTATTTGTCGCGCGAACGTTTGCGCCGACGATGGCTCTGCCGTCGGGGTCGAGAATATTGCCTTGCAGAACGTGCGCGCCGCTGGAAAGTGTCTCGGCGTGAGTCTGCGGCGAAAGAAGAACTCCGCGCGGCAGGCCGACGACCGGGCGTTGCAGATAGTAGGGCTGCGAAAGCTGCTGGATGAAGGACTGCGGCGCGCCGGCGGCGAGAGAAAGCTCCACATCATTCCAATCTTCGCCGACGGTGTTATCCACCACAGCCCAACCCTGCAAGAGCGGCTTCGTGCCCGCGGGACTTTCGGGTCCGGGGAGCACGATGCGATAGGTGGTCTTCCAAATGGGCACTTCGCTGATGTAGCTCACGCGAATCGATCGTTCGGCTTGGCCGGCGGTGCTCAGAACGAGATGGCGAACATCTTCCTGATGCGCGGAATCGAGCAACCCGAGTGCCCGCTCGAGCTGCATTTCAAGCACGCGATCGGCGAAACGGACAGACGTGGCGGTTTCGAGAGAGAACGAACGTACATTGCCGGTGTCATCCATCACCGAAATGCCGTCGGCCTTCCACTCGTCGCCTCCCGCGGAAGTGTGAACTTCCTGATTCACGCTGACGAGACGTCCGGTGAAAGAGGCATTCGCGGTGCGGACTTCGACTCGCGCGCCGCGGAGCTGGCGGAGCAGGTCCGGAAGCGTCGAGGATTGGCCGACGGGAACAGGCAACGTGTCGAGTTGATGGCCGGCGGGTTCCTGCGAATTGTAGCTGGCGCCGGAAATGCGGCCGCCGCCGAAATCGAGAGCGGTGAGAGATTTCAGGACGTCATTGAGCTGGCTGCTGGTGAGATCAATTTCGACTTTTTCGTTTCCATGTACGCGGCCGTCATGTTCGAAATAACCGATGCCGGATTTGTAGAGGACGACGCGGCGGAGCGGCAACTTTTGCGGACCGGCAGCCGCCGGCGGAGTTACAGCCGCAGATTTTGTTGCGACCGTTGTGAGTTTCGCGGCGGGTCTCTGTGGCGGTTGCTGAGCGAAGACGAGCCCGGTGAGCGCGGCAGAGGCTGCGAGGGCGACGATGAAGCTTTCAATTCTTCGGATGAACACGGCGCTGCTGCAACGAAGTGAGAGCATGGCAACCTCCATGAGTGTTGCATTTGAGATTTTTCGCCCGCGAAATTACGCGGTTTGCGGCAAATGAGCCTCCACTAAGGGTAAAATTCCATGTTCAGACACACCCGCACTGTGCTATCCGGGCGCGAAAAAAGCGCATCCGGATTCAAACGGTGAGCCGCCGCGCCGCTTTGCGCAGCCGAGTCTCCGTCTTCCTGACCCAATTACCGGGGGTTACCAGTTACATATTCTGATGGCGGGTGACATTCAAATAGTTGTCTATCGGTTGACGTTTCGGTTGCGGAAGTTCACAGAGATTCGGGCGATAGAGGCAACCCACATTTGCTTTTTTGGTGCACGCGATGTATTCGTCGGACGGTTGATGAGAAACAATGATTGAAGCGAGGCCAAGCCGGACGGCGATGCGAGTGGCGATGCGACGTGCGGCACACCAAATCGTGGATCAGCCGAAAGTGCTCGATGATCCGCTGGCGATGCGGATCATCGGAGCGGAAGCCGCGGCGGCGATTTCAAGCGGCACGGCCGATCAAGGCAAATCGTACTCGCGGTACTTACGCGCGTTTTTGGTGGCGCGCAGCCGATTCGCGGAGGACGAGCTGGCACGCGCGGTTGCGAACGGCGTAAGGCAGTTCGTGCTGCTGGGGGCCGGGCTGGACACTTTCGCATACAGAAATCCTCATGCGGGGCTGAAGGTTTTCGAGGTGGATCATCCGGCGACGCAAGCGTGGAAACGCGAGTGCTTGCGAAGGGCGGAGATTGAAATTCCGAAGGGCGTCGTGTTCGTGCCAGTGGATTTTGAACGTGAGACGCTGACCGAATGTTTGGGGCGCGCGGGCTTTAAGACCGATGAAAAGGCGTTTTTTGCGTGGTTGGGCGTGGTGCCGTATCTGACGGAGTCGGCGTTTGCGGGGACGATGAAGTTCATTGCCGGAATGCCGCGCGGAAGCGGAGTGGTGTTCGACTATGCGGTCAGGAAATCCGAGCTTAGTCTGATGGAGCGCATCGCGCTGAAGGCGCTTTCGGCGAGAGTCGCTGCCGCCGGCGAACCATTTCGATTGTTTTTCAGTTCCAGCCAGTTGACGGCGCGACTGCGCGCGATGAGATTTGAGCGTGTGGAAGACCTAGGCGCGGCCGAGATCAATGCGCGATTCTTTCGGGAACGCGCGGACAATCTCCGAGTGAAGGGCGGCCTGGGGAGAATGGTGAGCGCCGAAACGTGATCCGGACATGACGCAGCCTTTTGAGATTCTGGAACATCCGGCGGACGTGGGATTTATGGCGCACGGCGCGACGCTGGAGGAGCTGTTTGAAAATTCCGCGCTGGCGATGTTTTCGCTGGCGTGTGATTTGACCGAGGTGCATGAGAGCGAGCAGCGTGAATTGGAAGCGGGCGGCGAAGATGCGGAATCGCTGCTCTATGCGTGGCTGGCGGAAGCGCTCGCGGTGATGGACGCGGAGCGCCTGGTGCTGAAGCGAGCGCGAGTGACGGCGTTGAGCGAGCAGTGCGTGCGGGGCGTGGTTTACGGCGAGCCAATCGATCGGCAGCGGCACCGGATTGGCGTAGCAATTAAGGCGGTCACATACCATCAGTTCGCGGTGGAGAAAACGGCGGACGGCTGGCGCGCGCGAGTTTTTCTGGATTTGTAATTCCCACAAAATGTAGCAAAGAAGCGGGACTTTTCTTTGTCGCGCTCAGGGGATGGTGTAATCTTCTGAGTCGATTCCAAACATGAAAGCGCAAACCAATCAAACGCTGGCGGAAAACGGAGTGCAGACCGCCGAGCAACTCGCGCAATTATTCAGCGGGCTTCGCGAGGAATTCGATCGCGCGGCGGCGGGTGTGTCCGACGAGGCGTCATGGAAGGCGTTCCGCGACGAGTGGATGGGGCGAAAATCCGGCGCGATCGCGAACATTACGGACAACTGGTTGAAAAAGGCGCCGACCGCGGAGTTGAAGCGCGCATGCGGGCAGGCTCTGAACGAATTGCGCGCGCATGTCGAAGCCGTTCTTGAGGAAAAGCGGCGCGCGGCAGAAAGCGCGGCGGAGACAGCGGCGCTGGCCCGCGAGAAAGTGGATCTTTCACTGCCGGGCGTGATGCGGCCGGTGGGGACGCGGCACCCGATTCGCCAGACATTTGACGAAGTGGAGCGGATTTTTCTTTCGCTTGGATATCAGGTGGTGGTCGGGCCGGAAATCGAAACGCCCTACTACAATTTCGAGGCGCTGAATATTCCCGAGCATCATCCTGCGCGCGACAACATGGATACGTTCTACATGGCACCGCCCGGCGACGGCGCGGAAGGCGGAGCGCAGAAAATCGAGCCGCGGCTTCTGCGCACGCATACTTCGCCGATGCAAATTCGCACGATGGAAATGCGCAAGCCGCCGGTGCGGATCATCGTGCCAGGAAAGGTGTACCGGCGGGACAATCCGGACGCGACGCATTCATTTATTTTTCATCAGGTGGAAGGACTGGCCGTCGATACGGATCTTACTTTCTGCGATTTTGCAGGGACGATTGACTATTTCATCCGCGAATTTTTCGGTCCAGGAACGAAATCGCGATTCCGGCCGAGTTTTTTCCCGTTTACGGAGCCATCAGTGGAATTCGACGCGTCCTGCATTTTCTGCGGCGGGAGCGGCGCGGCGGCACATGGCGGAAATTGCTCGAAGTGCAAAGGTTCGGGCTGGATCGAGCTTTTCGGCGCGGGCATGGTGGATCCGGCGGTGTACGGCTACGTGAATTATGACGCCGCGCGGGTGAGCGGGTTTGCGTTCGGCATCGGAATCGACCGATTGACGATGCTGAAGTACGGTATTGAGGACATTCAACTTTTCTTTCAGAACGACGCGCGATTTCTGCGCCAGTTTCCGTAAGCGACAACGATGAAACTTCTCTACAACTGGTTGAAGGAATACGTGGAGATCGCGGAAAGTCCCGCGGATCTACGGTCGCGCCTTTCGCTTTCCGGGCTTTCAATCGACTCCGTTGAAGAAACTCCGGCTGGACCGCTGCTCGATGCAGAGGTGACGATCAATCGCCCCGATTGCATGGGGCACTACGGAGTGGCGCGCGAGGCGGCGACGATCTATCGAACGCCGCTGAAGGCGATCCAGCCGAAATTTGTGGAGGCAGCAGAAAATGTTGCGGCGCAGGTGCGCGTGGAAATTGCGGCGCCGGATTTGTGCGGGCGGTACACGGCGCGGATGTTTCGCGGAGTTAGGGTGCAGCCTTCGCCCGCATGGTTGAAGCAACGGCTGGAAGCAGTAGGACAAGCGTCCATTAATAATGTAGTGGACGCGACGAATTACGTGATGCTGGAGCTTGGTCAGCCGCTGCACGCGTTCGACTTCGACAAGGTGGCCGAGCACGCTATTACCGTGCGGCGCGCGACGCACGGTGAAAAACTGAAAACGCTGGACGGTGTAGATCGCACACTGACCGCGGAGATGTGCGTGATTGCAGATGGCTCGCACGCGGTGGCAATCGGCGGGGTGATGGGCGGACAAAATTCAGAGATTGGATTTGCGAGCAAGAATATTTTGCTTGAGGCGGCGTGGTTTGATCCGATCTCCGTGCGGCGAACAGCAAAAGCCTTGGGGTTGCGGACTGAAGCGTCCGTGAGATTTGAGCGGGGCGCCGATCCGGAAATGGCGGAACTAGCATCGCGGCGATGCGCGGAGCTGATTCAACAGATGGCGGGCGGCGAACTGCTGGCCAGCGCGATTGATATTTACCCCGGCAAGCGCGCGGCTGCGAAATTGAAGCTTTCGCGGCGCGAAATTCTGCGCGTGATGGGCGCGGACGTGCCCGACGCTGAGATCGAGCGAATTTTGAGCGCGCTCGGATTTTCGCCGAAGCGCAGCGGGGCCGCAGCGGATGCAGCTTGGGAATGCACGCAACCTTCGTGGCGCGCGGATGTGACGCGCGAGATCGATTTGATTGAGGAAGTGGTGCGCCATTACGGGCTCGGGCATTTTGCGCCGCGATTGCCGGTGGCTCGGATTCCCGCCGCGCGGCTTCCTTACGCCGAGGCGGAAGACAGATTGCGCGAGCGACTGGCGGGGCTCGGATATCAGGAAATCGTGACGATTCCGATTGTGGATGATGCGCGCGACGCGATTTTTCGCGCGCCGGCGGATGTGCCGGTGGCGATCGCGAATCCGCTTGCGGAGGACGCATCAGTGATGAGGACGTCCGGCATCGGCAACATGGCTGGCGCGCTGGAATGGAATCTGAATCGCGGACAGAAAAATTTGCGGCTATTCGAGATTGGCCGCGCGTATCGGTGGAACGGCGCGGAAACGCAGGAGCGGCCAATTCTGACTCTGGGCGCGACAGGTATGGCGCGAGAAAAGGGAGTGGCGGAATCGGCGCGCGAATTTTCGTTTGCGGATCTAAAGGGCGACCTCGATTTAATTGGCGAGTTTGCCAGCCGATTTCAGTGGAGTAGTGGCGCGGCGGCGTGGCTGCATCCCACACGGAGCGGGGCGCTTTCGCTGAGTGGCAACGGTGTTGGAGTTGCCGGCCAACTCGCTCGCGGGGTCGCCGATAAATTGAAAATCCGGCAGGACATTTTTCTGGCGGAAATCTTACTTGAGCCGTTCTACGCGGCGTCTGACGCTGCGCGCGCCGCGCTACGCTACAAACCAATCAGCAAATATCCGGCGGTCGAACGTGATTTTTCATTGGTGCTGCGCGATGGAGTGACGTTCGCGCAAATCGAAGAAGCGATTCGAGCGCTCGCTATCGTTGAATTGGCGAAAGTCGAGGCAATTGACCTTTTCCGCGGCGGCCAAATCCCTGCCGGGCAATTTTCGCTGCTCGTACGGGTCACATTCCAATCATTCGATGCGACGCTGACGGAAGCGCAGCTCGCGGCATTTTCATCACGGATCACAGACGCGCTGGCGACGAAAGCGGGCGCGACACTTCGTGCGTCATAGAGACGCAGCCGCGCCATCCACTTCCATTAGAACTGGATCACCAGCCCGCTCGAATAGCGAAAATTATTTTGCGTGTAGGCCAGTTTGGTGACGCCATCAAAACGCGTAAGCAAGTAATCTGCCTGGCCGAGTCGCACCGCGAGATGCGAATTCAGCTTCAAGTCCGCGCCGCCGCCCATGGCCAGCGCGATTCCTCCGCCGGAGGCGGCGCCGATATCCGCCTGAAAATTGGTGTTGATGTGGCCGCCACCGATCAGAGCCTGGGCGTAGGGCTGTATGCGCCCGTGACGGTAGGTGTAACGCGGGCCGGCCATGTAGGTGAGTTCGAAACCGGTGTTCACGAAATTTCCGTTGATGTGCGTGACCGCGGAAACGCCAAATTCAGCGACGAGGCTGAACCAGTTATTCGTTCTGTAAGCAAATTGGGCGAGGCCGCCATTCATATTGAAAGAAGGGTCGCCTTCGGTTTCCTGTACCTGATAGGACTGGCGCGTGTAAACGTAGCCGAAATATGCCTGCGCTTTGCCTACGTCGTCTCCGGATTGATTCTGTCCCGAATTCTGTGCCTGATTTTGTGGCTGTGACTGCGCCCTGGTGGCGATCCCGCAGGAAATGCACAGAATCAAGACGAAGCTAAGTTTCCGCATGATGAGCGTCCTCGTGAGTAAATTTTGCGCTGCTCAAATTGCGCCGAAACGGATTGGCATAATGCGCGCAACATACAAGCAGCTTACATCCCAGGTTCTGGTGATAAGACGTATTACTCGCAGGTCAGGTTGCTCGGTTTTTGTGGATGAGTTTACGCTTGCGCATAGATGCTTCCGGCGGAATTTGATAAAAGCGCCGAGGCAAGCGAGAATCCATCCATGAGCAACAGGAACTTTGCGATTGTGATTTTGGCGGCGGGCAAGGGCACCCGGCTGAAGTCCAATCTTGCAAAAGTGCTGCATCCGGTCGGCGGACGCGCGCTGGTTGAGCACGTTGTGCGCGCGTGCAAGCCGCTTGGCGCGCGCGGGATGTTTGTTGTGGTCGGGCACCAGGCAGAGCAAGTCGGAAACATTGTACTTGGGCTGGGCGCGAAGACCGTTTTGCAGCAGCCGCAACGCGGGACCGGGCACGCGCTGCTGGTGGCGCGAAAGGCAATCGGCGGCGCGAAGCATGTGCTGGTGCTGCCGGGCGACGCGCCGCGCATCCGAACCGAAACACTTAAAGCGTTGATGCGTGCGCACGTGGAAAGTGGCGCGGCGGCGACGCTTTTGACTGCGGTGCTGAATGATCCGCGCGGGTACGGAAGAATCATCCGTCCGGAAAACGATCCGGACAGCGGACGCGTGACTGCGGTCATCGAGCAATCGAAACTGCAAGGCAATCAGGATGACATTCGCGAAGTGAATTCGAGCGTCTACTGTTTTTCCACGGCGAAGCTGTGGCAGGCGCTGGCGAGTGTGCGACCGAATAATCCGCATCACGAGCTGTATTTGACGGATGTGGTTGAACCGCTTGCCGCTCAAGGCGAAAAGGTGCTGGCGCAAGTGGTGAGCGACGGCACGGAAATCTTCGGATGCAACACGCGCGCCGAACTGGCCGAACTGGATCGCGCGCTGCGCATGCAAGCGGCGGAATCGCTGATGGCGGCCGGAGTGAGCATTCAGTATCCCGAAACAGTAGTGATTGATCCGGATGTGACGAGCGGTGCGGATTCAACGCTGGGCGCGGGCGTGCAACTTCTGGGGCACACTCGGCTGGGGGCGAACTGCAGAATCGGCGCGGGCAGCATTCTGACGGATATGACGATCGCCGACGGCGTCACGGTGAAACCGTATTCCGTATTGAGCGCCAGCAAAATTGCCGGCGGCGCGCAAGTGGGACCCTTCACACATTTCCGCGAAGGCGTGGTGGTGGAAGAAGACGCACGCATTGGAAATTTCGTGGAAGTGAAAAAAACCACCGTTGGCCGGCGTGTGAAGGCCATGCATTTGAGTTATCTGGGAGATGCGCGAATTGGTGATGAAACAAACGTCGGCGCCGGGACGATTACCTGCAACTATGACGGTGTGAAGAAGAATGCGACGACGATTGGGCGGCGAGTTTTCATCGGGAGCGACACGGCACTGGTTGCGCCGGTGCGCGTGGGCGATGGAGCGTACGTCGCGGCGGGGTCGGTGATTACGGAAAATGTGCCCCCAGATGCGCTGGGAGTGGCCCGCGGGCGGCAGACCAACAAATTAGGATGGGCTCGCGCGCGGCGGCGGGAAATGGAAAGCAAGAAGACTTCGCCGAAGAAGGGCGCCTCGCGAAAGGCGCGACGAAAGCGCTCGCGATAGAAGAGATTGGCGCTCCAGACGGGCCGGATTTCCGACGCGGCTATTCCGACAAAGCAAATTCAACGCGGTGGCGCAGCGGATCGATGCGTTCGGCTATGACGCGGACGCGATCGCCCAGGTGCCATGCGCGCGGAGCTTTTCCGCCACGGTGATGCGTGGAGGCACTTGCGACGATGGCATGGTCGCGTTCACGATAGATGCAGCGCTCGCCGGTGAATTCTTCAAGGCGATTGATCGGCACCAAACCTTCCACGAAAATCTCCATCAATTCGACGAAGAATCCGAATTTCTGCACGGATGTAATCAGCGCGTCAAATTCATCGCCCAGGCGCGATTCCATAAATTGAGCCGTCTTCCATTCCATCAGTTCCCGTTCGGCGGCGACGGAGCGGCGCTCGGCGTCGGAGGTTTCCGTGGCCATGGCATTGAGCTCCGCCTCGGTGTACGGCGCTTTGGCCGCCGTCGAGCCGCCAGGCTGATGGTCCAGAGCCCACTTCAGCGTGCGATGGACGATCAAATCCGGATAGCGGCGTATAGGCGAGGTGAAGTGCGTGTATTCGTCAAAGGCGAGCGCAAAATGGCCGAGCGGCTCCGGCGCGTAGCGCGCCTGCTTCAGCGATCGCAACATTAAATAGGAAAGGATTCTCTCCTCCGGCTTGCCGGCGATTTTTTCCGTCAGTCGCTGGTAATGTTGCGGCCGAATCGCGATCTCCGCTCCATCGGGCAGCGAAACGAACATCGGTCTTTCGCGGCTGCCGCGCGCGGATCGGCCTTCGCGCGCCTTCGGCATCGAGGTGCCGTGACGCACCTGGATGCGGCGCTCGGCCAGACCGGGCACGCCGAGTGAATACCCGAACGCGTGCGCGAGTTCTTCAAATTCGAGCACTTTCTTTGCGTCCGGCTTTTCATGAACGCGTTGGAGGAATCCGAGTCCGCGTTGCAGCAGGAAATGCGCGACGGCTTGGTTGGCCGCCAGCATAAACTCCTCAATCAGCCGGTGAGCGATGTTGCGCTCGCTACGTCCAATGGCAATCATTCGGCCATCCGGGTCGAATTCGATGACCGGCTCGGGTAAATCGAAATCGATGGAGCCGAGCCGGACGCGGCGCTTGTTGAGAATCAGCGCCAGGTCGCGCATGTCGCGGAAGTGCTGCGCAAGATACGCATAGCGCGCAAGAGCATCGGCGTCATTTTCCAAGACCTTGTTTACATCGGTGTACGTCATGCGCGCGGCGGAATGAATCACGCCGGTGCAGAAGTCCGCGTGAGTGATTTCGCCATTCGCGTCGAGTTCCATCAGCGCGCTCATGACGAGGCGATCCACACCCGGCTTCAGCGAGCAGACATCATTTGAGAGCGCTTCGGGCAGCATGGGGATCGCGCGGTCTGGAAAATAAACCGAAGTGCCGCGCAGGCGCGCTTCGCGATCCAGTTCGCCGCCGCGACGGACGTAATGAGCGACGTCGGCGATGTGCACTTGCAGGCGCCAGCCATTCGGCGCTCGCTCGGCGTAGACGGCATCATCAAAGTCGCGGGCGGTTTCGCCGTCAATGGTAACGATTGGCAGCTGCCGGAAATCGCGCCGGCCCGCAAAATCATTCTGCTGGGGCGCGCGAGCAACGGCGGACGCTTCTTGAATGACTTCGGGCGGAAATTCGCTGGGGATGTGGTGCTTACGCAGAATAATCTCGACGTCGACGCCCATGTCGCCCGGGTGGCCGAGGATTTCCACGACGCGCCCCGCCGCGGAGACGCCCCCGCGCGGAAAGCGCACGAGTTCAACATTTACGACAGCGCCATCGAGTTGCGGTGTGCGCTCGCGCGAGTTCGCGGAACGGGTGATGCCAAGTTTTGTAGCGAGCGATTCAGGCAATTCTTCGCCGGGAGGAATCAAAATTTCGCCGAGGCGAGACTCGTAGGGAAGCACGACGTTTCCGTGCGAGCCATAACGGAAAAGCCCTACAACGGTGGCGTGGGCGCGATTCAGAATGCGGACGACGCGGCCTTCGGCTCGTCCACGGCGATCGCGGCGTGCGATGCGAGCGAGCACGCGATCGCCATGCATGGCATCGCCAAGCGCGTCCGGCGCGAGGAAAAGATCGCCGTCGACTCCGGGAATTGGTTTATCGGGGACAAGGAATCCATAACCATCCTGATGTGCGACAACGCGTCCTGCGATTTGGCCGGCTTCGATGTGCGGTATGTGGTCCGGCGGGGGCGCCGAAGACGGGCCTCGCGCATGCCTGGCTGGCGGCGCTGATCTCGTGATTTTTTCTGCGAAGCGTTTGCCGGATCGTTCGGCGATTCGGAAGCGGCCCTGGCTCAATTCTTCCACCACGCCACGGCGCTTCAGGCGCAGGATGAACTTCGCGAGCGCCCTGCGGCCGCTGTGCCGCAACTCGAGATCGGCCGCGATTTCGCGCAGAGACAGCGGCCGGGGAGCTTTGGAAAGGTAGTCAACCAAGTCGGCGGGCGTGAGGGATGGGGTGAAATCCGCCGACGAATCTCCCATATCATTCATGTTTTCAGTAGTTTGGCTAGTATCTCGGGCTGGTCGCTTGCGATGCTTCATTGGTTGGGCATCCCGGTACTTATTCTAGCTTTTTCTCGGGCTGCGGCCGCAACTATTCCAAGGCACGAGGGTTGTATGTGCAAGGTCGTTCATCATGCCGCCCGGTCTTCCTCCGACAAGCCGGGTGGCGTCCCCTACGGGGGACAATGGGGAGGCGGCTAGACCTGGGCCGCCTCCTTTTCTCCTCCCGGCATAGAAACCTCAGCGGGAAATAGTCAGTTACTTGCTTGTCAGAACATAAATATTTTGATATTTTGAGCGACGTTATAATTACGACTACGTTAAATAATGTAAAACTGAACAGTGGTTGCTCCGTCTGATGCTGATGGCGCGACGGCTTTCATCTCGGCGAACCCTTCCAGCTACCTAGATGATTGGTGCATTCGTTCCCAGCAGGTGCAAGACATTCAAATACAGGAGACTGGACTGCAATGATAAGAACAGACTTCAGATCAGCATGTGTGAATGTTTTCGGCAGTTCAATTGATTCACTGACTGCGGGCTTACGTGCGGGCAAAGTTCTTGGGATTTGCGGGCTGATCGCAGTCTTGGCATTCGCGGGGTGCGCGGCGAAAACATCCGGCACGGTGATTATCACCGACCCAACGAACGTGACGGTAACTGCTGGAGCTACAGCCACGTTTACGGCAGCGGCTAGCGGGGAACCTGCGCCAACCGTGCAATGGGAGGTGAGTACAAACGGCGGCGGAACATTCACCGCGATTGCAGGCGCTACTTCAGCCACATTATCTTTCGCTACGACAGCGGGGGAGAGCGGGAATCAATACGAAGCCGTGTTCACGAACTCGGTGAGCAGCGCGACAACAACGGCCGCGACGCTGACGGTAAACACGCTCCCAATGGTTACAACGAACCCCACGAATGTCACGGTTACTGCTGGCGGGATGGCGACCTTTACCGCGGCTGCCACGGGCAGCCCTTCGCCAACAGTGCAATGGCAGGTCAGCACGAATGGCGGCGTGACTTTCACGAACATTACCGGCGCGACCTCGACCACGTTGAGCTTTACGACGACGGCGGTGATGAACGGGAATGAGTATCAGGCTGTATTCACGAACGCGGCCGGGAGCGCGACGACTACCGAGGTGACGCTGGTGGTGAATTTTGGACCGACGGTTACGACAAATCCGGTGAATGTGACCGTCACATCCGGCGCGATGGCAACATTCACGGCGGCCGCAAATGGGAATCCGGCGCCGACCGTGCAATGGATGGTAAGCACCAACGGCGGCGCGAGTTTCACCGCGATTGGCGGTGCAACTTCGACAACGTTGAGTTTCACGACGTCGGCGGCCCTCAGCGGCAATGAGTACGAAGCCGTCTTTACAAATTCGGTGAACAGCGCGACCACGACGGCTGCAACATTGACGGTGAATACGATTCCGGTTGTGTCCACGAATCCAACGAGCGATCAGGTTACGGCCGGCGGAACAGCAACGTTTACCGCGGCTGCCACCGGTTCACCTTCACCGACGGTACAGTGGCAAGCGAGCACAAATGGCGGCACAAGTTTCAGCAACATTCCGGGAGCCACGTCGACCACATTGAGTTTTTCGGCGACGGCATCTCAGGATCAGACGCAGTACCAGGCCGTGTTCACGAACGCGGCTGGCAGCGTCACGACGACGGCTGCCACATTGACCGTGCAATTCGGGCCCACAATCACGCAGAATCCGTCGAATGTGACGCAGCAGGTCGGCAATACAGCCACGTTCAGCGCGGCGGCGAACGGAGACCCGACGCCGACCGTGCAATGGATGGTCAGCACCGATGGCGGCGCGACATTCAATCCTGTGACCGGCGCAACGTCGGCCACGCTCAGCTTCACTGTATTGACAGGGCAGAGCGGCAATGAGTACGAGGCGGTATTCACGAACATTATCAACTCCGCCACGACAACTGCTGCGACTTTGACGATCGGCACCTCGAGTCCGTGTGCGGGCATGCCGACCGGGAATGAATCCATGCTGAACGGCCAGTACGCGATTCTGCTGCACGGTTGGCAAGGCAGTGGAAGCGGATCGCCGGTGGCGGTGGCCGCGAGCGTGGCCGCTGACGGGGCAGGAAACGTGGCCAGCCTGACAGGTGGAACTGGCGGCGATCTCGACATGAGCACCACGACCGGCTCTCAGCAGTACACGATCACTCCCAGTGGCACTGGCATCGCGAGCACCTATACGGTGGGACCGGATAGCACAGGCGCAGGGTTCCTGGGCTGTATGACCGTGGCTACTGTCATACAGGGAACCGTGAACGCCGGTCCAACCATCACGTTCACCTTCTCACTGGGCGCCGTACATTCGGGCGTGGCGTCGCAGGGACAGATCATTGAGTTCGACGATTCGACGGGAACTGGAACGCGGATTTCCGGCGTAATGATGCAGCAGGATACGACCGCATTTTCAGCGGGCAATACCAGCGCGCTGCATGCCAATTATGCGTTCGGGTCGGACGGTCAGAACAGCACTGGCCACGTAGCACTGGGCGGGTCGTTTGTTCTGAATCCTGCCACTGGTAATTTTACAAGTGTGAATCTGGATGTGAACGTCGCTGGAACGGTGGGCAGCAACATTAGCGGCTCCGGCAGCATTCCGTTCAGTTCGATTTCCGCAGTGGATGGACGCGGCACACTTTCGATCTCGTACACGCTAAATTCAATCCCGCTGACAAACAACAGCGTCATTTACATCGTCAACGCGAACGAATTCTTTACCATCGGGACGGACGCGTTCGGCTCCGGGTTCCCCGTTCGGACGGGACGGGCCATTGTTTCCTCCGGTTCGTATACCTCCGCAAACGTTGCCAACATGATCATCCGATTGACGGGGCAAACGTCCTGCACGGTGGCCAGCGTGACGGCACCTTGCGCGACGGTGGCGCTGGGATTGATCCTGCCGACGGCGAGCACGTCTACAACAGGAACGTTTACGGGTGACGTCTATAACTACGACCTCCAGGGCGGAGAGACTACGAACAACTTTCCGTCCGGGAGTCCGGGCACATTCACAGTGACCGGCGCCACCGGCCGCGTCACGCTCGGCAACGCCGGTAGCAATCCGCCGGTCTTTTATCTGGCCAGCCCGGCGGCGAATACTGAACCGATTACGGCGTTCTTTGTTTCCACGAATGCCGGGTCGGGAAGCGATGCGCAGTTCGGCATCGCGGAGGCAGGCGCAAGCTCAGCGATCACCACGGCTTCGTTGGCCGCGAATTATTTCTTCGGGACGGACGACCCCGGGGACAATACGGTTCAGGATCAGATCGGGGTGGTGACGGTTGCGAGCAGCGGTGCGCTTACCGGTACGCAAAACTCGAGCGGGCAAAGCGGCTTGCAGCTATTGCAGGCAGTGACCAGTCAGCCGATCACAATCACCAACCTGGATCCTGGCAGCAATAGCGCGCCAGGGACCGGAACTATCGGTCCGAATAGCGTGGCGATCACAAACGGCACCCGGTTCTTCTTTATCCTGACGGGGACTGGTCAGCAGGCCGTGATCATGGTGGTCACACACCAATAATTCCGGGAACCGGACGGTCGGGAAGAGGAGGCGCAAGCGGCCTCTTCCTCATCTTCGGCTTCTCGCCTGAATGCTAGAAAAGGCGGCATGAGTACATCAGGCCGCCTCTTTTCTTTTGCAGTTTTGAGCTACGAGGAGAGCTAATCGCCGCCGCGACGCCCGCCGCGTCCACCTCGTCCGGCCGCTTGCGCCGGAGGCAATGAAACGCCGGGAATGTTGGCCGCTTTCATTTTGTCATTGAGTGCGACGAGATCCGTTTTCTGAATGTCGTCCCACTTCGCCAGGCTCGCGGTGAGCTCCTTATCGAGAAGGTCGAACACCGTGTACGATTGCGCGGTGGGCGCCGCATCCGCGCTTTCGACGGTGCCGAAGAGATCGACGAGCTGATTGACTACCTTGATCGGGAAGTTCAAAGCATCTTCACCGCTGGTGGCCTTCGTCTGGATTAATTCCTCTTCTACCGCGGTCATCCTGGCGTTCAAGGCGTTCGCCGCATCAAGCACAGGACGATTTTCCTGCGAGGGCGTTAGCCGCTGGCGCAACATATCCAATTGCGTGCGCAGCCCGCGGATTTGGTTGATCGCGTCGTGGCCGGCCGTGATGCGCCCATTGATTTTGGTGGCGAAATCGAATTGCTTATCGAGATCGGCCTGCGAAACGTGAATGCGCGGATCTGTCTTCACGTCAACCTTAGCGGTGTAGGACTCGCCGTTCGCGGTGAGTTTCGCCGTGTACGTGCCGGTGGAGACGAGCGCGCCGCCTGCGCGGCCGCCCCAGTAAACAGCGCCGGGAACCTGCGAAGGCGCGTCGGTCCGCAAATCCCAGGTAAAGCGATTCAGGCCCCCATTCGTGGTGGGATTGCCTCCTCCACCAAAACCGCCGCGGCCACCCCGGCCCGCAGCCTCGGGAGTTTCCTCTGCCGCGGTTTCGCCGCCGCGTCCACCGCGAGCGGTGAACGTGCGGATCACTTTGCCGTTCGCGTCTGAAAATTCGATCGTGATCGGACCTTCCGGCGCGCCTTTCAGCCAGTAATCGAGAGTGACGCCTCCGCCGCGGCCACCGCGAATCGCGGTGACGGGCGTGAAGAGAAACGCGTCGCCGTTCGCTATCTGCGCGGTGATTTGGCGCAAGGGAGTGATGTTGTCAATTGAATAGAAAGCGCGGCCGTGCGTGGCGATGACGAGGTCATCGCCCTTGACGACTATATCGTGGACGGGCGTATCCGGCATGTTCAGACGCAGCGACTTCCAACTCGCTCCGTCGTCAAACGAAACAAAGACACCGGACTCCGTGCCCGCGAACAGCAAACCTTTGCGGACGGTGTCCTGCTTCACCGAGTGAACAACGGAGTTGTCCGGAAGGCCGCTGGTAATTTTCGTCCAGGTCTTGCCGAAGTCGTGCGTCTTGTAAACATATGGACGCTCGTCATCCAGTTTTTGGCCGTCGATGGCGGCGTACGCGGTGCCGTCGTCGGTCGGTGACGGATCAACGATGCTGATCTTGATCCAATCCGGAATTCCTTTTGGCGTCACGTTTGTCCACGTCTTGCCGCCGTCGCGCGTCAGTTGCACGAGACCATCGTCCGTGCCGGCCCAGATTTCGCCCTTCGTAATCGGCGATTCTGCGATGCAGAAAACAGTGTCGTAGTATTCGACGCTAGTGTTGTCTTTCGTGATTGGTCCGCCCGCAGGGCCCTGTTTTGATTTGTCATTGCGAGTCAGGTCCGGGCTGATGATCTGCCAGCTGCTGCCGGCGTTGTTGGACATGAAGATGACTTCCGCGCCGACGTATAGCACGTTGGGATCGTGCGGCGAAGAGGCGATCGGGAACGTCCACTGGAAGCGGTGAACCGTATCCGCGGCGGGAGAGCCCATCGGATTCAGCGGCCACGCGTTGATGTCGCGCTCGAAGCCGGTGGCGTGGTTATAGTCCGTCAGCAAACCGTCGTAGGACCCTGCGTAAGTCACGTCGGGATTGTCGGGCTTGGGCACTACCCAGCCGGATTCGCCGCCGCCGACGTCGTAGAATTCGCTGCCTCCTCCACGGCCACCGCCGCCACGGCTGGAAATCGCGACCGTGGAATTATCCTGCTGCGCGCCGTACACGGTGTACGGGTATCGCGTGTCGGTATCGACGTGGTAGAACTCGGCAGTCGGTTGATTATCTTCGGTTGACCATGTCCTGCCGCCGTCATGCGTGATCGCCGCGCCGCCGTCGTTGCTGTTGATGATCCAATCCGGATTCGTCGGATCGATCCAGAAGCCGTGATTATCACCGTGCGTGCCGCGCATCGTGTTAAACGTGCGGCCGCCATCGGCGGAGCGCAGGATGCTGGTGTTGAGGACGTAGACGACGTCCACGCTTTTCGGATCCGCGAAAATGTGATGGAAATACCAAGCGCGCTGCGTCAGGTCGTGATTGGAATTTGTTAGCTGCCAGCTATCGCCGCCGTTGTCGGAGCGATACACGCCGCCGCGCGTCGCCTCGACAATCGCGTAAATGCGATTGCTGTCCGCGCCGGAAATCGCAAGCCCGATGCGTCCCAGCGGACCCGGGGGCAGGCCGTGACCAGTGATGGGCGTCCAGGTGACGCCGCCATCGGCGGAGCGATAGATGCCGCTGCCCGGCCCGCCGCTATCGAACCCCCATGGTGTACGAACGAATTGATACAGCGCAGCGAAAACGGTGCGCGGATTCTGTGGGTCCATCGAAATATCGATTGCGCCGGTCTTATCGTCTTTGAATAGAGTCTTCGTCCAGGTCTTGCCGCCGTCGATGGTGCGGAAAACTCCCCGTTCGGTGTTCGGGCCGAAGGCGTGACCCATCGCGGCGACAAGCACGATATTGGCGTCATGCGGATCCACGGCGATTCGCGCGATGTGGCGCGTGTCTTCCAAGCCGATGTGCGTCCACGTTTTGCCAGCGTCCATAGATTTGTACATGCCGTCGCCATCGGAGATATCTCCGCGGAGACACGATTCGCCGGTGCCGACGTAAATAATGTTCGGGTCAGAAGGCGCGACGGCAATGGCGCCGATGGAGCGGATGTCCGTCGAGTCCGTGAGCGGCGTCCAGTTGTCACCGCCATTCGTGGTTTTCCAGACGCCGCCAGCGACCGAGCCGAAGTAATAGACATCCGGATTTCCGGCGATGCCCGCGACGGCGAGCGTGCGGCCGCCGCGCTGCGGGCCAATGAGCCGCCAGCGCAGCGGCTTCCATTGATTTGCGTCAAACGATTGGGCCCAGGAAATTGCGGCGCCCGTGAAAATCACGCAGGCCACGCCGAGAAGAATGTAAAGCAGACTTCGCTTTCGGGATTGCATCGAGCGATTCCTCCAATGGAAAGATAACGGCGGAATTCTATCGCCAATAGTAGACGAGCGGTATTGTTTTATCGCGGGCCGGGCGTGAAGCGTCGGCGGCGAGTGGCCGCGCCTGCGAGTTTCGCGCTTGCCGGGCCGCGCGGCAGGCGATAGCATCCCGCAGACACACGCCGGGCGTCGCCGCGATTTCGTGCTGAGCCACGCCGAGGAGGAATCATGCTGGATCGCCGTGGATTTTTGACGAGCGTAGCTGGAATTGCCGGGGCCGGTCTGGCCGGTGGCCCGATCTTCGGCAAATCGCTGCTAGAGCGAATCGCCGAAGCGCCGCGCGAGTTGCCGCCGATTCCGCAGCAGCCGGCGAATGACGATGCCTACTGGGCCGAACTGCGTAAACAGTTCCTGATTCCTGAAGACGAGGTGTACCTGAACGCTGGAACCGTTGGCGCGAGTCCGGCGCCGGTGCTGAAAGCCGTGTTCGACGGCTATAACGAAACCGAAAAAATGCAGGATGAGAATCCCGAAGACTATCCGATTTGGGGATACGGCGCGTGGAACGAATTCCGCGATCCGTTAGCCGCGTTCGTGGGCGTGAATCGCGAAGAAATCGCGATGGTTCGCAACGCCACGGAGGCCAACAACTACATCGCCAACGGAATTGATATGAAGCCGAGCGATGAAGTGCTGATGACGGATCAGGAACACGGCAGCGGCTATTCGCCGTGGGACCTGAAGGCAAAGCGCTATGGCATCGTGGTGAAGAAAGTATCGCTGCCGCGGCCGATAGAAAATCCCGCGCAGGTGCTGAATCTTTTCAACGACGCAATCACGCCGCGCACGCGGGTGATGTTTTTCAGCCACATCACAACAGACACAGGCGTGATTCTGCCGGCGAAGGAACTTTGCGCGCTGGCGCGAAGCAAGGGAATTATTTCCGCGGTGGACGGAGCGCAGGTGGTCGGGATGATTCCGCTGCACATCCACGAAATCGGATGCGACATGTACACGTCCAGCCCGCATAAGTGGCTGCTGGCGCCAAAGGGCAATGGGATACTTTTTGTGCGCGATGAAATGGTGGATCGCCTGTGGAGCACGATTGTCACGGGCGGGTGGGACACGATGCATACCGCCGAGCGATTCCAGCATTTCGGCAGCTCGAATGTTCCGTCACTGTGGGGATTGCGCGCAGCGATTCAATTTGCGAATCAAATCGGCATTGAGCGCATCGACCGGCGGCAGCGGCAAATGGCGGATTACATTCACGCGGAAATGATGAAGCGAGGCGCGCAGACGGTGACGTCACCAGATCCGACCATGCGCGCGGCGATCGCCACGGTGAATGTGCCGCCGATTGACCGCATGCAGCTGGAAACGTGGATGTGGAAGACGCAGAAGATCAAGATTCGCGGCAGCCAACCTTCAAAGCTCCGGCTGTGCACGCCATATTATTTACAGAAAGCGGATATTGATCGCTTCCTGGAAAAGTTTGACGAATACAAAAAAGAAAATCACATCGCATGAGCGTGGCGAAGGTATACGCGGGCACGTCAGGCTGAGCGTATGCGAGCTGGAAGCCGGATTTCTATCCGGCGAAGCTAGGATCGGCAAAATTCCTCGAATACTACGCGAGCCGGCTGAACGCCGTCGAAGTGAACTATACATTCCGCGCGATTCCGAAAAAGGAACTGCTGCAACGCTGGATTGCAGCAACGCCCGCTGGTTTCAAATTCGCGATTAAAGCTCATCAAAGTATCACGCATTTCAAGCGGCTGCGCGATACCGGCTCAGTGACGCGTGAATTTCTGGATTCTTTGGAGCCGCTGCGCCAGGCAAGAAAGCTCGGGCCGGTGCTCTTCCAGCTTCGTGAATCTTTTAAAGTGGATGTGCCGGTGTTGAAAAACTTTTTGGAAGAGCTGCCGCAAGGTACCCGGGCCGCATTTGAATTTCGCAGTGAGACGTGGTTTTGTGACGAAGTGTACGAAACACTTCGCCGGAGAAATGTTGCGTTATGCCTGGCAGAAAGCGGCGAGTTGGAAACGCCGGAGGTCATTACGGCCGATTTTTCGTATCTGCGCTTGAGGAAGGAAAAGTATTCATCTGCAGGTCGTGCCTCGATCGCAAAGAGAGTTACAGAGCTGGCGAAGCGCGGCGAAGTTTTCGCGTTCTTCAAGCACGAAGAGACACCGGATGGAGCGCTCCACGCGGAGGAGTTGCTAAGCAAAGTCGGCGGTGCTTGAACTAAACTGAGGTCGCGTTACGCGGACTGGCTCTTCGAGCGCGGAGCCGGCGCGGAGATTGGGACGGTCTCCGACGCTTGCGCCGCGTGATAGTCGGCGACCAACCTTCTACCTTTTGGGCTGAAGATCCGGAAATGAGCAAGCCCCATTTTCTGGAGGCGGCACTTTAGAGTCGTATTCAACACGCCGAAACCGTATTTCATGCTTCGTCCGAAACCTATGGATGAAGCGTCCGGGAAATATTTCGTGGGACAGGACACCTCTCCGATGCGATAGCCGAAGTAGATGCACTGCGCCAGAATTTCGTTATCGAAAACGAAATCGTCTGAATTTTCCAGTAGCGGCAGATTCACCAGCACTTCCTTGGAAAATGCGCGGAAGCCCGTGTGATATTCGGAAAGCTTCGCACCCATCACAAAATTTTGAAATGCCGTCAGAAATCGATTCGAGATGTATTTGTACAGCGGCATGCCGCCTTTGCGCGCACCGCCGCCGATAATTCTGGAGCCGAGCACGACGTCATACACTCCGTAAGCGACCATGCTCGCCATCGGCGTGACGAGCCTTGGCGTGTACTGATAATCCGGGTGCACCATCACCACGATGTCGGCGCCGGCGGAGAGGGCTTCGCGGTAGCAGGTCTGCTGATTGCGGCCGTAGCCGAAATTTTTCTCGTGAATGAAAACCCACAGGCCCAGTTTTCTGGCGATGTTCGCTGTTTCGTCCGTGCTGTGATCGTCGACCAGGATCTTCAGATCCACGCAGTCCGGCAGCTCGCTCACAGTTTTCTCGAGCGTACGCGCCGCGTTGTACGCGGGCATCACCACGGCGATGCGTTTGCCGCAAATCATGGTTGGTCAGATTCAGCTTGCCCCAGCACGGGTTGCCGCGCAAGAGTCTTACTTACCTAGGCATGCGAGTAATACCGGCGGCAGCCAAAATCACCAAAACGGGATCGAGCGGATGGCGGTAGGGAATTTCGTAAGTCGTCAGGTAATAAGTAATTGGATAGACGAGCAGGCAAATCGCGTAAGCCCACGCGGTTGTGCGGTCACGTTGGAATGCGCGGCGCAACCCGATGAACGCAAGCAACGAAACGGCGGTGCAAAGCGGGATGCTGAGCGATTCACCCAGGTTGGCCCACAAGTAGCTGGGCCACAAATTCCAAATTCCCGTCCAGAAATCCACCACGCGCTTGAAACACAACCACGCATACACACCGGGATGCTGTCGGATGAATGCGAACACCTGCTCTTTCTTGTGCTGCATGTAGGCAATTTCGCCGAGTTGCATCATTTCATTCAGCTCGCGCGGGCTGTGCGGTGGGTCGAGGTCCGCGTGCCATTTTTCGCTCGCGTCCAGGGTGTTTCCGACGTAAAGATGCAGCCCGAGATTTGATCGCATCGGAATGAAGCAGCCGAAAACGCGATAATTGCGCACAACCCACGGCGCCAGAAAGAGCACGGCGATGGCCGCTGCGACTACAGCTTGAGGAATGCAATTTTGGCCGCGGCGGCGCAGGCGAAACCAAATCCAAATTACGAGCGCGGCGACCAACGGAAGAATCGTCGGGTTATGGAGACCGATGACACCTGCAAGCAAGCCGAGCCAGAGCCAATCGCGCCAGCCGGCACCTTCTTCCAGTCTTAGCGCAAGCAGTAGGAGCAGCGCCATCGTGAGCGCAGAAAGGCTCGTGGACCAGATTGTGCCGGCGGAAATCGCAATCGCGTAGGGAAAGAACGCCCAAATCCATCCGGCCATCCGCGCGACGCGTGGGCCAAATGTGCGTTGCGCGACGAAATAAATCGGAATGCAGGTGATTGCAGACGTGATGCACTGAATCGTGAGAATTACCAGCGCGGAAGCTGCGGTGTAAATGCCGAATAATTTGAAAATTCCACCGACGAAAAGCGGATAGAGCGGCGGCAGCGCGGCCGTCGGGCCAGTGTTTCCGTTATACGGAGAAGCGAAGCCATGGCCCAGAGCCAGCGCGCGGCCTACGCGGCCAGCCTCCCAGCCGAATCCGAAATAGTCTTCCGCGGGATCGAGCAGCGGCTTGTAGGCAAACAGGGCCGTCACGAGCCGCAGAGCGAGGCCGACGAGCACCATGTAAAACAGCGCCTGGCGGATTTGCCGCTGAGAACTGAGCGATTCGGATTCGTTTTTCATGCGAAGAAAAGTCGACGCGAGTTGGCGCCGGCGAGGATTTTACTGGATTTGGCTAGCGAGCTGGCGCGAAGTTTACGAGCGACGAATTTCCACCGCACACGACAATCCCTACACGCTCGCCGCGAGCCGGCTGGTAACGCCCGCTCAGCACCGCGGAAAACGCAGCTGATCCACCCGGCTCCGCGAGGATCCGCATGGTATTCCACATCGCGTCTTGCGCGCGCTGAATTTCGGCGTCCGGTACCAGAACCACGCTGTGAATCAGCCTTTGCGCGATGGGGAACATCAATTCGCCCACGCGTTTCGGCGCCAGCGAATCCGCGGCGATGCCGCCGGCTTCGCTATCCACCGGTTTGCCCGCGCGCAACGCGTTTGAAAGGGTCGGCGCGGCTTCCGGCTCGACACCGATCAACTTCACGCGGTTCGCGTACCATGATGCGACGCCACCGATGAGCCCGCCTCCGCCGACGGCAACAAGCAGCGTATCAATTTCCGGCGCCTGCTCTTCAAATTCCAGTCCCACAGAGCCCTGGCCGAGCATCGTTTCAATCTGGTCGTAGGCATGTATCGGGAGCGCGCCGGTTTCGGCGGCATATTTTTCGCTCTCGACGAGCGCGTCGGCGTAGCGCTCTCCGGCAATTGTGAATGCCGCGCCGTAGCCGCGGATGCGATCGATTTTTTCCTGCGCGGCAACTTTGGGAATGAAAATTTTCGCTGGAATGCCCAGCTTCATGGCGGCATATGCGACGGCGACGCCGTGATTACCACCCGACGCGGCCACGACTCCAGCGTTCGGAACATTCCGGAGCAGCAGGTTCGCAAAGCCGCCGCGCGCTTTGAAGGATCCGCCGTGCTGCAGCAATTCCAGTTTGAAATACAGGGTGACGGAATCCAGCCCGTAATCAGCGCCAGCCACCTGCATCACGGGCGTGCGCCGCACGTGCGGCTGGATCAGTTTGTAAGTGGAAGCGATGCGGTCGCGGCTGACTTCGGTATCCGGCACGGCAATCCTGACAAGGAATATTCTGGTGCCCGGGAGAGGACTCGAACCTCCACAGCCTTTCGACCACTAGAACCTGAATCTAGCGCGTCTGCCAATTCCGCCACCCGGGCACAACAAACAAGCGGCAAGATGAAGCTCGAAAATTGTGCCTGCCATGGCAATCTTTGTCAACGCGGCCCGGCCGGAGTCTGAAAGCAAGTCGGGATGAGCGATACCTGTTGCGTGGTAGAATCCGCATCTCGGGGGCGCGATGCACGAAGTGCCGCATGATAGAACTTGCGAAGGATGTCGCGGGTCGGGCAGGTTGCCTGGACCGCCCGAGGCTACGTGCGATCGATGCGGCGGAACAGGACGTCTCCCGGTTGAGCACTTGCCGCCGGATTCGGAATCTGGCGCTCAACGCGCTACCACGGAAATCCGGCCAATACAGGATTCACACCCCCACGTGACGCGCGGCACTGGGTACGGAAGAGGGAAGCAGGGTTCAAAATCTATCAGGAGTAGTTCTGGTCGCAGTAAGGCCCGTCGCAAGACGAGCCCGAAAAAGAAAGATCGAGGCAAGAGGTCTTAGTGTGAGGGCCTTCGCTTGAACATCCAAACCCTACTGGCGATAATCGCCGTGCTGCTCTTCTTGATCCTGTGGGAAGTTGGCAAGATTGATCGTAGGTTGAAGGATAGATTTCCCACGGATAAGGAGCAGGACTACGAGTGGGCAAAGAAAGACCCAGCGGGACACTGGAGTGCGCGTGAGGAGGAAAAAAGGCAGTAAGGTTGCGATCCATCGGCAGCGGAGCTAGAGTGACGATCTACTTTTTGATGCCCAGCATTTGGCGAAAGGGAGTTGTACCGGCAGAAACGTTTCCCTTTACTCCTCTGATGACGCCTTGAATGCCCCAACCCGGGGGCTTCGTGTCTTTTTTATTTAGCAGATCTGGATTGACGGTTAGGCCCAAGTCGATAAGGTATTTTTCCACCGCTCTTATTTTGGAGTTGTTGGGCTTGCCCTGCGCCTGAGCCGCAAGGACAAAGAAAAGCACGGGGCGCCCTTTCTTATACGTCGACATGAACTCGTAGTAACGCGTCAACTGATGAGATCCAAAGACCTCTTGTTTGAAATTCTTTTTTGTCATACCGACGTATCCCGGCGTCCAGCCCCTGCCTGTCTGCATCGAGAAAACATAGCAGCCACGGCGCTTCTGATACTTCGTGTGCGAGTTCCAAAAGTTGCCAACGTCTGTATCGCGAATCGTTCGGCCACCCACGTTCTTGGAGAAGTGAACTTTCAGCGGTCCGGCTACTTTGAATATCAGCAAATCACACCTCGCGGCGAAGTGTATACTTTAATTCTCGGTGGGTGAAGTATTAAAAAGTTACCATACCAGCGCATGCACGGAAACCATCATGAGTGATGCCAAGGCTCCAAGCGGCGACGTCCCGCGCCCCCCATTTCCTCCATTCACGCGGGAGACGGCAATCCAGAAAATTCGCATGGCCGAAGATGGGTGGAACACCCGCGATCCGCAAAAAGTCGCACTTGCCTATACGATTGATTCGCGCTGGAGAAACCGCCACGAATTCATCAACGGTCGGCAGGAGATCATCGCTTTCCTCGCGCGCAAGTGGTCACGCGAACTGGATTACCGCCTGATCAAAGAAATGTGGGCCTTCGACGGAAACCGCATCGCCGTCCGCTTCGCATACGAATGCCACGACGTTTCCGGGAACTGGTTCCGCTCCTACGGCAATGAGAATTGGGAATTCGCCGAAAACGGACTCATGCGCACACGGCACGCCTCCATCAACGATGTGCCGATCAAAGAATCCGAGCGCAAATATCACTGGCCGCTCGGCCGCCGGCCGGACGGGCATCCGGGACTGAGCGATCTGGGCTTCTGAGGCGCGCCGCCCAGCCCCTATGCGCCGGGCTCCCAGCCCGGTGCTATAATCCGGCTGTTGAGGGCCCCTGCGATTCCTGCATTTCGTCTGCCCGGTTTTGGTTCTTCACGGGTTAGGAGGATGCTATGGATTCCATTACAAATGGGTGGATGTTCCCCATGCTGGTTGTGTGGGGTGTTTTGACGTTGGTGTGGATGATTCTGCTGGGATACCGCGCCGTTTTGGCGAGCCGCGAAGAAGATCAAATGTTTCTTTCCAAGGGCGAAGCCAGCATGGCCGCAGATCAGCAGGTGATCGTCAGCAAACTGGGCCGATTGAGCAGGCCGATCTGGGCACTGGGAATTGTATCCATCGGAATGATCCTGACGATCATTTCTGTATGGTTGTGGCACGGCTTGCAGACGAATCCGTGATTGCCCGAAAGTGATTTAAGGTCTGGCAGATTTGGCGGCCGGCGCCGCGGCGGGCTGTTCCGCAATTGATGTGTGGTTCAGCACGATGAGCCAGTGGCCGTCCCGCTTTTCCAGGGCAAGTGTAGTGTGTCCGCTGGCGGCAGTAGGATTCCCGTCCACCGTGCCCGTAAAATCCCACTGATAGGTCACCCAGGCACTGGTTCCGCTCACCTTCGTGTAGGTATTTGTGCGCCGGATCTGCACCTGGTTCATGTGCGCGCGCTGCGACTGGTATGCAGTCAGATAATTTGTCCAGCCGGAGATCGGCGGCTGCGTGCCTCCACTGACCACCAACACATCGTCGGCGTAAGTTGAGTGCATCTTGTCGGCGTCGCCAATTTCCCACGCGCCAAGCATGATGGAAATTTGATTGTCGATGCTCTTGTCATCCGGCAAATTCGCCAAGTTCGACGGGCCTTCGTTAAACATCGTGGGCTGCGGTGGTAGGTCTTTGTTCTTTTTTTGCGCCGCGGCCGGGATCGCGCACAGGAAGCAGACGGGCGCAATCAGGATAGCGAGATGGATTTTGCGAATTGAAAATGATGCTGCCATGTTTCCCCCTTCAGCCTGATTGAAGGGAAAGATAGCACGAACGTAAGTCAGGGGAGCGAAGGTCAAAGAGTAATGGCGCGAAGACGGCAACAATCGCCACGGCGCAGCGCGGCGTCGAAAATTGCCGCAGGCCGTCAGTGCGCGCGCGACTGGCTGAGCAAATTCACAAATAGCCGGTAGGCGCCGGCGTTGCCTTCCGGCAATTGACGGAAAAATTCCAGAGCGGCGTAGATGTACACGCCCTTGCCCAAATGCGTCCACACCAGCGAGCCGGTCAAATCCGATTCACCGGGGTCGTGCATGCTGAGTACAGCCTGGTAGTGAGGATCAAAGCTCGACCAGAGATAATTGGCGCGCTCTTGCACCCAGCCGTTGAAATCGTCGCGGGTGATTTTGTTCGGGAAATTCAGCAGGGGAGAGGCCGGATCAATGAACTTCACGTCTGAATTTTCGTCCGTGATGCGCAGCGTGCCGCCCTGCATCTCCGCGGGGTACGGCGTGATTTGTTTTCCAAGAGTCCGCAGGCTGTTCCAAAAACCATCGCGCTCGTACTCTAAAATCAACGTGCCGCCGTTCTGCGCGTAATCCAGCAGCCGCTGATTGTTGGAAAGCACGTCGTTGCGCAGCTCGTAAGCACGAATGCCCACGATGATCGCGTCATATTTGCTTAAGTCGCCGAACGTGAGCGCCGCGGCGTCCAGCATCTCCACCTGAATTCCAATCTTCGAGATTGCCTGCGGTACCAGGTCCACGTCTGCCGCGATGTAGCCCACGCGCAGGCGCGGCGGAATGATAATCGGAAACGCATGCACGGGCGCAACGGCGGGCTCGCTCCACAAATATGTGGGCAGAGAAGGCAGCGGTGCGAGCGAGGTGCGAAAAACGTCCTCGCCTCGCTTCGCCCAGGCCTTCAATTCATACGTTGCAGTCGGCAATTTTGCGGGCGGCGTCACGCTGAATCGCAAAAGCGAATCGCCGCCGGCCGTCACATCTGTCTCTTGTGGTGCGGCCACATGCCAGCCTTCAGGCACATCGAGGCCAACGTTGATGTGCATATTTGCGCTGGAGTAGGAACGCTCGCGCAGAAGAAGTTCAAAAGGAGCAGTCTTTCCGTCATTGGTTGGATTCCCTGTGACGAAAAATTGATCCGGCTCGATCGTTAGTCCCACCGCAGGCACCACACGCGGCTCTTCCGTGATCACCGTCGTCGTGGTGAATCGCTGCGCCAGTACTTCCGTATCGCTGTCGAAGCTGTATCCGTCCAGCGTGGTGTGAACTCGCGCCTGCACCAGTGGAGGCGGGAACGGCAGCATCCAGTCTGCGCTGTTGTGCGGCGCCTTCGCATCCTTTGGCAGCGTCACCTGAAATGTCCACGAGCCATTTTGCCCATGCGCCGGCACGGAGGCTTGCCAGCCTTCGGGCAGAACAAGCGTCGGTGTCGCAAATGCATCCGTGGCGAACCCTTCGCGGTGCTGCGATTCCACTTGCACGGAAAAATCCTCGCCGGCGACTAGATTCGCGCGATTGGCTTGCGCGACCGTCCGTACACCGGTGGCAATCGTCAAGGCGTGATCGATGCGGGCACGTTCGCGGGTAAGTTCGTATGTGGGGCCACCCGCTGGGATGCCGGCGATAATTCCGCCCGGGAATATGTCGGTTTCGATTTGCGCCAACCGTTTTCCGGCGGCAGCTAACTCTTTTGACGCGCCCACCCAGTCCAGAGCCAGCGCCGCTGTGCGCGCTCGCACCAGCGCGGCATCAACTTCCGCGAGCGCCGGCTGAAGTTGCGCGCGCCAAGTAGGGAAGCGATCCGCGAGCGACGTGATCGGCTGCGCGATCATGCTCGCGTCCAGCGGTCCGCCGTCGGATCTTTGAATCGAACTTGGCCGCTGCAAAAAGGCGGAATTCGCGAATGCCACCACGCCCTGCGAGCGTTGATTGGCGAATCCTGCGCGTCCAATTTCCGCATACGATTCGCCCCAAATTGGCGAAATCTCATTTGCGGGCAAACTCAATGACGGGCCCTGCCCTCGGCCTTGCTGCAGCAACAATCCCACCTTCCATGCCGCCGCGCCGTCCTTAATTTGATCCGGATACGCGTTCGGATCCGCCGCCGCTTCCACCGCCTTCGGCGTCAGATACCCCGAGGCTTGATGATTGCCGTGCCCGGTGCGCACGCCGCCCCAGCCGTTGATCACGATGTCCGGCCGGAATGTCCGGATTACGCGCACCATGTCGCTTTCCGCGCGGTCGCCCCAGATGTTCAGGGTTTCCTCCATCGTTTTGGAGAATCCAAAATCCGGCGCGCGCGTGAAAAATAATTTCGCTCCGTAGGTCTGCGCCGCCGCATACAATTCCGCGGTGCGAATCACGGCGAGCCGCGGCGCTTGCTCCGGTCCGATGGCGTTCTGGCCGCCCTCGCCGCGCGTGAGGGTGAGCAACGCGACGTCATCGCCGGCGCCGCGTGCCAGGTACGTCAGCAGCGATGATGCTTCATCGTCCGGATGGGCGGTGATGAAAAGGACTCGTGTGGCGACGCGTGCGCGCTGAATCGCTTCGATCTCATCCGCCAGACTCTGTCCATTGGGATCTTTTGCGGGCCGCTGAGCATAGGCGGCCATCGCGCCGATCAGCAGCGCCCCGACTATCGCGGACCGAACTGCCCGGCGCCAATCCCAGGATGAAAGAAATTTCGTCATCGTGCCACCTGCCCCCGCGGGGAATCCTGATTGTCTCCGAAAGGCCACTCGCGGCGCAAAAATGCCTGCACCAGATACACGCTGATGCCCGCTGCGATCACGATCAGGCCGCCGATCGCGAATTTCCGCCCCGTCGCGACAAACAGCGCCGCCCAGCCGAGTATCGTCACCACCGCAGGCAAAGGATACGCCCACATTTTATAGGGCAGACGCTCCGCAGGCCAGCGGCGGTGCAGAATTATCACGCCGACGCTTTGTCCGATAAATTGCACCAACAGACGCATCGCGAGAATTGCCTTAATTACATCGCCGAGCCGGAACAGCAGGCTGAAAATCAGCGCGGCAGCTCCCAGCATCAGCAAGGATATGTGAGGAAAGCGCTTGGTGGGGTGCAAGCGAGCGAAGACGCTGAAAAAATTGCCGTCCGTGGCCGCGGCATAAGGCACGCGCGTGTAACCGAGCAGTGCGGAAAACAGAGAAGCAAAGGCGATCCACAAAATCATCACGGTGACGCCCTGCGCCGCGCGAGTTCCGTAGATTTTTTCCATGAAGGTGCTGACGACGAACTGCGATTTCGCCGCTTCCTGCCATGGCAGCACTCCGAGCAGGCTTGTTTGCATCGCGAGATACAACGCTGCGATACCGAAGATCGAAAGAAAGATTCCGCGCGGAATGTTGCGTTGCGGGTCGCGGATTTCGCCGCCCAGATGGCAGATATTGTAGTAGCCCCAATAGGTGTAAACCGTGTTCACCGTGGCCGCGCCGAGCCCCGCGAAAAATACCCACGACAAATTCCACGCGCCTGCCGGATAGGTGAACGCGAGCTGCGAATGGAAATGTGTCGCGCCGCCGAAAATGATCCACGCCATTGTGCCGATCACTCCAATCCACAGCAGCACGGAAATGCGGCCGATGTCCGTGATGCGCCGGTAAAGCAAAATCACAAGCACAACAACCAGCGCGCCGGAAACAGCTTTTTGCTGCGGCGGAGTGAGCGGAACGAGAAACGTCAAATATTGCGAGAAGCCAATCGCACCGGAGGCAATGACCAGCGGCGCCTGAATCAGTGTCTGCCACGTGAAAAGAAAAGAGAGCATGCGGCCCCATTTGCCGGGACCGTATGCTTCGCGCAAGAATACATAACTTCCACCAGCCTGCGGCATGGCCGCACCCAGTTCGGCCCACACGCAGCCATCGAGCAGCGCCAGCGCCGCACCCGCGGCCCACGCCAGCAGGCACTGCGGACCGCCCATCGCTTGAATCACCAGAGGCGCGACGATGAACGGCCCGATGCCCACCATGTCAATCATGTTGAGCGCCGTTGCGGGCATCAGCCCGAGGCCGCGCTCCAGCTGCGGGGTGCCGGATGAATTCGTGGCGGGCGAATTAGGTGCTGGCTGGCTCATCTCACTCGGCGTTTGAAAAACGAGCCAGCTGAGGCTCAGGAACTGGCTTCTACTTGATTTATGGCGGCAGCTTGCTGTTCCGCCAGCAGCCCAGGCAATCGAAAAAGTATACCGATCAAAAGCCAGAGGTATGCGCAGGTCATGTAGTTCTGATAACCATTGAGCCCATAGAGTGTTGAAGGACCAAGCAAAAGGAATGCATACCAGAAAATTAGGAGACCCACAGCGAACATTGGCGTACGTTTCAGCCGCCGAACTACTTTCCACGAAGCAATTAACAGAGCAACAGTCCAAAAAGTCCAGAGAATTGGCCCGAGTATCCCCATCTCCAGAATTAGCTGGCCATATCCTGATTCCGCACCAATCGCTGGCACCGGAACACCTGTCAGTCTGTAAACGTACTGGTCGCCCAGGGATGACACACCGATGCCGTTGCCCCAAACCCAATTTGGCTGCTGAAATACGGACTCAATGTTTTCTTCCGGGTAATCCCAAGCGCGAAAGCCTAGCTCCGATGCTGAACTCGTCGGCGAAAGTGTCTCGGAATAGAGCGCCCAGCGCGCGTTGAATTCATCCGGAGCAAACCACGCAGCAGCGGCGACCCCTACGACTGCGACGACCCCGATGATGATAAGCGCTTTTGTCATGCGGAAAACCTGCCCATGACGTCGAGATCCACCCCACAGCAGGATGGCAGCCAACACGATCGTGCTGATGATCATCTCGACGATCGTTCCGCGGAATCCACTCATTACCGTCGTGAGCACGATGATTCCCACCGCAGAAAAGCTCACGATGCGGCCTCGCTTCTGGCCTCCCATAACCAAATATCCGGATACACAAAACGAAAATATGAACATCAGAAAGAGAAAAAGCTCCATCCTTCCATCGCTCACAAATACGGAAGTCGGACGCGAGCTCTGCAAATGCGTCAAAGGCGAGATTTTCACGTCGTGTGAAAGCTGATAGAGCTCGGGCGCGATGTGCTCCGGTACCAAAAATTGTGCCCACCCGAATGTTTGCACCAGGCCCAAGCCGGCAACCACAAGACCAATCCACATGTTCAGCATCAGAAACTTGCGAAGATCTGCTTCTGTTCGGAGAATGGCGTAACCCGCGTAAAAAAGCGGAACATAATAGAAGTAAGTCTTTATGCCCAAGAGGCCGTAATCAATGTGGGGAGAATTGGGATTGAACATCTGCACGACGCCGTAGCAAAAGAAAATGCCCAGCGACAAAAGAAACGAGGGACGCAACGTCGGCAGCTTTCCCCGGTGTTTGGCAACCAACATAGAAATGTATGCCATGCCGAGGATGATGTCCTTACCAAAAAACATGTAGAGACTGTTACCAGCATACTTGCGAATTAGATCTTCGAAAACCAGCCAGACGAGGAACAAGTAGATACCGGTGCGCCAGTCCTTTAGAATGAAGACAAACGCAAGAAATCCTGCGCACGCAAATGCGATAAGAATTAGGTAGAGGGAAGATTCTGAAACGATCCAGCCGGAGAGGATCCACGTCAGTGTGAACAGGCCGGCGAAAATGGCCACGGCACGAATAAACCTGGATGGGATGGTTTCCGCGCGGACGTTTAACATGCCGGTATCACTCGATCATTCAATGCACGTAAGCGTTTCTCAGGGCCACATTTTCGCACGAACCGGCGCCGGGGAACGCGGAAATGCGACAAAGGCCTGGGTCGATGCTGCGTTGTGGATAAGCTTTGTGTTATTCGCGCCATCTGAAAAATTGCGCGGGGCCAAACGATTGCCAGAGCCCGCTTTGCAACCCGCCGATAGTTTTGTCCGTCTCGATTGTGGCCAAGTAATTCGGCAACTCGATGTCGTCACAGCACGGCTGCGCATTTGAAACGAATCGAATGCCGGTGAAGTGCTGCTCGATCCCAAAGATCTGATAGCCGAATGTCCGCAAGAACTCGTGCGTTTCAGCCGGATACCTTTTTTCTTCCTCAAATACAATGTTACGAACTCTGCGAGATCGCAAGAGTTCGCGCATGCCTTGCAGCACGAAGATTTCGTGGCCTTGCACGTCGAGTTTGATGACTCCAACTGAGTCGTCTTCGTGAATCACGTGATCCAGCGTCATAACTCGCACTTCGATATCTTTCCCTCCCGCCATCTTTTCATCAAGGGTGGATGTTCCGCGGTTTTGCGCGAAGTATTCCGGGACGTGCAGTGCTGCGACACCGTCACGATCGCCCAGAGCAGCCTGGTGCGGGTGAAATTCTCCGCAGCGCCCGCTGGCTTCCCATGACTTCACATTTCGTTGAAGGGAAGCAAAGGTCTCCGGATGCGGCTCAAAAGAATAGATTCGGCCTTGTTTGCCCGCCCGGCGCGCCAAAAGGCTCGTCATGTAACCGATGTTCGCGCCGCCGTCGACCACCACATCACCGGGCCGCGTCACCCTCCAAAGAGTTTCCGTCACCGCCGTTTCATACAGCGCGCGCGTATAGAGTGACCAGCCGAGCCCGTCGGTCAGATCCGCATTGATATCGAGCCCCCAAGGCAGGCGCACGCGCATCGTCTCATTGGTTCGGCCATGGACCAACTCTCTCCACAAATGCAGGCCAATCTGTTGCGGCCGGAAAAAGTATTCCGGCTTTGCGACGCCGCGAAGATTTTGCAGCTTCAGCATTTCAACTTCGTTTGGATATTCCGCCGACCAAATCCTGAAGCACCCGCCGATGCTCCGCGAACATTTGTTCCTCACCAAATGCATCGACGGCGCGTTGCCGCGCCTTATGTCGCAGATCATCGGCAAACGCGGGTTCACGCATAAGTCGTTCGAGGCGTTCGGCCAATGCGGCGGCGTCTCCAATCGGAAATGTGAGTCCCGTGTCGCCGGTAACTTCCGATAGCGCGCCGATGTCGGAAGCCACCACCGGGCAGCCACGCAACATGCTCTCCAGCGCCACGAGGCCGAAGACTTCTCCGCCGATGGACGGCATCACGGTCGCAGTTGCACGGTCGAATTCTTGCGATGCTTCGGCAGTGGACATTTTTCCGATGAAATCCGTACAAGCGGATAAGTCCGCAGCTTGTGCTTTTGACGATAGCGCTGCGCGCTCAGGACCATCGCCCGCGATGCGAATCTGAAATGGAATCTTCTGCTTCCGCATTCGCGCGGCAGCGGCGATCAAGACGTCCACGCCTTTCGTGGGAACCAATCGTCCAAGAAAAAAGAATGTGGATGGCTCACTAGCCGCGTGAGTCGCCGGCTCAGGTCCTGCGGGCAGGCCGTGCGGAATGGTGTGCGTTCGCGGCAATTTCAATTGAGTGCCCAGCCATTCCGTCGGAACTACGTTCACTCGCGCTTTCTTTGCCAGCGAGCGGCGCACAAATGTGAGCAGCCACAGCCGTAGGCTCGATAACCATCCGTTCCCCGCGTTGCACCGGATACATTCACGATGCTTGCCCGCCATGAAATAACCCGGACACGGAGTTTGTTCTGGTTCCTGAACCAATTGGCCATTTGGGCAGATGACTTGAAAGCCGTGATGTTCGACGATCCACCGTTTCCCCAACAGACTTGCCAGCAGCATTGGAATTAAGGCCGGAGCTGCAATGTGAACTGCATCGGCGTTCCGCAATAGTTGTAAGAGTTTCCAGAAGCCGGGTCGGCGCACGACGGCGAATGGCAATGATGAATCGGCGTAATTCACGCGCGGCGTTGGTGTGGCGAGGGTCACCTCAAAAGCTGCGCCATCGACTGGATGCGACAGGCCACGCGCGAGCGCCATCACGATGGTCTCCACTCCACCGATACTCGGCGCAAAACTGTGGCTGTACATGAGAAGCTTCACAAGCCGCCTTTGCGCATCACTCCGACGCCGCGGATCATGCCGGCCGGCATGGCGTGAACTCGTTTGGAGAATTCGTCAAACGCAGGATTCCAAAGCGCGTCGTCAGAAATCAGGATTCCATTTGGCCGCAAGAAAGGAAACGCCGCCTCAAATTCAAACACCATGTGTTCGTAGGTGTGCAGGCTGTCATGAATGAAAATATCGAGCGGCGCAAGTTCCTGCGCCAGTGGCGCGAGCAATACGCGCGAGTCCCCGATATGCATTTTCCAGCGATCTCGCAACCAATTCGGAACTATCCAACCGGGAAGATGTCCGGGAGGAAGGTAGGACGTATCGCCAATCTCGACGGAATGCAGGAAGCCGCTTCCATTCGCTTTCAGAGCAAGCAAGATGTACGCGGTCGAAACGCCACTTGCCACACCAGTCTCCAGGATCACAGTTGGCTTAACTGCGCGCACCACCGCATATTGCAAAACAACTTTCTTTGCGTAGAAATCCGCGCTTGTGATTTGCGCTTCTTTGAAGATTTGCTCGGAATCTCGCAAATGGCCGTAAAAGTCGGCATTTTCAAACGGTTCTTCGAGGTAGGCTCGGATCTGTGCCGCGCTGCAACCTGAAACATTAGCGAGCAACCGCTCTTCCGTTCCCAATATCTCGCGCGTGAGAGCCTTGAACGTGTAGGTGGGGTTTCGGACCGCGAAACTTACGCGCTGAGAAAAATTGATGAAGAGCCTTTTCATGCGCGGCTCTCCGATTGCAACCGCTGTGCTCCCACGGTTGCATCCAGTAACTGAATGAAATCCCGGATATTGGTCTGCGGAGAAACAGAATCCATCATCCGGCGCGCCGCCGCGCCCATTGAAGCCAGCTTGCGCGGATCAGAGAGCATCTTTCGGATCGTATCCGCAAGTACATCAATATCGCCACACGGATAGATGTAGCCGGTTTCGCCTTCAACGACCTGCTCTCGCCGGCCGCGGATTTCATCGCTGAGCACAACCGGCAGTCCACACAGCATGGCCTCGCAGACGACTGCCGGACAAGGATCATAGTCCGACGGCAGGACAAAGAGGTCCCCGGCTCTGTACACAGATGGTAGCTGCGACTGATTCTGAAAGCCCAGAAAATGCACTCGATCGCCTACGCCGAGCGCATCCGATTCCTGCTCCAAAGATTTCGCCATCGGGCCGTCTCCCGCGTACACGAGATACGAACCTGTGACGTTTGCGCGCGCAAATGCCTTCAACAAATCGGCTGGCCTCTTCCAAGGCTGAAGCTTCGCACAAAACAGCACCACGGGCGCATCCTGCGGAATTTTCCATTTTGCGCGGACGCTGGCGCGATCCACTTCCGCCGCGCGCCCCAGCCACCAGTCGTTATCCACGACGAGCGGCACGACGCCGATGCGGTCTTCTTTTACACCGAGAGTTGTTAAGAATTGCTTTCCTGCGACGGATCCCGCGAAGGCCGCGTCGGCGCGACGAAATATCCGCGACAGAATGAATGGTTTGATCCACAACTTCCAGCGCGAGCCGCCGCGCACCTGAATCGATGTTGCATCAGTGCCGAAGATCACCGGCACGCGCGAAAACTTCGCGGCCGCCAGAGCAATCCAAAAACTTGCATAGCGATAGCCGGTGTAAAGCACAACGGCATCGTACTTCGCTTTACGAATCATGCTCCATAGACCTGTGTTCACCAGACCGAAGAATCGCCCCAAGCCGGGGCGCCACGCTCGATTTTTCACCTGCGTCCACGAATAGCCGTCCAGTAGCGGCACATCCCACTGCACTTCTCGGCCGAAATCCTTGTCGATTGAGCCTTCGGCCCCTTCCAGACTGCAGTAGGCAACTTGAATTTCAAGCCGCGGATGCTTCGTCATGTCTCGATACAGAGGCGACGCGTACTGCACTGCATGAGTCGCAATCAGCAGCAGGCGATAGCGACGGTCAGGCACGATTCAGCGCCTTCAAATAACCCTGGGCGATGCGATCCCAGGAAAAATATTGGTCGCGCGCCGCCAGACTGCGCCGGCGCAATGCGGCGAGCAGCGCATCGTCCGCGAGCACGCGTCCAAGTGCATCGCCAAGAGCGTCGCGGTCGCCCTCGGGCGCCAGCATCACGCCCGCTTCCGTCACCGGTGGCGCAGTCTCCCGTCCTGTGTAAGCCACGACCGGTAGTCCGCAGACGATGCCCGCTGACGCGCTGCTCCGCCGGCTGGAAATGTGCCCTCGCACAAACAAGAGAACGTCAGCCATCGCGAAGGCTTCTGCGATTTTTTCGGGTTCGAGCAATCCGAGAATCGATGTCTCGACGCCCGTACCACTGAGTGAACGGCGCAGTGGTTCGCGAGCCTGTTCGGAATTGCGTCCCAGCACCATCAGCCTGATGGTCGGCAAATATCTGGCCGCACGCGCGACCACGTAAGCGATTTCAGCAGATTCAAGTTCCAAGTGGGGGGCGCCGGTAACGCTGAAAACCGCTACCGTTTTCTTGCGGCTGGAATCACGATTGTGATCCGGGAGAATTTTTTCTTGTGGCAGGCTGCCGCCGACCGGCACGCATGTTGCTTTTTCCGAATCGCTGCGAATCCATGACATGCAGGAGGGCGCAATGGTGGTAATCACGCGGTCGGAAGCACGAAAAATCGCGCGCATTACAGCGATCTGGCAAGCCCGCCGCACGCGATCCACCAACCGCGTCCCCCCATAAGGGAGCGCGTCATGAAATACCACGGCTCGCCTCGCACCTCGCAACTTCAAAACCCAGAATACAGCCAATGCGCCCATTGGAAATCCTCTGCGCGACCACATCAGCGACGTGTAGTGAAGAATCACCCACTTACCGCGCCAGTTGGCTGCCTGGCGCCAGAGCCACGCCAGCGCTGAAATCCATCCCTGCTCCGCCCAGGGCACGTGCACGATTTGCATGGACTCACGCTGTTTTTCCAGAGCGCGGCTCACCCAGATGCAATAGTCTTCAATCGCGTCCACGGGCGAATCCCGCACACCGAGGAGCGAAATCATGTGCGACGGAATTCCGCGCCGATGTGGTTCGCGTCCAACTGGAAAACCTGATAGTCCAATCGAAGAAGTAGATCTCGAACCGTGATTCCGTTTTCCGGTGAGTGGATCTCGCAAACGATGTCCGGATGGTAGCCGGCTAGAACGGAAACAGCACCTCGTAGCGCTTCAATTTCTGCGCCTTCAACATCACATTTGATCAGATTGGGAGGGCGCGCCGTCTTCAAAAAGTCGTCGAGCGCGATCGCGGGAACTGAAATCGTTCTTTCCTGCCCTGGCGTGTTCGCAATTTGACCCGTGCCGCGATCCGGCGAGGCGGAAGCATCGCTCCGGGAAAACGAGACTTTTCCAGTCTCACACCACACGGCCGCTTCAGTAACAGTGAAATTTTCGAAGCCATTGCGACTCAGATTTGATCGAACGCGCTGGGCAATTTCAGGATCCGGCTCAAATCCGTAAACGTGCCCTGATGGTCCGATCTGTCGCGCAGCGACAAGCGAAAAAAAGCCGAGGTTTGTACCCAAATCATAGAAAACCATCCCGGGTTTAAGGTGTTGCGCTATAAATGCTTGCACAGAGGGTTCACCTTCTCCCCGAACGAATGCCTCCGCGGTCCGCGGGTTCAGGTTGAGCCATAGCCCTCTCCCAACACCTGCTTGGACCTGCACCCACACCAGCGATTGTCGAGGCACTATGAGGCGGCCAAGCTTGCGCACGCAACCTCGCAGGACAGGAATTCGGGAGATAGCCGCAATTCTCGCGGAATACGTGGCGACGGCACGTCCGATCCACTCAGGCATCAAAAACCACCGATACTCAAAAGATCGCCCACCACATGTGGCAGCTTGATTGGTCGCGCCAATAGCCCCAAGTTGAGCGGCAGCCTCATTCGACGCTTCCTCTATGTAAGTTCGTCACGCGTTACCCGGCATTCAGGAAAAACGCCGGAACAATCATACCCGTGATACCGATCGCTAAAGGCCGGACATATCGTTAAACCGTTTCCACCAATTGTCCAAGTTCATCCAGGCTTCGACCGCTGGTCGCGCTTGGCGCTGAACTGCCTCGCGATAACACTCGAGATGACCAACCAGCTTTCTTGCGGCTGTGACAAACCCAGCCTCATTCGTCGGTTCGGATACAACCAGATCGTTCAGAGGTGGATCGCCCAAGAATTGTTGGCTCGATCCAATTACGCTGGCGATCACGGGAATGCCGCAGGAAAGGGCTTCAGCAACTACGAGTGCAAAGGGATCGTATCGCGATGGACAGACAGAAAAATCGGCCGCGCTATAGAGATATGGTATGTCATCCCGCGGAACGTCCATCAGGACCCTAACTCCATCCCCCAGCCCTTCTGCGCACTCCATCGAACCGCGCAATGCAAGCACCCAAGTAACTTCCGGCAACTCGCGGATGAGCCGCTGAATCACGGGGAAATTTTTGTTCGGTTGCGTGGTCCCGACGAATAATCCGACTACTCCCTCCGGCCTTATCCCAAATTTCCTCTGGCATTCTTGCTTATCTCTGGGACGGAAATCTCTCATGTCCAGCGGATAGCCTACTGTTGTACATGGAAACCCGAACATGCGCTCGACTTCGATCCGTGTCATCTCGGAACAACTGAACACTTGCTTGCCACGTCCGCTCATTCGTTCCAGCATCATCGAATCCCACCACTTTAGTTTGAGGTAGCCAGGGTAAGAAATGAACGGCCGGATCGCATCCGCTTGCCCGCGATATGTACCGTGGTAAAAGTGAAGTTTCTTGCATCCCTGCGGAACTCTTAGAGGATACCAGCCGACAGTGCTGTGCGAAAAGACTGCGGCAACAGCAGCATGCATCGCCTTCTGCGCGGCACGACCCACGTTCCAGCCAACGAGGGTTCCCCGCACGTGGTGACTCAACCTGCGAGAAAGCCGCCGATAGAATTCAGAGCCCGTATTCCCGCGGTGAAAAACTTGCACGTCATAGCCGCGCTTCCGGAATCCTAGAATGTGCTCGCGGACGCAACTCTCCATTCCTCCCAGCCCCTCGGGAGGCTCGGGGCATAAGATAAATATTTCTTTTTTCATTCCAAACGTTTTACGACGACGAGCGAGTCCAATTCATCCACTATCCGCCAGCCCTTAACGGGCGCGTTTCGAAAAAGCCGATTTACGGCCCGTACTGGTCCGTCTTCCGGTTTCGGCCAGCCCCCGGCAAAGAGTCGCGCGTCGTGAAAGATGGCAACGCCCGCCAGCACAACGAAAGGACTCCAGTTAGCCCAATCCTGCAGCACTGCCTCTTCGCGGTGATCGCCGTCAATGAAGAGGAGATCGATCTGCGAATTCCAGTTCCGAACCGCCTCAGAACTGAACTGTTCGATCCACCTCACATGGCTTGTCCCAAAGCGTTTCACGGCAGCATGGGCCGCTCGCTTGGTCGAGTTCATCTGGCGCAGACGCGTCAAATGAAATGGATCAATCAAGCAGAGATCGCCTTGTGGCGACATCACTTTCCGAAGCGCGCAGGCTGATGCGCCCTCCGCCACGCCGATTTCGACCACGCTCCGCCGTCCCGCGCCCCAGCGCAGCAATGCGTCATGTTCGGCTTGCGTATGCTGCGCGAAAATTGGCCGCAGACCCAGCCACGAAAAAACAGGATGGCGGAACGCGCGGGTCCGTCGCGACTGGCGAGCCGCATCTTCGGGTCGGTCAAATGGCCGGAAGAGCATTTCAGCGTCTTGCATGATTTGTTCGCGCATCAACGGAAGTGCAAACCCGTGTCGCGGGTCTCTCCTGTTTTACCTCGCGGCATTTTCGGCCCAATGGCGGAACGGTCTTTCACGCGTTGCGAGTCCCCAGTCGCGTTTTCCAGATTGATTTGGCGAACTCCAGATCCTGTCTCCGAACGAACCCTGCCAGGCAAGCCAATGCCGCGAATGTCGCCAACGCCGATCCCAATCGTGCCCAATCGTTGATGCGCAGCAGTGATGCGGCCCAGGTAATCAGCAATGCGAGCGCCGTGATGGGCGCCAGCACGCGAAAGCCCTTCCACAGGATCGTCCTTGTCGCACGAAACGGTATGAACGCCAGCGTCCAACAAGCCCAGTAGGAAATCACAGTAGACCACGAAGCGCCCAGCGCACCCCAGCGCGGAATCACGAAAAGATTGATGGCTACGTTGACGCCTGCGCCCACAATGGCCGGCCAAAGTAGAAATCTCTGTAGTCCCGCGGCAATCAGAGCATTTCCCAGCATCGAGCCGAAAAAGATGGCCACTTCGGACCAAATGAGGACCGCCAAGAGCGGCGCCGAAGAAGCATACTGCGCGCCATACATCAGGTGCACCAGCGGTCGCGCACCCACGCAAAAGAGCACGCTGAGCGCCGCGCCCCCCAGCACCATGTACCGATAACCGAGATCGAGGTGGCGGTGAAATCTTGCCGGTTCCGCGACGGAAATGCACAACAAGGGAAAAAGCGATGACACAAAGGCCGCGGGAACCAGCTCAAATAGCTCGCTGATCCGGACCGCGGCTACGTAGGGGCCCAGCGCCTTGTCACCCACCATCGAGTGCAGCATCACCTGATCGATGCGCATGTAAATCGCGGCGGCAACTGTGGTTGCCGCAAGGACCAACCCCCCGCGCACGAGGCCTGGCGCCATGTCCCACAGAAAATCGCGTGAAGAATCCAGGAACCGTTGTGCCACGCGCCAATTCAGAACAGCTTCCACGGCCGCAACCGCCAGCCGTCCAAGCACCACATAAAGCAGCGGCGCTCCGCACGCGTACAGTGCGATGACAACGCCGAGCCAAAGTGTCTGCCGGATGACGTTAAAACCCGAGTTGTACCACTGGCGTTGATCCACCTGAAAAATCAGGCCGGGCAGGCTGACCGGCACCAGAAGAAATATCTCCACGGCGCCAATCGCCAGCAGCGGAAGCAACTTTCCGCTTAGATGCGCCAGCGGTGCGATTGCGAGCGCCAACGCCGCGGTTACAACGGCAACCACCGCTGCGATTCGCACGCCGGTGTGAATGATGCTTGCGGCTTGGCCGCGGGCCTGCGCTGCCTCGCGCGTCAGAATCGGAGCCAGTCCAAGCGATGCGAGCCACGCGAAGAGCGAAAGATAGGCGTAAATCGCGCCATACTGGCCGAGCCTCTCCGTCCCCAGGTAACGCACCAGCATGAAATTTGCCGCGGCAGCAAACACCAGACCCATACTGCGCGCGGCAAATACGACGGCCGTGTTTTGGAGGACGCGAATCCCGTGGCCGGTACCGGGCGCAGCCGAAGTAGCCGTCTTCGGCTGTGCGGAGATCGCCGCGACGTTTTCGGTTGAATCCATCATCGTCCAAGTCCGCTGGGAGCGTCTTTCTGCAGTTCCTTCATGTCTTTCTGTTCGATCTGGTGCATGAACCGTGCTCGCGAAAACAAAAATGCCTCGCCGGTATCCCACATTTTTTCCGGCACGACGTGAAATTGATTGTAGACCATCGCCCGCCAGGAAATCGGTCCGCGCACCGGTATTAAGTGATCGCCCCACTGAAACATGAAACCCAGATTCCAGGCCACAAACAGAAGAGTGATCATCCCTGCTGCGGCGAGAGCAAGCCTTTTTGATGCCCACCAATCGAATGTGCGCTCAAGAAAAACAGCCAGTCCCAGCACAAAGATGGGGCCCAGCGACAAGAAAAAGCGGTTGCCAAACGAAGAAATTCCGTCCCAATTTATGTAACAGCAGATGACGTAGTAAAAGACGAGCGCGGCCACCG